>Ga0123335_1007993_pt1 | contig 11567 bp, 10 predicted proteins | sample BiotimSIPDNA_2_FD_89707 | JGI IMG/M metagenome (GOLD analysis project Ga0123335, IMG submission 89707) | Anaerobic biogas reactor microbial communites from Washington, USA - Biogas_R2 time_0 SIP DNA | ecosystem: Engineered > Bioreactor > Anaerobic > Unclassified | place: Washington, USA... | reverse complement strand
CGATGAGTTCTATCTCTGAGAGGATATGGGACGACAGGATGATGGTCTTATTCTGTTCTTCTTTAAGTTTCAGGATGAGGTTCCGGATATCGATGATACCCTGGGGGTCGAGCCCTGTTGTAGGTTCGTCGAGAATGATCAGTTCGGGATCGTGGAGCAGGGTTTGGGCAATTCCCAGCCTCTGTTTCATGCCATGAGAGTAACCCTGTACTTTATCTTTCTCCCGGCCTTTGAGTCCAACGAATTCGAGCATTTCATAGATCCTTTTCCCTGGAATATCATATCCCGACAGGCGGGCAAAGATCTCAATATTTCTTAATGCTGAGAGATAATTATAGAAATCAGGTTTTTCCACGATGCAACCAATGCGCTGCAGGATCTCCCTGCGATGGGAGGCAACGTCATTGCCAAAAATCTTTACATATCCCGAGGTAGGCTGGATCAATGCAAGCAGTATCCTTAATGTTGTACTCTTGCCGGCACCGTTAGGTCCAAGGAACCCAAATACATCACTCCTGTAAACGTCAAACGCGACACCATCCAGGGCCCGGAATTTCCCGAAAAATTTAACGAGGTCCGATACTTCAATGATCTTATCCCTGGTTTGCATTTTTGTTGATAAGGGAGCAAATATATTAAATGAAATGGCTTTTAAGGTTAATTAATCGGCGAATCAATTTATAATACCGGTAGAAAACCCTGCACACTGCGGCATAAACTTTCAAAAAAGTACAACCAGGCTCTAAACATAATCATATGAAAAATGTTACTCTGTAGTTCTCATTCATTTTACCAAATAGAAATCTAATTCTGACCCGTATGAAAAGAAATCAAACCGACCGTTCTTCATTGAAGAAGAGGCTAACCGGCTACGCCGGTACAGCAGGCGCCCTCATGCTATTAGCCCCCGGTGCAGCTTCGCAGATAAAATATTCAGGTTTGCAAAATCTGGAATTGTTTTTTCCCGATGATGCCCTGATATTGGACATGGACACCAATACCGTTGACGATATTCTCTTCAGGATGTATACATATTCGTCATCAACAGCAAGTGGTCCTTATTTTTATCGTTCGAATATTGGCTTAGGAGTGGTATTGGCCCCCGATACCGATACCAACAAAAACAGCTGGATTACCAGAATGGTATCGATGACCTCCGAAACTTATTATGGAGATATAGAAAAAGCATATGCCACTGTACCTGCCGGCCTTATGCCCGGGAGTATCATCGACACGTTACGTGACGGCTGGGCTAATACAACATCACTCACCACAGAAGGAATACTCGCTGCCTACAGATCGGTTGAAGCAAATCTGCCTTATGGTTCTTATTCTTACTATCTGTATATTGGTGATTTTCTCGGACAGGAAAGGTTTCTGGGGGTACGGTTCTTTATTGGCAGTGATCAACATTACGGATGGGTCAGGATCAATACACCAGGCACCCAGGTAGAACCCTTGACAATTGTTGACTGGGCTTATGAGACAACACCAGATACGAGGATCCTTGCCGGGGACGGGCTGGGAATAGATCTGCCACCGCAATTTCTTATGAGCGGTATCGAAAGTCACACGAACGATTCTGTCCAGACCGTCAGGATAAACGCCGGAGAAGAGATAACCGGCCTCGATATTGACGATCTGGTAGTTATTAACGGTAATCTTTCTGATTTTAATGAACTGGTTCCGGGACTGGAATATACTGTTGATATAAGAGCTATCGAAGAAGGGAATGTTACAGTGGCCATACCCGACAGTGTGGCTACCGATATTTCAGGGAATTTCAACGGTCTGGCTGTTGCCAGCTGGAATTTCGACGTTACCCCACCCCGGCCTGAATTTTATGATTTTGCTCCCTACACGAATTTTAATTTTAACTCGTTGTCGTTTAGTTTCAGTGAGGAAATTACAGGTCTGGAACCATCTGATTTAACTATCATCAATGGTTCCATTGTTGAATTAGATACTGTATCTCCCGGTGAAACATATTTTGTAACAATAATGTCAGATAATGAGGGGGAAGTATCGGTGGTAATTAACGCCGGAGCAGTGACAGACCTTGCAGGCAATACCAATGAAAATGAAGCGGAAGCTGTTTATGTCTTTGATGCAACCTCCCCGGTAGTGACACTAAGCGTGCCCGGCGAAACAACTGCTGAACCTGAAACTACAGTTGATATTCTGATAAGTGAATCACTTTTAGGATTTGATGCTGGTTATTTCAACATTACCAATGGAACAGCCACAGACCTGACCATGCTGGGAGACAATCTTCACTGGTCGCTTGATGTTACAGCCGATGCGGCTGGTATTGTCATCGTGGAACTTCCGGCATTTGCCGTATCGGATCTTGCGTATAACGGGAATGAGCCCGTCTCTGTCGGTTGGCTTTTTGATCCTGATGCAACAGACATACAGCAAATCAAGGAAGAAATTAAAATTTATCCTAATCCGGCCAACGGCCAACTGAATATCAGGCTGGAGTCGGAAGCGCTTGTCAGACTAATCGATGCTAAGGGTAATATTGTTTTCGCCAAAGAAAACTTTGTGGATGAGACCATCGATGTAAGTGGATTTACCCCGGGCATATATCTTGTCGATATCATTCAAAGGGATTATGTTATCCGGAAATTGGTTGTTGTAGAATAGTATATATAAGTGTCGGATAATCTTTAAAGGTGTCTGACACTTATAAAACTATAATTATTTTTCAATCCCACACATACTTCCAGGAACCATCTTCCTGCTTTTTCCATACGGTGTGAAAAATCCCTGAAAACTCATTCACGCTGCCACTGTCAGACTGAGTCTTCGACGTAAATTTTCCATAGGTATATCCTAGCGTGCCGCATTCAGAAACTTCCACAAAATCAGGTGCCCAGTTTAGAACAGCATTATTAAAATTTTCCCGCGAATAAAACTCCCTGATATTTTCTTTCCCCTTGATCAAGGTATCCCTTTTTATCACAGCATTCTTGTCGGCGAAATGATAAAACGCTTCAGCAATACCTTTTTCAGAAGCCATTTTTTCGAATTCTTTTTCGGTATTGAAGATCTCATCTTTGATAATTTCCGGCTTTTTTTGTTTGTTGCATGATAAACATGCCAGAATGCCTGTAAAAATAATGAGTGAGGCTCTCATAATCGTAATATTATTGTTCATACACAATCAAGGTATTTCAAAAGGACGAGATACAAATATGATTACCATTATTATCGCAGGTGATAACCAGAATGCAATCATTGACATTGAGATCAACGACTTTCGGCCAACTGCTTCCATTCTATTTCCCGACATAACGGTTTTCGGATTCATCCATGAAACTACCAACAGCATTAACATTACCGGCATTATCGGCATACATGTCATAAACAGCAGGTATATCATTGCCACCTAATGCTGACCAGCCGTCCCTGTCATCTTTCTGATCGTCTTTATCCTTCGTACAACCGATCATTGCCAGGAAAAACAATGACAACATAAGAATCACGAAATACACAATATTTCTTCTCATAACTCACAGATATAAATTTAATAAATAACTATTGTTCCGATTTTAATGACAATTAGCCTTTATACGTTGAATCATAATTTTTGGATACCCTCTGAAGAGATAAGAACTATTGTCATTTTTTGGCTGGATTATCGCGTAATTTACATTTAACCAATTTTCATGTTATTACTTTTCTCAAACCCTTATCTTATCTTTGGGGTTTTCATTAAAATCCGATTTGATATGAACATCCTTCATGCCATCATCCTCGCCATAATAGAAGGTATTACTGAATTCTTGCCCGTGTCGTCAACAGGGCACATGATACTGGCTTCAAGCATCATGAAAATTCAGGAAGCTGATTTCGTGAAAACATTCGAAATATCTATCCAGCTCGGGGCGATTATGGCCATTGTTATGCTTTATTTTAAAAGGTTCTTCCAGGGAATTACGATCTATATCAAACTTGGTATCGCATTTCTCCCTACTGCCATTATTGGCATTCTTGCTTACAAATTCATTGTGAACTATCTTTTTAATGCAACGGTAGTTTCCATATCACTTGTTATAGGGGGTATTATTCTGATACTCATCGATAAGCGGGTTGTTACAAAGGAAAGCAGAACCGATGTTCTTGAGAATATTTCCTATAAAAATGCTTTTTTCATCGGCCTCATCCAATGTTTTTCAATGATACCAGGCGTATCCAGGGCAGCAGCAACCATCATCGGGGGAGTTTTCAACGGTCTGGATAAAAAGCAGGCGATGGAATTTTCATTCCTGCTTGCGGTGCCTACCATGCTGGCTGCTACAGGTTACGACCTCTATAAAACTCCTGTTGATTTTACAAAAGATGAGTTTATTATGCTGGCAACAGGAATTGTAATTGCTTTTATCACTGCGTGGCTTGCAGTGAAGGTTTTCCTGACGTTCGTTGAGAACTATGGATTCAAACACTTCGGATATTACAGGATCGTGATAGGCGTGGTTTTCTTCTTTTTAATGAAAGGTATGTTGTAGTTCCATCCGATATACGATTTTCAGAACCTGGATGATATTACATCTTAACAATAACAAATCAAACATGATGAAAACTTCTTCCAGCTTTACATTAAAGATTTCTTTTAAAATTGTCATTGTTGTTTTAATGTTTATGAACATCGGCATCCCATGCTATAGTCAGGAAATGCACAATGATAACCGTTCTCCTGTCTATTCAAAAGGTGTTGACTCACTTGAGTATTTCATAAAAAATAACCTGGTTTATCCTGAAAATGCAAAAAAGGAAGGTGTATCCGGGATTGTTACAGTTGGTTTCACGATCACGAAAGAAGGGAATATCGAAAATGTGCACCGGATTAAGGGAATTGGTCAGGAATGTGACGAAGAAGCAGTACGCGTGGTTTCACTGATGAAAGGATGGAAGCCTGCAGTGCAGTGGGGAAAAGCCGTCGATACTGAGGTAGTTCTTCCGGTAAGCTTTATAGATGAAACCAAAAATATGTCCTCCGGGAATACGACCATCTCAGGTGTTATCACCGATAAATGCAGCGGTCAGCCTATTAACGGAATTCTGGTACTGGTTTGGGGCAGTGACCTGGGGACTATTACTGATGACAATGGAATGTTTAAACTTGACGTACCAACTGATAAGGACAAACTGGAAATAATATCAACTGAATATTGTCGCCGGGTCATTCATATTGAGTCTTTCAGGACCTTCAATATAGCTCTTGACAAAGAGGTATATTCTGTAGATTTTAACTCGGGTAAAATTTAATTGTCAGACACTCCAATGTTGTCTGACAATTTAAATCAATGATACAGGAATAACTTATTCTGAATGGATCTGACCTGATGTCCCTTAGGTGCGGTCCCAGGTTGTACTAGTGATATTGAAAGCTGTTTAAAGGTTACCGGAACTTTTACAGTCCCTTACTTTTTCGAAAACCTGGCAATTACAAAATATACCAGAAACCCAAGTGAGATCGCAATTAATTCAATACCTATGGGCAGAAATGCATGATCTCCGTGGGTTAGTTCCAAATTCTGACTGTTGGAGCTGATAAAAGCAATGAGTATCAGCCCGGCTCCGGCAAATAGCGCTACAAGGCCCCATTTCAGGGTTGGATAACTATCTTTTTCGTTGTTGGAGGCTGATTCCAGAATCCCTGCCTTATCAATATGACCGGCTTTAATGATTTTTCTTTTCAGCAGAAAATCAGTGAATACTTTGATTACGAAATAAATACCTCCGAATGCGGCAACTGTTACTAATGCGTCTTCCATGATTTTTAATTTTTTTGTTTATGATAAATGAGTCGTGAGTATCGTGGAAAAGTTGCAATGGAATATATTTTTTTAGGTTCCTGCAACATTTTTTCATGTAAAAAGACTAATATGGTGTGAATGGATGATGTTATTTTCATAAAAAAGATCCGGGAGGGTGATTTGCCAGGTGTCAGGCTCCTTGTTGAAAACAATAAGAACCTTGTCTGGCATATTATTCTGAATATGGTAGGTAACAGGGTTGATTCCGAGGACATTTTCCAGGAAGTTTTTCTTCAGGTATTCAAAAGCTGCAGGAGCTTTAAAGGGCAATCGAAGTTATCTTCCTGGATCGGGTCCATTACACATCATGTATGTGTCGATTACCTTAGAAGGATGAAAAAAGAAGGTGATCTCTTCAACCATTTCGGAGAAGATACTTTTCGTGAGAATGCAGACAAAGCACAAGGATGGGATGAATTTGAGACCAGGGATATGATCATGGAGGTCCGTAAGGCTATTGCAGCTCTACCGGTGGCTTACAGAACTGTGATCACATTATACCATCTTGATGATTGTTCGTACCGTGATATCTCTGAAATAACCGGAATGCCGGAAGGCACGGTGAAAAGTTATATCAGCAGGGCAAGGGGTCTGCTGAGAGAAATGCTTAAGAGCGAGCTGCAGTCAAAAATCCCTGACCAGATCCAATGAGTTTTTATTAATTTTGTGATGATGGACATGAAAAATGCTGAAATAGAAAAAATTATGAAGGTGGCTCTGCTGAACGACGGGGATTTTGATGTACCTGCAGGACTGGCGGAGAGAGCAATAAGGAAAATAGAGAAAAGGATTCTGTTAAAAGAATCCCTGCTTGAATTATGTATGAAGGGAGGGTTGATTATGGGCAGCCTGCTGATAATCACCGCCATATTGGTATTTTTCAACGGACAGGATGTGCTGACCACTATATTTGATTATCTTGTCCAACACTGGCAGACGGTTACATCCATTATAATTGTTGTCATTTTTACCATACTTGTCGACCAGGTAGTGATTAAATATTATCTGGCCTCAAAAAGCACAGACATGGCAGAAAACAGACCTGAATCATTTTTAATTTAATCGCTGATATTAAGTTTTATAACAGTAATGCTTCCGGTTCCTCAATACTTCCGTACGTGAACTATCAATACTCAGTTCACATATTACTTTTCAAAAAAGATACTTAATTTCGTTTCAGTTGAATTTCCAACTTTTGAGTAATGGCCATGGAATTAGTTATTATCGGACTTTTAATTTTATTGAATGGATTTTTTTCACTTTCTGAAATTGCGCTTGTTTCAAGTAAAAAAACACGCCTCGAACAATTGCGCCTCGATGGAAGTAAAGGCGCCAAAACAGCTTTGAAGTTGCTCGAAAATTCTGAAGGTTTCCTTTCTGCTATCCAGGTAGGGATAACTCTTATTGGCATTGTGACCGGGGTATACGGCGGAGTGAATATTGCAGGTGATGTGGAGCCTTTTTTCCTTCAGTTTGAATTTACCCGTGAATACGCATACGAGATAGCAGTGGTATTGATGGTATTGATCATAACTTACATTTCTATAGTTATCGGTGAACTGGTACCGAAGACCATTGCCCTTAACAATCCCGAAAAGATTGCTGTGGTTGTAGCACCTCTCATCTTATATTTCAGCAGGATCTTTTTCCCTTTTGTGCGGTTATTGACGGTTTCCACAAACCTTGTAAACAAGCTGATAGGGTTGAAAAAACAACCTCAGAAGCTTACCGAAGCCGAACTCAGGCAAATGCTAAAGATGGCAGGTACCGAAGGTGTTATTGAAAAGGAACAGAATATCATCCACGAAAAGGTATTTTATTTTTCTGATAAAAAAGCCCGTCACATTATGACCCACCGTACCGATGTGGAATGGATAGATATCAGCAAACCCTATGATGATATCCGCGACTTTCTGTCCGGCGTGCAGCACAGTAAGGTACTCTGCAGCAAGGGAAGGCTCGACAATTTCCAGGGCATCCTGTACCTGCGGGATTATTACCGGGCCGTGCTCCAGAAAAAGAAAATAGACATCAGCGAACTGATGGTACAACCCATCATTGTGCCTGAAAATGCTGATGCAAAAAAAGTTCTTAATCTTTTCAGGCTGAAAAAAATTCATATCTGTTGTGTGGTTAACGAATATGGTGGTTTTGAGGGGATCATCACCCTTCATGACATCATTGAAAACATTGTGGGTCAAATTCCCGACGAGGGTGAAACTTATGAACAGGACGTTTTTGTAAGGGAAGATAATTCTTTGCTTGTAAGCGGCGATGCTCCCATTGAAACCCTTGCTGATATAATTGAGGATTTTACTATCGATTTTGAGAAAATTGATTATTCGACGGTGGCTGGATTTGTTTTTAACATGATCAATAAAATACCTGAAATTGGCGATAGGATAACCTACAAGGGCTATACGATTGAAATTGTTGATATCGACGGGAACCGCATCGATAAGGTGCTGATAACCAAACCGGATAAAGGTTAAATCAGACACAGATGGATTTAATTTTTAAAGAAATATCTGAAAAAGACCTGCCTGTTATAAAAACTATCTACGACTGGTATATCCTCAACTCAACGGCAACTTTCCACACCGGGCCTATCACTACAGATCAGCTCAGGGAGTTCATCTTTATCGGTCATCCCGTATACAGGTCGTTCCTGATTTATTCGGACGGGAATATGGCAGGTTATTGTATCATTACCAACTATAAAAAGAGGCCTGCTTACGACCGTACCGCTGAGGTTACCATTTACCTGAAACCTGAATGTTGCGGCAGGGGGATCGGTACGCTGGCTCTTGCACATCTTGAAGATAATGCCAGAAAAGCTAACCTCAAAAACCTGATCGGTGTTATTTCAGGCGACAATGAAAGCAGTATCAGACTTTTCGAAAAATGCGGCTATTTCAAATGCGCCCATTACAAAAACGTGGGAGAAAAATTCGGGAAGGTTCTCGATGTGGTTGATTATCAGAAGGAGATATAACTATTTTCATGCGTGGTTTCATTTGGATGATTTTCTGGTTCGTTTTCACGTAAGTAAGAGACGGGATGATTATATTAATCCAATGATTTGTCAAAAATCAATAACTTACTGATAATTATTTACGTAACAGAAAGTAATTCTCAGAAAGCAACCAAAATCAGATATGACTGAGAGAAAAGGCTTACCTTATATTCAGAAGATATTTGCATTATTACTATTGCAATGCTTCATAATATTTCCTGTTGTATCTCAGGTTGTCCATTCATCAAAGAACAATTATACCGGTAATTGGGAATCTCCTGAAACATGGATCCCCGGATGGTCAGATCCGCTGACTGAAATGGTTCCTTTCAGTCTCGAAATCAACGGTTATATTACCTGCAATAGTTCCCTCAGCGTTTTTACTGATTCAGGTACCCTGTTTGTAAATGATACCCTCGTTGTAAAAGGAAGTATCCTCCTTGCCAATAAGTCAGGAATTGTTATTGGGAATAATGGAATTGTTGTTGTATATGGCGATCTTATCATTGATAACAAAGCATCAGTTTCACTCGATTCGGGGGCATACCTGATCATTACCGGCGATTTTATAAAGCAGGGTGCTTCTAATTTTGGCGAATTTATTAGTGAAAATGAACCGTCTAATGTCTTTATCGGCGGAACAGTTACACCGGGATTGGACACAAACCTGTATCCTGTTTTGATTTGTCCCGGTTCATATGATAGTTCAGGCTGCAGCTATGGAGATTTGAACGATCTGGAAAATGACAGCACACACAATTTCTTTGTTGATTTGTGCGTCACGACTCTTCCTGTCATAACACCTGGTGGCAATATCGATTTCTGTGAAGGAGATAGTCTGGTGCTCACTTCCTCGGAAGCCCCAGGATACCTGTGGTCGACATCCGACACCTGCCGAAGTATAACTGTTGATCAGACCGGAAATTATTCCGTGCGGGCTATATATGCGCCGGGATGTATAAGCGATTCTTCTGTTCCCGTTAACGTAAATGTTCATTCTCTGCCTGTTGCGATGGTCACTATTGATGAAAATTCGGGCCTTACTGACAATGATGGAATTGTATGTCAGGGCGATGATGTCAAGCTCACAGCATCAGGGGGGACCAATTATCTTTGGTCTACAGGGGATACTTCAGGTACTCTTATTCTTGATACCTCCGCTGTTATTTCAGTGACTGTCACCAATGAAAATGGCTGCAGCGATACAACAAAAGCAGTGGTGGTTGTCAATCCTTTACCTCAGGCCACGATCGATATTACCGAAAATTCGGGTATCGCTGAAAACGATGGCATATTGTGCAGCGGCAGCGAAGCCATGCTTACAGCCTCAGGCGGAACAACATATAACTGGTCATCGGGCCAAAGTACTGCAGTTATTTCAGTTACAGATGCAGCGAACTATTCTGTTACAGTTACCGATGCAAATGGCTGCAGCGATACAACAGAAGCAACAATGATTGTTCACCCGGTCCCTGAGGCAGTAATCGTAATTTCTGAGAGCCCGGAGAATTCCGGCATCTCAGCTGACGACGGCATACTATGCGCCGGTGGTCAGGCCGTGTTTACTGCATCAGGCGGAATTGTATATACCTGGTCATCTGGTCAACATACAGAGGCTATCTCAGTTTCTGTACCGGGCAGTTATTCAGTGACAGTTACCAATGCAAATGGTTGCAGTGATACAGCAGAGACAACTTTAATTGTCAATCCTCTTCCTGTTGCAATTATTGAGTTCTCAGATAATTCAGGCACTTCCGATAACGACGGTATTATTTGTAATGGTGATGCAGTGACGCTTAACGCTGCAGGCGGCAATACCTACTCATGGTCATCAGGCCAGCTAACTGCTTCTGTTACTGTTACTACCCAGGGCAGCTATTCCGTAACAGTTACCGATGCTAACGGATGTTCAGGCGAAGCTGAAAAATCTGTCATAGTCAATGACAATCCCCGGGCCTCCATCAGCATTTTTGATAATACCGGCCAGATAGTAAACGACGGCGAAATCTGCAGTTACGACTCTGCGCAATTTTCTGCTTCAGGCGGGATAACCTACCTGTGGTCATCGGGTGAGAGCAGTCCTGTTATCTGGAAAAAAACTTCAGGGGATTATACGGTTACCGTAACAGACGCCAATGGTTGTGAAGATGATGAAGTGGCAACCATACAGGTCATTGAGGCTTATGCTGATGCCGGAATGGACGGTGAAACCTGCGGTAATGAATACCGGCTGGGAGCCACACTCAATATGGAAGATTTTGGAGAATGGCATGTTGTTTCAGGTGCCGGAAATATTGAATTCAACCCGTCTGCTGAGGAATATGCTGCCATAGCTATTGCCGATGCACCTGGTCTCTACTTTTTAACCTGGAACATATCAGGAATATGTACAGCAAGTGATACAGTGGAAATATTATTTAAAGAAGTACCTGATGCAGATGCAGGTCCCGGCATAGAGCTGAACAATGTCTTTACAGCAACGATGGGAGCGTCACTTCAGGCAGGTGAAACCGGCGCATGGTCGCTGGTAAGCGGGACCGGTGATATATCCGATGTGCATTCGCCATCTGCAACAATAACAGGGCTTTCAAGCGGCGATAATATATTTTTGTGGACCGTTACATCTTCGATGGGGTGCGAGGCCTCTGACCAGGTGGTGCTTACCGTAAGCGAACTCTTTGTTCCTCAGGTAATAACCCCAAACAATGACGGCAGAAATGATTTTT
>Ga0123335_1007989_pt1 | contig 11573 bp, 8 predicted proteins | sample BiotimSIPDNA_2_FD_89707 | JGI IMG/M metagenome (GOLD analysis project Ga0123335, IMG submission 89707) | Anaerobic biogas reactor microbial communites from Washington, USA - Biogas_R2 time_0 SIP DNA | ecosystem: Engineered > Bioreactor > Anaerobic > Unclassified | place: Washington, USA... | reverse complement strand
TGTTCCAGATATTGATCAGGTCCAACATTGTAACGATCAAGGTCGGGGAAGTAGCTCAACGCTTCAGCAAATTGTTCCGTTCCCTTTTCCATGTAGTAGTTGAAGACGAGGCTGTCGTGGGTGATCTGTTCTTCAAACAGGGAATACATCACAACCGCGCTGATGCCGGCATCCTCCATCCTTTTCACAGTGGATGCTTTTTTGGATAGCGAAGATGCAGCTGCAACAAGCGGATTTTTGAGCGTAAGGCCGAGGTAATGGGTGGTCAGGTTCATCATTTATCCTCCAATTATTCGATTGAATACCGGGTAGAAACAAAAATCATGGTGATGAACGGATGTCCATCACCATGATTATACTTGCCATTGTGACCGAATTCAAAGGTCTATGCTTCCGGTTCCGGCTTTTCGTAATGCATATCCGCCATTTGCTGGTAAAGCGTCCAGCGGCTGGCGGCGTCGCGCTTTGCCTTCGCCATCAACATCTCAGCGCGCTCCTCGTTGCTCTGCAAGAGCATCCGGTAGCGGGTTTCGTTATAGGCATATTCTTCGACCGGTACGGTGGGTTCCTTCGAGTCGATGCTCAGGGGATTCTGTCCCTGGGCGCCCAGTTCGGGGTTGTAGCGGTAGAGCGGCCACAAACCTGCCTTGACCGCCAGGTCCTGCTGCTGCAGGCCAAGCGTCATGTTGATGCCGTGGGCAATACAGTGGGAATAGGCGATGATCAGGGAAGGTCCGTCGTAGGCTTCAGCCTCGCGAATGGCTTGCAGCGTCTGACGGTCACTGGCGCCCATTGCCACCCGGGCGACATACACATACCCGTAGGACATCGCCATCATCCCCAGGTCTTTCTTGGGGAGGTTCTTACCGTTTGCCGCAAATTTCGCCACGGCGGCTCGAGGAGTCGATTTTGAGGATTGACCGCCAGTGTTGGAGTACACTTCGGTGTCCAGCACCAGGACGTTCACGTCACGACCGGATGCGAGGACATGGTCCAGTCCGCCATAGCCGATATCATAAGCCCACCCGTCGCCGCCGAAGATCCACACGCTCTTGCGAACGAGGTAATCGGCGATGGAGAGCAGGTTGCGTGCGGTGGGGGAATCAAGCGTCTCCAGTTTCTTCTTCAACTGTTCCACGCGCAGCCTCTGGGCTTCAATTTCCTCTTCGGTCGTCTGATTGGCGTTCAGGATGGCGTCTGCCAGGTCGTGCCCCACCTCGCTCACCAGCTTGGTGAGGAGTTCCTGACCATATTCAACGAATTTGTCGATGGTCAGGCGCATCCCAAGCCCGAATTCGGCGTTATCTTCAAACAGCGAATTGGACCAGGCAGGGCCGCGCCCATCGGCATTGAAGGTGTAGGGGGTGGTGGGCAGGTTGCCGCCATAGATGGATGAACAGCCCGTCGCATTGGCGACGACCATCCGGTCACCGAATAGTTGAGTCACAAGCCTGATGTAGGGTGTCTCGCCACAGCCGGCGCAGGCGCCCGAGAACTCAAACAGGGGTTCCAGCAGCTGTGAATTCTTGACCGTGTTGGGCACGAAGCTCTTGCGGTCGGGGTAGGGAATCGAGGTGAAGAAATCCCAGTTCTTTGCTTCCTGTTCTCGCAGGGGGGGTTGCGGCATCATATTAATCGCCTTGTGGCTGGGGTTCTCACGGTCCTTGGCAGGACAGTTTTGAACGCACAGACCACAACCTGTGCAGTCTTCCGGGGCAACCTGGACGGTGAATGCCCAGCCCTCACGGAACTCGCGGAATTTCGCATTGGTATGTTTAAAGGCTTCCGGCGCGTTTTCCAGGTAGGAATCTTCGTAAACCTTGGTGCGGATGGCTGCATGGGGGCAGACAAAAGCACACTTGCCGCACTGGATGCAGATATCTGCATCCCAGACGGGGATCTCAAGGGCAACATTGCGCTTTTCCCACCGGGTTGTGCCGGTGGGGAAAGTGCCATCAACGGGCATTTCACTGACGAGGACATCGTCGCCGCGTCGTTCGATAATCTTCCCGAGCACTTCACGCACGTATTCGGGCGCAGCTGCGGGCACGGGGGGCAGCATGGGTATTTCGCTGGTGACCGTATCGGGAACTGTCACCCTGTACATGTTTTCGATGGCGCTGTCGACCGCAGCAAAATTTTGCTTGATGACTGCTTCGCCGCGCTTGCCATAGGTCTTTTCAATAAACTTCTTGATTTCTTCAATCGCCTGGTCCCTGGGCAGGATCTTGCTGATGGCGAAGAAGCAGGTCTGCATGATGGTGTTGATGCGCTGTCCCATATTGGTCTTTTGGGCAACGTCATAAGCATCGATGATGTAGAATTCGAGGTTCTTTTCGATCAGCGCTTCCTGCACCTTGGTCGGCAGCTGGTCCCAAATTTCATCCGGTCCGTAGATGCTGTTCAGCAGGAAAATACCGCCAGGACGGAGGAATTTGAGCATGTCGTATCTTTCAAGAAAGCTGAATTGATGGCATGCCAGGAAGCTTGCCTCGCCCTCAGCGATCTGATAGGGGGCGCGGATCGGATCAGGGCCAAAGCGCAGGTGAGACACGGTCACCGCGCCAGATTTTTTCGAATCGTACTGGAAATAGCCCTGGGCATGGTTGTCAGTTTCTTCACCAATAATTTTGATCGAGTTTTTATTGGCGCTTACGGTCCCGTCGGCGCCCAAGCCAAAGAACATCGCCTGGACAACATTGTCGCCAAGGATCTCGAAAGATGGATCCCAATCAAGGTTGGTGTGAGATACATCATCGTGGATGCCCACGGTGAAGCGGTTCTTCGGGTTTTCTTTTTTCATTTCATCAAAGACGCCTTTGACCATCGCTGGCGTGAATTCCTTGGATGAAAGACCATAGCGACCGCCAATCAATTTGGGGGCTTTGTCAAAAGGTGCAATTCCCAGATCCAAAGCTTCCTTAACCGCATCAACCACGTCCAAATACAGCGGTTCACCGGTGGCGCCGGGTTCCTTGGTGCGGTCCAGGGTGGCGATGACCCTGACTGTGCTGGGCAGGGCTTCCATCAGATGCTGGACTGAGAAGGGCCGATACAGCCTGACCGAGATGACGCCGACTTTTTCACCGTCTTTGATGAGCGCTTTCGCCGTCTCCTGGGCGGTCTCTGCGCCAGAAGCCATCACGACGATCACCCGCTCTGCATCGGGTGCGCCTGCGTAATCGAAGAGGTGATACGATCGACCAACCTGCTCGGCAAATGCGTCCATCACGTCCTGGACGATGCCGGGTGTTTTGGCGTAGAAGGGATTGACCGTCTCGCGTCCCTGGAAGAAGACGTCCGGGTTCTGAGCGGTGCCTCGCAGCACGGGACGGTCAGGGCTCAGGGCGCGGGAGCGATGTTCGATGACCAGCTCATCATCCATGATGGCTCGCAAATCATCCTCGTTCAAGCGTTCAATTTTGTTGATCTCATGAGAGCTTCTGAAGCCATCAAAGAAATGTAAAAATGGAACACGGGAGCGCAAGGTGGCAGCCTGGGCGATCAGCGCCATGTCCTGGGATTCTTGCACGGAGCCACTCGCCAGAAGGGCGAATCCGGTTGCACGCACCGCGGTGATATCGGAGTGGTCGCCAAAAATTGAAAGCGCCTGGGCAGCCAGAGATCGGGCGCTGACGTTGAATACCGTGGGGGTCAATTCACCCGCAATTTTGTACATGTTGGGGATCATCAGAAGTAATCCCTGCGATGCTGTAAAGGTGGTTGTCAGGGCTCCAGCCTGCAGTGCGCCGTGAACAGCGCCCGCTGCGCCACCTTCAGATTGCATTTCGGTCACATTTGGAACCGTTCCCCAGATATTTGGGATACCTTCAGCAGCCCACTCATCTGCATATTCGCCCATACCCGAGGATGGGGTGATGGGATAGATCGCGATGATCTCATTCAATCGGTATGCAACCCACGCAGTTGCCTCATTCGCGTCAGTCATAATCATTTGACGTGTCATATAACAATCTCCTTTTTCGAAACTTAATAATCAGTTTGGCATAATTCCTAAAAATGGCGCGATTGATTCCCTGATTCAATAATCAAATCCAAAGGCAGCCCTTATTTTCACCATAAGTATAACCTGATTCCATTTAACAATGAGGTAATAACCTTCACATTGAACAGTGAAACCTGTCACATTAATTTATTGGTGAGATTTGTTTCGGGTGAATCCTCAGTTTTTGGGCTGATGATCGCCTGCCCGGTCAATCTCCAAATAAGGCTGTGCCAGGAGTAGGGCAGCCAGGGTCTTTCCATCTCTGATTCTTCCCGAGAAGGCGCTTAGAAAGACTTCTTCTTTGGATATCCGTTCAAGGTGCAAAAATTCATCTTCATCGGGGCTGAGCGGCGCTTCATACAAATCGCTTGCCAGGAAAATCGTCATATATTCATCGGTGTAGCCCGGCGAAAGATAGAAACTTCCCAATTCCTGCATATTTCCCGCAGCCATCCCGATCTCTTCCCTGATCTCACGCTGGGCGCATTCAAGGGGCGTTTCGCCCGGATCCAACACGCCGGCAGGCAATTCGAGCAGCATATCCCCCGCGCCGACCCGGTACTGGCTTACAAAATAGATAGTGCCGTCGGAATCGATGGGCAGGATGGTGACCGAATCGACATGCTCAACAAGATCATAGGCGCGTTTTTTACCGTTCGGCAGCATAAAACGGATCCTGGAGACATCAAAAATGTGCCCCTGAAATAGCTTTTCTCGGGATAGTTCAATCATTGGCATGGGGCTCCTCAGTTATCTTTTTAATTCTGGGTGTTGGCACGAAAAAAGAAATGCTGCGCTGATGGCAACACCAACGCGCAGCAGATCGGACAGGGTTTTGTTCGGGTGCAATCGTTATTTTTTGTCAGGGTATCTGGAGGGTTTGTCCAGCGGTCAGCGTGTAAGGTTCTTCCAGTTTGTTGGCTGCAATGATGGCTTCCGGTGAGAGATCGCCAAAATCACATGCGATGGAGTAGATCGTGTCTCCGGAAACCACCGTATACGTGGTGGGGTGGGCTTTCAGAGCGCGTTCGCCCGCTGGCCATGAACCCGTTTGCGGTATTTTCAAGACGGTCCCCGGACTGATTGAGTCCCCGACGGGATTCAAAGCGAGAAGGTCCTGGGGGTTGAGATCAAACCGACGGGCAAGGCAGTAGAGATACTCGTCTTCATGAACGGTATATTCTGCCGGTCGGGTTAGTGTTGGGATCACAATGACTTCTGTGGGCTCCGGTGTATTGGTGATGGTGGGGAAAAGCGCCAGAGTTGCCGTGGCATCAGGGTCACCGATGGGCAGCTGTGTCATCGTGCCCTGCGTATCGGTCTGAATTTTTATAGCGGTTGATTTTGCCTCTTCTGTTGAGGGCGCCTTCGATGCGGGCATTTTACAGCCGGAAAGGACCATCGAAAAAAGAACAAGTGTGACAATGACAGTTCCAATTTTTTTCGTCATTGAATTTTCTCCTTCACAAACCTCGTTCTTATGAATTGATAAATATTTTTATAAAAACGATATTAATTAGATGGTAGCATAATAGTTTTTAAGCGTCAAGCAGACACCCTTATTATAAACCCTTGTCCAGTTTGTCTTGGCGCAGATAATTCGGTAGTTTTCCCGGATCTTCGGACGTGTTTTTGCGGATATCCCTGGCGTTTTGACCACCTGAACCGGGTAAACCCAGCCCTTTACCAGGGGTGGGTTGTTGCACAAAAACCCGGATAAAAATCGAAAAAGCCCAATTTTGTTAATGACTGTCTAATGAAAAACGAATACGATAAAAGAGGAAAGGATCAAGAAAATGAAACAGGGAAAGTTTAAATTATTACTGGTGATTGGTGCTCTGGTTTTTTCTATGCTGGCATGTGCCCCAATTTCCAGCATCCTTGAATCGGCATTCAGCCGGCCTGATGAGAGCGAAATCTCCGAGCAGGGTGGGTCTGTAGAAACAAAAGAACCTGATACCGATCTGCAGGTAGCTCCAGAGGTAGCAGCGCCTTCGTTCGTGATTCCGGATGAGGTTTTATTGCAGGACGCACTTGTAAACATTTATCAGAGCGTGAGTCCGGGGGTAGTTTCAATTCAAATCTATTCACAGCTTGGTTCGGGCCAGGGGTCGGGATTCGTGATAGACAAACAAGGCCATATTGTCACCAACTATCATGTGATTGACAGCGCTGAAGAAGTGGAAGTTCACTTCCAGAGTGGACTCAAGGTGTTTGGTGAAGTGCTGGGCGTCGATCTGGATTCTGATCTTGCTGTGGTGAATGTGGATGTGGACCCGGATGAGCTTTTCCCCATTCCTCTGGGCGATTCTGATCAGGTGCGTGTGGGGCAATCTGTTGTTGCGATTGGCAATCCCTATGGATTGAGTGGAACCATGACCACGGGTATCGTTTCAGCCCGCGGCCGCACGCTAGAATCGATGAGACAAACTGAAGGGGGGACCTATTATTCTGCTGGCGATCTGATTCAGACCGATGCGAACATTAATCCCGGCAATTCGGGAGGTCCGCTATTGAATTTGAGCGGAGAAGTAATCGGGATTAACCGTGCAATTCAAACTTCCGGGACAACGCTGTCAGGTGACGCGATCAATACGGGGATTGGTTTCGCCGTTTCATCCAACATTTTGAAACAGGTACTGCCCTCGCTTGTTCTCGGAGAAACGTATCCCTATCCTTACCTGGGCTTATCAGCGTTATCTTCCCTGTCACTATCCCAGGCTGAATACCTGGGTCTCACGAGAGCCACAGGTGCGTATGTCGTTGAACTTGTTAACAACGGTCCGGCACACAAGGCTGGCTTGCAGGCAGGGTCTCGCCCGACCCAGGTGCAGGGTCTGCTTTCAGGTGGGGATCTGATCATCGGCGTGGATGGCAGGGAGATTAAAGATTTTAGCGAAATGCTGAGTTACATGATGCTCAATAAACATCCCGGGGATGAAATCGAGATCAGGGTTTTGCGTGGTGAAGAAGAAGTGGATTTGACAGTCATACTGGGAGAGCGCCCGGGCAGTGGGCAGTGATTCTTGACCGCTGTGGGGGAGATCCCGCAGCGGTTTTTTTATAGAATTGTGATCAATTTATGAAATATTGTTGATGTTGCGATAAAATAAAATTGCAATCGAATATTTAAAATAACCACCTCGTTTATTCACAACTAAAAATGGAGGCGTATCATGTTTTCCGAAAAAGATCTGCAGCAACTCTTAGAATACTCTGCGGAGGGTAAGGTTTTAAGTGTTTACCTCAACACCAACCCATCTCAAATCAACACCGAAGCTGCAAAGCTCTGGCTGCGAAACGCATTAAAACCAGTTGACCTGCCGGAAGACGTACAGGCTGTCGAAAACTTCGTCAATCTGGAGTATGACTGGTTGGGAAAGGGGGTGGCGATCTTCTCAAACCAAAAAGAAAATTATTTTAACACATTCCAGTTCAACCTATCCCTGCCGAATGAAGTTGATGTAAATGAGAGGCCCATCATCAGACCCCTGGCGCATCTGCTGGACACTTTTATGGGATGGGGTGTCGTTTTGGTGGATAGGCAGCAAGCCCGCATTTTCTCGTTTGATTTGGGTGAATTGACGGAGAGGGATTTGTTTGAAGGCGATGAGATTAAACAACTCAAGCGTGGTGGCGGCACGGCGGTGCTTGGACAGCGCGGCAGCGGTGACGTCAGCGCCAAGATCGGCAGTATCATCAATCGAAACATTAAAGAAATGATCGATTCAGCAGTCAATTTTTTTGAACAACACCGAATCAGGCGGATCATGCTTGGTGGAACAGATGATAATATTGCCCGCTTCAGGGATGCGCTTCCCAAATCGTGGCAGTCCTTGATTGTTGGATCCTTCCCGATGAGTATGGCTGCCACCCAAACCGAGGTTTTAGAGCAGGCGACAAAAGAGGCGCTGGCGACTCAGGATCATGTCAATCGATTGCTGATTGAACAGTCGATTACCCTATCAGCAAAGGGCAATCACGGCGTTACGGGGCTGATTGATACCCTGAACATGATTCACGAGGGGCGGGTTCGAACGCTTCTGGTGATGCACGATTTTGAACAGACAGGTTTCCGCTGTGATGGATGCGGCTATCTCACCGTCCAGGAACTGCATAAGTGCCCCTTCTGTGGTGGAAGCTTCAAGAGAATTGATCGGGCTGTTGAAATGGCAGTGGAAGAAACCTTGCGGAAGAACGCCGAGGTCAAAGTGATCCATGATAGTGAAGCTTTAACAGGTGCGGGTCGGATAACTGCCATCCTGAGGTATTGATTTTTCCGTTGAAAAGCGATGACGCCCGAGCAGTTTTCTGTCCCGGGCGTTTTTTTATTTTGGCGGGTGTCCCAATAAAAAGCGTAAAACAATATGCAGACGATCGCGCCAGGCTTGTTCATGGTGAATGGCGCCGGGAAACATCCGGGTGACCCAATCTTTGCCATAAACATAACCCTTGTCGCGCAGGATCCGATCCACTTCCTGTTGAAATTGCTGATAAATTGCGTCAAGACCACCTGTGCCATGGTCAAAATAGAGCCTGTGTTTGCCGGCTCCTGGCAGGTACGTTTGTAAATAGGGGTCTGTGAGCTTTCCAAGCGCCGGCCAATGAGTTGAGAGACACCCTGCGTTGCCAAAGATGTGGGGGTATTCTATCAGGGCGTACAGTGAGATCAAACCGCCCATGGAAGATCCCATCACAAAGGTGTTCTCCCGATCGGGCAGGGTTCGAAAATCCTGATCGATTCGGGGTTTGATCGTATCCACAATCAAATGTACGTATTGATCTGCCACAAAGTGGCCATGTTCAAAGTCCTCGGGTGCTTCTTGCCTGATTCTTTCCAGATGAGCCTCGCCTTCCGTTGTTTCAAAAGGTCGCCTAGGTAAGTAGTCACCAAATCGGTTTTGCGTGTTATCAATCCCCACGACGATTGCTGAGCGGATAAAACCCCAGATACTAAGCTTGGTGATGGTCTCTGCCACCCCCCATGTGACATGCGTATAGGCTTTTTCGGGGATGAACAGGTTTTGCCCGTCATGCATAAAGATGACTGGAAACCGGGCATTTGGATCCTGATGGTATTGCGGGGGCACCCAAACCCACACATCACGCGGCGAAAGACCTTCCATGGCAATATTTGGATAATGCTTCAGATTGATCTTGATGGGTTACCTCTCGTTTTACATAAAAAACCAGATTCTTTTCGGTCAAATTGATCAGTCAGATTGCCATGAATTATAGTACGATTCTTTTGTCGGCTATTTGAAAAGAGGAGGTTTTAATGCTGCATGCTTTATACCAGGTGGACGCGTTTACAGACTTGCCATTCAAAGGAAATCCGGCAGGTGTCTGTCTGTTGGACGCGCCGGAGCCAGACACGTGGATGCAGGATCTGGCAGCGGAGATGAACCTTTCTGAAACCGCATTTTTGCTGCCGGGTGAATCGGGTTGGGGTTTGCGCTGGTTCACGCCCAAAACCGAGGTGGATTTATGCGGGCACGCCACGTTGGCGAGCGCCAAAGTTCTCTTTGAACGCCAACCCGAACTGCGCGATCGCCCGATTGAATTTGAGACACGCAGCGGAACGCTGAGGGCAAGATGGGCGAATGGGCGCGTCGAACTGGATTTCCCGGCAATGACCTATCAGCACATGACCGTCCCTCATAGCGTCGTTCAGGCATTGGGGTTCACGCCCATTGGCGCGGTAGCGTCGGGCGATTACTACCTTTTTGAGGCGATCAATGCTCAGGTGATCAGAGAGGCAAAGCCGAATATTGCCGAGCTGGAACAGCTTCCTTACCCCGAGGTGATTATCACGGCAAAGACACCCAACCAGGATTATGACTTCATTTCCCGTTTTTTTGCACCTCGGCTGGGCGTTGACGAAGACCCGGTGACAGGCTCTGCCCACTGCCTGCTGGCGCCTTATTGGGCAGATAAACTGGAAAAGATGGATTTCACAGCCTTTCAGGCTTCTGAAAGGGGCGGCGTTCTTCATGTGCGTCTGGCTGGTGACCGTGTGCGGATATCCGGTGATGCGGTCATCGTTTTTTCCGGCGAGCTGTGGATTTGAAAGTGATCCGCTGGGCAGATCGTCCCGCCAGACCAAGCAGGGGGAAAAGGCGCATAATGGATAATTTTAGGTATACTTATGTCCACAAAACGACCTTTTGAGGAACCATGAAAAGACTCTTATTGATGATTGTGCTGATTGGTTTGATCGGCTTTCCATCTGGCGCTGCCTTTGCTGCGACGGATGAAACGTCATTGCAACAACAGGGTGAGGATTATTTCAATTTACCCTTATGCCTGCCGGGGATGCAATCAGATGGGACCTGCTTGCTGTATGGACCATCCCGGACCGCAGCGGAGATGAAAGCGGCTGGTTTCCCCTATCCCCCAAGAGAGTTGCCAGCGGCTTACCTGCCGGCTGAGTATGGGGTGATGCCCGTACTGGTCGCCAAGATCAACCTTGCTGATTATGAATCGGCTCCGATCTATGGTTCATTCGAGGACGCTGTTGCAGAGATTAATCCCATCAGCCAGATCGCGCCGGGACATTTGCGATTTATCAGCTACATCGACCGGAAGGACTTTGGGGGGAAACCCTACCTGCAGCTTTCGTCCGGTGGGTGGATGCGTGCCGCTCCAGCAGCTTATTCAAATTACCGGGGTTTGCTGTTTTTTGATAATCCACGCAACGATTTTGGATGGATCGTAGACGAAACCCCAAGTTATCAATCCCCATCATTTGACGCACTCCTCACAGGAAACAATTATGTAAGAGAAAACCTGATTCAGGTTTATGCGACGGTGGAGGTTGATGGCATCCACTGGTACGAGATCGCCCCTGATGAGTGGGTCAACAGCTTGAAGGCGCGGTCATTTTCGCCCAAGTATGATCCACCTGAAGGAGTGACGGCACAGCGCTGGATTGAAATTGATCTTTATCAACAAATTATGGCAATCTATGAAGATGGAAAACTGCGCTTTGCAACCCTGATCGCTAGCGGACTGGAACCTTTTTTGTCCCGGCCAGGGGTTTACCCCATTTATGAAAAAAAACCTTTGGAAACCATGCAGGGTGCATTTGAGGCGGATCGCTCCGATTTTTATTATTTGCAGGATGTACCATGGACGATGTATTACGACGGGGCAGACGCTATCCATGCTGCCTATTGGCGCACTTTCTTTGGCTATCCCCAATCTCACGGCTGCATCAACCTTTCACCCGCTGATGCAGAATGGGTTTATGAGTGGGCAAATGAGGGAGACATGGTTTGGCTGCACGATCCGAGCGGAAAGTATCCCACAGATCCGAGTTATTACGGGACCGGGGGACCGTAAAAGCTGGAAACGATTAATCCAGTAGATGATAGTTTGTGACTGGTAACTCGTAGCCCCCGAGGAAATTTTGTTGACATAAGTTGGCGGTTAACCGCCAACCAATTCTTAATTTCTGCTCCCCGAATCCACCACTTACTCGCTAACGGGCATATCCCGGCTTGCAATCACATCAATTCCGGTGCCGAGGGCATCTTTCAGTACAACCTGGTTGATCTTCACCGGC
>Ga0123335_1007986_pt1 | contig 11576 bp, 10 predicted proteins | sample BiotimSIPDNA_2_FD_89707 | JGI IMG/M metagenome (GOLD analysis project Ga0123335, IMG submission 89707) | Anaerobic biogas reactor microbial communites from Washington, USA - Biogas_R2 time_0 SIP DNA | ecosystem: Engineered > Bioreactor > Anaerobic > Unclassified | place: Washington, USA... | reverse complement strand
TGGATATTCCCCTCGAAAATATGGAGTTTTACCGTTATGTCGGTGACGATTTGGCTTGGGAACAAGTTTCACCAAGTAGTGCTCCTCTTGTATATGCAAACGGTACTTACATAATTGATTTGCCTTATGAAATTATGCCTGATTCTTACATGATTAAAGTCGAGGATTCAAGAGGCATAATGGTACTAGCATCATCCTTCACAAGCTATACTGGCACATTAATTAGAAACAGCACCTACACAGGTCCAGATTTTGTCGACGTTATGTCCGATGTTGATTCCTCCCCTGACAAGGGTACTCATTCAAACTTTGCTGCCCAACAACAAGCGCCCGACACAAATTACGACATTCTAACTGAGGAAAATTTCGGCAGTGGCGCATCAAATATAACTCTAATCAATAGTGAGTCTTTCGAAACCTGGCCTTCAACCTGGAGTGATAATGGTGATTGGCACAGGGAAAACGATCGATACTACGATGGATCATACTCAGCAGGCATCGATGACTATTCTTATGGAACATTGAGTTCCTTTTCTCTAGATTGCTCCGATGCAACTGCCATATACGTTGATTTTTGGTACTACGATCGGGGTTGTGACAACGATGATTTCAGGCTATATTATTACAGCAGCTTAGGCTGGGCAGACATTCATCAGTTAGGAAATGGAGCAGAAAACACTTGGATCCATTATCAAGAAAGAATTACTGAAAGCAAGTTCCTCATATCCAACTTTAGAATACGTTTTACAGCAAGCCCAGATAAAAATGAACATGCCTATGTTGATTTGGTGACGGTGCAAAAAGAGGTTGATTCAGCAATTCACCAGTTAGATATAGAAGAACAATGGACCGATGTTAATACTACGAATACAAGACAAGATTTATGCATTAAAGCGGGAGCGTTAGGCTCAGAAACGTTAAACATTGATATACGCCATAACGGGAACTGGGTTACCATTGGCACTCTAACAGGGCTAGTAAATGGCTGGAAGAATATCTCTATAGAACCATATCTTGATTCCACTGTAACCATAAGATTTAGAGATTCTATTACAACTGTTGATGCAATTCAGGATACTTGGCGTATTGACGCTGTCTTGCTGGCAACAAAGCCTGACATTGACTTTCTATTGTCACAGCAGGAATCAACCATTACTGTTGAATGGCTTCAGAATGGAACAATGCGGTGGCTAGGACAAAATCTTGAGCAGGTAACAGATGCTAAACCTATTCCGCCCATACCCGTAAAAGGAATTCATTTAAACCAGACAATTAACGGTGTCAACAAGGAGGTTCCTTTCCAGATTGAAGATTGGGCTTCAGATTATAGGATTCCGTTGGGTTTGACGAGTAATGCAACGGTTTTTGGTAATAGGCAAATGATTGTTTTCCAGTTAGATAATAAAGTGACCGATTTTACTTTGTGGTGGGATGGAAACGACGATACCGTGCAAACGTCATTTGCATACACAAATCGCTCCTTTTCTGATAATCCAAGCAGTAACACCTTAAACAATGGCAGACAGCGCCTGCAGTTCTCAACTGGCGGGTTTACGTTAACCTCAACTGTTGGAACCGCTACTACTACTGCAGAATTGATGCGAATTAACGGTGACAAAGACGATACCGCTCCAGAGTTATCATACGTTATTTACAACGGCGTTGTTCGAGATATTGTGGTTGGCGAGGCCGAATTTTCTAGTGGTGCTTCAGGTTCTCCAAACGTTTACACCAACATAGTAATTTCATTGCCTGCAAACGTTACCTACTATACTTACCAGCTACGGTTAATGTTCATCAGTTCATCACTGCCAAGAACGCTTTATGATGTTTGCCCCATAAAAATAAGAACAAACGTTCCCTCAGTTGTGCTTCAAACAGAAGATGGCACAAGCGAAGGCTTCCCACTAATTCAAAATGGCACTGGAACATTCTACAACTATGCCGCTGAAGACTGGACTCCTCATCATTGGAGCCAATTCGTTACAAACGATGGCAAAAAAGGCTCAGGCATCATGTTCACCGACAGTGACAACCAGAAACTCTATGCATTTGATTCAATGCCAAGTAGCACTTCAAAGGGCGCTATTGAAGCAAGCAGTGGCTCTATCGAGTTGCTTCCAGTCAGTCAATCCTCGGTTTCATTCACGACTCCTCTTGACGTCACTTGGAGTGGTGCAGTAGTAACTTCTGATAATACCACGCCAATTTGTAAACTGTATGATGCAACAACCCCGATGGGTCTTTGGATTCTGGTTGAGTACCCGCCAACCTTAACCGTGACTGCCAAAAGCTAAGCCCCATTAACCCGAATATGTATTGAGAGTTCATACACGTTAAATACGAAAATTCAGCTTCAATAAGAAATAGGTAACCTGAAATGTTAAATCAAGGAATCCTGAACACTAAAAAAGCTATATCTCCCCTCTTAGCTACTTTACTGCTTGTAGTCATCGCGCTTTCAGCTATAATTGTAACTTATGCTTGGACCACCACTTACATGGGCAACCCAACTGATCAAGAGGCGGTGCCGTACAAGGCAAACGTGTATTTCCAGTCAGCAGGCTCAGTAGTCATTGACATCGGCAATTCTGGAACCGCTGACACTGAAATCATCGCGTTATATGTTGGAACGTCAGAGAGCACTGCTGCCAGCCAAACTACCTCTCCCCAAACGCCAATACCGCTCAATGCAGGTTCAATCGCCAGTTTATCTGTTGGTTACGAGTGGGTTCAGGGTCAAACTTACTACTTTAAAGTAGTTACTGCTGCAGGGCAAACGCCATTAGTGTTCCAAGAGCAAGCTCCACAGTAAAACCATAACTTTTTGTTACCCACAAGCCAATTTAGCAGTGAAGGGTGAGGATGGAACGCAAACACTTCAAGCAATCCTGATAACATCAAAAATAGCGTTGTCACTTGGCTTTCTAGTTTACGCTTCATGGAGCGACTATAAAACCCGTGAAGTCAGCAACCGCGTTTGGGCATACTACGCGCCGATTGCGCTTGCGCTCTCGCTTGCTGAACTGTTGTTGTTTGATGTTTCAATGTTGCCTTTCATGGGGTTAAGCTTTGGTTTAACCACAGCTTTTGCGCTGCTGTTGTTCTTCTCGGGAAGCTTTGGCGGTGCAGACTCCAAAGCCTTAATGTGTATAGCTTTAGCGTTGCCCTTCTCAACAAATGCGTTGTTTCCGCCGATTTTAGGCGCCAGCGTTTCGCCTATAGCAGAATACGTTTTCCCACTGACAATCTTTAGCAATTCTGTCTTGTTTGCTGCGGCAAGCGGCATCTACATGATACTGCGCAACCTGGTTTGGCATAAGCGTGTGGGTAAAAAAATGTTTGAGGGCTCGCTTTCTAAAGAGTCAATTGGCAAAAAGATTCTTGTTATGGTTACGGGTTACCGCGTTAAGGTTGATGTATTAAAAGCTAAGTGGCACGTGTACCCTATGGAGGATGTGGAAGAAGCCAGTGGAAGCCGAAAGCTGGTTATAGTGCCTAAAGAGGAAGGACGCGACAAAATTGTTGAACGCTTATCCAACGCTATAGACGCTAAAGCGATTGATGGTTATGTTTGGGCGACGCCTGGTTTGCCCATGTTGATATTTGTGACGTTAGGTTTGGTTGTAGCCCTGTTTTTCGGTGATCTAGTGTGGCTGCTGGTTAGTGCAGTTTTAGCTTGATTTTTAAAAGACTGGATTTGCCTGCTTTTTTTCTGATAAGATATTGATGCGGCAACCATTAAAACCGAGCCGAACCCCACAAATGAGACTGCGTACATGCGGAATGGAAACGCCGCCGCAATAGCTGCTGACTCATTAAGCAGTGAGACGGTGTTTGTTTCTGTTTGGTACGAGTAAAAGAATGAACTCACCGCAAAGAGGGCGATGGCAACGGATAGTAAAGCAACTTCTAATTTGAACCTCAAACCTTTCCCTTGTCCCGTGTTTTTGGTTAATCCAGACTATTTGAGCGGAAGGTTATTTTAGCTTTTTGGCAAATTAAGGTTGTGAGGCTTCTGGTTGATGGTCGCGAGCGTTAAAAGCGAGGTCAAAAACGAGGTTTTAGGGTTTCTAAATTCAGGCAAAACTGAGGCTTTGAAGGCTGTGGTTATGCCTGATTTTTTCCTTGACCGACTAATCAGTTTGGACTGCGGCGTTGAAGAGTTTAAGGGATTAGTCGGCGGGGTTGTTGAACGTAAAGGCGGCAGCCTCGATGGCATACCGCAGGTTGACATTAAAGGCGGCAACGCAATCAACACTGCCTCAGCGTTGTCAGCGCTTGGCGTTTTTGTGGTGCCGATTGTCTGCACAAGCGAGTATGGTCTGCATCAGATAAAATATCATTTCAAAGACAGCAAAATGGACTTTTCGCATGTTAAAATTCGCCCCAAAGCCTCCATCACTACGGCGCTTGAATTGGAAAATGCCAGTGGAAAAGTCAACGTTATGCTCCGTGACGTGGGCGCTCTTGCCGATTTTGGTCCTGACGACCTCTCGGAAGCTGATTTTCAGGTTTTGTCTGAAGCGGATTTTGTGTGCCTGTTTAATTGGGCTGGAACCAAAAACAAGGGAACCGCTCTTGCTCAGAAGGTGTTTGAAGCGACAAAGCACGGGGGCAGGGGCAAAACGTATTTTGACACGGCTGACCCGCTTCCCAACAAGCCAGAAATCACGGGTTTAATGGGGGCTGTTTTGAAATCTGGGCTTGTGGATGTTTTAAGCGTTAACGAGAACGAAGCCGTGTGCTATGCTGAACTGCTTGACCCGTCGATTGCGTCAAAGAGGGGCACGGTGGGGTTTGCTGAGTTGGCTTTGGAGTCTGCAAGAGTTTTAAGTAAGCAGTTATCGGCTAGAGTTGATTTGCACACGACCGCTTTTTCTGCGACGCTGCATGGAAGCAGTGAGGTGGTGGTGCCAACGTTTAAGGTTAGAACGGTTCGGGCGACTGGCGCGGGGGACGCTTGGAATGCAGGCAACGTTTTAGCAGATGGCAACGGACTATCTGATGCGGCGCGCCTGTTGTTGGCTAACGCGGTTTCCGCCTGCTACCTCTCTGATACAGAGGGTGTGCACCCTAGTTTACGCGCGCTTGCAAGCTTCATCAGCGGCGCCGTGTAGGATTAGGTTTTTTTAGGTAATCGTCTTTAACGTTGCAACAGATGGTGAATTGGATGGGTAAACTGTTTGGCAGTTCAGGCGTTCGTGGGTTAGCAAATGTTGAGTTAACCCCAACTTTAGCATGTAAGGTTGGCTCAGCCGTTGCAGCGTATGCAAAGGCGAAGTTGGCGGTTGTTGCGCGGGACACGCGGGTTAGCGGCGGGATGATTGAGGATGCGTTGGTTTCCAGTTTGCTCTCCAGCGGCACAAACGTGTATTTGGCTGGTATGGTTCCCACGCCTGTTTTAGCTTATGCGACGCGTGCTTTAGGCGCTCAGGTTGGCTTCATGCTTACTGCTTCACATAACCCGCCCCAGTACAACGGCATCAAAGTATTCAACAGCGAAACCCTCTCGTTCGTGGATGCAGACCAAGATGCCGTGGAAAAGAACGTTGCCGAAAACAAGTTTGCCCTTGCTGACTGGCGAAAACTGGGCAAAACCACATCGATCGATGCGGCTCTGCCGTATTTTGAAATGGCGCAGAAAGCTGTTTGTTTACGCAAGAAATGGCATGTGGTTGTGGACCCCGGCTGTGGCGCCGCGTTTAATGTTGCTCCTCAACTGCTAAAGATGCTTGGTTGCCAAGTAACCGCATTGAACGCTCAGCCAGACGGCTATTTTCCTGCTCGTAGCTCGGAACCCACGGCTGAATCACTCAAGAACCTGTCCAGTGTTGTCCGCGTGCTTGGCGCTGACATCGGCGTTGCGTTTGACGGGGATGCTGACCGTTTCGCGATTGTTGATGAAAGGGGCGTTTTTGTTAGTTTTGACCGCTCTTTAGCTGGGTATGCAGCTTACGCCCTAAAACGTAGTGGCGGCGGAGTGGTTGCAACCAATGTTGAAGCTTCAATGTGTGTGGAGACTATGGCTGAACGCTTCGGCGGCAAAGTCGTGCGAACCAAAGTTGGCGACATCTACATTTCTGAGGCTATCAAGCGTGACGGCGGCGTCTTTGGCGGCGAACCCTGCGGTGCTTGGGTGCACCCCAAACAGCATTTTTGCCCTGATGGTCCATTGTCTGCGGCGCTGTTTTTGATGGCTTTGGAGGATGTGGGTAAAACGGTTAGCGAGTTCATCAGTGAAGTGCCCCAGTACATCACGTTGCGGGAAAACATTGCCTGCGGAAATGATGTTAAGAAGAAGGCGGTTGCCGGCATTGCTGGCGAAGTCAAGTCTGCGTTTAAGGGTTACACGGATTTTTCAACCGTTGACGGGGTTCGTTTAGCCCTGAAAAACGGTTGGCTGCTTATCCGCGCGTCAGGCACTGAGCCGCTTATCCGTTTAACCGTTGAGGGCGAATCCGTGGCGGTGGCAAAAGAATTAATGCTTAAAGCTACAGCAGTAATACGCAAACACGTTGGGGAAGCTTAAGATGAAGGCGGTTTTGTTAGCTGCAGGCGAAGGAGTCAGGCTCCAGCCAATAACGTCGACGCGCCCGAAACATCTCATTAAGGTTGCGGGTAAACCGATTCTGCAGTATTGTCTTGACTCGGTGAAAAACGCTGGCATAACCGAGGCAGTCATTGTTACTCATTATATGGGGGAAGCAATCAAAGCCTATTTTGGCGACGGCAGAAATCAAGGCTTAAAGATTTCTTATGTTGAACAGAAACAAGTTTTAGGAACGGGCAACGCTGCCTCTGTAGCTGAACCCTACGTTAACGACGAGTTTGTTTTGATTTATGGAGATTTGCTGTTTTCCCCTGACGCTGTAAAGCAGGCGGTTGATGCATACAAAAAAGGCAAGGCTGACGCTGTAATGGCTGTGGTTCCAGTTGACAAACCCGAGAGCTACGGCATAATCGAGCTGTCCGAAGGCAAAAAAGTCAAACGCATAGTGGAAAAACCTGCAGCGGGCAAAGAGCCTTCAAACTTGGCTAACGCTGGAGTTTACGTTTTTTCCACACAAGTCTTTGAAAAACTTAGGCAAATCAAAAAATCTGTGCGGGGTGAATGGGAACTCACCGACGCCCTAACAATGCTTGCCACTGAGGGCAAAACGGTTCTGGCAGCGGAACTCTCAAAAGACGACTGGTTTGACGTGGGCAGACCATGGGATTTGCTTGACGCTAACGTTTGGGCGCTAAAACGCATGAAACACGAAATCTTGGGCACAATTGAGCAGGGCGCGCACTTGATTGGTCCAGTCACGGTGGCTGAGTCAGCCCACATACGCTCAGGCGTCTACATTGAAGGTCCCGTCTTCATTGATGAGGAAGCTGATGTTGGACCAAACTGCTACATCCGCGCTGGCACAAGTCTTGGCAGAAAAGTCCGCGTGGGTAACGCTGTAGAAATCAAGAACAGCGTAATCATGGACGGCACACATGTGGGGCACCTCTCGTACGTGGGTGACAGCGTGATTGGCGAAAAATGCAATTTCGGCGCAGGCACAATAACCGCAAACTTGCGCTTTGACGATGGCAAAATTAAGATGATGGTTAAGGATAAGCTTGTGGACACTGGCAGACGCAAGCTTGGCGTGGTGTTTGGCGACAACGTGAAGACAGGAATTAAATCACTGTTTATGCCAGGCGTGAAGGTGGGCGCTAACACATGGGTTGGAGCAAACTTTATGGTGACACGAGATTTGCCAGCAGACACAATTGCAACGCTGAAACAAGAAGAAGACATCCAGCCAAGAAAACGCAAGCAGCCCTAATTTTTTCTTGTTTTCGCCAACCAAACAATTAAGCCCGAAGCGCCAATCAGCGCGATAATAACGATAATTGCTGTTATCCACATCCAGTAGTCAATTCCCAGTATGGTGTTGCTGCTTTGTGAGTTATCTGCATCTGTATTGATTGTTACTTGATGCGTACTGTGCTGGTATGTAAAAGTTATTATCCATGAATCTTCACTGGACGCTATCTCATAGTTAATCGGAGTTCCATCCAAGTTTACCCTAATTTTCTCTTTCTCAGGCATAAAAGACTTAGGTATGGTGACTTTTGAAAAGCCAACGGTTCCATTCTCGCCACTAACGGTAAAACTTAGCCCTACTGTTGTATCATACGTTATTTGGGCAATAGAGCTGTTGGATTGCACAAAAGCTTGTTCATTTTCGTAAGGAATCGAATTGATCATAACAGTATTGCTTGCTTCTAAGAAGTCTTTGTTTCCAAACCATTCCGTTTTTAACGTGTAGGTTCCCGAAACAGGATTAATCCATTGGTAACTGTACTTTCCCTGATTGTCTGTTAGGCATGAGCCAATGTACGTCCAAGATGTGTCGTTGGAAAGGGCATATGACAGTTGAACGCTTCCATCGGGAATTCCAATAGCGCCTGGGTTGGTGAGGCTTCCAGTTATAGCCATCGAGTTGCTATTTGCCGAGTTTTTTGCAGAAATTGATATTACTGATATTCTTTTGGCTGGTGTTGGTTGAGGATCAAGTTCGTTGGTGATGGTTAACTTTACTGTTTGGCTTCTTGAGGGCAAGTAAACAATGCTGCCGTCTGCATAGGTATCTCCTGTGTAGTCAGCGTATAAAGTCCAGGTGCCAACTTGGTCGGGAACACGTTCAAACCAGATTGAGTCGTAGGAAAAATCATGGTAAATCCTCAGGTCGGTGCTTAATGTTGTAACGTCAATGCTTCCATCTGGGTTCATGATATAAATTTTGATTTCTTTAAAGAAATCATTTAGTGTTGGCGGCGTAGGTTCTACGGTTACATTGACTCTAAAGGTTTGACCTAGTCCTGCTGGATTAGGGTTTACTACCAAGTGCACTGAAGTTGCAACGCTTGTTGTCTGGGCGTTTTCTGCCGCAAGGGTTTGAAAGCTACTAAATGAAGTAAGGATTATGCTCAATAATACAATCAGCAAAACGCTACCTAACCCAACTCTACGCATATTTTTGGCATCTCACATTTTTAGCTGCTTTCTTAGCGTTTAGAATCTTAGGGTGACTTGATAGATAAATTGTTCAGTCAAGAAACTTTGACTAACCCATTTTGCTGTTGGAGCCTTTTTAGTCAAGGATTCTTGACGATAACGCTTTTTTATTATGCATTTCAAAAGTTTGTGGATGTTACATGTCTAAAAGATTGCCTATCCTATTGCTACTGTTATTGCTGTCCATATCGACGGTTCAATTAACCAGCTTTTCATCCGCCAATTACTTCCCAGACCCAGGCCCAGACCTTCCGCGAATCTACATAAAAAGCAACGGCGACGTAGAGCCAGCAACCGCGCCAATCCAGAGGTCAGGCAACACCTACAAGCTAACGGGCGACATTGTTCTTTACACGGTTGAAATCCAACGTGATAATATCGTGTTTGATGGTGCTGGTCATACTATTCGGGGAAACGCAAGCTGGCTGGGGTATGGTGCTGGAAACAACGGCTTAATCATGACGGGGCGCAAAAACGTGAACGTTACTGGCTTTAGGGTTGAGGGTTATTATGCAGGTGTACGAGTCATCAGTTCTTCAGAGATTAACCTCTTTGGTAATTCCTTCACTGACAGCACAAACATGGGTATAGTAGTTCAGGACTCCACGCTTGTTATGGTTGAAGAGAACACCTTTACTGACCTTCGCACAGACCTTAACACGCCAGCAATCATGGTGAACGGCACAAACAACACGGTGAGAAACAACATCATAACTGGCAGCACCTACGGCGTTAACATTGAAGGTTCGGCAAACAAGATTTTAGACAACAGAATTGAAGTGATGATTGCAATGCACTTAGATAAAGCGGATTCAAACGTCATTGCAGGAAACAACATCACTGGGCATCCAGGCCAGAACTATAGGGGAAACGAGGGCATAGCGCTCTTTACAGGTTGCTCAAACAACTTTATCGTTGGAAACAGCATAACAAACTTTGTCAATCAAGCTTTTCGAATAGTTTTTGATGGCTCAAACAACACAATCTACGGCAACTACATGGCTAACAACGGGTTTGCCATAGCTCTTCAGGAAAGAGCCTTAAACAACACGTTTTACGGCAACACTTTTGCTGCTGACTCCTGCAACGTCTCCATCTTTGACGCGGCGGTGGGCATTTGCTGGGATAACGGTACCATCGGCAACTTCTGGGGCGATTATACTGGCGTTGACGGAGACAGGGACGGCATAGGCGATGCCCCCTACATGGTGAAGGGGTTTGTGTGGAGCAACGAGGCTAAAGGGCTTGTGAGTGCTCCTGCTGGACAAGACAATTATCCATTGATGGCGCCTGTTGAGGCAGGCTATGATTTTGGTGCTGACGGCGCCCAACTTGAAGTTGCCGAGCTACCGCCTTTCCCAACCGCGATAGTCGCTGTTGTAGTTGCTCTGCTTGTTGTTGGTGCCTGTTTGCTAGTCTACTTCAAGAAATACAATTGCAATTCAACAAAGGGCGTCTAATATGCATTACACCTGTGTTTTATGCCGCAGTCGAGTAATGCCCTTAATCGTATTTGTTACACTTTTAACTTCAAGCATGATTACCATTCAACCAGTAAATGCCCAACCTTGCGCAAGCGTCGTCATTAACCCTGACGCGCTTTCCTTAAGGTGATCAATTTGTAGCCGTCCTTACCCATTTTTAGAAATGTTTATGTGGGTAAAAAATAACTATAGAATGTGGTGTCGAAAAATGGGTAAGGCAAAGATGGATGAACGGGGAAGAATATTAATCCCGCTTGAAGAACGTGGTAAACTTGGTTTAAAAGCTGGAACCGAGTTCGATGTTGCCAGAACAGATGGAGCCTTAATTCTGAGGCCAATAATTCCTGAACCCTTACAAGTAGATGCTAGACATAAAAAGTGGGGTAAAGAAGCTTTTTTGAATGCTGGAGAGGCAACATTTGGCGAACAATAGCCAAGACCGCACAGCAAAGTGGATTTTTGATGTTAATGTGTTGGCTATTTTTCTCTCAAAAGGGCATCCTGGATTTGAGTATGTCTCGCGTGTTGTTGAGTCTGGTTTACGGGGCGTTTATGTGCCTATAGTTATGGATATTTTGCCTTTGAGAGCTTTTTGGATTATGACGCGCCGTTGGGGCTTGGAGGAAAAAGCTTGTTCTGCAGCCATTGAGCATTTTGTTAAAACGTATGATTTGCCACGCTATCCTGCACTGGACAGAGAAGCTATACTGGAAGGTTTCAGGTTGGCGCGCGAGTTGAAGCATGATGTTTTTGACTGTATGTATCTTGCTCTTGGATTGCAGGAAAAAGCCAGTGCCATCGTTACCACAGATACCGATTTTGCGAAACTCTGCAGTCAAGTTGGTTTAGACTACGTTAATCCTGTTCCTAAAGATGTGTTGAAAAAATTCAAAGAGCAAAATAGGTAAGCCCCTTTTTTCCTTAAGTGTTGGTTTTTTGTTAGTATAAGAGAAAGAGTGTCACTGCATTACCTACTAGTCCCTTGACTTTGGCCCCTTTTTATAGGGGGATAGGTCTACGCTGAGAGCAACAGC
>Ga0123335_1007983_pt1 | contig 11581 bp, 8 predicted proteins | sample BiotimSIPDNA_2_FD_89707 | JGI IMG/M metagenome (GOLD analysis project Ga0123335, IMG submission 89707) | Anaerobic biogas reactor microbial communites from Washington, USA - Biogas_R2 time_0 SIP DNA | ecosystem: Engineered > Bioreactor > Anaerobic > Unclassified | place: Washington, USA... | reverse complement strand
TGATTTCAACATTCTGATTACCCTCCCACTCATTGACAATCTTGTATGTTACGATAAAGCGCTCATACTCATAAATCGTGTTTCCGATTTCTGCAGACAGAGAAATCGCAGGAAATAAGGGGATGAATATAACCTGAGATTGATACAATTTGATACAGAAACAGCGGTAAAACCGCATAAAATAACGGCTCTCGGTGCCAAAAGGCAGACCGAAAGCCGTTATTTTTGCTTTATGGAAATTTAGTCTTATCTGCCTGGGTGCATAGTTGCACCCAGCGGACAAGGGCGGGTGCAATTTTGCACCCAAGTAGAGCAAATGCTCAAAAGGTATCTCAGCTTACAGAAGGTATTTATCAATCAAAGCCTTAATGGAGGCAGAATCAATCCCTCCATTGAGGGAGTCCTGCGACACAATAAGGTTGTCGCCCTCCACGATGTTGTGCTTTTCGTAGAGTGCTTTCTTCTCCTGCCAGTGCTTATTATACGATGCATCGCCCAGCATTCCGCAATGCTCCCAATAGAAGCAGGTTCCGCTTTCTGCATCGTCAATTGTGAAATCCGGAATGCGGATGCCATCCTCACCAAGGTCGAGTTCTTTTTCGTACTCGTATTCAATGCCTGCCTCATATAGCATATTGGCAATGATAACCTCCGACTTGGAGCGGACAAGGTCGCCCTTCAGTGTTCTGTGAATAAGAGCCTGCTCATAGTACGCTTTCTTGTATTCTACAATATCCGGTGCTTCAAACAGACAGGTAAAACGCTTTGCAACCTCAGAACACGCAACAGAGGAGTAGTCCCTCAAACGGTATGCTCCATCATTGTAGAGAATTACCAGTTTGTCCTTTTGACGGGTAATTGCTGTGTAGAGCAGCTCCTTGGAAAGCAGTCCGCCCGGTTCGCCTAAGACAAGAATCGCCTTGCCGAATTCGCTGCCCTGTGCTTTGTGGACAGTAAGTGCGTAGGCGAGTTCCAAATCGGAGGTGCCTTCATCAGACACAACAGAGTACCAGTTATAATTCATCTCCGGCTGAGAAGAGAACACAATCTGATGTGTGTTGTACTTCACAGTTGAATTCTTCGACTTCTCCCAGATACGCTCGACAATACCGACTTCACCGTTTGCCACATAGCCATCTGCTTTGGTACGGCTCTTTATGTCATAGCCTTTGATTTTCTGGTTGCGGACATTGATAACTTTGTCGCCATAAATGTATCAGAGGACATGAAACAGCCGCCCTCTGACAGGCACGGAATTTCTGCTTCATGACCGAGTATGGGACAACCGTGAAGGGAGTCCTCAAGTTCATCATTACGGCTGTCTGCGATATTGCTCAATCGCAGACAGGCATTGTTATAACACGGCTTATTGCATACCAGACCGGAATACCCGTTGTCTTTCCAGGGCACTCTTACGGATAAATGTTGCGCCATAACTGCGGCCTCCTTTCCGTTATCTCATAACTTTTTCCATAAGGCTCTTGTAGCTGTCTACCACATCGTAGACTACATTATCACTGCTGATAGACTTGAAATGCTCTCTTGCACAGTGAATCTTGGACTGCTCAATCAGACGGAGCTGCATAGAGGACATGGAACCTTTGGTTTCTGCCACAAAGTAGATGTGCTTCACGGTGCCTTCATAGAAAGCAATCGCCCAGTCTGGGTTATATCTACCCACAGGAGTGGAAATATAGAAGCCATCCGGCAACTTCACATACACGGCAACGTCCTTATTAGTGTCGAGGTCGGTTGCGAAGTCACGCTCGTTGGTAGAGTCATAAACGATATGGTCATACAAGTGGCGGTTCGCCTTCATAGCGTTCACGCCCAGCTTGCCCTTGATGGTAGGCTCGGTAAAGATGTCCATACCGTAACGCTCATCCAGTACATCGTAGGTAATATGCTCAATAACGGCAGTAGCCTTTTCATCGTTGATAAGGGCAGCAGCCTTGATGATGAACTCTTCCGGGTTGTCCTTGAACTGATTGAATACGGACGGCTGAATGCCCTTCAGAATGGCGATAACAGCCTTACGGGTCAATCCTGTTTCATCCACCAACTTGCCAACCAGGTCATACTTTACATTGCTGCTTGCGTTAATGGTTGCACCGTATGTGCCGGATTCTTCTTTCACGAAGGATGCACCGCTTTCCAGTTCAGCCTTCGACTTAATCTGCTCCATAGCACCTGTTTCTACCTTGAAGTAAATCTTGGATACACGGAGTTTTCTGTCGAGGGCATCGATGGATTTACGCACCAATTCATCTGTATCGAAATCAACCACATAAACGCTCTTGGCGTTGATTCTATTCCACAAAGCCTTGAATTCCGGCATAGCGAGTTTGTCCTCGTCCACAGCCAGTTCCACATTGTTGCTTCTTGCATTTTCAGGCTGCATTGCCTTGGCATCGTAAATGGAGTCGATGATACCGATAACGCTTTCTGCGGAGCCTGCAACCTCGTCGGTCAGCTTGATTTCGCCGTTTGCCTTATCCTCATAATACTTGTCAGTAAGTGCGCCCTGCTTATCAATATAGCCTTCCATACGCAGACCAACATAAATTTCTCTTGCCACATCGTCGGTAATAACATCGGTATTGCCCTGGGAATCGGTAATGGCTCTGCCCATAAAGAGTTCCGGAGTAACTGCCTTCGGACGATTAGCAACTGCATCTGCCAGTTCGGACTGGAGACCCTTTGCGAAGCTATCATAGCTTTCGCTTGCGATAACGGTCAGTACATTGATATTGTGAACATCGTTTCCGAGAACGCCGGAGTCCATACGCTCACCATCTTGGTTTACGCACAGACGCAGACCACGACCAACTTCCTGGCGTTTTCTCACATCAGAGCCGGACTGTTTCAGTGTGCAGATCTGGAATACATTCGGGTTATCCCAACCTTCACGCAAAGCGGAGTGGGAGAAGATGAAACGCACAGGAGAACGCTTCGGATTACGGTCAAGGAGTAGTTCCTTGTTCTTCATAATCAAATCGTAGGCGTCAATATCGTCAGAGGTGGTTTCCTTTCTTGCGACCTTACTGTCAATCATCTTGCCTTTTTTGTCCACAGAGAAGTAACCTGCGTGGGTGGCAGATGGTTTGATGGCTTTCAGATAATTGATGTACTCGTCCTCGCCAATGGCAAGCTGGAGGTTGTTAATCACATCCTCATATTCTTCTTCGAACATCTGGGCATAAATACCGTTACCAGGCTGTCCGGCTGCATCGTACACCTTATACTTGGCAACCTCGTCAATGAAGAACAGGGACAGCACTTTAATGCCCTTGTAGAACAACTGGCGCTCACGCTGAATGTGAGAGAGGATGGTTTCACGAATCTGAATACGGCGAAGCTGATTTTCGTCCACCTTGCCGATGACATCGCCTGCGTACAACTTGATACCATTGAGGAACTCAAGGGAGTCATCTCTGCCGTCAATGGATTTTACTACAAAGTTATTTTTATATTCCTCCATATGGCCGGAGTTATCGTACAGGTTGAAGCCAATACCCACGGTACGGCTGACCTTGCGGAACCCGCTTGCGCCCTTCATATCAAACTGAATGGTAGCAGTAGGGTCTTTCTTGGAAAGGTTTATGCTTTCCAGATACACATAGCTATCAGTAGCGGTGCTGCCTGTTTCGGTAATACCCTTCACGGCAATTTTCTTAACCAGTCGCTTGTTGTATGCCTCCATTGCATCCAGACGGTAAATCATGTTGTAGATGCTGTCCGACTTATGGGTTGCGGAGTAACGGAGGGTAAACAACGGACAGAATTCCTTCAAACGCTCCTTGGTCTGCTTGCCTTCAACCGACTGCGGTTCGTCAATAATCAGAATAGGATTGGTCTTGGCAATAATATCAATCGGACGGCGGGAACGGAACTCGTCCAGTTTCATGTAAATTCTTCTGGCATCCTTGCCCTTGGCGTTGAATGCCTGGGAGTTAATAATCATAACATTGATGGAGTTATCCGAAGCGAAGCGGTCAATCTCCGTAAGCTGTGCGGAGTTGTAGATGAAGAAGCGAACCTTCTTCCCGTATTCCTCTGCAAAATGCTCCTGGGTCATCTGGAAGGACTTGTAGACACCTTCACGGATTGCCACGCTTGGCACAACCACGATGAACTTACTCCAACCGTAGTGCTTGTTCAGTTCATACATGGTTTTGATATAGGTGTAGGTCTTACCAACACCTGTTTCCATCTCGATTGTCAGATTGAATCTGCCCTCCAACTTAGGAGAGGGCGCAATCTGATTGGCTCTTTGGATTTTTTGAATATGTTCCAGGATAATCGGGTCGGAAAGTTCCGGCACCAGTTTTTGGTTGCTCCAACCTGTGAAGTTTCTGTCCTCATCAATATCAAGCTGATAAGTACCAGTACCTCTGTCCATCATGTAGGTAGGAGTCAAATACGGCTGCCCTGCAAAAACATCCACTACAGCCTTTGCAGCATCCGCTTGGAATTTTTGATGCTTAAATTGTAGCTTCATAAAGCCGACTCCTTCCTTAGATTACTTTTACTCTTGTATCCGGTGCTAACAGTTTGAATACCTCAGTTACATTGATTTTTGCAGGGCTGCCGTCAAAGCTGGCATCACGGAACACTGCACGGAGAGGCTGACGCTTTGCGATGGTCTTAACAACCTCATCCGGGATATTCTCATCAAAGCAGGCAATCAAGTCGCCGTCATTGTAGGTATGAACAGTACAACCGCTGATTTCCTCGGAAGTGTACGGCATGGAGAGAGGCAGACCCCACTCAAGCAGACAACCGAACAGCAGGTCAAGGTCGGTACGGTCTTCCTTGATATTGGATTCAAGCATGGACAGAATGTTCTGGTCATAGTCAGCAGGTGCGTAGAAGACATCCTTCATGTTGCTTTCGTCCAGTTTGAATACACGGAAGCCACCATCAAATGTTGCGTTAGGATAGTCTTTTTCAAGCATCTCTTTTGCGCGACGAATACGCTCTTTGCCAATTTCACAGATTGTGGAATAGCCTGCTTTAAGCGCTTCACTTCCTTCGGCGCATTCTTCTTGAAGTTGAACCATGATGAACTTACGCTTGCCGCCATCTTCTGCATTGAGCTTCATTACAGCGTGTGCAGTAGTCGCAGAACCAGAGAAGAAGTCCAAAACGATACCATCATTACCTGCACCTAACTGTAGCAGCTTATGAATGAAACCAACAGGCTTTGGATTACTGAACAACGAAACACCGTCGAACATTTTCTTGAGCATTTGGGTCCCATTGGTAGTAGTGTCTACATCATCCCACCACGTCTTTGTTACTTTACCTCGCTCTTGTGCCTCCCACTTGAATCGTTTTCTTTGAGGTCCACTTTCACCAGTTTTACCGAAAACGATTCTATTGTCAGCAACCAATTCTTGGTATTTGTTAAAGTCATTCTTCCAACTACAACCAGGGTTCGGATGATATACCACACCAGTAACAGGATTTACGATTTCATATTGCTGATTCGGTCTCCAACCGCCAACTTGGAACGGGTCAGCCTTCCAAGGACCACGAGGGTCATTATCGGGATTTTCAAATCCTTCGCCATCATCTGTCAACCTAAATTCAGAACGGTTTGCAACATAGTAATTCATGTCCTTGAAATAGATAAGTGTGTATGTGTGTGACACGGAAATCAATGCTGTGTTGGTTACAGATTTGGTGGAATTCCAAAGAATATCTCCACAGTAATTATCTGCCCCAAAAATTTCATCTGCAATTTTCTTGAGGTTATCAAACTCAGCATCGCTGATACTCATTATCAAGACACCATTAACATCAAGAAGATTACGAGCAAGCATCAGTCTTGAATACATCATTGAACACCAATCGGAATGGAAACGAGGATTTGCAGTGTTGTTTTCCTTGAATAGCTTTTTTCCTTCCTCATCGAATAGTCCAATTTCTTCCTCGTATTCATCTTTGTTCATTGTGTAGTTGTCAGGATACACAAAACTATCACTTCCCGTATTGTACGGAGGGTCAATATAAATCATCTTAACCTTACCGAGGTAGCTTTCCTGCAACAGCTTGAGAACTTCCAGATTGTCACCCTCAATATAGAGGTTTTCGGTAGTGTCCCAATTGACACTTTCTTCCTTGCAGGGACGCAGGGTCTTACGGATATGCTTGTTGGCTTCCACAATAGCAGCCTTCTTGCCAACCCAAGTAAATTCGTATGCTTCGTCACCCTCCAGTACGTCACCGGAAAGCATCTGACGGAGCAGGTCAAAGTTGATGGCTTTCTTCATCTTGCCATCTTCGCTCATAGTTTCGGTGATGCAGTTAGGGAACAACGCACCTATTCTCTCAATGTTTTGAGCCGTCATATCAACGGACTCCATTCTCATTTTATCCATGTTTATTTTCCTCCATTATTTGCTTTGCGAAATTCGCCAATTTGATGAATGGCAGCTTTTAGCACTTGGAAACATATTAAAGCAGTCTGTTTGTCTGGCGAAAACTGCGTGGCCATCTGTTGATAGGGATGAATGTAGTTTCTGAAGTCCCTCACACCATAACTGAACTGCTTAACATCGTGCTTTAGAATACCGACCTCATAAGCAACATCTATATAATTATTTAGAGTCCACTCATGAAATTTTCTTACTTGCTTTCCGTCTTTTTCTTTGGGTGCTGAGTTAGCACGATTGAAAAGTTGTGGTAAGGAGGAGGCAACACCTAACAGTATACCTTCCATTATGCTACCAATCATGATAGTTGCGGAAAGTGCGGCATCGTTTGAAACACAAATCTCTACTTCCTGCAAACGAGATTTAATTATTGCAGAAACATTTGTATCCAGTTTCAGGGCATCGACATCGACTTCGAAGGTTCTTTTGAGGAATTCTTGCTCTTTGTCTTCCGCAGTTTTTGGCGTGGTTTCATCAATTATAACTCTATCAAGTTTTTGGAAAGTTATAGTGTCATTATTTCGCTTTACTGCCCACTTATCGAAAGCCAAATACTGATTGAAATCAGCTATAATCGAGTCCAATTCGGGAATGCGGCCAATGTAGTTTACAACAGCAAAAGCATTCCTGATGCATTTATCAAGTTCCGGAGTCCCGTTGATTCTTTGAAGCTTATCATCGGTGTAAACCCATCTTGAAGGAAAACCCTGTCCGTAGACATCTCTGAATCCCAGCTCATTGAAGAATTTTACCAACATGGAGCCACTACGGTAATCAGGTGTTCCATCGCCATTTATTATCTCTCGTAGTTTTTCAAGTGTCTTTGAACTAAGTTGCACTAAACCAACACCTCCAATTCTTTTTTCAGCTTTTTCAACTGTGCATTCAGTTCCATCTGCTTGTTCAGCTGCTTTTCGCTTTTGATTTTCTTTTGCAGTTTCGTAATCTGCGTCTGAAGAGCCTGGCGCTTTTCATCGCGGTCAACGGACTCTTTCAGGGTTTCGCCGGAAGTAGATGCTGCAAGGGCGTCTCCGGCAATCTGACGGACAAAGTTTTCGTAAACGCTGTCAACAGACAGACCCTCCAATTTCAGCGAAAGGGCATCCTCGTCCATCCATTCGGTGGAATAGTAGCGGTTAACCTTGAAGGCTGTGTTACCAGAGGATTCTTCCTTGTAGCCGATAACGGCTTTGTACTTGCCCTCGTATTCCAGGATGAACAGAATGTGGTACGGTATTTCTTTGTCGATCTGGCGTAAAAAGCTGTCGTCCAAAATCTGACTGTTCAGCTTAACCTCAAACACCTCAAGTTCCGTTACGGCAGTACCGGGAGCGAGGTTAGTGGTGGAGGCTGCGATTTTATTGCGCCAGTAGATTGTTTTTATTTGGTCTATGAATACCTTTTTCAGAGCCGGGGTTACGGTAAGGTTATCATAGAATTTTTGTTTCGGAATTCGTTTGTTGAATTCCGTTGTTTTTGGTAATCCGAGCATCGTCCGACCTCCTTACTTAACCACCAGGAAGCAGATGAGTTCAAAATCATCCAGTCCGGAAATATCCGACATGAGGGCAGAAGTACCGCCTGCGGAGAACAGACTGTCAATATCGCTTTCTTCCTTGGCGTCAATGATGGAGTTAATTGCTTCACTCAGCAGTTCGGAGAGTTCTGCCATATCCCTGCCATCGTTGGTTTCTGCGTTGAACTTACGGCAGAGGTCCTGAACGGGTTCGCTTTTGCCACGGCAAAGCAGACGCACGTCATCAAGCAGTTTTTTCGGGTTCAGATAATCGCAGATGATTTCTCCGTCCATACCGATATAAACCATGTAGAACGGATGGATGCGGTTCTGATTGTCGATGTTCACGCTCTTGTTGATGTTCTTCAGCACGAAGATAACACCTTCCGGCAGTTCTTCGGTAGCAGGAACAACAGCGTGGAGACCACGAGGCTTTTTATCCATATCGCCGTGGCTCTTTACATACTCAAGCAGGTCAAGACGGAATTCGTTCAGTCCCAAGTCCATAATGGAGATACCTTCGGACATATCCTCGATATCGACCACTTCCTCCTGGAGGCGTTTGAGCTGCTGTTTTCTGTATTCCAGGTCGCCCTTTTCTTCTGCGTTGATGAGGTCATCGTCACCCGTGGAGGTCATAACCGTAATTTTCATACGGGTTTCAACTCTCGATTTCAGATTGATGTAATCATCAAGTGTAAGGTCAGGCCAGAAGTTTACAAGCTGAATGTAATTGTTGCGGCTGCCGATACGGTCAACACGTCCGAAACGCTGGATGATACGCACAGGGTTCCAATGGATATCGTAGTTTACCAGGTAGTCGCAGTCCTGCAGGTTCTGACCTTCGGAGATACAATCAGTAGCAATCAGAATATCGATTTCCACATTGCTGTTCGGCATCAGTACATCCTTGCCCTTGGACTTCGGCGAGAATACGGTCAGAACATTATTGAGGGTTGCCTTAAAACCTTTGATGGTTGTTTTACCATCGATGCTACCCGTAATAACCGCAGTATCCAGTCCGTATTTCTTCTTCACATAGGTGCTTACATTCTCGTAGAGGTATTCTGCTGTGTCGGAGAATGCAGAGAAAATGATAACCTTTTTATTATCGGGGTTAATCGGATGCTCAATTTTCTGGGACAGCAGAGCGAAGAGTTCCTGCAGTTTGCTGTCATGCTCCGGCGTGATATCCGCGACCATAAGGGTCAGCAGTTCCAAAACTTCTGCGTCCTGCTGAAGTTCTGTGCGCCAGGTCTTATAGTCCATATCGGCAAGGTCGATTTTTACCTTCTTGCCAACGGAGAAATAATCGGTGTTGCCATCATCCATGTCGAATTCGTTTTCCTGTGCTTCGTACATGGTAATGTCAGCAGTACCGTATTTTTCAAAACGGTTAATTGCTTCAATGGTGCTGTCGATGAGTCCTTTGATACGAGTAAGGGTCAACTGGAAGGAATGCACGGAACTTTCCAGTCGTTTCAAAAGGTTGATGCTCATCAATCGGCGGATACCTTGCTCACGTCCGGTCTGCGTGAGGTTTTCGCCCTTGTTGTGTGTCAGTTCCGCATATTTCTGTATCTTGCTTGGGAAGATATAGTTGGACGGTGTGTAGATGCACAAACTCAACAGCATCAGTTGGGCATATATTTCATTGTAGTTAATGGCACTTTCCAAATCGGTAAGGCACGGACGCTTGGAGATAGGCGGCAGCCTTTCCGGGAACTTGCCGATTTCTGCGGAGTTATAATATTTTTCAATGTGCTTTCTGGATCTGGCAATGGTAACGCTGTCCAGAACTTCAAAGAAGTCAAAATCAAGGGTACGGAGCAGTGCATCGGTGGTGCGTTCCTCTGCGGGCAGTTTACCCCAGGCATTGAACGCCTTCTGCGCCTGCTTGAAAATATCCTCGATGGACTTCCTGGTGTTCAGCTTGGAATTGATGTTTTCGGAATCGCCCTCGTAGGCAATCGCAAGCTGATTTTTTAAGTCCACAAAACGGTTGTTAACAGGAGTGGCGGAAAGCATCAGCACCTTGGTTTTTACGCCGGAGCGGATAACCTTGTCCATCAACTTCACATAGCGGTTTTCTACGGTATTGCTGTGCGTACCGATACCGTTTCGGAAGTTATGGCTCTCATCGATAACAACCAGGTCATAGTTACCCCAATTCAGACGGTCAAGGTCAAGACCGTTGGAAGTGCCGTGACTACGGGAAAGGTCTGTGTGGAACAGAACATCGTAGTTCAAACGGTCAGAGGCGATGGGGTTATTCACATAGTTATCTTTATATGTATTCCAGTTCTCAGCCAGTTTTTTCGGGCAAAGAACGAGAACGGTTTTGTTTCTGTTTTCATAATATTTTACAACAGCCAAGGCTGTGAATGTCTTACCGAGACCAACGCTGTCTGCCAGGATGCAGCCATTGTATTTTTCCAGTTTGTTAATGATGGCGAGAACGGCATCACGCTGGAAGTCATACAGCATCGACCAAATTTTGCTCTCCTTGAATCCGGTAGCCTCATTCGGCAGTTCGTCCTCGGAAATATCGTCCAGGAATTCGCTGAACACATGATACAGGGTCATGAAGTAGATGAATTCCGGTGCGTTCTCATTATAGGCACTACTAATGTTTTCGATGATTTCTTCGGTAACATCCTGCATCTTGGTCTTATCGTTCCACAGGGTTTCGAACAACTGCATATACTGAGTGGAGAACGGAGCCTCCATGCGGTTGACCATGTTATAGCTGTTATTTCCGCGCTCACAGCCAATATCCACGGTAGTGAAACCACCTAATGGCATATAGGCAACCTGCTCGGCAGGAGCGTTTACTGTCATAAAGCCACCCATGTTTTCACCTGTGATATTGGATTTGAAGGTTGCTTTTTTACGAATCCAATCGGCGCATTCTCTTGCAATGGCTTTCTGTGTCATTTCGTTACGCAGCTTGATTTCAAATTCTGTTCCGTACAAGCTGGTCTCGCGGGAGAGCCTCGGAATGTAGAACTCGCGCTTTGCCTTGGAAGCCTTCTCCGTTGTAAAAGTCGGAGAGGTAAAAATGAAGCGGAACTCGTCAACAGAATCAAGCTGTTTCTTCAGTTCTTTATAGGCATACATAGAGAAGCAAGCGGCTGCGATAGAAACCTTGCTGCCCTTGGAAATGGTTGTAACCATATCATCTTTTACGATTTCCTGTATGTTGTCATAGATTTTCATTGGTTTACCTTCTTTCCAGGAGCGTCAGCATCGTCTGTACCTATTGCTCCCCATACAGTGATTGTCTTACTTTATTTCCCACACGAAGGTGGCAGTGTCGCTTACATCGATATCGTCCGGGTCGATGTCTATAGATTTTGCCATCAACGGCATGGTGTCCTCACAGCATTCATAGCGGGTGTGGGAGTAGATGTCCAGTTCGCCCCAATTGTAGTCAATCGCAATAAGGTCACCCATTGTTACGCCGGAAGCCTCACACAGGATTTCGGCTTTTCTTTTTGCGTTGGCGGTTCCAGGCTGTATTTTGCCGTCCGCCGCCGCTCCGAAGTGTTGGAAGTACAGCCTGGATTGATAGTTTGGCGGTTTCAGGCTGTATTTTGCGGCTCAATGATCGCTCCGAAGAGGT
>Ga0123335_1007978_pt1 | contig 11589 bp, 7 predicted proteins | sample BiotimSIPDNA_2_FD_89707 | JGI IMG/M metagenome (GOLD analysis project Ga0123335, IMG submission 89707) | Anaerobic biogas reactor microbial communites from Washington, USA - Biogas_R2 time_0 SIP DNA | ecosystem: Engineered > Bioreactor > Anaerobic > Unclassified | place: Washington, USA... | reverse complement strand
GGCCTTTGACAAATCGATGCCGATCTGGCCACCACGCACTGTCAATGCCTCGGGATACCCTTCGGCAGTGCGCCGCTCAAAGTCACCATTATACAGCAGATTAACCGGATCAACCGACTCGGTAGGACGCAGACGCAGATCATCAAACCAGACTCGGCCCTGCGAAATTGGTCCGGTCTGTAGAACCAGGCGCATGAATGCGTTGCCCGGTGCAAAAAGTCGTTTTTCCGGAGTATTGAACATGCGCGCCGTGATACTTATCCAGCTGGCTGAAAGCGCCGAAGATTCCCGGATCGGCCAGGCGCGGTCACGCAAACGTTTATTGGCGTCATACAGCTCGATACCGATAGCAGCGTTCTGCTGACCATTTTCGGAACGGGCCCAGCCAGTGAAAGTCAGATCAGATGCTTCATTTATTGCGATAAAGTCAGACAGCACTCTGACCGGCGTCAAACGCTGCTCAGCGAGCAACTCAAGTGATCGACGACCGGTAATCGATTGCTGTTCGTTCAACAAGGCTTTGCCGCTGCCAACTTCCCAGCCGGCAAGATTGCCGCTGCCAGCAGAAGCGGACTCAAAACTGGCATTGATAATCAGGTTGATCTGATCGGCCGAGAGAATCAGTCTGGTATTATTGAACACCGACTGCTCAGTAACGTTCATCTTTCTCAGGTTGTTGCGGGCATTTTCGACACGCTTGCTGGACGGCGGGTGCGTGCTCAGATACTGCGCGAGCCCCTTGGTGTCACCATGTTTTTGAAGGAATTTTTCCCAGAGCGTGACCTGAGCGGCCGGGTTAAACCCGGCTGTAGCCATGCGAAACTGGCCGATATCATCAGCTTCGTCTTCCTGCTGACGCGAAAACTGCATCAATGTCAGATAGCCAAGCAGATTGCCCCAGGTCGCGCGGTCTTTCTTGTTTTTGACCGCCGCATTGAGAACCGCCACGGCAGCCGTAGATGCGCGAAAGTTTTTGAGCGAATGACGTCGCTCGGCATGCGCCAGTTCGTGCGAAATAACCGCCGCCAGTTCGTCATCGGAACCAACCATATCGAGAAGGCCGGTAAACACATAAACGTGGCCGCCCGGAATAACAAAGGCATTAGCAGTAGAATCGCGAATCACGCGCAGATCAAAATTCATGCCGCGATTATTGAAGTGTGGCTTCAGCCGTTCAAAAATGCCTTTAACATAAGCATTGATTTTCGGGTCTTTCTCCTGTTTGTACATCAGACCCATCCACATCTGCAGTTCTTTGCCGAAGCGCTTTTCAGCGCCAACATCGCCGACCAGCCAGAGAGTCATGTTTATCTCCTGGTATTTCTGGTAGACTTTGAAGATATCCTTCAAAATGTTTTTTGCATCGGCGCGCAGTCCGCTTATCAAGACAATCAGCAGCGCCAGAAGCATAAATGTATATTTTTTCATTACAGTGTCTCCCGTAATTTGATTGCGATATCCCCCTATTATCACCCATGCACGCAAACAAAGTCAAAGCACACTGCATTTATAAAAAGCGCGTTGTTTTTTGTTTAATCAGAAGCTTCGGCCATAAGACTGAATGCGATACCGGTCAGGATCAGCATAGATGCTGCCGGGCGCTCCAGCGGCTACAGTAAATCGCTCTCAGATACTTTTGTAAAACTTCTGGTCTCTTCCAGTTTACGTATCAGATAAGGGAACCGGCTGGCGGAGTTACCTGCAGGCGCCAACCTGGTTTTGTCTGCTTTTTTTTCAGATTTGCTTATGGCAACAGCATGGACTGGCGGCAAACTCGTCACTTTGATTTCTTTCCTGATGGCTTCGCTTCCAGCACTAACTGTCGATTCATGCTGAGAGAGAATCTCTCTGATGCGTTTCTGCTTTTTTCTGATTTTAGCAGCGAATTCCTGAACGTCTACTTCGCGATTCGGATCAAACTTGTGAGTGCTCATCAAGCGCCGATAAGAAACGGTATTTCGGTAATCTGTTTCGTCAGACTTCGATCTTCCGCGCTCAGATCGAATCCTGTGCTGTTGCATATCGACTTGCAGCGCCTGGTAAAAACGCACAACAAAGGCGACGCATTCACGATTAGTCAGCAACTTGTCTGAACGCAGCCTTCCATCAGCATACCCCTTGACCACACCGCGCCGGGTCAGATATTGCAAAGCCCGCATATACCCGGCATGAACTTTGAAATCAGTAAAATCAGAAACTCCAGTCGAAGAGGCCGGCAACCTGATGTAGCCTGAGGCTTCCAGAAGATCAAGCGCATGCAGCATCCTGCGAACCGCTTCAGAACGAGTTAACCTGAGATTTGCTGCAGGTCGCAATGCGATTTTGCCTTTTTTCTCACTCGGCACACCAGAAAGATGCATAATTTTTTCAAGTGCCTGGTCAAAGTGCCTTCTATCTACTGCCATATTCCTGTTTCGTCTTTTAAATACAGCAGGCGGCAACAGGCCGAGATCGTAACCAGTCTGTAATTCTGATTTTGTGGTAGAAGATGACACTTTCGAGTAATCAGCATCGAGACGTGCAACATCGAAAAGTGTAACAATACAGATTATGCCGGCAAAAGCACCGACAACGAACAGGCCATTCCCCTTCTTCATATCTTCTCCAGAACAGCTTGTGTGCTGATAAAACGATTTTTTATCAGATCGGCAATATGCCAGAATACCTTTACGATTATCTTGCAGGTTATGAGCCAGTCTCTAATTGTGGCGCAAGGCAGGAAGGCTTACCGGCTTTCCTGTCAGCCTGTTACTGATGCCGTCGAAAAAGTTGAGAAAAAAACAGAGTCGCAGTGGATTAGACCGCGACTCTGCTGGGGTTCATCTGACTGTTCAGCTTACATGTTGGCCATTCCTCGCTCGTATTCTTCGCGAAACTGCGCGATATAGCCTGAATTGCCGAGAATTCTGTCGATCAAAGTAATTTCGCGATTCAAAGTCTGATCGTTAATCTGCTGTATCTCTGAGATCATGTGTTTTTTGAAATTTTGCAGAAGCGCGCGGTTCTCGTTTGAAGCGACAAGCTTTACCGACTCGTTTTCCCAGACTTCGCGATGGCGTGAATACATTTCGCCGCCGGCATAGCGCTCGCTTCTGATCCAGTTCTGCATCAACTCTGCGTAACGGGCGAGCAGAACACCCTTTCTGATGCCGGTGTTTTCGTAGTATTCGGTTTCTGCGCCTTCGAACGCCACTTTTGTCTCGGCCTTACAGGGGTAGCCATCGTTCATCTCGTAATTAACGACGAGCTTGAGATCGCCGGTATGCCCGGTTTTTTTGAGGCGCAGCAGAATCAGACCGCCGCGGGTTTCGCCTTCTTCGTTGGTCGGCGACGGGAACAGGCAGCTGACCTTCATAAGCTCGCCGGTTGCCGCGTCAGACATTGGCGAACCATAGACCTTCTCGATCTGATAACCGGTCGACTCAAGCTTGAGGCTGAGATTATAGACCAGCGGACAAACCATGTAATTGAAGTTTTCGTCGAGACGCTCTCTGAATTCTTCGGCTGACTGAACGGAAAAGTAGTTGGCGCCGCTGATCGTAGCGATGCGATTGATCAGGTCACTGTTAAAAGCAAGCCCGATACCGATGAAAGTAGTGTGAATACGATTTTTCGCGGCACCGGCGGCAAGGCTCATCAGATCATCGCTTCTGGTAGATCCCTGATTCGGCATGGCATCGGTAAGAAAAATGATGCGGTTCTCGTAATCGCCCTTGATTTCGTTTTTGAAATCAACGTATTGCCTGATACCTTCTTTGAAACCCCATTCCATGTTCGTGCCACCGCGCGTTTTGAGACCCTGAATATAGCTGCGCAGCTCAGTTTTATAGTTGTCATCGATTTTTTTCAGCCGAAAAGGAGTTTGTACACCATCATCGAACAGAACGAGAGCGAAATTGTCGTCCTGATTGAGATGCGCCAGCATATTGATAATGTTTTCGCCGGCAAGATCGAGCATGCTACGTTTAGAATCGATGTTTCCCTGCTCGCCGGCCCTGGGTGACTGACCGCCGTAGTAGTATTTGTTGAATGGCGAACTCATGGAGCCCGAAATGTCGAGAACCACGACAAGATTGAGCTTACGCCGCTTGAATTCAGTAACTTCCAGATTAGAATTGAGCCCGACTGAAATATAGTTTTCGAGCTCACCGGTGATGGGATTACGCGACACCGCAGCAGTATAGGTAGGATAAAAAAGCTGGTTGGCCTCTTCCCCTTCTTTCATGCCGGTATCGAAATAGTATTCATTATAAATGCCCTCGGTCGTTATAGCGCTGGGAAGTGGCAGATAGCCCTGCTCGATGTTTTCGCGAAAGTTGAGTGCGTCCATGGCGCCCCCGACTGCGAACCCGAGAGTTGGTCTACGAGCTGACATTCGCGCTTTTCTGAAGTTAGGAATCGATATTGCAGCGAGAACACCGACTATCATCACCACAATTATGAATTCCAGAAGAGTAAACCCGTCTCTACGCCTGATGTTAATCATATACAGCCCCCAATAATTAAATAATAAATAATGAAAAATAATGGTGACGATGTAATGAGCAATTGTCATGCCAGTCTGGCATCGGGCGCAACATCGCATGATCGCCGAAAACCTGGCGAAATCATGCGACAATAACGGCACACTCAGGCGACAGAAATGCCTCTTCTCCAGCGCTTCGCTTCGCGCACAAGCTGACGAACAGTGTGCCGAAATATTCGGGCAAAGCCCTGTCAAATTATCTGGCCGCGCTCTTTTCTGCTGTTTTTTTGCGAATCAGCACACGTGAAGGAACATGGCCATCCATGGATCTGATGATAAAAGTATGACCGCCATGCTCGATTACGTCCTTTTCACGCAGAAAATCACCCTTGATATACGTGAGCAACCCGTTAAGCGTGTTTGCCTGTCGCCGATCATCTTCTGAAAACTCGATTGTCATAGAATTACTGAGTTCCTGCAAAGAAATATTGCCAAAAACCTCGTATTCGCCATTCTCATGACTGCGCAGAAAGGTCTGCGACTCGACATCGTATTCATCGCTGATCAAGCCAAAAACGCGTTCGACAATGTCTTCAAAAGTCACAATGCCTGAGGTCGAGCCGAATTCATCGACCACTACCGCCATGTGCTTTCTAGTCTGCTTCATTCTTTCAAGCAGTTCACCGATCGCCACGTTCTCCGGCACAAACAGTGGCTGCATCATGAGTTGGAGCAGATTAAAACCTGTTGTGTCGTTTTTATCAAGCTTGAGAAGTTCCTTGAAGTTCAGTACCCCGACAATTGTATCGGCACTGTTATCGTAGACGGGCATGCGTGTATACATGTCTTCTTTGAAGGCAGCAAGAACATCTTCCAAGCTCGCGTCAACGGCGATTCCTCTGACCTTGCTGCGCGGCACCATGACCTCACAAACCTGCAGATCATTGAACTTGCTTGACTTAGACATAAGACCACGTTCGATCGAATCGATATGACCGGCCCTCTCGCTGTGTTTGGCAAGAACGAGCAGCTCCTGAATTGATGGGGCATCATCCTGCGCTCCAGCAGGTCGGATTAGCGCCAGAAGACCGCGACTGAGCACATTCATGGCAGCGGTCACCGGCCTGACGATAACAACAATAAGCTTGAGAGGGTATGCTACGGCCATTGTCCATGGTCGTGCAAAGATAACACCAACCTGCTTGGGTATCACCTCACCGAATATCAGCAGAAAAACGATGGTAACGATCGAAGCCAGTACCGGAGCCAGGTTTTCTGACAGAATGCCACTGTCGACGAATACCTGGTCGAAGACCGCGCCGGCATAGACAGCAAGGACGGTGTTAACTATGTTATTGCCAACCAGAATAGCAGCAATAACCGATCCCTTGTTTCTCAACAGATCGACAACTATCTGCTGACGCCGACCCTTTTTGCCGTAATGCGACATACTGACTTCGTTAACAGAGGTAAAAGCAGTTTCAGTGCCTGAGAACACCGCAGAGACGAATAAAAGCACCGCGAAAAACACGATGGTATATAGCATTTCAACTCCTTGCCCGCTAATCGATCAGCCCACGGTCTCGGGCAGATCAATGCTAGCATCATTTGCAACAATATTCCAAGCCCGAAAACTCATTGTTTATTTCTCCTGCCAAAGCTTCGCTCTTAAGTCAGGGTGCCGATTCTCATGAATTGGTTCAAGATAGCCTTCGCTTAGTATATAAACGAAAGACACGCCAATCAAGTTGCAGTGCTATTTCGCAAATATTTTACTGATCGCGACCGGTGAATTTTTTGCTTTATTTTTCAGACTGTACTGGCATATTGGTCGGGGTGTCAGTATAATTCTAAGCTGAGTTGAATAATTACACCCGCAACACAAGGAAAAGGAGGGCGAGAATGCTTAAAAAGCTCACCCGGTTTTACCACCCGAAAACCATTGAGGAAGCCTGTCTTCACCTTGGCAACAAGGAACACAGGACAGCCCTGATCGCCGGCGGAACCTCAGAAGTTCTGCGCAGCGACAACAATATCGAGGCTCTGGTCGATCTGTCGAAGGTCAAAGAACTCTGTTACATCAGGCAGGATTCAGCCTACATTCACATCGGCGCCGCCACCCCGGTTCAAGATATTTATAAATGTAACGATTTAAAAGGCCCATCTGGCGAACTTCTCAAGACCGCCGCCGGGAAAATCGGTTCGACACTTTTGCGCAATTCGATAACAGCGGCCGGCAATCTGGCCGGGCTTTTCCCCTGGTCTGACCTGCCTCCGGTCTATATGGCTCTTGATGCCGAAGTTGTCTGCCGCAAGGGCAAGCCCAAACGCACTGTTCCGGTTCAGCGCCTGATCGACAACCGCGCCGACAAGTTTCTCTCTGAAGCTGAAATTATATCTGAAATCATGGTGCCGATATACGGCAAAGGCACCGGCGTTCATTTTGCTAAATTCGCCAAGACTTCAAATGACTACGCTATGATCAGTCTGGCCATCAGATTGACACAGAAAGCCGGAGTCATTGAATCGGCACGCGTGGCAGTTAATGCTATTACCGCCACCCCCACCCGCTGCCACGAAGTCGAAAACGCCCTGCTGGGCAAGAAGGGCAGCGCCGAGCTCTTTGCCGAAGCGGCAAAGAAAGCCACTGCCGGCCTGACTATCCGCCGCGATTATCGTGCCAGCAGTGACTACCGCAAAGAAGTTCTCGGAGTCATGGTTCGCCGCGGTCTGCAGGAAGCCTTCGACAAGGCTAAAAAGTAAGGAGACAGCCAGTGAAAATCAACACCACAATCAATGGCAAGGCAGTCAGCCTTGAGGTTAATCCGAATACCATGCTGGCCGAAGCGCTGCGCAAAGCCGGTTACAAAGGCGTTAAAATCGGCTGCTGTGAAGGAAGCTGCGGCGCCTGCGCGGTCATGATCGATGGCCGACCCCGCAATTCATGTATCCTTCCCGCTGGAATGGTTGAAGGCAGTGAGATTCTCACCGTCGAAGGTATGGGCAACCCGGAAAATCCGCATATTCTGCAGCAGGCTTTTGTCGACTCAGGTTCGACCCAGTGTGGTTACTGCAATCCCGGCGCGCTGATTGCCGCCAAGGCTCTGCTCGACCACAATCCGAATCCGACTGCTGACGATGTCAAAGATGCACTTGATGGCAATCTCTGCCGCTGCACCGGCTATATCAAACGCATAGACGCCGTCCTCGAAGCGGCAAAAGCCGGCAAGAAAGCAGACAAAAAGCCCGCCAAGCGCGCAGGAGGCAAAAAGTAATGGCTAAGACCACAAAAAAAGAAACCGTTAAAAAAGCAAAGCCTGCCGTAAAACCGGCAGTTGTCGAAGCTTCTCCGATTCCTGAATCACCGCTGTTTTTTGAGCGCCCTGAAAAATTCAACCAGGTCAACCACAGCCTCACCAAGATCGACGCCATGGGCCTGGTCTGCGGCATGCAGAAGTATGTCGACGACATAGATCTGCCCGGCATGCTTTATGTAAAGGTTCTCGGCAGCATTTACGCCCACGCCGAAATCAAGAGCATCGACACTTCGGTCGCCATGAAAGTGCCCGGAGTAGTAGCGATCTACACCTGGAAAGACGTGCCGCGCGTGCCCAGAACTACTGCCGGTCAGGGTTATCCGGAACCTTCTCCCTATGACACTTATCTCCTCGACAGCAAGGTACTCTTTGTCGGCGATCGCGTCGCTATCGTCGCCGCCGAAACGGCCGAAGCAGCAGAAGAGGCCTGCAAGAAAATCAAAGTCGACTACAAGGTGCTGAAACCGGTTTTCGACTGCGAAAAAGCCATGGACAAAGACGCTCCGGTCATTCATGACGAAAAAGACTGCCGCGTGCCGATCCCCATATTCTACGATCCCAAACATAATCACTGCTCACACGTACAAACTGCCGTCGGCGACGTCAACAAGGGTTACGAAAATGCTGACTACGTGCTTGAACGCAAGTATTATCCGCATTACGCCCAGCACACTCCGATTGAGCCGCACATCTGCATCGCCTATCTCGACGAGAACGATCGTCTCGTGCTGCGCACCTCAACGCAGGTTCCCTTCCATTCACGCCGTATCACCGCCCAGACTCTCGACATTCCGGTCAAAAAGATCAGAGTCATCAAACCCAGAATCGGCGGCGGTTTCGGCACCAAACAGGAAGTTCTGCTCGAAGACGTCTGCGGTCTGGTTACCCTGCGCACCCGCCGTCCATGTGTCTGGGCGCTGACCCGCGCCGAAGAATTCATGGCAGCACGCACACGCCATCCGATGGTTGTCACCATCAAAAGCGGCGTTAAAAAGGATGGCACCATCACCGCCATTTCGATGCGCGTTCTCAGCAACACCGGCGCTTATGGTTCACACGCTCTGACAGTTCTGAGCAACTGCGGTTCAAAGGTTCTTCCGCTGTATCGAGCCGACAACATCGAATTCATCGGCGACACGGTTTATACCAACCTGCCGGTCGGCGGCGCTTACCGTGGCTACGGCGCCACTCAGGCGGCCTATGCCATGGAATGCCAGATGGACGAAATGGCAGAAGTTATCGGTATGGACCCGATCAAGTTCCGCCAGAAAAATCATATCAAAGAAGGCGAATCTTCGCCGATTTTCAAGGCACTCGGTGAAGGCCGCGAAGGCGTTGACATGAGCATCGGCTCATGTGGCCTCGACAAGTGCATCACCGAAGGCATGAAACGCATCGACTGGGCTAAAAAATATGGCAAACAGGGCACCGGCACCAAACGCCGCGGCCTTGGCATGTGCTGCCTGATGCAGGGCAGTTCCATTCCCGAAATCGACATGGGCGCGGTTTTCATCAAGATGAATGATGACGGCTCATTCAACATGCTGCTCGGCGCTACTGATCTCGGCACAGGCTCTGACACGGTTCTCGCTCAGATCGCCGCCGAAACCATTGGCTGCCAGCTCTCCGACATGCTGGTTTACAGTTCAGACACCGACATGACTCCGTTTGACGTCGGCGCCTACGCCAGTTCGACCACCTACCTGACCGGTGGAGCGGTCATCAACTGCGCCAAAAAAGTGCGTGAACAGATCGAAGCGGTTGCCGCCAGCATGATGGGCGAAAAGATGTCAGATATCACCATTGAAAACGGTGTCTGCTATGGTAAAGGCCGCAAAAACAAGGTCAACTTCGGACAGGTCTGCCGCTACGCGCTTTATGAGCACAAGCAGTTCCAGATCGGCGCACTCGGCAGCCACATCAGTCATGCTTCGCCGCCGCCGTTCTCGGCTCACTTCGCCGAAGTCGAAGTCGATACCGAAACCGGTGAAGTCAAGCTGCTCAAATATGTCGCCGGCGTCGACTGCGGCACCGCGATCAACCCAACTCTGGCCGATGGTCAGACTCAGGGCGCGGTAATGAACTCGATCAGCTTCGCGCTTACCGAAGAATACATCTTTGACGAAAATGGCCGCATGCTCAACCCGAATTTCGGCAACTACAAGATCTGGGGCACCCGCGACCTGCCCGAACTCGAAACCTTTCTCGTGCCGACCTACGAAAAAACCGGGCCCTACGGTGCCAAGAGCGTCAGCGAAATCAGCATCAACGGCGCACTGCCGGCCATCGGCAACGCCATCAAGAATGCCGTCGGCGTTCGCCTGACTCACCCGCCATTCACCGCTGAAAAGGTTCTCAACGCCCTCAAAGAGCTGAAAGCCGGCAAGAAAGACACTACCGTCAAAGCCGTGACAAAGTCGGCAAAAGCGGCAAAACCAGCCGCCAGAGCCGCCAAACCCGCGACAAAGACAGCAACGGCCAAACCGGCAGCTAAGAAGACCGTGAAAACAGCTAAAACTGTCGCAGCTCCTAAAAAAGCCGCCAGACCAGCGAAAGTAGCCAAACCGGCTCCTGCCAAAAAAGCTACGAAAAAGAAATAATTCTGACACTTGAGTTCTCACCCCCGGTCAGACTAAGTCTGGTCGGGGGTTTTCATCATATAAACGAAATAGAGGACTTCTTTCAAGACACTCTGTCCTTGAGGCTACTGACGAGTTTTAGCGGTAGCCGGATATTCTGAAGAGCGAATCAGTTTGCCAATTTTTTCGGCGAGATCGTTTATTGAAAAGGGCTTTTGCAGAAAATTCAGATTGCTTCCGGTAAACCCCCGACTGACAAGAACTTCGGCCGTGTGACCAGACATGAACAGTGCTTTAATATCAGGATTCGTCTTCTGCACAATCTCAAGCACTTCGCAGCCATTCATTTCCGGCATGACTACATCAGATATCAGCAGGCTTATTTCGTGCTTGTGCTTCTCAGCCAGAGCAACAGCGGCACTGACTGAGTTTGCCGCCAGCACCCTGAAACCAAGTTTTTCGAGCATCATTTTTACCATTGGCAGAAGAGCGGCTTCGTCTTCAACCAACAATATAGTCTCGCCGCTTCCGGGCAGCATTTCCTGATGCCTTTCCAACTGCTTGTCGACCGCTGTTCCTGTATATGCGGGCAGATATATTTTAAAGGTCGTTCCGACACCTGGTTCGCTGGCAACTGTTACGAAGCCCTTATTTTGTTTGACAATCCCCTCTACGGCAGCCAATCCGAGGCCGGTTCCCTGCCCTACCTCTCTGGTAGTGAAAAAGGGTTCAAAAATCTGCGCAAGAATCTCTCTTGTCATGCCGCAACCGGTATCGCTGACCTCGAGCATCACGTATTTTCCTTCGCTATATTCAACATTCATTTTACAGAAAGCAGCATCGAAGTCAGCATTCTCTGTTGCGACGGTTATCTGGCCCTTGCCCACAATAGCAGATTTTGCATTATGGCATAGATTGACCATAATCTGATCTATCTGCACAGGATCCATCCTGACGAGATAAAGCTCAGCCTCTGGCCTCCAGACAAACTCGATATCTTCACCAATAACCTGCCGTAACATTTTAGACATACCTGCAATGGATTGATTCAAATCTATTACTACCGGTGATATCACCTGTTTGCAGGCAATAGTAAGTAACTGCCGGGTTATAGCGGCAGACATCTTGTAAATTCTCAGTGAAATTGACCTGAAATCGGGCCGTTTTTCTCAGTTTTCGTTACCATTTTGAGAATTCTCTGGTAATGGTTTGAGAAAAGTCTGATCAG
>Ga0123335_1007975_pt1 | contig 11592 bp, 9 predicted proteins | sample BiotimSIPDNA_2_FD_89707 | JGI IMG/M metagenome (GOLD analysis project Ga0123335, IMG submission 89707) | Anaerobic biogas reactor microbial communites from Washington, USA - Biogas_R2 time_0 SIP DNA | ecosystem: Engineered > Bioreactor > Anaerobic > Unclassified | place: Washington, USA... | reverse complement strand
CAAGCATTTACAATCACCAGCTCTAGCTACCATCTCCAATATCTCTATCTATATTTCAGGAAGCAAATCACCACCGAAAGTTACAAAAGAAAACTACATATCAGCAATAATTCATTAAAGATTTTGTATTCTTTTAGCTTCAGCAATATCTATTCGGGCTTTATGCCCATGTTTTTCCAGGAGATATAATAGATTTGCTCCATTCATTAATGTTAATGGTTTATTCTTAGCAAATTCGTAAGCATCTGGACCATAATCAGCTGTTGATACAAGTATGCCTTTTGTGGCACCTTCATTCATTACTGTACCGTACAAATCTCGAACAGCAGAAACTCCGACTGTATTTGTATACCGCTTTGCCTGAATAACGATTTTTCCTCCTCGAATGGGGTCTGGGTCAAATGCAACAGCATCAACTCCTCCATCACGACTTGCCTGTGTGACTTTTACTTCACCACCAGATGTCTGGAATTCTTTCTCGAAGAGCTCTCGGATTAGAGGTTCAAAATCTTCCCAATCCATTGCGGCTAAATTTGTCGAATTATCGAGGCTATCAGCTACCCCATAAGAATCGACAAAGCGTTTATCTGTTTTATCTATTTGCAAAATAGGTTTAATAGGCGTCAGACTACTCAGTTTACTTCCAGAAACCCCTTTCAGGTTCCTGAAACATATTTTAGGTTCAACATTTCTCAAATCAATTTCAAGGAATTCGGCTTTCTTAACCTGCAAACTTATTATACAATTATTCTCCTCTTTACCAGTGCCTTTATTAATAGCCCTTACCCAACCGTTGAAAGAGATACATTCCAAAGCATTGGCAACATCGGCCTCAAAAAGCTCGTGGATAGTTCTAAGTGCAATTTTGTACATTGCTTCATCAAACATCTTTGAAATTTGGGCCTCTGTAAAATAAGCTTCTTTCAATTCATTTTTTGACGCTAAATATTTTACTTCTTTGACCTTAGGCATCATTTCCATATTTGGGAGTTGATATTCTACTATGAGAATCGCATTCTCTGGATTATATTCGATTTCAAAATCCTTTGTGAACGATTCGGGATATTGCGAATTGTTTAGCACCATTTCACAATATTCAATAATTGCTGTTGGGTTCTTCTCAATGTAAGCTTCCTTCATTGCATCAATGTTAGCATTGTAATTAGCCTGTTCTTGTAAAAAGGCATTTTTCTTGTTTTCCCATTCACTTACTTTTCGTTGCCACGAGGAAATTGCTTTATTATAATTTTCATCAATTACTTTGTTGGCATTTTCTATCTCAACTCTCTGGTTTTCCCATGCTGTAATAGTATCAGTGTACATCTTATCATACTCAGCGATTTTCTTGTTTTTTAAACCCTTGAAAATCTTTTCAAAGAAAGTGAACTTTGTAAGAAATATCTCATCAGTCTTTTCGGGCTTTCGTGGGATAGTTTCGTAATTCTGTTTTGCTGGTTTAGGAGGTTTTTTATCGGGAAATGGCTCCTTCCATTTAAGACTCTCCCAATCAATAGTATCATCAATAGAAAGGGTATGAAACAGAAGATTCTCAATCTGTTCAACTGCTTCTTCAGCTGCTTGTGTTTGATTTAATGCCTCTTCTGCGTTTGCTTGTTTTTGGGCAATTTGCTTTCGTTTTGATTCGATTGTATCCCATTTTTCAGCCCACTTGTCAGCTTGAATCTTTACCTTATTTCTGAGCATAGTTAGTTCTGGAGCTGAGATCAGTTTGTGTTCATTTAATCCCTTATGAGACATTTCCTGTGTGTATTTGAGAACACGAGTACCAGCAACGTTATAGTGTTCTTCTGCATCTCCGATATGGAGTAAACTCATATTTAACCTCACTCGTTTTAAAGAGACATTTTTATTTCATATATTTATTTTTGAATGTATTGCTATTTGTCTTTTTTCCTGCACGGGGGCTGTTCTTCTTTTCTTATTTTCCCCGCCGCCGACTAAAATTTATTGTGCTTTACATATTGCAAACAACTCCTACAAAACGAAATTTTGTTCACACAATATTCTATTTTGCCTACATGCCGAAATTCTTTTCGTCATGGGTTTCTCTCTCTGCTCCCCAATCCCTGGATCGCTTCTATGGTAAACTGATAAAATTAAACGGTTAAAATCTTTCGGGTGCTGGCCGGAAATAAAGACAGGTGTTTCCCGGTCTATTCAGTAGAATACATTCCACCAAATACACAAGTCAATAACTAAGGTAAATCGGGTATACTAAGTAACATCATGGGAATGAAGGATCACCCTTCGACAAGGAGCTCAGGGTGAGCGGCAAGGGTGTGCGGTATGGTATAGTGGAATCACCCTTCGACAAGGAGCTCAGGGTGATCGGAGGTGTTGCTTTTTGTGCTTATACTGTGTTTGTCGGAGTAAAAAAATTGCAGCACCCAACGCTGAACGGGAAACGACCAATTGTTTCCCTTCCAACGCTGAACGCTGAACTTCTGACTTCTTAACTTCTTAACTTCTTAACTTCTGAACCTCTGAACCTCTGAACCTCTGAACCCTGAACCTTCTACTCGGGTTCTTTGCTGAACACCGGGCACCTCTTTGTACACTTGCCGCATTTGATACACTTCTCATTATCAACAACCGGTGCACTGAAGCCATTCTGGGAGATCGCTCCCACCGGGCAGATTGCCATGGTGGGACAGCGATGACTCTGAGGACACAATTCTTTTCTTACTATAATCATGACTTTCCCTTTCACTTTTATTCAGTTTACGCTCTCCTCAGCTCCCAGAACATCACGGAACAGACGCTTGAACTCGCCTTTGGGCAAGGCCCCGGCTGACATCTGCGGCTGGCCGTCGATGGGTATAAAAAGTATGCTCGGGATACTGGTTATACCGAAAGCCCCGGCAAGCTCAGGCTCCGACTCGGTGTTTACCTTATAGATATTCACCCGGCCACCATACTCCTCAGAGAGCTGCTCAAGAACCGGGGACACCATCCTGCAGGGCCCGCACCAGTCAGCGTAGAAATCTATCACCGCAGGAACACTCCCCTTATACTTCCACTCAGCTCTCCCGGATCCATCCAGACCGCAGTCACAGATCTTCTCCTTGAAACTTTCCATTGTCAGATGCTCCATAACGCCTCCTCTATTTTAGTTTGTGGTTAACTTTCTTTGTTAATTAATGTATGCAATGGGTGTGCCAATTTTGGGAAATAGCCGGCTGTGAGATAAAATGCAATATAGGCTTAAAAAAACCCTCAATTCAGGCGGGAAATAGAAAAAAGAATATATGGGTAGATTTGCAGTGAAGCCATGTGGTATATTAACTAATGGTTAACATGGTTAACTAAAGGTTAGTGGTTAAGGTTAACAGGGTGAACTGAATGCAACATGAAAAAGAGATTCTGGATCTTATTCCAGGCGGTGTAGTTGTTGTTGATCAGGAAAAACGGATCTCTTATGCCAATGAATGGCTCCTGAGACTGACCGGATTCTCAGACGAGGAGATTAGGGGCAAAGATGTATCGCTGATTTTTCCCGAACTTAAAATCAGCGATACCGGACAGGGCCTAAAACAGGCTGCGGCAGTCGACAAAGCCGAAAACCGTCGTCCGCTTTATGCGGCAATAAGAGAGGTTTATTCAGGAGCAGGCCGGAGCATGGTGTACATGAGTCTGTTATCCAGTCCTGTTCTGGTAAACGTTACAGGCTTACTGGATGCTGGTCCGCAGACCCGGGAAACTTTCTTTGGTATCGTGGGAAGAAGTGCCCGGATGCAGGAGGTTTATAATCTCATTGAGCTGGCGGCTGCAACCGATTCCAATGTTGTTATTCTGGGTGAGAGCGGCACCGGAAAAGAGCTGGTGGCATCGGCGGTTCACGAGGCCTCAAGGCGGGCCGGACAGAATTTTGTGCGTGTAAACTGTGCCGCTCTCTCTGAAACTCTTCTGGAGAGTGAGCTTTTCGGTCATGTTAAAGGCGCCTTTACAGGGGCATACAGGGACCATGCCGGTAAATTTGAGTTTGCCGCAGGGGGTACAATTCTCCTTGATGAAATAGCGGAGATATCGCCCTCGATGCAGGCAAAGCTCCTCCGTGTTCTTCAGGAGAGAGTGGTTGTCAGGGTAGGGGACAACAGGGAGATTCCGGTTGATGTGCGGGTGATCGTCTCGACAAATAAGAACCTTCGCGCGCTTGTTTCCAAAGGTAAATTCAGAGAGGACCTCTTTTACCGTTTGAATGTGTTTCCTGTTCATATTCCCGCCCTGAGGGAACGCAGCACAGATATACCTCTTCTAATAGAGCACTTCATAAGTAAATTCAACAGCCGTACAGGAAAGCAGATCCGGTCCTGCTCTCCCGATGCGTTGCGGTTCATGATGGAATACTGCTGGCCCGGTAATGTGCGGGAGCTTCAGAACACTATCGAGCACGCTTTTGTCGTTTGTCAGAAGGATGAGATCGGGGTTGTGGATCTTCCTCATGAGCTACGGGTCGCGGCTGTCAGGGAGGGGATCTGTGCAGAGAAAAAAGCGGGATTTATTCAGCCGATTTTCTCGCCGGCCGGTATTACAGACAGGAAAAACAACCGTCTGAATATTACCCCTGAGATGCTGGAAGCCGAGCTGTTGAGGCATAACGGGAACAAGGCTGCGACCGCAAGAGCGCTTGGGATCAGTAAGGTCGGGCTGTGGAAGAAGATGAAGAAGATGGGAATGGGGTAGGAGGTAACAGCGAAAGGCACGAAAGAGCGACTGGAATGGAATAAGAGAAGGAAAAGAAATTAAAACGCAGAGGGCGCAGAGGACGCGAAGGTAGGAACGCAAAGTAAGAAAAGAACAGAAAGGGCGCAGAGAATAAAATGCTTTGCATTTTAAAGAAAACCGTTGGTTAGTTTGCAGTTGTCTAAATTCTGTTTATTTAAACGCGAAGCGTTTACCCTTTGCGCTCTTTGCGGCCTCTGCGTTTTAAAATCTTCCTCCTGAATCTTAAGAAAAGAGAACTCATATCTTTTACGCGGTTTCAGGTTTTCATGGTAAACTCTTTTTTGGGAGCAGGATTTAACCGCGAAAAGCACGAAAAATACGAAAGACATGAAATTGGAAGAAAATTGATTTTGTTGTGCTGTCGTTCTAAAAACGTTGGTAATTCATGCTCCATCTGTCGGCGGCATAAATACCGCCTCTGAAGATGTGAACCCCGGTGAACCGGGGTGGGAAAAACGCGGCATCATTGGTTATCCGTTCCCCTAGCCCGGTTCACCGGGCTTTATTTATTCAGAGGCGGCATTTATGCCGCCGACGTGATGAAGAGGCAGTGCCTAAAGCAGTTAGTTATTCAGATGCACCCGTTTATGCCGCCGACCGTTGTAGAATTATGCCTCCGACACATCTCCAAGACTGAACAAATGGTCATTGCATAGTCAATTTAAAAACGGTAAAATATAGCAATGTAACTTCTTGGGGCGAGCCGTGGAATGTTATCACCGGGTTTTCTCCTGCAGGTTGGCAGATTGGCCGTAACGGATTAACATCTGTATTGAAAACGGCTGTAACTAACGGTTCACAGGGATTGCCAAAGGAGCAAATAATTGAAAACCGATAACATCGACAGCTCGGTTAATGAAAAACAGGATGGCCTCAAATATATCTCAGGTGCAACGTTCCGTTGTGCCCTCGATGATGCCTGGACAATGGAATACATAACTGATCCGATTAAGGATATTACCGGTTACTCTCCGGTTGAAATTATTAGTGACCTCAAAAAATCCTATGCCGAGATTATACACCCAGATGACCGGGAAATGGCTTCATCAATGGTTCGTCAGGCAATAGATGAAGGCAAGCCTTACAATATCGAATACAGAATACTTCATAAAAATGGAAATATCCGCTGGGTTAATGAATACGGTAAAGGAATTGTTGATGATAAGGGCAGGGCCTGTATTGATGGTTTAATCATGGATATCACACAGCAGATCCATGGAGGAGAACAGTTAAAGAACAGCACAGCTTTACTGAAAGATAAAACCGAGGAGCTGGAAAGATACTTCAATATGAGCCTTGATCTTCTATGCATTGCCAATACTGACGGCGAGTTCATAAAGACCAATCCTGAATGGCAGAAGCTTCTTGGATACTCTCAGAAAGAGCTGGATGGCAGGCGGTTTCTTGACTTTGTACATCCTGACGACATGGAGGGCACTCTTGAAGCGATATCACAGCTTGATTCTCAAAAAGATGTGCTGAATTTTGTAAATCGTTACCGCAAAAAGGATGGTTCTTACAGTTGGATCGAATGGCGTTCCAAACCATTCGGGGAAACGATTTTCGCTGCGGCTCGCGACATAACTCGTCGTAAAAGAGCACAGCAATACCTTGAGCTTTCCGTAAAAGTGCTCGGGATACTTAACGAATCAGAAGATCTGAAGATTTCCATGAAGCAAATCTTTGCCTCTATCAAGGATGCAACAGGGTGCGATGCAATAGGGCTGCGTCTGCAGAGCGGTGATGATTACCCCTATTTTCTTCAGGACGGTTTTGATGAGGACTTTGTAAGTGCGGAAAATTCATTGCTTACCGGATGTGCCGCCAACGACATCTGCCGGAGTGAAAACGGTAAACCTGATCTTGACTGTATCTGCGGGATGGTGATTTCAGGCAGAGCCAACTCCGAAAATCCCATGTTTACATCTAACTGCAGTTTCTGGACAAACGACAGTAATTCCCTTCTTGAATCACATAACCCGATGGTGCATCGTCCGCGAAACCGCTACATGCACGAGGGGTTTTTATCCCTGGCCTATATACCTGTTCATGCAAAAAGCCGGATTTTCGGTATGCTGCAGATTAACAGCCGCAATAAAAACTTTTTCAATCTGGACATCATTTATGCTCTGGAAGGGATAGCCATGCATATCGGTCAGGCAATTCTGCGTCATGAAGCTGAAGAGCAGATACGCCATATGGCTACCCACGACAGTCTGACTGACCTTCCAAGCCTGCGTCTGGCCGAGGATCGTCTGAATATGGCGATGAGAATCGCGAGGAGAACAAAAACCCAGGCAGCTGTGATGTTTATAGATCTGGACGGATTTAAAACTGTAAACGACACTCTCGGGCATGATGCAGGTGATGATGTTCTGATCGAAACTGCCAGACGCCTTCGGTCAACTATTCGCGAAACTGATACAGTGGTGCGTATAGGAGGAGATGAATTTCTGGTTATTCTTCCGGGTTTGCAGTCGTCAAAAGATGTTGAAGATATTGCAAGAAAGTTAATTGCGGCAGTTTCAAAGCCTGTTGAGTTAAAAGAAACTGCTGCCAGAATCGGGGCAAGCATTGGAATTGCACTCTATCCTGAACATGCAAATGATTCCGACAGCTTGATTAAACTGGCTGACAGTGCCATGTATAAAGTAAAATCATCCGGAAAAAACGGATTCGGGTTTACACCCGAAGGAAAATGACAGCCACGACTGGCGAAAGCGATATTCGAACAATATTAATGTGGATCACCCTTCGACTGGGAGCTCAGGGTGAGCGGGACGGCGTCTCTTATTCTTACTGACAAACAGCAACACCGCTCACACTGAGTTTATCGAAGTGTGAGGTTTGTGAGTTCTTCACCTTTCAATAGCTCAGGATGAGCGGATGTTGTTTATACCCAGTTTTCCAGCTTCAGATCTGCAACTCTGGAGAATTCTTTTATGTTGTTTGTAACAAGGGTAGCATCAAGAGATATCGCATGAGCCGCGATCAGCATGTCCATTCCACCGATCGGATTTCCCTTTTTCTCAAGCTGATACCTTATTCTTCCGTAATGCTTAGAAGCAAACGAATCAAAAGGCGGAATTTCAAAAGGCGCCATAAATCCTGCGAGTGCAATTTTGTTAGCCTGAGGGTTTGAACTCTTTTGTATGCCATACTCAAGTTCTGCTGCTGTAATTATTGAGATCATCACATCGGATATGTTTTGGGTTCGTAATCTATCAATTACCTGCATCGGGCGCTTTTTAATGATGTATATGCATATGTTAGTATCAAGCATAAACTTCATTAGATCTTTTCCCTCTTCTGTTGTTTTGGTTCCTTTCTCTCGTCCATGAAATCTTCAGTAAACCTCTCAAGACTATCCACCAGTGGGGCCCATGGATCATTTTTGGGGAAGAGCATGACAATATTGTCGAATTTTTTAATATAAACCTCTTCCCCTTTAAATCTGTACTCTTTAGGCAAACGTACGGCCTGGCTACGACCATTTGAAAAAATTTTGGCGGTTTTCAAAATTGTCCTCCAATTGGTATATACCATGATATATACATTACGAATCTGTGAAACACAAAATTTTCGCCCTGCATGATAATCCACCAGGCTGTGAAATATAAATTATTTAAAAAAACCGGACTGTTTTGATCCAAATCCCTTCTTTTGCGGCAGTGATATATCGGGAGCAGATAACCTTAACTGTTCTGCGGGGGGGGGCATCAGCCTGCACACAGCCTTCAACCACTCCCATTTTTCCGGCTGGGGTGAAAGAAGTACCGCAAGGGACCGCTCCTTGGTTTCGTATGTATCTCCCATAAATGCGGTCTGCTCTGGAGGCTTTCCCCGTTCATACTGTGTGTCAAGTATGACTGTCCAAGGTCCGTTTGTAAATTCCTTCGGAAGAAAAAACTTTACAGGACTCCAGAAAGCATTAAGAAGTACAACCAGCGTATCATCTTTAATCCTGTTTCCTCTGTCATCTTTCTCATCATTGGCATCCCCTGCCAGAAGCATCCCGATACAACGGGTATTCTGATTTTTCCAGTTCGCTTCCTTAAACTCGTTTCCGTCCGGAAGAAACCAGGAGACATCTTTTTTCCCGGGCGACATGATATTCCGCCCGTGAAGAAAGTTGCTCCGCTGAAGCATGGGGTGCTCTTTCCAGATCGAGGTCAGGTAACGGGTGAATGTGAGAAAATTTATCGCGTTTTCATCATGGTTCCAATTTACCCATGAGATTGTGTTGTCCTGGCAGTAGGTGTTGTTGTTACCATTCTTTGTCCGCAGAATCTCATCTCCATTGAGAATCATCGGGACCCCCTGAGAGAAAATCAGGGTGGCCATGAAATTGCGCCTCTGCTTATTGCGAAGTTTAATAAGATTCTGGTCTCCTGAAGGCCCCTCGACACCGCCGTTCCAGCTCAGGTTGTCATTTGAACCATCTTTGTTGTTTTCTCCGTTTGCCTCATTGTGCTTGGATTCATAGGAGGTAAGATCATGCAGTGTAAATCCGTCGTGAGCTGTCACAAAGTTTACGCTTGCATAAGGCTTGCGGCCGCCTCGTTCGTAAAGATCACTGCTTCCTGTGAGCCGGTAAGCCAGATCTCCTGCCTGTCCAGGATCCCCTCTCCAGAACCTTCGCACAGTATCTCTGAATTTTCCGTTCCACTCAGCCCATAGGATGGGAAAATTACCGACCTGATATCCCCCGGGACCTACATCCCAGGGCTCCGCGATAAGCTTTACCTGAGATACAACCGGGTCCTGGTGAATTATATCGAAAAACGCGGCGAGCCGGTCAACATCGTAAAATTCACGGGCCAGCGTTGAGGCCAGATCAAACCGGAAACCATCCACATGCATCTCAAGAACCCAGTACCTGAGACTGTCCATTAAAAGCTGCAGATAGCGCGGCCCTGCCATGTTTGGGGTATTTCCCGTCCCGGAATAATCCATATAGTAGCGCTTGTTTCCCTTGACAAGCTTGTAATAATTGGCATTGTCTATTCCTCTAAACGAAAGAGTCGGGCCCAGGTGGTTTCCTTCTGCAGTGTGGTTGTAGACTACATCGAGGATCACCTCTATTCCCTCCCGGTGAAGGGTTTTAACCATAGTCTTGAACTCTTCTACCTGCTGCCCATGGATTCCTGCACTGCAGTACCCTGAATAGGGGGCAAGAAATCCTATTGTGCTATACCCCCAGTAGTTTTTAAGCCCCCTTTTAACCAGAAAATGATCATGAACAAAATGTTGTACAGGCATCAGCTCTATGGCAGTGATATTAAGTTTCTTAAAGTACTCTATCATCTCCTCACTTCCGATGGCGGCGTAAGTTCCCCTGTACTCTTGTGGTACTTTTTCATTGAGGATAGTCAATCCCTTGACATGCGCTTCGTAGATGAGGCTCTTGTTAAGAGGGATTTTAGGGTGGGTGTCGTTACCCCAGGCAAAACAGGTATTTACCACCACAGATTTAGGTATAAAAGGGGCGCTGTCCCGGCCATCGAAACTCAGGTCCTCTGATGGATCACCGGTTTTATATCCATAAACAGCATCATTCCAGATTATATCTCCGGCTATCGCTTTGGCGTAAGGGTCAATCAGCAGTTTATTGTGGTTAAACCGATACCCGTTTTTGGGATCGTAGGGACCGTGAACCCGGTATCCATAAAGCTGTCCCGGACGGGCGTCGGGAAGGTATAAATGAAACACCTGATCGGTGTTGTCCACCATTTTTACAGAACCGCTTTCATTTCCATCAGAATCGAAAAGTATCAGTTCTACCGAAGTTGCGAACTCTGAGAAAATGGCAAAATTAACCCCCGTTCCATCCCAGGTCGCCCCGAGAGGATAGGAGTATCCGGGCCAGACTTTCATATATGCTCCAGAAAAGTTAAAAAGGGATTACTGCCCCGCAATAGAATAGTTCAATCGGTATGCCAGATATCGGAATAGATTTTGGTTTTAGAGTTTTTGGAAGGGGCGTTCTTCATATTCGTCAGTTTTAAGGTTAATGATAACCCCTCTTGCGCTCCAGCCCGTCGAAGACGCCGGTCTTTCGCTATCACCCCTTGTTGTCCACCGGTTGTGGAGGCCGGTATGGTTTTCACATTTGCAAACGTCATTGCGGCCGCAGGGGCGAACTGTAGGTAGGTTAAAATTTATTGTAGTTTTTAAGATAAAGACGCTTAATATAATGATATTGCCGTTTGTTGGTTTTATTAGCCTCACCCCGCCTGTCGGCACCCCTCTCCTACAGAGAGGGGCTTTGCAAACTGGCATTTGGTCTGGTAACATTTATTTTCTCATTAGTTTTTCCCTGGAAAAAAAAGAAACATGCCGCGGCTTTGTTACTATCTAACCAAAAAAGCGCCCTTTGGAACTCCTGACTTGCGACTTGCAACTTTCCCTTACATGCTTGAATTCTTTCAGGCTACAACCAGTTTTAATCTACCACCAGTTCGCCAGTGCGGCGCAAAGGTGTTTGCAAATGTGATAGCCATGCCTGCCTTTACAAACCGGTGGACAACACGGGGTGATAGCGCAAGACTGGCGTCTTCGACAGGCTGGAGCGCAAGAGGGGACGCCCTCTTCCAGGAACTCTTTATCTTAAATTCTTGCTTATACTTGTATTGGGGGCTTCCTCTCCCAAAAAAAATAGGGAATTATGAATTACTAATTGCGAAAAAGAAACACATACACTTATTAATCACTAATGAACTCTTTAACCTAAAAATCGCAGTTGGATGAGGCAAAAAACCGTAACCTGTTGAGCGCTAAGGCTTTCAGGCGTCTTGATCTTATCACCTTGTCGATAAGACCTGCGCCGCCTTCAAGCCTTATCAT
>Ga0123335_1007971_pt1 | contig 11597 bp, 9 predicted proteins | sample BiotimSIPDNA_2_FD_89707 | JGI IMG/M metagenome (GOLD analysis project Ga0123335, IMG submission 89707) | Anaerobic biogas reactor microbial communites from Washington, USA - Biogas_R2 time_0 SIP DNA | ecosystem: Engineered > Bioreactor > Anaerobic > Unclassified | place: Washington, USA... | reverse complement strand
GGAATGTTATTCTACCGATTGTTGCAGCAAGCGGTGCAAATACGAGCCGTAACTTACAAAGAACTGGCAAATTAACATGAAAACGAGGAAAAACCAGGTGTATTTAAGTGGATACCCCGCTTACATAATTACATCCGGGCAATTACTAAGATCAGCTTAAAGGTAAATTTAATCCAGTTCAAGAGTATTTAATGATGTGATTTTAAAAACTGTTTCAGAGTGAAACTTGTCCGGGTAAATCACATTGCTGTAATTTGGCAATTGATTTTTGTTATCAGTAATGGAAATTAAAAATCTGGGTCTGAAACAGGAACGTATTATATCTGATAACAAAGAATCGGATTCGGTTAGAATAATACACTCATAATATTCTTTATACATTGTTTTTTCATCAAAAGTGCAGTAAAAGTTGTTACTGTTTATGATCAGACATGGGACTTTCCCGAAAACGATCTCTAATCCGGATCTCAAGTCATTAAAAGGATAAACCTTTTTTAATTTACTGTTACTCACACGGGCTTGTTGGGAAGTAAAGGGCTGCGGCCACCGTGCAGGTGTTACGGAAGTACTACAAGCATTAATAAAACTCCAGGCAAGGGGTGGCTTTATTGAGAACGATGAATCAAAACAGAGCTTTTCTGTAAGGAGTTCCCAGTTTCCAGTTAATTCACTAAATAACTTACATGTTGCAGAAATTTCTGGAGCAGCTATTACAAGTTTCCTGTTTTTAACATTATTCTGTTGGTATTTTAAATAGATCTCTTTATTACGAATTATTATGTGAAGCTTATTACAGAAAAGGCTGTTATGATTAGAATTGGAATACCAACTTAAAAATATAGTACAAATAATCAGAAGAAATAATTTTAAAAAATACCATTTACCTAAACGGCTTTTCTCAAAACTGAACGAACGCTTATCCAAAATAAGCTTATATCTTTCACGGTTGTTGAGAATTGCTTGCCCCCTTATAATAGTTGAGGGAAGTATTATTGAAGTATTATATTATTGATACAGATAAAGATAACAAATTTGAGCATAATATACTCAATCGTTTAATTGTATGGCAATTATTTTAAAAGTAATAAGAATTGGAGAACTATGATGAGAATCAGAATAAAAAGAGCAGGAATTATAGCAATTTGCCTTTATATGGCTGGATGCAATCCACAATTACGAAATAGATCTGAAGAGGATTCCACTGAGAAGCCTGTGATTCGGAAACAGGAAAAAACGAAAGATGTTCAGCTGACATTTTTAGATACACTTAATTCAGGAAAAAATATCCACTTGGAAAATTCTGATTTAAACAGTTTTAAGGAACAGACCTTTACCGAGTCTGACATATCCGCAGCTCCCAAATCAAATGTACACTATCGAGTGCAGGTTTTTGCCTCAAGTCAGATAGAAACTATACGAGAAAAGAAAAAATCACTTGAAAATAAAATAGATTTGCCTCTTTTCATAGCTTTTGATACACCTTTTTATAAATTGTATGTGGGTGATTTTAAAAAAAGAACACAAGCAGAAGCCGTTTTACCAGAGATTAAGAAACTTGGATATACTGATGCCTGGGTGGTTTCAACCAGAGCTATTTCCGACAATGAAGAATAATACCACTTCGTAATATCAAAAACTGCAATTAGTAAGAAAAACAAAAATCAGATATTGCCCTGTCGATAATGATCTCTATTTTTGGACTAATGTGATAAAATTTGGAGCATGAAAAATGCAGAAGACAAGATCGTCAACGATTATTATCGAGTTTATCCTGTTAATTACTTCTGTCTTTTCACAAAGTTATAATGATAATTTCAAATGTCCGGATGATGAAGTTCTGATACGGCAGGATCTTGTCAAAGCCATATGGGCATGCAATACAGAAACATTCTTTGAAATGGTGCATTGTATTGACGACATTAATGTGAAAGATTCCTCTGGTGGTTCATTTCTGATCGGGGCTTCAGCTACAGGATGTACTGATATAGTCAAATTGTTATTAGATAATGGCGTAAATATTGATGATCAAGACAGTTGCGGAAATACAGCCCTGTTTCATTCTGTCATTAACCGAAATAGTGCCGTTACAAAATTACTATTGAGATATGGTGCTTCAGTAAATCTGGAAAATTATAAAAATGAGATCCCGTTACAAAAAGCCATACAACGAAAAGACAGTACAGCAGTTTCATTGTTGCTTATATATGGTTCAGATCTATATATTAAAGATTCTTTGGGAATGACACCTTTATTATCTGCCATTTCATCCAATTCATTCGGGATTGCAAAAATGCTTATAGATGCTGGATCAGATGTTTACTCGCAAGATTGTCGGGGGAGAACACCGCTGATTTCAGCAACTGAAAAGAGAAGCTTGGAAATTGTAAAGCTATTGCTTGAAAGGGGAGCAGAAGTAAATCAAATGGATACAAGCGGCAGAACAGCATTACTTGTTGCATCAATAATGAACAATCTGAACATTGCAGAAGTTTTAATTGAAGCTGGGGCAGATGTAAATATTAAAGACAGGAAAGGAAAAACTCCCTTGATGATAGCCATGCAGCAAAGATTTAAAAGGCTGGAGCAGCTTTTGTTAGATAAATCACCGGATGGATACACCCCTCTTATGTCAGCAGTAAGAAACGGTGATGTCGAAAAGGTTCGTGAATTATTGTTTGTTAAATTTGTTGATATCAATAAAACCAATAACTATAATAGTACACCGCTCATAATTGCAGCTTCAAAGGGACATGTCAATATCCTGAATGAGCTTATTTTATATGGAGCAGATATTAATGTCCAAAATGATATATTAGGTACAGCGTTAATGTATGCTGCAGCAAATGGTTTTCTGGATGCAGTTAAATTATTAATTGATTCTGGAGCGGATTTAAACGTTGTAAACAAGTACGGGTACACTGCTTACGATTATGCCAAAACATACAATCATCATAATATAGCACAGTTTCTTCTTGATGCTGGTGCGAACCAGACAAAATTCTGATTAGATTATAATACTTGCATTCTACCGAATTTGAATGTAAAGAAAATGTGTAAAACATCCAATCTCGATTTCGCTTAAAGCAAATTGTCTCAGACGAACTATTCGATTATATCGGGTAATTTGGAAACATCATCTTTATTATTGATCAAAATAATTGTAACAGGAACCGTAATCGCAACTCCGAGTATGCCGGAAATCCAGAACCATGCTAAACTTTTTTTCCTTATCTTAACTTTTTCCTTAGTTATGCCGCATAGTTTTGAAGCAACAAGTGGAATTCCACGTTTAATAAATTTTTCGCTGTTTCCCGTAAAAAATTCATTTACTTCTTTAATCGTTCTTCCGGTTCTTACTTCAATAATATTAACACCTATGGAATATGTATTTCCAAATTGAGAAACTGATCCAGTTCCAACAATATCAACTCCCAGAAGTTGTCCTATTTCAAGAGCGCATGAAGGTTTGTCACAGATTGAGGATTGCTGATATCCCATTTGGTTCAGGATGTTTTTCATTTCAAAATGGTCCATAACTTTAAATGTATCGAGTCGGATAATATTAGATCTGAGAGTTTCAGTTATAAGTGAAGCTTCCTGGGGGGTGATAGCAGTGAAAGAAAGGTCATTAAGCGCTAAAACCTTTTTACCGTGAGTCCCTGTTTGTGCTGTCGACATTGCGTAGCATAACAATATTAGCAACACTGTTATTGTTATGGGAACAGAACGGGTCATAATTACCTCACCAGACACAAAAAACCATATTACCTCTTTTCATTTAGAGTAATTGGTGCAAAAGTGTCTTTTTATTGTAAAAAAAAATCCCTATTAAGTTCAAAATATTCCTGTACTTTAAAATAGGTTATAGCTGCTAATCGAACAAGAAGTTAGCTTTGCATTTAGTTTCATGATCAGGTTTGTATAAATATCATTGAAGTTGTTGCATTTTATTAGTGCTGTAAAACCGGATTGCAGTTCTTGAATTTGCAAATAAGTTCAGTTATGACCGGTATGAGAATTGATTATCCTATTTAAATATAACCAGAATGGAGACGATAAATTTATGATGAGCTGAGAGAACGGTACTTCCGCAGCAAGGACTTTGTGCTGTGAAGATTACAATTTACCTGGGTTATACAGGCAAGCATGTATGAAACCATTAAGCCAATATCCGAAAGACTCGCAAAAAGGAATCGTCTGATTCAGGTATAGGCAAAAATTTAATTCAGGAGGCTGTATGGAACAAAAAGAACTGGTAAAAAAGCTGGAAACACTTCAGAAAACCGATTATGATGCACTACAAAGTTATGATAAAGCATTAGAAAGAATCGATGATGATGAACTGAAAAACCAGATACTTCAATTTCGTAAGGACCACGAGCGTCATATCTACTCCATTTCAGACCTGCTTCGTACAATGGGCCTGACCCCATCATCCTCCTTTCCGGATTTGAAAGGTGTGTTTCTTCAGGGGATAACTGCTATTGAAGGGTTGTCTGGAACCGAAGGTGTATTGAAAGCCCTTGAAAAAGGTGAGATAATGACCAATGATGAATATGCCGAAGCAGATACGTGGTTCGTTGATCCAAAAATCCATGAAATAATTACATCGAACTATAAAGACGAAAAAAAACATCTGAATTTCATTCGAAACGCTATAAAAGATAAAATCTGGGAAAAGCGAGATCACTGAATCAGCATAAGCATGATATGCTTTATTTTAACTACTCAGGTAAGGATCGTTATTATTTAACGAATAAGATGCTTTCAGTGATTACATAATTATTATAAACAACATTTTGTAACATGTAACAATCAAAAAATCTGTAAATGATTACTGATACCTGAGTAGTTATAAATAATTAATTTTCCATTATGTATTTAAAAAATCGGTATTTTTGGAAAAAACATTTTCAAGTATGTTACATCTCCATTCTGCAAAAAAAACGTAATCCTTATCGGAATAATTTTAAGTAGATTTTTGCACAAGAGATGATTTGTTCTTTTTGGAAGCTAAAATATAACCTGTTACAGACAAAAAGATTAATTCAAATAGTATGAATGAAATAAGATACCAGGCTCCCAGGGACGTAAAACCATATGCATGAAGACCAATGCCTAATAGATTGACACCAATCCATGCACACATAACAAGAACAGTTGTTATTATTGATCCTACTGCCATGCCTGTATTTTTTATAAAACCACCGGATTTTGCATGCAAGATGATAAGGCACCATAAAATTATAAGGAGAGCTCCATTCTCTTTAGGGTCCCATCCCCAGAATCTTCCCCATGCCTGGTCAGCCCACAGACCACCAAATATTGTTCCGATTATCGTGAAAACAAAACCAAATGCAATAAATCCATAAACAGAGCGGGATATCTGTTCCTCATATCTGGAGTTGTCTGCTTTTGTCATCTGATAAATCAGGTAAACATGACCCAGTAATCCGGCTCCTATACATCCGGCATATCCCAGAGATATTGTAACAATATGCGTAGTCAGCCAGAATGAAGAATCAAGGATTGCAGCCAACATTCCAAGCGTATCTCCATCAAGCGCATATTTTCCTGCAATATGAATGAAAAGAAAGCCGGTCAAAGATGCAGTTAAAACCCCTAAAGATCGTACTTTCATCAATTCAAGAATTAATCCTAATAAGACAGATGCCCAGGCTGTGAAAATAAAAGTTTCATAAAGATTGGTTACTGGAGGATGGGACATTATTATCATACGTGCAATAATTGCTGCAGTATGAAAAATGAAACCTGGAATAATCAAACATAAACTGACCATAAAAGTTTTTCTGGTTATTGGAGCTGCTGTAAGCAGAGATAACAGCGCCGCTAATCCATAAAGTATCTTTGACCAGAAAAATGGGTTTGTTTTATTATAAAGGAGTTCGAGGCCGGGTTCAGGAACTGAAATTTTATCACGAACGTATTCAGCTATCACCTTTTGGTATTCATCAATAGATTTGTCAAACAATGCCTGATTTCTTGCAAGATACGCTTCACGAATACTGATTAACATCAGTACAGGCTTATTATTTACAGAAGAAGATTTGAACTGTTTAAGATATTCCCAGGGGCTAAGCCAGTTTTCTATACCATCTTTTGTAACAGGTATTATGTGAGGAGAGGGATTGTCGATTGATTTTTCAAGTTCGAACATGTTTTGTGCAAGTCTCAAAACTGATATTTCATCGTGGGAAAGGTCATTAATTTCTTTTTGTTGAATTGCTTTCATGTTTTCGACAATGATTTCTGAACGGGACAAAAGATCAAAAAATGAAGGAACATAATCTGGCTTAAACCCGAATCGCGCAGACAGTGATGAATCTGAAATAGTAAAATGAGGATTGGGAGAAAGAAAGCTGAAAACCGATCTTAATGATTGATACTCCTCAATATTTCGGTATGTCTGGATCATCTCTTTTTCAAATGAAGACCAGTTGGATGGATCTTTTGCATATGCTTTTCTGGAATGATCTACAATCTTTTCCCATGCCGGGAACAGTTCTGCAAAACAATAGCGTCTTTTGGATCGTGATTTGATTGACAGTGCGTCAGCTACTTCGGGATTGTTAATGAGAAATATCAGATCATTATCAGCACTGGCAGGGTCAAAAATGACCCGTGAAAGCCACTGGATAGCAGAGAAACCTTTGATTCTTTGTTTACCGGAAAACTGGAGAAGTTTGTTACGTGCAAAAGTCTCCAAAGGTTTTTTCCTCCCGGCTTCAAGTACAATTATCCTTTCAAGCTTTTTAACAGATAAAAAACCTGATGATCGTTTTTTGCTGGCCTGAGTATTATTAATAAACAAGAAGGAGGTAAAAAAAGTAATTAATAACAGAGTTCGTAATATCTTATTCATGCTTTTGCCTCGTTCTTCGGTAAGCATAAATAAACTTGACAATAAAATGGAAAGATAATCCGATCATAATGGTCAGTCCTGCCAGGTAGGGTACAAAGCGAGCAGGGTTTTCGATAACAGAAAGGGATGAAATATATTGGCCATTTTCATTTTGTGTGTACCCGGACTGGTAAAATGTAAATGATTGATATCTGAATGGTTTATTCATGGAAATTATAATTTTTCTGTCCAGGTCCGGACCATTTGCATGAATATGGCTTTCATAACTTTTGGCTTCATTTGTGCCCGGATGGTTTTCCTTTAAAAAATTTACAAGTCTGATGCTTACAGGAAGCTTAACCTGTTTGGGTTGAATTGATAGTGATATTGTATCTTTGCCCAGCAAAAAGGTGGTTGGCATACCAGCGCCGCCATAAAGCGATATATTCGGAGTTCTAAGGTCAGAAACACCTTTTTTTGAAAGAGAAAGAATAATGCCCGGGATATTTTCTAATCTGTTTTTGGAAACCGGTTTGGATTGAAGAGAATCAATATCGGTTAAAGATGCACCAAAAGCATCACAGTTTTTGTATACTTTTTTTATATGAATATTTGTACCATTTTTAAACTTGAGGATATTACCCGGTTTGATGACAGAAAACTCAGTTTTAAAGGTTTCGTTTTTATCTGTATTTTTGTTGGATTTGTTTACAAAAGACATAAGCTCCCAATTAGCAAAATCGATTGCAACAGAAGATTGATCACCTTCGGCAAGGGAAAGAGATGATTCACTAACGAGAAAAGAGGAGATCCCTGAACCGATCAACAAAACAGCTGAACCGGCATGCATAAGGAATATTCCGAATTTTTCGAGACGAAAAAGATACGAACGTAAACCAGTGAAAAGCAGATTGATTGAAAGAAGTGTTAATATGGTTTTAACACCAGGAACAGGGAAAAAATTATTGATCATCAGTATCCAGGAACTGAAAAAACGTTCCTGGGCTGCATGAATACCGTATTCAACCTGGTAAAATGTTCCCCAGATTACAAATATGCACAGGAATAATAAACATATTAATGTGATTTTTAGAGAAGAAAGAAAAAGAAGTGTTTTTTTAATATAATCCATTGTATTACAAAAATATATATCGCCTTTCGATTATACTCAATAGTAATCATAAGGCGATATGTTGATTAAGGCAAGAATCAAAAACAGGTTTTAATAAGAGTATTTTATCTTTGCAATCCAGTACCAGTCCTTTGTTCTTGGAACCATTTCTGTATAGGACTTCAGGTTATAAAAGTATTTATCACGCATGGTATGGTCGCTTGCGAATTGGCAAATAAGACTAAGTCTGTTGAAAATGGTTTTGGAAGCATAAATAGACCATCTCCATTCATCACCGGTTAAGGGTTTAAATGAGTAGGTTGTATCAAGATCGTCATGAAATCTGTAATAATTTGGTGTTGTTCTATCGTCACCAGGATATGGTACGGGAGAACCCTGTTTCCATACATTTTGCAATGCATTCGGGTATGGGTTATCCCAATATTCACCTTCAACCGCTAAAACATCAAGAATTTTGAATCCCGGTAAATTAAAACCTAAATTATATACCAGTCGGTTATTGCGATTTTCATACCAGCCTTTGAAGTTTTTAATTCCAAGTACATTTATTTCACCGTACAGTTTCAGATCTTCAGAGCCAAAAAACCTCAGATCGAAAAAAGCTTTAGGGTCAAGTGTGATTCTGCCCATTGCTTTTGTTCCTTTAAAAGTATATTTGGTTATATTACCTGAATTATCTTCGAAAGCATAGAAATTGTAGTTTGATGAACCAATCAAAGATTTTTCATCGCGATCTGCAGGAATAATATGTTTTTTATCTATTGGAATAAGGTGTGAATGCATTATTCCTGCACCAAGATTAATAAAATTGAAAAAATTGCCGGTAAAAATGTAGGACAAAGAAAAGTCGTGAAGTGGATAAATATTTTGTTCACTCGTAAATAACAGATCAGCCTGAATATTGCTTAAATCATTGAAAGCGTATTTATATTTTCCATGAAGACCAACAAGTTTTTCGTCAGCAATATCAAAGTTGTTATAGATGACAGTAGGGTATATTGTACTCCTGAAAAGATATTCTCCAAGATTTCGAACTTGTGGATTATATTTGAAAGGGAAAAAACCGAATTCAGTGGAAATTGTATGCTTATTATTAATTGAAAATGTATGCTCCATTGCTGCATCAAGTAAGTATGTCTTAAAATTTTTCTTAACAGCTTCAATGGGTGCACTCATTCTCTCATTAATAATTGGAAATCCGGTTGTGTATCCAAAATTAAAACGGATTTTTCCATATTCGCCAACTTCCAATGTAGCTTTAAATCCTGCATCGAAATCAGAAATCCAGAAATTTGTAAAATCAGGATCAGCAAGGGTCGATTCATCATTTATTGAGCTCTCAACTCTTCCAAATGTAAAAAAGCCCCACGGAGAAAAAGAAAAATTTGATGAAATAGTGTCTGCAGCAGTTAAAAAACAAGCTGTAAGTATAAATATCATTATATTTTTATACGACATAATTTAGCCTTCCTGTTTAATATTCAATCTTATGAAAGATCTCATTATGATGTTTTAAAGCGATAAAACATATTCATAAAGATAATTCAATTCTTTTTCACTAAGATTCTTACCTGCATTAGTATGGGTATCATAATCTTTAATGATTTCTTCAAGAGTCGTTGATCCAATGTGGTCATAAGGAGAAGTTCTCCAGGTTTCATGTAAATGAGGAATAATGATGTTTGTTTCAACATCAGGAATGAAACTCTTCGACCATGCGGATTCTCCAACTTTTGTAAATAATGGTGCAGGATGACAAACTATACAATCAGTTTTCTTTGTATCTTCATATATTTCCTTACCTTTTAGAGCCGAATCGGTTAGTTTTCCTTTAGATAGATAAGGACTTGGAACCGGCTTAAGATACATGAAAAATGTGTCCATGCATTCTGTCTCATACGAGAGAAAAGTATAATTGACATGCAATTCATTTTGAAATCCCATGCGTATCGATTCGTATGCAGTAGCTCTTTTAGCTGTCCAGTTTGTAGGAGGTGTCCACCAGGAATAAAGCATGGATTTAGCATTTTTAGGGATTTGCTGTGAGGTTTTTTCATTAAGAATCCAGTTCATACCATCCGGTCTTGTAAACGGATGACAAGAGTGGCATGATTGCCAGTTCTCGGCACAAATGGTAGCGGAATAGAAATAATACTCACCTGCTCTTAAAGCATTCATGGCTGGAGGTGACTCTACTATGTTGATGGTATTCATTGATTCCTTTAGTTTCGCTTCTGTTACGGCACCTTTATTGATAATGTCAATATCAATTTCTTCAACGATTTCAGAAAAATAACCGGCAGTAAAAACTTTGCCGTCATGGACAGTCAAAGCTCGCGGACCCTTACTTTTAACCGGAATTATAGCGCGTGAAACTAAACCATAAAGGAATCTGTTATGATAGCTCTTATCCTCTTTTGCCAGATTGATAAGTTCATCAACACGATAAATTGAAACTTGCTCAGAACCTGAATGTGCGATACAAACAAAAGAATCATTTTCAGTAATTGCAACTTCCCATGGGTTACCAGCACCATTGTCCGACTTGATATCGACAGTAAAGGTATTGAGAAGTTCTTTCTTTTGGAGATCAATGATTGATAGATTGTTCAGATGTATCCAACCCTGGGTTATAATAGTAGCTGGTATATTGATCTGTCCAATAAGATGAGTGATAAATGCATATTTACTATCATTTGTAATGGCAACGCCAAAAACTGAATGAGTTCCAAAAACTTCTCTTTCTCTAAAGAGGGGAACATGAGTTACATCGTCAGTGTTTTGTACATTAATCAAGGAAATTTTGCTTGATATTTTGAGAGAATCAGTAGCTTTTTCATCTGGCAGCGAATTGCCAACAACAAGAGTTTTCCCGTCAGGAGTTATAGCAGCACTATATGGTTCCCTGATTACCTCAACACGTTTGGTTTCTTTCATGGAGCCAACATCAACAAAAGAGATGTCATTGTTAAAAGTATTGCAAACAAAAAGAATGTTTCCATCAGGAGATAAAACCGGATTTCGTGCCATATGTCCAACTGCCGTTTTACGAACTGATTTCGCGGAAGAGATGTCAATTTCATGAACAAATCCGGCTGGCCATAATTCTGATGCACATGTAGCATATATTTTTGAATCATCATTAGAAAGTGTAATTCCGGTAACTTCATTGGGAAGTTTTATACGCTTTGTTACCTCGTTGGTAGCACGATCAATGACAGTGATTCGTTTAGCAGTTTGTTCAGCAACAAAAAGGTATTTTCCATCAGAAGAAACTGCCAGATCAGTAGGAGAGGAGTATGTTGGACGCAAAGCTGTAGGAAGGTCATGGTTAAGTGCCAAGGCTTCAAATAGAACACCTGGAGATACAATAGTTTTTATATCCTGGCAGTATCCTGATCCAATGATAATCATGAATAAAAATAAAGCGAATGTTTTTTTTACAGTTGAATTAATCATTTAAAATCCCCTTCCGGAATTTTGCATTAGTATTTTTTCGTTAAACACTCGTTTTCCATCTACGGATAGAGTTAAAAAGTAAACGCCACTAGATAGGGCGGGTATTTTTTCTGGGATTTTTATGATTTCATTTTGAGTGCCTTT
>Ga0123335_1007970_pt1 | contig 11598 bp, 21 predicted proteins | sample BiotimSIPDNA_2_FD_89707 | JGI IMG/M metagenome (GOLD analysis project Ga0123335, IMG submission 89707) | Anaerobic biogas reactor microbial communites from Washington, USA - Biogas_R2 time_0 SIP DNA | ecosystem: Engineered > Bioreactor > Anaerobic > Unclassified | place: Washington, USA... | reverse complement strand
CGTTCTTGGTCGGGTCCGCAAACTCGAGGTATGCGAAGCCGCCGACTATGGTCCCTCTGTCAAAGGCGTTTGTTATCTCGAATTCGTAGCTCTCCACGCGGGTCTCTTTGCCCTTTTTGATGGGGCGGAAGTTGTCGCTGCTGTAGACTACTTCGACCGTTACCGCCGTCGGCACCTCGACTGCGTATTTCTCCGCAATGTAGCGGATTCCGTTGTAGCCCTCCATCAGGGTGACGTCGTAGTGGTTCTTCTTGTTGTTCTTGAAGGGGATCGGGAAGAGCATGTTGTCCTGCATCATGTCCAGTCCCATTCTGGCGTAGTGCACCAGGTCGAGGGCGAGGTCGTTCAAGTTGACCGTGTTCCAATTGACCGGCAGGTCGTTGTCCCATTTGTGGTCGCTGTTGCTGGCGTTCTTGCGCAGCCGCTCGTCCTCCGCTGCTTTCAGCGCCCTGTCTATGACGATGAAGTATCCTTGTATCAGCTGCCTCTGGTAGTCTGTTACCTGCAGCGCTCCGGCCACGTTGCTTCCGAATTCGCGGAGTACGTGGTTGGTGAATTTCTCGCTCATGGCGAGGCTCTGGTTCTGATCCGTCTTTGCTATCTCGTTGTCTTTTGCTGGCGTGGTTGTCGCCGGTTTCTGTGTTGTTGCCATCTTATTTGACCTCCTTGTTTTTAAAGTTTATCTTCACGTCCATGGGTACGAAGTTCGCCTGAACGTGTTCTGCGTTTCGTTTTGTCTCCGGGGTGCTCTGTTCGAGCTTGTCCGCTATGTGGCGGAGCATTACCACCACCAGGGCGGTGTCGTCTGTCGGAAATGGTGTTATTGCCGTCTGGATTCTGTTGAAGTAGAATGTCTCGGCCTTCAGCATTTCGTCCCTGCTTTCCATGATCTTGCCTTCTTTGGCCAGGGTCACGATTTTGCGAAGGTATGAGCTGTACGGCTTGTTTCTCTTGAACGGGTTTTTCCTCATGGTTTCTCCTCCTTAAACTCCGAGTTCCATCCGGAGCTGCTTGTCCGGCTCTGAAACTACCAGCCTGATTACCTGGGTGTCCATCTGCAGAAGCCTTGTCACGCCCTCTGCGTTGTCAATAAAGACCGGCATTTCAATGTTCCAGTGGTGCGAAAGCGTGTTAATGATTTCAAGTCCGGCGTTGATCCTGCCTGCGTTGTTCGCAAAGGTGAAGGGTACCAGGTTGCCGTCCTCTGACGGGATCATGACCTCGCAGTCTTCCTTGATGCCTCCGTTGATCTGCTCTTGGAAAAGTCGGAAGCGCACGTTCTTGAATTTGCCGTTGATCCTCTCGGTTAGCATGCTGACCTTGGTCTTGGTGAAAAGTTCGCAAAGGTAGACGCCGTGTTCCAGGTTCTCGTATTTCTCCGCCAGCGACTTCTCGCTGCGCTTCAGCTCCTCGATGCGCTCCTTTTGGCCTTCTGCTATCCGCAGCCTTGACTTGAGTTCCTTCTGCTCCTCTGCCTTCGCAAACAGGGCGTGTATTTCGTCCGTAAGCCCTGAAACTTCCGCGGAGGTAGTTTTGCCTGCCTCTTGCTCCTCCGCCCTATACGCGTCAATCTGGGCGGTCACGCGGCGGTATTCTTCGGTCTGCTCGAATGGCGGGGGAGTTGTCAGCTGCCCCTGCAGGTCTTTTATCTTTTCTTCTGCTTCCTTCGCCTCTGCTTCGTATTTGGCAGCCTGGGCGTCATACTCGATGATGTCTTCCTGGGCCTCTGCGATCATGTTCTTGCTGGCCTCTTTGTTGCCTCTGGCGTTTATGGCCTCGAGGCGCTTGCTTTTCTTGATGTTGAAATCGTCGCGCAGCTTTTGGATGTTTTCCTCCGGCAGTCTCTGTTCGCAGGTCGGGCAGTTCTCCGCGCCTTCATTCCAGCGCTCCGCCTGGATTTCCGTGTATTCTTCCAGCAGCTGCTCTCTAAGCTCTGTCATCCTGGCCAGGTCTCTTTTCCTGCGGTCGCTGTTGTTCCTGGCGTCCCTGGCGCTGTTTATGGCGCCGATCGACTGGGTCTTGATGTTGTTTATTTCGTTTAGGATGCTGCTGTTGGCCTTGCTGTTTTGCTCTGCGTAGTCCGCCCGCAGTTCTGCGAGCTTGGCTTGGGCTTCGCTTATCCTTGCCCTGACGTCTGCCGTGTTGCTGTCTCCGGCGAGGATGCGTGCCTTCTTTTGTTCCAATGCTTCTCTTTCGGCGTTAATGGCCGCGATGTTCTTGTCTATCTGTTCCGGGTCGATGCCGGTCGTGTCCGGTATGGCTCTGGTGGCTTCGTCTATCCTTCCGGGTATGGCTTGTATCTGTTTGTTGATGTCTGTCTTCGTGACTTGGGCTATCTTCTTGTAGTCCTCCACGCTGTAGCGCTGGATCGTCGAGCCCGGCATCTGCAGGAAGGTCGGCAGCTCTTTAAGCTCCGGGGTGCTGCTGATTACTGCGTCGTCGTCTATGTCTCCGCAAATCTCGAGCAGGATTGTTCTCCTGGCGTCCCATGGCAGCTGCTCCGGGAAGTAGTCGGGCATGGTCAGCATCTTCATCTTTTCTTCTGATCCGCAAAAGGCGATCAGGGTTAGTTTGAAGTCCTTCTCCTTTGTTGGCACTCCGTCTACGTAGTAGTCCACGCTGTGGCCGTCGAATTCTTCCGTGGCCGAGCCGCGCTTCTTTTTGTAGTTCTCGTGGTAAACCTTCCGGAGCGTTATGTTCCTTCCTCCGATGTCAAATTCAGCCTCTGCTGCGTGGTCCAGGTAGTGAACGTCTCCGTCTATCCCTTTGGTCTTCGGGGTGAAATTCTTCGCGTTGGTGCTGGCCTTGTCAAAAAGGAGCCAAGTCAGCGCGTTGAATACTGTCGTTTTTCCGGTGGCGTTGTCGCCGTAAATGCTGGCGCTCTGCCCGTTGAGCTTGAATTCTGCGCTCTGTATTCCTTGAAAGTTTTCAAGTTTAAGCCTGTTTAGCTTCATGTGATTTCCTCCTTTACTCCGCTGCGGCATTGACTTTGCTGCCGTGTGCGGTGTATAATTCTGGTAAGATGATTTGAGTCGTTGCCGAAAGGCGGCGGCTCTTTTCTTGTGTGTACCTGGAGAATTCTTCCGCGCTGATTGCCTCCTCTACCAGTTTTCCGAGGTAGTATGGATTAGTGCGTTCTCCGTTTGAGTCTCCCTCCCTCTCGATGATGAAGGCCAGCTTCCTTGTTGCCTGCAGCAGCGCCTTCTCCCATTCCGGCTTTGTGATCCTTCTGCCGAGGTAGTGCTCCGCCTCACCTTTGACCTCCGTCAGGTATGCTTTCGCTTGCTCTGTACTCATGCTGCTTGGTTCCTCCTTCCTTTAGGGCTGTGTATTCCTTCCTGGCTGTCCATCCGCTCCAAACCAGCAGGACGATCAAGGGTAAAATGAAAATCTCGCCGCCCGGTGCTCCTGTCCTGGCTTCCAAGGTCTTTAGTCCTTCGATGCAAAGCATGACGGTCATGTATGCGGTGAAAACAAGGAGGCCGAGCCTGATTCCTACTGTCATCGCCCTTGCAGTCTTCCTGCGCTTGCGCTTCCTCTGGTTTTTCATCACTCCGCCTCCTTATAATTTTTTCCTTCGCACCACATGGTGTCTGGTGTTGCTTTGAAGTCCTGCATTACCTTGCGGTTGTCTGGGCTTGCGCTGCAGGTGTATATTCCGTCGCCCTGTGGGGTAAAATGTGCGCAAAGCTCACACTTGGCTCTGCTCTTTCCTATGATGGTCTTTGCTCTGTCTTTGAATGGTGCGATCTCTGCCTCGGGTACGTCTACGAATGTCACCACGCCCTTGGCCACGCCTCTGTCTGTGTCAATGTCTACGGTGTCGCCTACTTCTACCGGTTCCGGTGTGAAGTATGTATAGTCGCGCCCGGTTGCTTGTCCGCCTTTCAAAAACTTAACCTTGATAATGTTTGTCATCTCGTTCTCCTTTCAATTGCGGCTGTTACCGCGTCCTTTTCGCTTGTGGCTCCGATGTGGTAGAAGGTGTCGAATTTCAGCTTCTCTCCGTTGATGCCGTCGTATTGCCCTTCGCTGTCCTTGTAAACGATCGGCAGCTTGTAGATCCCTTCGCCGATCTCGTGGGCTATGTCGGCAATGACGGCCTCGATGTTGTTCGTCACGCTCATGCCTCCGAGGTTCAAGTCCTCGATGACCAGCGCCTGCTGTCCGTTGATCTTGCTGATGTGGTAGGTGTAGTCGCTCCGGTTGGCTGATCCTTCCGCTCGCTCCTTCCGAATTCCGGCCTTGATTTTGCTCCAGCATTCAGGGCCGTATCCGTGTTCTACGCTTCTTGGGTCTTTCAGTGGTCTCCCGCACTTTGCGCAGTTTGTCATGGTTGTCCCTCCTTTCTTTGTTGGTTGGCGGTCTTTAGTCGCCGTCTGTTTCCTCCAGCAGCTCCGCTCTCCTTTGAATGATGTATCTGCTGTATGAGCTGCTTGTGTTGCCTCTTGATACGTAGTCTCGGGCGCCTCTTTCGCCCATGTTGTAAGCCATCAGGATTCTGTGTGGGTCTTCGTACTTTCGTGTAAGGTCTGAAAGCATGTAGACTCCGCTTAAAATACTTTGCTCCGGGTCGAGGAAGTCTGTTATTCCGAGCTTCTCTCTTAGCCATTCGTGGTTGACTTTGTTGATCTGCATGATTCCGTAGTCTCCCGTCTTGCTTATGACTCCCGCTTTGTATTCGCTCTCCCTGTTCATGAGTGCCAGCACCATCTCGTAGTCGACTCCGTATTCCTCGCAAAGGGTGAAGGTGTATTCCTGCAGCTCCTCTGTCAGGGGTATGTCGTAAATCCTCGCTGTCGGTGTTTCTTCTTCCGGTTCCGGCTCTGGTTCCGGCGCCTGCGTCGGCGTCAGTATAAGGGTCGGTTTCTTTATTTTCGCTGTCGTCAGGTTTATACTTGGTGGCTCCGGGGTTTCTGTGGCCGTGCTGTACGTCGGCTGCCGGTCCGGGGTCTCTGTTCCGTCTGCATGGTTGTTCAATGCCTGGGCTGCTATGCTGATCGCTACGATGGTGAGTGCCAGTGCTGCGGTCTTGCTGAATGCAAACCTGCGGAGCCTTTTCTTTAGCAGTAAACTCTTTCGAACAGATACCTTTGTGAAACTCTCCCGGCGGTCGTGATCTTGCCTTGCTGCTCCAGCTCCTTGTTCAGCTCTCGCATGATCTTGTATGCGCGTGATTCGCTGACTCCCAGCAGCTTCGCGACTTCGTCTACTTTCATAAACTTCGGCTGCTCTTGCAGCGTTTCTGGTCGGCTCATTGCGTCCTCCTTTTACATGTGTTTTTCTATCCATATTCTCGTCTCCGTTGCGGCCTCGCTGATCTTTTGGAGTGAAGCGAGGATTTTTTCAATCTCCGGCTTTTCCTCCTCTGTGATGATGCCGTCTTCGACCACCTTTATAAGCGTCTGCGGGATGTAGTCCGCGTCGTTTAGTGCTGAAAGTATTTTGATGGTCAGCCTGTCCAGTCTGAGGAGCTCCGCCGGTGCTATGGTCTTTATCCCAAGCGGGCAAAGTCGGGAACAGTAGTGGTTGTTCAGCTCCGGCGCGTTGTATACGTCGCTCATCATCAGGACTTCCTCCGGGTAAGGGTTAAGGCTTCCGAGCTCTATTCGTGCCAGTCTTGTTCTGTCTATGCCGAGCTCCTCTGATGCTCCCTCTCTGCTGTTTAAGTTGTCATTGAACGATGCGGCCTGCTTTCGTGCGATACAAAATACGTTATTGGCCGCTATCGTGGGGTTTTTGGGCATGTATTATTCGCCTCCTTTATCCTAAAATTAAAGTGTGAGAAGTTCTCACTGGTGTGGTTCCTCTGCCTCGCTGTTCTCGGAAATTGAGAAGCTCTCGGCAAAAAAATTTGCGGGGCTTATCTCATATCCGGTCAAGCAAAGCTCGACGAGTTCGTCAGCTGTGAGTCGGATTCCGCCAGTTTCGATAGCGCTTATGCGCTGAACGGTCTTTCCCGTCTTCTTGGCTATGTGTGTCTGGGTAATTCCTCTGGCTTCGCGGTACTCACGTAGCTGCTGGTAAACCGGTTTCATGGGCTTGTCCTCCTTTCGTTGTTCTCGTTTTCCGAGAAGCGCAAGTTCATTATAAATCTTGGTTTCCGAGAAGTCAATAGGTAATTCCGTTTTTCCGAGAATAATCTTCTCATTTTACGGGAATGTTATATAATGGTGTACTGGAGGTGAATATGGATGCTCAGTTTTGGGGAACGGCTCCGGCTTGCTCGCGAAAGAAAAGATATGACGCAGCTGGATGTCTATCGCGCTATCGGTTTAAATAACAAATCCCTTTCTCGGTATGAAAACGGGGTTACTGCTCCTGATCCCGATACGGTTCGGGACCTGATCCGTCTTTACGACGTTTCCTCTGACTTCATCCTTGGCTTGTCTGATGATATGGGTTCTGCCTATCCTCCTTCGGGTAGCAGCGTAACTCCGCCAAAGGTGAGCGAGGACGCCGAGCTGCTTGAACGCTTGTCTTCGCTTCCTCCGGAGGAAAAAGCGAAAGCGAGCGAATATGTGGATATGTTAAAAACTCTCTCCGAGGTCAAGTCTTCGGATGGATGTGTTGATTTCAAAAGGAAAGCCTAAAACGCGAGCTGCGTCGCTGGTTTATCTTTTGGGATTAGTGGAGGTGTACTTATGGTTATTAAATGCTCTTGCGGGCACTCTTTCGATGCCGTCGTGGACGTTGCGTCTCCGGAGGTTGTCGTTCGGTGTCCTGCGTGTGGCCAGGAGCTTCGGGTCCGCAATCGTAAGGCTGCGGTTGCGGCGATGTCGCCGTCCGATGTTGTGGCCGCAAAAGTGAAGCGCTGCGAGATTGTCTCCGGCGTTCTATGGCTCCTGATCGGAGCCGTGCAGATCTTCTTCGTGTATACTGCCGCCGCCGGTGTGTGGAACGTAATTAATGCGATTATCCGACTCCGCTCGGTGGGGAATATATACGCTGGCAATCCGGAGGTCGTCCCTTGGTATGAGGGTCGGCGTACTTCCTTGATTATCTTTGCAGTCGTTAATCTCGTTCTTGGTGGCGTCCTGGGCGTCGCTCTCGTGGCTTTCGACTGGTGGGTGAGGGATTATGTCCTAAATAATAAAACCGCCTTTGTGGGTGATTCTGTGGCCTCTGGCGCCAAATAAAAAAGGCGCCACTATGGGCGCAGAAAGGAGGGGCTATGCCTGTCTCGAAGTACAAAACAAAGCGCGGCGCTGTCAAGTGGATGGCGTCTTTTTGGTATACGGACTGGACCGGGGCCAGGCGCAAAAAGAAAAAGGAAGGGTTCGACAAAAGGTCGGACGCGCAGGCGTTCGAGCGTGAGTTCCTCCTGAAAAATAGCCGCAGCTGCGACATGTCTTTCGCTTCCCTGGTTCAGCTCTACCGAGCCGATGCCGTGCACCGGGTCCGGGTCGGAACGCGGGGGACTCAAGATTCAATTATTGATAAATGGCTGCTGCCTTATTTCGGCGAGCTTCAGGTGAACGAAATCGACGCCGTGGCTATTCGTAATTGGCAGAACGGCGTCATGTCTGCCGTCAATCCTCGGACTGGCCGCAAGTATGCGGAAACCTACATACGCACTATCAACAGCCGCCTGTCTGCGATCTTCAATTATGCGGTTATGTTTTATAACCTGAATAAAAATCCTTGCTTGCCTGCGGGCTTCATGGGGAAGAAGAAGGCCGGGAAGATGAAGTTCTGGACGCTGGCCGAGTTCTCCGCTGCCATTCCATTGGTTACGAAGCGCGGCTTCAGCGTGGCGATCATGCTGCTCTATTGGGGTGGCCTTCGTGTCGGGGAGTGCCTGGCTCTTACTCCGGCGGATGTTCTTTCGTCTAAAGCTGTACGAATTGAAAAAACGCACCATCGTCGGGAAGGGGTCGATACTGCCGGTCCTCCAAAGACCGAGAACAGCTTCCGGGACGTCGCTATCCCTGGTTTCGTCTATGATGAGCTGGTGGCCTATATCAATGCCCTTTATGATATCGGTGCCGGTGACCGGGTATTTTATTTCACTCACGGAACGCTGAACCGGGAGCTTGACCGGATTGCTGAAGCTGCCGGGGTGAAGCGTATCCGGGTTCATGATCTCCGGCACTCTCACGCTGCGCTCCTGGTTGAGCTTGGTTATTCGATTGTGGCCGTGGCCGAGCGCCTGGGCGATGCGGTGAAGGTGGCCATGGAGACCTATTCCCATTTGTACCCGGATAAAATGGGCACGCTCGTCGAGGACCTGGAGCGGCATGCAAAAGGCGAAGGCGAGCCTGTTTCTCCTTCCTCCGCTGATGATCTGTCCAGGCTAATGAATGAGCTTGAAAAAATGGAAAAAGCGCCCGAAAAATAATAATCGGTACGCTTCCGGTACGCTTTTATAAAAAAGAAAGCCACAAACCCGCATAATCACTGGGTTTGTGGCTTTTATCTCGTTACTCCCACTCGATAACAGCTCTTTATCCTGTCTTGGATTTGGCTGTTTTCTCGTGTTTTTCCTGCCTGTATTATTCGCATTTTCTCGTCTGGTTTTGACTTCCGTTTTTTTCGGTACGCTTTTGGAACGCTTTTTATTCTTCGTCCTCCTCAGGAGCTATGCCGAGGTGCTTCATGTACATGCTGGCCGCCTCGTTCCAAAAGTCCGACCGGGAGTATTGCCGCTCCTGTTCCGTTTTGCGCTTTTCTACGTAGTCGTCTATGATGTCGAGCGTCCCGACGGAAGCGTGCACCGTAATGGGTACGCGCCTGGTTCTTCCTTTCATTGGTCTTCCGTATGCCATGTTAATCTCTCCTTTGCTCCCTGGTTCTGTTGGCGAGTGCTGCCTCGGTCAATATGTCAAGTTGCGCCCTGGTCTCCGGATCGAGTGTCTCTATCCATCTCTTTGGTATTGCCTCGTATCCGTAGTAGGCTCCTGCGATCCCTCCGGTGATGGCTGCTATTGTGTCTGCGTCTCCGCCCATGTTCGCTGCGTCAATTATAGCTCTCTCGAAGCTCTCCGCGTTCCAGAATGCTGCGGTTACTGCGCATTTCATGCTGTCCACCACGTACCCGGTTGGGTTCAGCTCCTCGGTTTCTTTTGCGTCCGGGTATATTTCGTACCTGGTGCCATGCAGCGTCTCTTTCACGATCTGCGCTTTGTCGGCTGCGGCTCCGTGCTTATTAACCGCTTCGGTTATTAAGTATATCATGTCGGTGTAAATTTCACAAGCCTCGTTTGATTCTTCGTCCCAGTGGGTCATCTGGGCGATGGCTGCTGCCGTCTCTACTGCTATCAGTCGGCTCTGGTAGTAAAGGCCGGGGTAAACCGTGCGCATTAGCGCTCCGTTTCCTCCGCTGCGCCTTCCGTTTGCTTTGGCGGTAGCTCTGCTTGCTTTGAACCATTTGTCCTCTGTTGGCCTTGTGGCGCCTCCTGCAGCGGCTCCGTAAATGCTGCGGCTGCATGTTCCGCCTATGTCCTTTGGACCGCTGTGCGCCCATGCTATGAAGCGTTCCCCGATTGCCTCGATGGGGTTCTCTGGTGCTTCTACAATTCCCTCTGCGACGGCCAGCGTCATCTGGGTGTCGTCTGTGATTTCACCCGGCTTAACGCGGAGCCAGCCTCCGCCGATCATCTCTGTTACTTCTCCGTGCCGGTTGGCGATCTGGTCTGCGCTCATGAATTCCAGCGGTGCGCCCAGGGCGTCTCCGATTGCTACTCCGTATAAAGCTCCTTTAATTGTGTTCTTCAGCTCGTTTTTCATGTTTTGATTCCTCCTTTAATTAAAACTTGTAGTACGCTTGTTCTGCTTCTTCCTCGGTATGAAGATCCATTTCCTCGACCATTAATTCCTCCAGGACCTTTATTGTCCTTTTGTCAAGGTCGGCCTGTTTCGCTGCTCTGATCATATAACCTATTGCGGCTGCATTAGTCATGGCTGTTCCTCCTTTAAATCTCGACGATTCCGCCGATTAATTTCAATGCTTCCGGCGTTACTTTTTTTCGCTTCAGGATCGCCTCGTAGTCTTTCCTCCATATGCCTTCCCAGCGAACGCGCGCGGTTGCAAAATACCGCAGCTCCGGGTTAATTCTTGATCGTATGCTTAATACGGTAAGGAGCCGGTTGTCTACCTCTGCTTGTATCTCGTAAACTGCTATATTCCCTGTGCTCCTGTCGATTTCCCTGCAGATGACTGCGAGCGCTTCGTTCATGGTCTTCCTCCTTCCTGAAGGAGCTGCTTCCCCAGCTTCATAAGCAGCTCTCTGAAAACAGGGAGGTCGCCGTTGTTGCTGTATCCTAGTCCGTATGTGTAAATCCGGCAATCTCCGCAGTTGTGTGCTTGGTACCCGTCTCTGTACCGGAGGGCTTCGTCCCTGATCAGGAAGAAGGCGACGGGGCGGTATGTGTCGATTATTTGCCCGCTTCGGGCGTGGATTCCGTAGGCTTTGCAGTAGTCCTCCTCGCTGCTTATCCAGACATCGTTCACGTCCGCGTATGCGACGTCCTCGTATGCAGGGAGCTCCCTGCCTTCCTTTTGCAGGTCTTCGATCATGGCGTCAAAATTGGGGTAGAGCTTGTACTCGTTGTCTTCACATATCCATTCGCTGCCGTCTCCGGTTGAAAAGTATTGCTCGCGTCTCTCGACGACGTGGATCGGCGTCCTGGTTCCGAGGTTGTCATCGGCTCCTTCGTACTGCTTTGCCGCAAATTCGGCGAGGAACGCCGCCTCTTTCTCTGTTAGTTCCAAGCTGACCGGGGTCTTTTTTGCCTCCGTTAGCTCGTGGTCTGCTATCTGCTTCTCCGTTAGTGGCTCCTCGTATTCTACCCATCCCCATGCCGGTCGGCCTATTTCCTCGACGTGTTCCCGGCTGTCAAATGCTTTCATGTTGACCGGCTTCCCGGGGAATGTCCCGGGCGCCGGCGGTCTTTGCGTTAGGTAGTATCTGTTCATTGCTGCTCCTCCTTTTTGCTGATCCAGTTTTCCTTTGCTTGCCTGCATGCGTCCAGCGTGGGCCTTACGCAGGAGAATAGCTCTCCGTCGGTGTGTCTGTAGTCGTACTGTACTGCCTTCTTCCGGGTTACGCTGCTTTTGAATGTCTCGTGCTGCTCTTGGCCGTTGGCCAGGCTCTTTGGGTTTAGCATTCGCCTTCCTCCTCTCCGTCGGTGTCCATCGTCTCAAAGTCGCGGCTTGTAATGTTGCCGTAGGTGTAACCTTTGTCGTGGCTGGTATAGATCTCCGTGTCCTCGTCGTATTCGCTTAAGATTTCGATTAGCTCTCCCACCGTGATGGTCTTGTTGCATTGGTCCGGGCTGTAGCCGTTTCTCCTGGTGTCCATTATTAAAATCTCTTTCATAGTTCCTCCTCCCTTAATTTTCGATTTCGTCTTTGCTGGTCGCCAGCCGCTTGGCCAGCTTTTCGAACGTTCCGGTCTCTACCGTCTTGCCCTCAATGGTCAGGGTGTAGGTGCTGTTGTAGTCGTTTATTTCAAGTGTGATGTAGTTGTCTGCGTCGTCTCTGGTGCTTATAAATCTCTTTGCCATGGTTGTTCCTCCTCGCTTATTCGCTACGCTCATTATAAACCGCCATCGGTTAATAAGTCAATACTTATTTCTCAATTTCCGAGATTGTTT
>Ga0123335_1007967_pt1 | contig 11599 bp, 9 predicted proteins | sample BiotimSIPDNA_2_FD_89707 | JGI IMG/M metagenome (GOLD analysis project Ga0123335, IMG submission 89707) | Anaerobic biogas reactor microbial communites from Washington, USA - Biogas_R2 time_0 SIP DNA | ecosystem: Engineered > Bioreactor > Anaerobic > Unclassified | place: Washington, USA... | reverse complement strand
CCCGCAGCAGCCGCGCCCGCAGCAGCCGCGCCCGCAGCAGCCGCGCCCGCAGCAGCCGCGCCCGCAGCAGCAACAGCGCCCGCAGCAGCAGCCGTCGCCACGCCCGCAGCAGCAACAGCGCCCGCAGCAGCCGTCGTCCCCACGCCCGCAGCCGTCGTCGGCAACGCGAACTTCGCCGGGGCGGCTTGGAACTTCGCCTTCCGGGGCTAGTCGCATACCTGCTGCCCAGGGTGCTTCCGTCGTCCGACTGGATCGCAGCCAACCGCAGGGCGATAATATTGGCTCAAGCTGTCTTGTCCCGAGCCGTCTTGGGGAGCATCGCTGGGGGTATGGTTGGCATGTAGGACGCCGCCCCGGTGATTTTCACCGGGTGCCGCCGGTGCCTCGCCAGAGTCACATTTTCCAGCACTGGGACTATTTGTATGACCGTTCGCAGTTCTCCATGGGGGCGCTTCCCCGCGAGTTGCGCGTCATTCTTCGCTCTGGCCAGAGCATGTCGTTCCTGGTTGAGGAGGATATGACTTCAGGATACCGCTGGATAGCTCATTATGACCACCGGCGTTGCACAGTTGAGGTCATGCATTGGGTTACTCCCTGTTCGGAGTTGATTCTTCCCTGGTCTGACGCCACCGGGATGGCGGAGATTGTGATTCACGGCCGGGCGGTGGGGCTGCTGGTCATTGACCTGGTCTACGCCAAGCCGCAGGAGTGGGCCAATGGTGTGCCCCCGATGAAGGTGGCGCAGGTGTTTTTGCAGGTGGTGCCGCAGTAGGGCACGAGTAGACCTTGGCTCAAGTTGGCCGTTGTCGGAGGACCGGCCGGGCACGAAGCGTCGAAATGGAGCGACGGTTGTTCTACGCAGTAGGAGGTTTGACGGTGATTGGCAAAGCAGTGTTGATTTCCTTGCTGGCGGTCAGCGCGGCGTCGATGGCGGCAGGCGCAGATGGCGGCTGGCGGCTGGATGCGAACATGGCGATCCCAGAAGTCGTCGAGGAGGGCATTGCCTGGTACGACCCAGGCCAGCCTCCCTTCCGGCTCAGCGGGTTCCCCTGGTTTGAGCAGGACAAGGTCTTCCGGCGGCTGCCGGTCAACCCATCGCACCCGTTGCCGCCAGCCGTCAACAGCCTGGCCAACAACACAGCCGGCGGTACGGTCGCTTTCCGCAGCACCAGCGCGCGAATTCTCGTCAAGGTCGTATTGACTTCCAAGAGCGACGGCATGTTCCACATGGCCCCGACCGGGAAAAGTGGGTTTGACCTGTATGTCGGCCCCCCGGGCAGCCCAAAGACAGCTGGCGTGACCAGGATGGACGAGGGCGTGACCGAGTACCAGGCGCAGCTTTTCAGCGGCGGCAAGGGCTGGAATGAATTCACCTTGAATTTCCCCTTATACAACGGCGTCAAGTCGCTTCGGATCGGCCTTTCCGAAGGCGCCGAGATTGCGCCGCCGTCACCGTACGCCGGCCCTGGGAAGGTGATCGTCTATGGCGGCTCGACCGTGCAGGGGGCGTGCGCGTCCCGGCCGGGGCGTTATCATCTGAGCATCGTCAGCCGCCGCTTGAATCGTGAAATAGTCAACCTGGGATTTTCCGGGAATGGCAAGTTGGAGCCGGAGCTGGCCGAGATCATGGCGCAGATAGACTCGCCCGCCATCCTGGTTGTCGAAGGCGAGCGCAATGCCGGCTACGAGAAAGTGGTCGAACGCCTGGAGACGTTCCTACGGACTTTGCGCCGCCATCATCCCGGCGTGCCGATAGTGGTGATGAGCGCCAATCCGTACGGCAACGAGTGGCGTCAGGCCGGCAACCGCCCGCGCATCCTGGCGTTCCAAAAAGAGCTGGTGGCGAGGCTGAGGGAAAATGACCCGGATGTGCATCTGTTTGACAGCAGCAACCTGCTCGGGGACGATTTCTACGAATGCTCGGTTGACGGCTCGCATCCGACCGATCTGGGCTTCCAGCGCATGGCCGACGGCCTGGCGCCGTTTCTAGCCAGGCTGCTGAAGCCGGGTACGTGACGGCGGTGCGCCAGGAGGCTCCGCCCTGGGCGGCGCGTCGGCTTCAGGGAATGACGTTGACCCGGTTCACGTAGGTCACGTCAACCGCTGAAATCGTGCCGTTGGTTTTGATTTTATGGATGACGATGTCATTGAGCCGGTCGAGCGCGGCAGTCATGCCCATGACCGGAACCGTGACCTGGGCACCGCTGCGGAAGACGGGAGAAAAGGGCAGGGCGCGTACGATCAGGCGCAGGTGGCGTTCTTGATAGTCAAGCTGAATCAGGGCGATGTCCAAGTAGCGCCCATCTGGCCGGGTGCGGACCAGTTGGAGCAGCCGCAAGGCCGCCGCCAGCATCTGGTCGTCAGTTTTCTCGCCGGGGACGAGCCGGGAGGGATTGCGGATGCCGGTGAAATGCGGAATCGTGTCCGGGGTGTCTTTGATATGGTACGGCAGGATGACGCCTTCGGCATCGATGTGTAGCGGCGGTGTGCAGTGCAGCATGGCGGTTGGAAGGCGTTCTGTGAAGCGTATGCACAGCGTGTCCGGCAGAATCCGGCGCACCTCGACGGTCTTGATAAGAGGCTCGCGTGCGAAGCGTTCGTGGATCGCCTTCAGCTTCAGGCTCATGAGGTTGTTGCGCCCGATCTCGATTCCCATTTCGCTCAAGATGGTCAGAACCCGGTTGGAGGAATAGTTCGGGGTAGGATTGACGTCGATGTTGACCAGCGCGAAATGCGGGTTGGCGCGGTAGAAGTGCTGGTTGACCAGGCGGGCGGCGATGACCAGGCCAGCGCCGGCAATGAGGAAGAGAACCACGCCAATCGTGTAGCGGATGGCGCGCTCGGCTTTCTTGGTTCCGGTCAGGGTGAGGGGGAGGTTGTCAGTGGTCTTTTTGCGAGACATAGTGGATTACAGGGAAGTCTCCGGCGGAAGATGGACTCAAGGATAAAACGCTTTGTCGTTGAGAAATATATAACGGCAAGCCGAGAGACGCAACCCAACACGGCACGTAAAGAAATTTTTGCAGGCAGCCTTGATCAGCGATTGATACGAGGTGCGAGGGGCGAGAAACTGTTGTTTTATCCGCAGATGACGCTGATGACGCAGATTTTTTAGGGTGTGTTGTACAGGGAAATTAGCCATACAGCAGCAGGAACGCTAAAAACGCGAAACATACGGCAAGCTGAAGCTGAACTACATACACCCCGTCCACCATGTCTACAGCTGCGGAGCGGCAGAAGCGCTGAAAACATGCTGTCGGGATAGCCGTTACCAATGAATGACCGATTACTTTTTTGTGCGCCGACTCACGCGCTCTTTGTTAATTCAATAAAGAGAGACTAACCGCGAAGACACCGAAACGCCAAGGACGCCAAGCAAAAGCCTTGGCGTCCTTGGCGTTTCGGACGAGTTCTGCTTAGAGGCTCTTGATGCGCGGCTTGTATTTTTTGAGCAGGGCGGCGTTGAATTCATCGCCGCCAGGCGCGTTGGCACTGCGCCAGACCGGCGGGACTAGGCCGCGTTCCACGCATTGACGCACAGTCTCAATCTCCAGCAGATGGGCGATGGCAAAGTCGACTAAGTTGGAGACCGGCCCAATCGGCGAGTCAAAGCCAGGCACGTTGACAATGGCGTCGCCGACTGGGTTATAGTCGTCAATGCAGACATCAGCTAAATCAAAGAGATTCTTGCGCGACGGGTGGCGGATGAAGTGGTTCGGCGGCATTTCGTTCTGCCAATAAGAGCTGGACACGGCAATGATTTTGACGCCGCATTTTTTCGCTTCCAGGGCGGCATCAATGGTAGCCGGATTGATGCCGATGTTGTGGAAGATGATGAGCAGGTCGTCGGGCTGCAAGTCATAGTATTTTACGATAGAAGCCCCGTAGTTGACGCAGCGCTCCAGCTCAAGATACTTGAGGGCCTGGTTGAAGACGGACAGGCCGGTTTCCATGATTGGATTGATGTTGCTGAGACCGCCGGCGCGGAAGAACATTTCGCCCATGACCAGGGTGGTGTGGCCGCCGCCGCCATAGACGTGGATGAGCCGGTCAGCGGCAATGGCGTCAGCCATCATGGTCGCTGCCTGCTTGATGTTGTCGCCTTGCTTCTCCATTACTTCACGAATGTTGGCAAACGCTTTTTCCACATAACCGAAATCATTCAGGGCAGCCATGATCGTCATCCTTAGTTGGGGTTGCTGTACTTTAGGTGGGGCACCGGCGGCTTTTTGCAATCATTATTTTTTGCAGACGCGACGATAGTTCTGGCCGATGCGGTCCCAGAGGGCGAGCGCGTCCGGCGCAGCCAGGACAGTGCCGTAGCCGCCGCGGTAAGTCCAGGCGGACAGGCGGTCGACGCCGAGCGAGACATACAAATCAACGATGCGGTCGATTTGAGCCAGGTCTGCGGGTTGCTTGTAGTATCCCATCAGCCACCGTTCTGAGATTTTGCCGTGTTTGCGGGCGATTTCGACGGTGCGGCGCGTGATGTGCTCGAAGAATGGCTCGGGCAGGTCCCAGGAGATGATGGTGGTGGAGAAGACGTCGAAATAGGGGCAGGCGGCGACCATGTCCCAGTTGTCGTAGCCGCGATGTTCAGTGACGTAGTACGAGTTCAGGGTGGCGTGCACGCAGCAGGTGATTTCCTGCTTCGGGTCGATCTGCTTGATTTGTCGGCTGGTTTCCGTGAGGATGTACAGGGCTTCCCGCCAGCGGAACTGCTTCACGTCATCGGTCATCGTACGGGGCATCTCATAGCCGTAGTAGTTGGCGAAGAGTTTTTGGCAGACTGGGCAGCGGCAGGTCCATTCGTCGCTGACGCCGCCGGTGATGGAGGCGTAGGATTTGGGGTACGCATAATGCGGCTCATCCCAGAAGAAGCCGTCCGCTCCGGCTTCCCGTGCCAGGGTCAGGCAGAAGTTCTGGAAGTAATCCCGGAAGCTGTTGGTGTTGAAGCAGGCATACGGGAGTTTTTCGCCGGTCAGGGCCGAGACCTGGCGGTTCTCAATGTTGTTCTGGAGATATTTGCTCACTTGTTCGCCGCCAAAGTACTTGCCGATGCCCCAGGGATCAAGCAGCACCTTGAGTCCGAGTTCGTGCGCCTTGGCAACGATGCGGGGGATGTTCGGACGCCAGAAGTCAAAGTCAAATTCAGTCACGGCCAAAATGACCGCGGTGCAGCCGTGCTCCTTCATTTCCTGAAAATCGGCGGCCGCGTGTTCGACGTAGTTCAGTCCATAGTAACTGATTGCTGTTTGAGTAATTGCCATGTTCGCATGTCCTCTTGGGTGGGGGTGTGAAGGCCGGAACTCAAGGCGAGACCGGCCAGTCTCGGGATGAGCCGGTCAGCAAGGCCGACCGACATGATTTAAAGTGCATTTCAATACATTTTTAGTATAGCATGAGTATAACAATAAACGGTTATTGTTATACTTGTGCGGAGTTTTTGGGAGGGCGGCTGGCCGGAGCGGCAGTGCGCAGGCAATGGGTCGGCCATTAATGCTCGTCGTTCCGGTAAGCTGCGGCGCCAGGCACCCCGGGTAGGGCGCTTTAGTGGACAGTGGACCATGGACGTTAGTGGACTTTAAGGGACATTAGTAGACGATGGACGATGGACTGTAGTGGACATTAGTGGAGAGTGGACGTGGACGGACGTGGACTTTAGTGGACGTTAGACAGTGGCGTGAAGATATGTGGTGACGGTTTGAGCGTTGTGCGGTTGCATTGAAAGATAGCCGAATTATATTTATGGTCGAAAAAACAGAATTATATTTGCAAAAAACAAAAAAGTTATGAATTATGGACAGCATTGACCGCTCAATTATGAATATCATTCGCCTTGATGCGAGGATTGCGAATGTCTCGATCGCTCGTCGTCTTGGTTTGGCGCCGTCGGTTGTTTTGGATCGCATGCGCAAGCTTGAGCGCAACGGCTACATCAGGGGTTTTGAGACTCGTTTTGACGATGCGAAGCTGGGGCTGCTGTTGACGGCGTTTGTGGAGCTGGACACTGGGGAGCGGATCGGGGAAACAGGCATTGGCCAGATTCTGGCTGGGATGCCGGAAATCCGGGAAGTGTACGACGTGGCCGGGGCTTGCAGCTATTTGTTGAAGGTCGTGGTGCGTGACACCGAGGCGCTGCGGAACTTGATGGCGCGCATCGGCCAGATCGAGGGCGTCGAAAAGTCAAAGACGACGCTGGTGCTGCACACTATTAAGGATGCCCTGTCAGCCGAGATTGAGGTTGAGCCGGCAGGGCAGGGATAAGCCGTCGTTGGTGCCGAGAGTCTCTACGCGGCGTTCATTCGCTGTCCGGGCGTAGAGCTGGCTTGGCGTTGTTGAATGATTGCGGACAGCCGACTGAAGAAGGTTGCAGGTAAGTTATGCGGGCAGTGCGTTGGCAGCAGGTCAAGGGGTTGCTCCTGGGAGGCGGCGCCACGGTTTTGTGGGCGAGTTTTTATCCGACTGGCCGCTACCTGTTCGGTGAAGAGGCCGAGGCGATGGATGTACTCTGGCTGACCTTTCTGAGGCTGGAGCTGGGCGCCGCCGGTTTTTTGCTGTATGTCCTTTTCCGCCAGGGGTGGCGGCGGCTGTGGCTGGCACTGCGGGTGGACTGGCGGCTGTTTGCCGGGCTGTGCATCATCGGGGTGGCAGCGGAGAGCTGCTTGATTTTCCTGTCATTGAGTTATACGACGGCGGCCCGCAGTTCGTTGATAGCCAACACGTCGCCGATCATGACAGCTATTCTTGCCTATCTTGTCTTGAAGGAGGAGTTCACGCGCCACAAGGTTATCGGCATGGTACTCGGTTTTGCCGGGGTGGCCGGGGCTATGCTTAGTCGAGGCGGTGACATTTATGGCGGCGGCGAGGGCTTCTGGATTGGCGATTTGCTGGCCCTTGCGGCTGGCTTCTCCTGGAGCGTCTACACCGTCTGGGGAGAGGGCGTCACCCGGCGGCATGGCAGTGCGCTGGCGACCGCTGTTTTGCTGGGTGGCGGCGGGTTGAGCCTCCTGCCGCTTATGCTCATTAGCGGCAGTCAGATGACCCTGGCCATGCCCCCGCGGGTCTGGCTGGGGACGATTTACCTGGGCGTGATGACTGGCGGCGTGGCCAATGCGATGTGGCTGGCGGCGTTGCGCGTCATTCCACCCGGGCGGCTCGGCGCCCTCGGCTATGTCAGCTGCAGCCTGACCCTGATTCTCTCTGTCTGGCTTTTGCAGGAAAGGGTCACTCCTTGGTTTGTCCTGGCCTTGCTCATGGTGGTGGCGGGCGTCTATTTGATGATGAGCGGCAAGGCTGTGCCGGACGCCCAGGAGAGCCGGCCTGCGGAGTCAGACGGATAGGCGCGGCCTCTCTCACCGGCTCATGCCTTGAACCAGTCGGCGGCAGTGTCGCCCATGATGCCCTTGGCGACGTCCTCCGGCAGTCCGATTTTGCGACAGAAGGCGTCGTACCAGGCTTGGGCGTCAGCCATGATCCCGGGGATGTTGACATAGGCGTCAGAGCCGAGGACCAGTTTCCGGAATCCACGGTAGGAGGAGTCCAGCAGGGGGATGGTTGGGGAGAGCAGCTTGACCAGCGTTTCCGGCGCCAGTGCCATCCAGCTGCCGCAGCCAGCCAGGTCGGAATACAGGTTGGGGTGCAGTTTGATCAGCTCGGCCGCTTCCAGGCGCCAGAAGGTAGTGCCTAGATGCGCCATGACGATTTTCAGGTCAGGGAAGGATCTGGCGATTCGGTCTAAAGTCAGCGGCGACATGTTGGTGAGCACAGGACGCTGCCAGCGGGCGTCGGCTTCCGAGGGGCGGTAGTTGCCGGTGTGGAACAAGATCGGCAGGCGGCATTGACTGGCGGCGGCATAGACCGGCATATAGGAGTCATGGTCGTAGGGGTAAAAGGGATAGATGCATTTCAGGCCGCGGAATCCCTGTTCCGCCAGTCGATGCACGGCTGCCGGGTCAGGCGCTGTTTCCCAAAGGTCAAACCGTGCCATCGGGAGAATCCAGTCGGGATATTGCTTGGACAGACCAAGGACATAGTCGTTGGGAGCGTAGTCATGGCTGCCATAGCGGCTGCCGCCGGAAAGGGCAGCCCGGGTGGAGAGCTTTTCGCAGGTGCGGACTAGCTCAGCCGCAGCGGCGGGGTCAGCGACATTGCAGTGGACGTGCAGATCAAGGCGCATAGTCTTTCCTTTCTGGCTGGAGTTCTGTGGCGGCTGCGAGGGCGGACGCTAAGTCTTATAGATAAGATAGCACGAAATGCCGCTGCGGCACGTGGCCTCGGCAAAAACCAGCGTACTGGGAAGCGAGGGCGTGATTTAGGTGTATATTAGTATTTTATTTGACTTTCAAAGCCCACTGTTGGCCAGAGCAGAAGGAAATTAGCCATGACTCGTGAAGAAATGCAAAGCAAAGTGTCTGAGGCGCGCGAACGCCTTGAACACTTGAGGGGGTTTCTTTGACGTTGCCGGCAAGCAGGAAAAACTGGAATTGCTGGAAGCGAAGATGACCCGGCCCGATTTTTGGGACCGTCGTGAATCCGCCCAGGAGACGGTGGCGGAAGTCAGCGCCATCAAGGGTGTCCTGGAGCCGTTTGCGCGCTTGGAAGGGCAGGTGGACGACTTTACCGTTCTCGGCGAGTTTGCCGAACTGGAAGGGGACGATTCGTCGTTGTATGTCGAGGCGGAGCAGACTTGGCCTGACTTGGTCAAGGCCATTGACCAGTTGGAGCTGGTGAGTTTCCTGTCTGGCAAGATGGATCGCAACAATGCTATTTTGACCGTGCATGCCGGTGCGGGGGGCACGGAGTCGTGCGACTGGTGCGGCATCTTAGTGCGCATGTACACGCGCTGGTTTGACGAGCGCGGCTACCAGTACGAGACCGTCGACATTCAGCCAGGGGAAGAAGCCGGCCTCAAATACGCCACTATGACTGTGCAGGGAGAGTTTGCCTACGGCTATCTGAAAGCTGAAAAGGGCGTGCATCGCCTGGTTCGGATATCGCCGTTTGACGCCAACAAGCGCCGTCACACGTCGTTCGCCTCGGTTGACGTGCTGCCGGAAATCAATGAAGACATCAATATCGAGGTGTCGGACAGCGATTTGCGCATTGACACTTTCCGCGCCAGCGGCGCTGGCGGCCAGCACGTCAACCGGACTGACAGCGCGGTGCGCCTGACCCACTTGCCGACTGGGATTGTCGTCACCTGCCAGAGCGAGCGTTCGCAGCACAAGAACAGGGCGAACGCGATGCGGATTCTGAAGGCGCGGCTGTATGATTTGGAGGATCAGAAGCGCCGGGCTGAGCACGCGGCCGAGTCGGCGGCTAAGGGCGACAATGCCTGGGGCAATCAAATTAGGTCGTACGTCTTGCAGCCCTACCAGCTGGTGAAGGACTTGCGCACGGATGAGGAGACGAGCAATGTCAACGCTGTTCTTGACGGTGACATTGACCCGTTCATCACGGCCTGGCTGCGGGGTGGCCAGCCGGCAACGCGGTGAGTTCGCGGCCAGCTGCGGTTGATTTTTTAGATGAGCCTTCCTTGACCGGAAAACATACAACCTTAGAGGAACAAGAACAAGAACAAGAACAGGAGCGAGAATTGTGATGACAAGCTGTTGCCAAACCTTCAAGAGAGCCGTTGACACGGTTCGCGTCTTGTCTGCCGACGCTGTCCAGAAGGCCAATTCCGGCCATCCGGGCATGCCGATGGGCTGCGCCGATTTTGCGTTTACGTTGTGGAACGACGTTCTGCGTTTTGACCCGAGCGACCCTAATTGGCTTGGTCGCGACCGGTTTGTGCTGTCAGCCGGGCACGGCTCGATGCTGCTGTATTCGCTTCTGCATTTGTTTGACTGCGGCCTCACCATGGAGGATTTGCAGCAGTTCCGGCAGCTGGGCGGCAAGTGCCCGGGTCATCCGGAATATGGTCATACCCCAGGCGTGGAAGTGACGACTGGGCCGTTGGCCTCGGGGCTGGCGTCAGCCGTCGGCATGGCGATTGGCCAGAAGCAGCTGCAAGCTCGCCTCGGCGGCGATGACTGCCTGTTCGACCAGAAAATTTATGTCTTGAGCGGGGACGGCTGCATGATGGAGGGCACTTCCCACGAGGCGTGCGCCCTGGCCGGGCATTTGCAGCTGGACAATTTGATTGTGTTCTATGACGACAACGGCATCACTATTGAGGGTTCGACCGAGATCGCCCTGAGCGAAGACGTCGGCGCCAGGTTTGCGGCCTACGGCTGGAATGTCCTGCGCATTGACGGGCAGAATACCAAGCAGATCCGCAACGCGCTCAACCTGGCTCGGACGTTGAAGAACAAGCCGACCCTGATCATTGGGCGGACGGTCATCGGCACTGGCAGCCCGAAGTTGGCAGGCAGCAGTGAGAGCCATGGCGCTCCCCTGGGCGTGGAAGAGCTGGCCGCGACCAAGGCCAATCTTGGCTTTGACCCGGCGCAGTCGTTCTTCGTGCCGCCCGAAGTGCGCTCTCTCTGCCAGGAGACCGTGGCGGCGAAGAAGAAGGCTGCTGCTGCCTGGAACGAAAAGTTCGCCAGCTTCTCGGCTGGGCTGACGCCGGAGCGCCGCGAGCTGCTGTCAGCGCTGCGCAATCGCACGGTGCCGGCCAATATTCTGTCTGAACTCCTGAAAGCAGTGCCGGCAAAGCCGACTGCGACCCGGAATTCCGGCGGCGAGATCATGCAGAAGGTGGCGGCCCTGGTGCCGGCTCTGGTCGGCGGTTCGGCTGACTTGAACCCGAGTACGAAGACGTACCTGAAGGGCGCTGGCGACTTTGGCGCCGCTGACCGCGCTGGGCGGAACATCCACTACGGCGTCCGCGAATTGGGCATGGGCATGATCAGCAACGGCTTGGCTCTGACTGGAACTGCCATCCCCTTCTGCTCCACCTTCATGGTGTTTGCCGACTACATGAAGCCGGCCATCCGCTTGGCGGCCTTGCAGCGCCTGCATGAGATTTACGTGTTCACCCACGACTCGATCTTTGTCGGCGAAGACGGCCCGACGCATCAGCCGATCGAGCAGCTGGCGATGTTCCGGTCGATTCCCGGCCTGACCACTATTCGGCCAGCCGAGTCGCATGAGACGGCGCATGCCTGGGCAGCTGCCTTGCAGGCTGACGGCCCGGTGGTGCTGTGCCTGACTAGGCAGAACTTGCCGAATCTGCCTGCCGAAATCGTGGCGGAGCGGATGGACGTGGCCAAGGGCGCCTACGTCGTCAGCTGCGAAAAGGACTTCGAACTGATTCTGATTGGAACGGGTTCTGAACTGCAAGCGGTCATGGGCGCTGCGGACATCCTGCGGGCTGCTGGCCGCAAGGTTCGGGTAGTGTCCATGCCGAGCTGGGAATTGTTTGAGAAGCAGAGCGAGGCATATCGCGAATCCGTGCTGCCCGCGTCCTGCCGGAAACGGATTTCCGTGGAGGCCGGCTCGACTTTCGGCTGGAGCCGTTATGTCGGCTGCGATGGCCTGGCGCTGGGCATCGACCGCTTCGGCGATTCCGCGCCTGCCGAACGGCTCGCCGAGGAGTTCGGCTTTAACGCCAAGGCGGTCGCCGAACATGCGGAGGCATATCTCAAGTGCT
>Ga0123335_1007966_pt1 | contig 11599 bp, 17 predicted proteins | sample BiotimSIPDNA_2_FD_89707 | JGI IMG/M metagenome (GOLD analysis project Ga0123335, IMG submission 89707) | Anaerobic biogas reactor microbial communites from Washington, USA - Biogas_R2 time_0 SIP DNA | ecosystem: Engineered > Bioreactor > Anaerobic > Unclassified | place: Washington, USA... | reverse complement strand
TACGCTGAAGTTTCCGGCTTTTCGCTACATCGGCAAGGCACAGCAGGTGGAGGAGAACGGCCAGGTGCAGGCAGGCGTGCTGAGCGCCGATACGGTGAGCGCCACCGTGAAGAAGTACGCCAAGGCCGTGCGCATTACCGACGAGGCGCGGCTATCCGGCTTTGGCGACCCGGTGGGCGAGGCCGCCCGGCAGCTGGCCCACGCCATCGACCACGCGGTGGATGACGCCCTGTGGGATGTACTGGCGGGCGCCGGCTACCCCCGCAAGGCGGCCGCAACCGCCCTCAACAGCGAGGCCGTGGCCGAGGCGCTGACACTGTTTGGCGAGGAACAGGAGGGCGACAAGGTGCTGCTGACCGACGCCCAGGGCTTTGCCCAGCTGCGGCGCGACCCCAACTACCTGCGCGCGGGCGACCTGGCGCAGCAGAGCATCTTCTCGGGCGCGGTGGGCGAAATCTGGGGCTGCCGCATCGTCATCAGCAGCAAGGTGAAGGCGGACGCCACCACCCTGGAAAAGCAGCACTACATTTTGCGGCCCGGCGCCCTGCGCCTGGTGAACAAGACCGGCACCACGCTGGAGGTGCAGCGCGAGCCCGAGTACATGCGCGATACCGTGTATTGCAGCAAGCACTGCGCCGCCTACCTGTACGACGCGGGCAAGGTAATCAGCCTGACGGAGTTCCTGGGCATGCAAATACTGTCCCCCGCCTGCGGCATCACCGCCGTGCCCGGCGGCGCAGGCGCCACCCGCGTGCAGGTGCCGGATGATATGCAGCCGCCGCTGCACCACCGCTGGGTATACCAGCTGACCGACAGCGCCACCCCCGCCGGCAAGTACGGCACGGCGCTCACCGCCATCACGGACTTGCCTGACGGCGACACCGATATTGAAACCGGCGGCAAGGGCTACCTGCACCTGTTCCTGGTGGGCCCGGACGACAAGCCGGTGAAGGCCCTGCGGCTGATCCCGCAGGCGGGCTGAGATGGAGGCCCTGCTGGCCCGCCTGCGCGTGATGCTGCCCGATGAGGCGGCAGGCGACCCTCTGCTGACCGAGCTGATGCATCAGGCCCAGGCGCTGATTCTGGGCTACACGGGGCGCGCCGCGATGCCCGCCGCCCTCACCGAGGCCTGGCTGCGCCTGGCGGTGATGCTGTACAACCGCCTGGGCGCGGAGGGCGAAAGCTGGCGGCATGAGGGCGGGATGACCATCCGCTTCAGCGAGTTTCCCCCGATGCTGCTTCATCAATTGCGCGCCTGGCGCGTGGGGAGGACGCCATGATGCGCCCGGCGCTTCGCTACCGGCAGTCGGTGCGGGTGATCCCCTGCCGGGCGGTGGCGGGCGATACCGGGGGCATCGCGCTGGCCGAGCAGCCGGGGCAAAGCTACCTGATCACCGCCGCCGTGCGGCCCGACCGCAAGAGCGAGCGGCGCGAGCGCGGCAGCCTGCGCCCGCGGGAGCGGCGGGTGCTGCTGCCACTGGGCAGGCCGCCCATCCGCCAGGGCGATCACATGTACTTCACAGGCGATGCGCGCTGCTGGCGGTGCATGCAGCGGCGGGATTTCCCAGTCCACATGGAGATTGAGGCGGAGGTGGAGGGATGAGCCTGACCATGCGGGACATCTACACGGCGCTGGTCGCCCTGCCCTGCGCGGTGACCCGCGGCTGGCCGCAAGCGCTGGTGCCCATGCCCGCCATCGCCCTGACGCAGCTGGACGACAGCCAGCGGGAAAATGGCGGCCGCACCTTGCAGGTGGAGCTGACCCTGCGCGCCGGCACGCCCGAAGCGGCGGACAGCCTGGCCCTTGCCGCCCAGGCCGCGCTGGCCCCGCTGGGGCTGCGCCGCACCCTGGGCCGCGACGGCGCCCAGAAGGACCAGGACGCCTTTGTGAAAACCCTGCGCTACGAGGCCGAGGAGCCCGGCCCGCAGGAAGTGCCCCAGGCGGTGGCGCTGGTGATGGGCGGCCAGACCTATGCAGCCAGCCTGCTGCAAAGGCTGCGGGAGCGCCCGCTGACCGACCTGACCACATTGGGTGACCCCATGCCCCGCCTGCGGGCGGGGCGGCCCCTGCGGGGCACGGCGCGGGTGCGGCTGGCCCATGATGCCATGGCGGCGGCACAGGCGGCCTGGCAGGCCGGGCAGCCCGTCGCGCTGGATGGGGACGGCATGCTCATCCGCGCCGTGAGCATCAAAAACAGCCAGCTTGAGCTGGAGCTGGCCGACACCATGTAAAGGAGAAAGTATATGAATAACCAACCACAAAAATGCGCTCTGCGCATTGACCCTGAGGCCGTGCGGGCGCTGGACTTTGCCACCCTGACGCGCGCCAACGCACGCCAAAGGCTGCTGGCGCTGTGCCGGGGCGGGACGGCCCCCGCCTCCCCCCATCAACTGGACCGGGCGCTGATGCTGGCCGCCGAGGCCGCGCTGCTGTGCGCCCGCCGCCGCGCCCGGCGGCGCGATCTGGCCCATGCCCTGCGGCAGGCAAGGAGGCGCTATGGCCCATGAGGAACTGAGCTGCGCCCTGCGGCGCGCGGTGATCGCCCTGTGGCGGCTGCGCGTGGCGCTGGAGGCCGAGGAGCAGCTGTGCCCGGATAGCCGGGAGGAGGGCACGCCATGCTGAGCATCAACAACCAGGCCCTGCCCGCGCCGGGCGTGCTGACACTGGGCTACACCGGCCCCGCGGCCAGCGCCATGACGCTGCTGACCGTGCAGGCCGCCTGGCCCGGGCTGACCGGGGAGGCGATGGCGGCCATCCTGGCCCCCACGGCGGGCGCCTTTACCCTGGGCTGCCCGGACCCGCGCACCGGCAATCTGCGCGGCTTCTCCGCCCGGCTGACGGGCTGCCGCGCCCGCGCCCTGGAGGCGGATGCGGGCAGCATCGCCCTATGGTCGCTGGACGCTAACTTTGAGGAGGTGGCCCCATGATGACCGCCAAGGCGGATACCATCCGCCGCTGGGCGCTGGCCCGGGAGGGCCACCCCTACCTGTACGGCGCCACCGGCGCGCTGTGCACCCCCGGGGAGCGCCGGGCGCGCATGGCCCAATACCCGGCCCAGGCCGCGGCCATCCGGGCCGCCTGCCCGGTGCTGCAGGGCCAGCGGGACAGCTGCCCGGGCTGCCGCCACAGTGGCCGCCAGGCCTACGACTGCGCGCAGTTTGTGCGCAGGGCCTTTGAAACGGCGGGCCTCAAGCTGCCCAGCGGGGCCAGCAGCCAGTGGAAATGGGCGGGCTGGGCCGCCAAGGGCCCCATCACGCCCCAGGCCGGGCGGCAGGTGTGCGCGGTGTTTCGCCAGGGGGCGGACCCGCAGCGCCCCATGGCCCATGTGGGCCTGTCGCTGGGCGATGGCCGGGTGATGGACGCCCGCAGCCACAGCCGGGGCGTGGTACTGGGCACCATCAGCGACTACCCCTGGACGCACTGGGCCGTGCCCGCAGGGCTGGCGGATGCCACCGCGACCGCCGCCCCAGAGGTGGATGTGAAGGCCCTGCAACAGCTGCTGATCAGCCGGGGCTACGCCCTGCCCCGCCACGGCGCGGACGGCGTGCTCGGCCCGGAGACGCGGGCCGCGGTGCAGCAGGCGCGCCGGCGGCTGAATCTGCCCGGTGACACAGCGGACGAGGCCCTGCTGGCCGCCCTGCGTTGGCAGCCTGTGCCCGCCCAGGCCGCCAACGCAGGCGAGCGCCTGGACGCGCTGGAGCGACGCGTCGCCCGGCTGGAGCAACAGGTGAAGGAGGTGATGGCGTGAATCATGTGTTCAAAGGGCTGCTGAACGCCCTGGGCCCGCTGGCCGCCTGGCTGTGCTGGGCACTGGGCGGGTGGGACGGCGCGTTGCAGATGCTGTTCTTCATCATGGGGCTGGACCTGCTGACCGGCCTGCTGTGCGCCGGCCACGGCAAAAGCGGCAAGACGGCCGGCGGGGGCTTCCTGTCGGGGGCATTCTTCAGCGGCCTTACCCGCAAGCTGATGGTGATGGGGCTGGTGATGCTGGCCGCGGCGCTGGACCGCCTGCTGGGCACCCAGGGCGTATCCCGCCTGGCGGTCATCGGCTTTTACGCGGCCAACGAGGGCCTGAGCATCGTGGAAAACGCGGCCCTGCTGGGCCTGCCCTTCCCCCGCAGCGTGCTGGCAGTGATGGAAAAGCTGCGTGACCGGGAGATGAAGGAGGGATAAGATATAATTAAAGGGGGCTGCCGCGGTTCTCGCCGCGGCAGCCCTGTTTTGATGTGCTTATGGCCGGTTTACGGTTCTGCCTTCAGCTCAATCGTCTGCACCACCTGGGCGTCCGGCCCCTGGGTAAACGTGTAGACCTGCACCTGCAGCGCATCGGGCAGGGCATCCATCCGGTAGGCGGTGCCGCTCAGGGTAAAGCCCTCCTCATAGGGAGTGCCCGCAGCGTCGGCCAGCCGCAGGTACAGGGGCCAGGCCGCCCCCTCGCCGGAGGGATTGCCGTCCTTATCCGTCAGCTGATAATCGGCATAGGTGGTCAGCGCCGTGCGGGTGAGGGTGAGGCCGTGGAGCATCGCGCCGCCCTCCCCAATGGCCTGGTTGGCGGCGTAACGCTTGACCTGTTTGTCCGTCTGCACGGGCACGGTGAGCGGGTGGCTGACATCCTGCCGGGTATCGGGGATCAAGCTGCCCTGGGCGTCCATCCCCTCCACGATGAAGCGAAGACTCGCCTGCACATCCTGCGTGTCCGTCATGCCGTAGCCGCCGGTGATGAGGGTGAAGCTGCCATCGGCGCGGCCCATGCTGTCAAAGAAGGATTCGCCATCCTGCGACAGTTCGATGTAAATGCTGAGGCGCTCGATGGTATTGCCGGTGTCGGCCGCCATCTGCCGGTAGCTGACGGGCGGTTCCTTGCCCGGCCCAAGGTTGGTGGTACCGGTCACCGGAGCGTCCAGCTCGGCAAAGCCTGGCATGATCAGGTAGCTGTCATCGGCGCTCTCTACATCCGCCGAGGCGTAGTAGGCCACGCCGTCGGCAATCATCTCCTTCAAAATCACCTTGGCATGGCCGATTTCATAGGTCTGCGGCTTAAAGCGGGCGTTCCACTGCTGCACCTGCTTTTCTTCCACCTGATGGCCATACTGTTTCATCAAATCAATCAGGCCAAAGCCCTGCATGGCGGCCAGCGCGGCGCCGGTGGTCATCACAATCAGCGCGGCAATCAGCGCCACGCGCAGCAACCTCTGCTTTCTCATATACTTCTCTTCCTTTCCGGTAATAATCCGTCGGAGGAGCCGGTCATGCCGGGCATCAAAGCCCGCGGGCGGCTGCGGTTGGCGGCTGCCCAGCAGGTCAAACAGTTCCTGATCGGTCATGGCTTATGGCTCCTTTCCCAGCTGTTCGGCCAGCTTGCGCTTGGCCCGGGTGAGGCGGGCGGATACCGTGCCCCGCGGGATGCGCAGCATGTGGGCGATCTCGTCGATGGGCAGGTTTTCGCCGTAACGCAGGGTGAGGATCACCCGCATGTCGTGGGGCAATGTATCCAGGTACATCCACAGGGGTGTCTCCTGGGCGGAGGTGGGCGGCTCGGGCAGCGCCTCCGCCGGGTACACCGTTTCCCGTTTGCGGCGGCGCAGGGTCTGATGGGCTGCGTTGACGGTGATGCGCATCAACCAGGGGCGCACGCTGTCCCAGCTGCGCAGGCGGTGAAGGCCGGCATAGGCCTTGAGCGTGGCCTGGGATACGGCGTCCTCCGCCTCCTGCGGGCTGCGCAGCATCGCAAGCGCCACGCGGTACATCTGCGCCCGGTGGTCGCCCAGGGCCTGCACAAAGCGTTCATCCCGCTGCTGCTTGTCCGACACGCCGCCCCTCCTTGAATACGAATGTGATTGCGCAATACACCCTTAAGACGCACGGCAGGGCAAAAAGTATGCCTGCGGCAGAAATTTGTGCCGCAGGCGTATATCGTTAAACTGTTACTTATGGTCCGACGGTCAACCGCCCGCTGCCCTGCCCGCGCATCAGCACGGTCATGCGCTCGTTGAGCTCCGTATAGCTGCTGCCATCGGGGGACAGCCCGGCCTCGTGGAGAATCTTGTTTTCGTTTCCCTGATAGTAGTTAGTCAGCGTGCTCACCGAGAAGATGGCCACCGGGCCCGACACCTTGACCGGCATATCAAAGGGCATGGAGGCCGCCCGCAGGCTTAAAACATTCACCTCGTGCAGGCCGGAGAACAACTGCCACTGCTTTTCGCGCAGCACCGTGGGCTCGGACAGCTGCTTTAGCGACACCTTGAGCGTACCGCCCGCCACCGTGGCCACCACCGTGCCGATCTGCCAGCCGTCATCGGTGGTCAGGGGGAAGCGGTGCTCGCCCTCCTGCAACATGTCGATGGCGATCAGCCGGTCGGTCAGCCCGCTGAGGGAGCTGCTGGCCTGCCCGGCCAGGGGGCCGAAGCCGCGGGCCCATACCTCGTAGCGGTAGCCGCGGGGGGCATAGGTGCGGGTGCTGGCATGCTGGCCGCAGCGGGTGCAGGTGGTGGCCTGCAGGCCGCGCTGGCGCAGCGTGGCCGCGCGCACGGTGATCCAGTTGCCATCCGACACATGCTTGAGCGCGCGCAGGCTGCGGGTCTCCACCCGGGCGCACATGCTGCACGTGCGGGTCTCCTGCCCCTTTGTGCCGCAGGAGGCCGCCAGCGTGACCGTCCAGGCGCTCCAGTCGTGGGCCACCTTGGGCAGCACGCGATCCTGATAGATGCCGCACCGGCCGCACACGCTGCGGCTGATGCCGGTGGCCTGGCAGGTGGGCGCAAGCACGGTGGTCCAGGGCCCCCAGTTGTGCAGCAGGGCGGGGATCACCCGCGTCTGCTTCTCCGAGCAGCGGCTGCAGGTGCGCTCGTCCACGCCCACATCGGTGCAACTGGCCGTTTTGACGCCCACCCACGCCCCCCAGTTGTGCCCGGGGGCAGCGGTGGTGGATGTCTCCACCTGGCCGCAGCGGCTGCACACGCGCTGGGATACCGCGGCCACGGTGCAATTGCCCGAGGTGACCACCGTCCATCCCCCGAAGCTGTGGCCCAGGGGATCGGTGTATTTGACCTCGGACGAGCCGCAGCCGTTGAGGCAAAAGCGTATGATGCTGCCCGACGTGGTGCAGCCGGCCGCCTGATGGGGAGACCACTCCGTGGGCCACTTGTGGCCGGTGGCCGCCAGCGTATCGTACAGAATATAGCCGCAATCCGGCACCGTGCAGATGGTATAGCGGCGGCCCGATGTGGTGCAGGTGGGCGCCACCTCTGTCACCCAGGGGCCGTTGTATTCATGCGGTGGCGGATGCTCCGCATGCACGGGCATCAACCCCATCAGCAGGCACAGTGCCATCAGCAGCGCGGCCCATCTCTGAATGCTTTTCATGTTCATATCCCCCAAATGGTCAGCGTAAACTCATGGTGGCTTTGGTATCCATACTCTAACACGCGCAGGGGATGCTGTCAAAAGAATCGCAACACAGGCGGCGATAACACCAAAGAGCGCCCCATTGCGGGGCGCTCAGTGGAAAGCCTATTGGATCTCAGCGGGTATTACCTGCGGTTGCGGCCGGGGCCGCGCTGGGCGGGCTGGGTGGAGGGCAGGTTGTCGCACACGCCGTCGTTGTTTTCATCGGCGTAGTTGGGGCCCTGGGCGTTGGGTGCCTGGCCCATGCCGGGGCGGGCGCCCATGCCGGGGCGGCCCTGCATGCCCGGGCCGAAGGATTTTCTGCCGCGCATGCCTGCCATGGCGCTGCGCTGCATCTTGCGGCGCATCATGGCCATGTTGCCATCGGCAAAGTGATCGCACACGCCGTCGTTGTTCTCATCGGTGAAGTTGGGGCCCTGTCCGCGGCCGGGGGCCTGGCCGGGCTGGCCGCAGTTGTCGCAGACACCGTCGTTGTTTTCATCCGCATAGTTGGTGCCCGGGGCGGTAGGCGCCGCGTTCCAGCGGCGGTTGCGGCCCATGCCGAAGGGGGCGGTGGTATCAGCGGTCTGCTCCGCCTGCTCGGTCGCGGCGGGGGCGGTTGCGGGCTGGGTGGCCTCGGCAGCCAGGCTCAGCACGGGCAGGGCCAGGCTCAGGGCCAGCATCAGAATCAGCACACGTGTTTTCATTGCGGTTTCGCTCCTTAGGTTCATTCAGCGGTGTTCCGCCGTGTCCCCAAGATACGCAAAACCTGTGGCAAAAGTGTGTCTTTTAAGGTGCGCAGGTGGCACACTTTGGTGAACAAGGTGTGAACGGAGCAGTTAAAAGAGGTTGGCGATATCTGCGAGCATGGCGGTGTTGTCATCGCTTGTAATGACGCTGTACTGTATCCAGTCCGCCGGATAGCCCGACACCCCGTCCTTCCCACTGCCCAGCGCATACAGATCGGGCGCGGACATGGTCACAATCGGCTGTGCCTGATGCCTGTAGAGGGACAGGAGCACCTCCTGCTGATGTTGTATGGCCCTGGCTCCCTTGGGCAGCGGCATGTCTAACAGCTTCCCACCCATTGGCAGGGATGGCTCTGCAGGGGGCTGCCCGTTGCCCCCGCGAAGACCAGCACCTTGTGGCCCTGATCATCCGCCCACTCCATGCGGCAGGCAAAGGCGGTGACATCCTGTGGGCGCTTGGGCAGAAACCGGAACACCGTCAGCCCCGCCTCCGCCTCCATCCGCATCACCTCGGGCTGCGCCCCCTGCGCCAGGCTGTACAGCACCTCTCCTTGCACAAACCGATACCCCAACCCTTCCAATGAGGGAAGCTGCAACGATGTGCCCGCTACCGCCTCATCCAGCCGCACGCGCTGACCGAAAGCCTCCACCTTGTGCCATCGGGTCAGAAAAGCGGGCGACTCCTGATTATCGACCAGCAGCCAGATTTCCTCCTCGGGCTTTTCGGCCTTCAGGTACTCCACCTGCGCCTGCCCCGACAAATCTCCCTCGGGAGGCTCGCTGGGAAGGCTTTCACCCATGGACGACAAGGAAGCTGACAGAACACACAGGACTGCCAATAGGCCAAGCATTTTGCGCATGATATATACTCCTTATCAGTTGCAGGTCATCAGGAAACAACATCTCTTGCATGTACTATAGCATATATCCCGCCGTGTTCAGGCCTCCCCGCAGATTGTTACAAATAGCAGCCTACCCCCGCAGGCTCCTCGCCAGAAAGGCTGCGGTGCGCGCGTTTTGGGGCGCGGTGAACAGCTGGCCGGGCGGGCCGTCCTCCACCACCAGGCCTTCATCCATGAAAATCACCCGGTCGGCCGCGTCCCGGGCAAATGCCATCTCGTGGGTGACGATCAGCATCGTGAGGCCGCGCTGCCTGAGGTCGGCCATCACGCGCAGCACCTCATCCACCATCTCGGGGTCCAGGGCGCTGGTGGGCTCGTCAAACAGCAGCACGTCCGGGTCCATGCACAGGGCGCGGGCGATGGCCACCCGCTGCTTCTGCCCGCCGGACAGCTGCCGGGGCCGCGCATCCCGGTAGGGCAGCATGCCCACCTGCTCCAGGTAGTATAGGGCCTTTTGCTCGCTGTCGTGGCGGCTGCGCCCCAGCGCCTTGCGCTGCCCGGCCACGCAGTTATTGAGGGCGGACATATTCTCAAACAGGTTGAACTGCTGAAACACCATGCCCACCCGCGCGTGCAGCACCTGGGGCGGCAAAAGCGCCACATCCTGCCCCCTGTACAGCACGCGCCCGGCGCTGGGCCGCTCCAGCAGGTTGATGCAGCGCAGCAGCGTGCTCTTGCCCGAGCCCGAGGGGCCGATGATGCACGCCGCCTCGCCCTGCTGAAACGCAAGGTCGATGCCCCGCAGCACGGGCGGGTTGTTGCCAAAGCGTTTCTCCAGGCGCTCGATGCGGATCATTTCTTCCATTCGCTGCTCCTTCATGGCGCCAGGGGCACCTTGATCTCCGCCGGTGTGTGCGACTGTGAGCCGTACACCGTGTAGCTGTCGCCGCCCGACAGCCGCCGCTCCACCAGGCGCAGCAGGCGCGTCACCGTGAAGGTGAGCACAAAGTACACCACCGAGGTGATGAAAAACACCTCAAAGTACTTCCAGTACGTGCCGGCGGCCGACTTGCTCATGAAGTACAGCTCGGTCACCGAGATGACGTTGAGGACGCTGGAATCCTTAATGTTGACCACAAACTCGTTGCCCACCGAGGGCATGATGTTGCGCACGGCCTGGGGCAAAATGACCGCCGTCATCGCCTGCCAATGCGTCATGCCCACGGCGGTGGCCGCCTCCTTCTGCCCGGCATCCACCGACAGGATGCCGCCGCGCACGATCTCCGCCATGTAGGCCCCGGTGTTGACCGACACCACCAGAAAGGCCGCCGCCATGGCCGGGATATCCAGCCCCAGGTACTCCAACGCGCCATAGTACACCACCATGGCCTGCACAATCATGGGTGTGCCGCGAAACACCTCGATATACACGCTGAGCATGGCCTTGGCCGCCGCCAGCGCCCCGCGCCGCAGGGGCCCCGCCCCCGCGCTCAACCGTGCCGTGCGCACAATGGCCACGCCCAGCTCAATCGCAAACCCGGCCACCGTGCCCACGCCGGCGATCAGCATGGTCACCCCCGCGCCGCGCAAAAACAAATCGCCGTAGCGCGCTATCAGGAAGGCGACCCACCCGAAGAATGTTGTCGGCATTGAATGGAGTTTCCTTTCTGGGTTGGCGGGGACGATGGGCAAATTTTCTGAAGAAAAGTTTGCCCCCCCTTCAAAAGACTTTGGCTGATCAGAAAACAGTTTCAAGAAGAATGTGCTTTGATATATTGTTAAAGTTCTTTGGGGGCTTGGGGGCTTTCTTTCAAGAAAGCCCCCAAAGGAACCCCCGTACCCTACCGTGCCCCACCGTCCCCCGTCACTGCCCGGCGACCGGCTGGCGCTGCAGGGCATCGGTCATCAGCTGCACGCGGGCCTCCTCGGTCAGCTCGGCCAAAGCGGCGTTGATGGGGGCCAGCAGGGGGCTGTCCAGCCGAAGGGCGACGGCGATGGTGGTATCGGCGGGTTCGGCGGTGAAGCCCTGGCCCGCTTCAAAGCTGACGAAGGCCAGCTGCGGGTTGGCGGCGACGGCGCTCAGGGCGCTCAGGGCGCCCGGACGCTCGCTGACGTAGCCGTCGATGCGGCCGCCGGAGAGGGCGGCGGTCATCACGGGGAAGTCGCTCATGGCCACCTCCTGCTTGACGCCGGGGATCTGGGCGATGACGCCGTAGTGGAAGGTATTGAGCTGGCCGGTGATGCGGGCGCCGGACAGGTCGCTGAGGGATTTGGCGGCCGCATAGGGCCCATCGGCGCGCACCACGACCACCAGGTCGCTCTCGTAGTAGGGGTCGGTGAAGGCCACCACTAACTTGCGCTCCTAGGTGGGGCTCATGCCGGCGATGATGGCGTCAATCTTGCCCGCGCCGCTGGTGAGGGCGGGGATCAGCCCGTCCCACTCTGTCTTAACAATTTCAAGGCGCATGCCCAGCTGCTCGGCCAGGTAGCGGGCCACCTGCACGTCATAGCCATCGGCGTAGCCGCCGGCGGCCAGCGGCACCGCAAACTCGCTGTCCTCTGCCTGGGTCCAGTTGTAGGGGGCGTAGGCGCATTCCATGCCCACGCGCAGTACAGGCAGTTCG
>Ga0123335_1007965_pt1 | contig 11600 bp, 11 predicted proteins | sample BiotimSIPDNA_2_FD_89707 | JGI IMG/M metagenome (GOLD analysis project Ga0123335, IMG submission 89707) | Anaerobic biogas reactor microbial communites from Washington, USA - Biogas_R2 time_0 SIP DNA | ecosystem: Engineered > Bioreactor > Anaerobic > Unclassified | place: Washington, USA... | reverse complement strand
GTCCGTGGCTGACCTGAAGGGACTGAAGATACGGGTCCAGGAAAGCAAGCTCATGATGGGGCTGGTCTCGGCTCTCGGCGCCGTCCCCACCCCCATGCCCTTCGGAGAGGTCTACAGCGCCCTCCAGACCGGCGTCATCGACGGGGCTGAGAACAACTGGCCCAGCTACTTCTCCACGAGCCATTACGAGGTGGCGAAATACTTCACCCTCGACGGACACACGAGGGTCCCCGAGATCCTCATCGCCAGCAAGATGACCATGGATAAACTCTCAAAAGAAGACCAGGACATCATCCGCCAGGCCGCGAAGGATTCCATGCCCTACCAGATCAAGCTCTGGAAGGAGTACGAGAAGGTATCCGAGGAGAAGGTCACTGCCGCGGGATCGATAATCACCCATCTAAGCCCTGAAGCGGTCTCCGCTTTCCAGAAGGCTATGGAGCCCCTGTACAGCGAGCTTAAGCCGGAGCTCCAGGAAGTGGTAAAAAAGATCCGCGAAGTTCAGTAGTATTTCCGCAGGGGAAAGTCTCCGGACTTTCCCCTTTTGCTTCCCGAGGGAGGAATCGCCTTGAAATTTCTCACCGGCGCATTCAGATACATTCATCTCGCTCTCGTGGCCTTCGCAAAAATTCTCCTCGTATTTATGGTGATCCTGATTTTTTCCAACGTTTTCATGAGGTATGTCCTGAACTCGGGAATTCCCTGGTCCGAGGAGGTCTCCATAGTTATCGTTGTATGGTTCACGTTCATCTCCCTCGCCCTGGGAGTTAAACACCGTCTTCATATCAGCCTCTGCATTCTGCCGGAGCGGATCTCGCCCCGAACGGACTTCGTTCTGGCAAAAATCACGGACCTCGCCACGCTCTTTCTGGGCTACACAATGATCCGCTACGGATGGATCCTCGTCCGGTTCACCAGCAGATCCATCCTTCCCGCTACAGAATTTCCTGCCTCCGTGATGTACTTTCCCCTGGTCCTTTCCGGGATCCTGGTGGTTTACGAAGGGTTCATGAATCTCTTCGGCCTGGACAAGGGAGATTCAGGCCTCGACGAAAAACTTTCGGGGGAGAGGTGCATCTCCGATGCCTGACACGACTCTGGCCTCCTGGCTGCTCCTGGGTTCCTTCGGGATGTTCCTGGTGATCAAGGTCCCCATCACATTCTCCCTGGCGGTTTCCTCGATCATAACGGCCATGTACCTGAAGATCCCGCTCATGGCCATTATGCAGCAGATGGTCCAGGGTGTGAACTCCTTCTCCCTGCTTGCCATACCGTTCTTTATCATCGCCGGGGAAATGATGGGGGAAGGAGGGATCTCCAGGCGTCTCATCGCCTTTTCCAACCTGCTCGTTGGGCGTGTCCGGGGAGGGCTGGCCCAGGTAAATGTGCTGGCAAGCATGTTCTTCGGCGGCATTTCAGGTTCTGCGGTGGCGGACGTCTCCTCCATCGGCACCATCCTCATCCCCATGATGAAAAAGGAGGGATACGACGCCGATTACTCCGTGGCGGTCACCGTCACCAGCGCATGCCAGGGCATCATCATCCCTCCGAGCCACAACATGATCATCTACTCCCTCGCGGCAGGCGGCGTCTCAGTGGGGCGCCTTTTCCTCGGCGGTTTTGTTCCCGGGGTCATACTCGGGATAGCCCTTATGATAATAAGCTACATCATCGCGGTGAGAAGAGGGTACCCCAAGGAGAAGCCCTGTACCTGGAAGGAAGCCCTCAGAATCTCGAGGGAAGCTGTTCTCGGCATCTTCACGGCAGTAATCATCCTAGGGGGCGTTATCTCCGGTGTCTTCACCGCTACCGAATCAGCGGCGGTGGCCTGCGTCTACGCCTTTTTCGTTACTTTTTTCGTCTACCGTGAGATCCCGCTGTCGCGGATGAACAAGATCCTCTACTCCTCCCTGAAGACCCTGGCCATGGTGATGAGCCTCATCGCGGCAGCGAAGGCCTTCGGGTGGCTGCTTTCCTACCTGAAGATCCCTGCTCTCGCCACAAACGCACTGCTCACTATCACCGACAGCCCTGTTCTCCTGCTGCTCCTCATCAACCTGCTCCTCCTTGGTCTCGGCTGTATTATGGACATGGCTCCCCTGATCCTTATAACCACCCCGATCCTCTTCCCGGTGGTGGTGGGAAGCCTGGGAATGCACCCTGTCCAGTTCGGCATCATGATGATGCTTAATCTCGGTATCGGACTGTGTACACCTCCGGTGGGGTCGGCTCTCTTCGTCGGCTGTGCCGTAGGGAAAATTCCTCTCGAAAAGGCGGCTAAGGCTATGATGCCCTTTTACACAGCCATGGTTGGGGTGCTGCTGCTTATCACATTCGTCCCCGAGGTGGTCCTTTTCATTCCCGAGCTGGTCATGGGAAAATAAACAGCAAGAAAAAAGCCGGGCCTTTACGCTGTTGACGGAAAGGACCGGCTTTTTCTGCCTGAAAAAGGCTATTTCCCTGGCCGAAGTTCCCCGAGCCGGCCAAGGAGAGCTGTTCTGAGATCAGGATCAAGGCCGGGAAATAAGCTGTCGGTCATTTCGACCAGACTCCTGCCCTTCAGCTGCCGGAAGTCGGAAAGTTCCATGGGGCCTCCGGGGAGATCCTTCACTCCGTCGCAGTCGTAAAGATCGGTCATGGCAGCGATGCAACCTGTGAGCACGGAGGGCAGCTTTCCGAAAAGCCTGAAATAGTCTTCCAGTGTAGGGCGGAGGCGTGTGTTGCTTTTTGCTATGGAGTTCAGGGCGATCGACCGGAACGCATGTTCCAGGGCGGGATTCCTGAACCTCTCCAGGACATCGTCGCCGTACTTGTGCGCATCCGAGTCATCCGAGAAGGCGGGGACGATTTCGTCGTGGACCAGGCTGCTGAGCATGGCGGTAAATCGCTCGTCTTCCACGAAATCCTTCACGTACTCCACTCCGGCGAGGAGGGCAACGGGAGTTGATGCAGTGTGCACACCGTTGAGTATCCTGACTTTCCTGTTCCGGAAAAACGCGAGCCTGTCGTCGGTCAACACAACATTGAGCCCCGCCTTGTGAAACGGAAGCACTTCAAGAATCGACCTGTCTCCCTGGAGGACAAACAGGTGAAACAATTCACCTGCAGTCACATGAAAATCTTCGCGGCCGATCCTCCGGAAAATCTCACCTGATTCCTTTCGGGGAAAACCCGGCACGATCCGGTCAACAAGAGTGTCGTAAAAGGTGCATGATTCAAGGTAATCGAAAAAAACCCCGCCGTAGTTCCACAATTTTCCGTATTTTTCCAGGCACTCCCGAAGATTTTTCCCGTTGTTTTCGATAAGTTCCAGGGGAAGAATAAAAAGGGGAGGGAGCCCCTTCGCGGCCCTCTTTTGAAGCATCTCCGCGAGGAAAGAGGGATAATTATGGGGTTCCGCCCGGTTCTCGAAGAAAATTCCCGCCTCTGTCGTGTTGGACGTTATTATCCTGAGTTCAGGTGATAGAGCGGCTTCGATCATGGCCTGCCTTCCTTCGGGAGTAAACGGGTTCGCACCTCCTGCAATTACCGTTACGGTGTCGAGGGATTCCCTGTACTCCCCGTCCCGGTATCCCCGGAGCAGCACGTGATACTCCCCCTGCTTCACGATATCGTCGACCCGTCCTTCCGGAAGAGGCTGGACAAGAAATACACTGTGCTTCACCCCTGCTTTTTCCCCTATTTTCTGGAGCATCCAGTCGAAAAACGCCCTGATAAAGTTCCCTTCGCCGAACTGCAGCACTGTATAGCCCATTTTCCCCCTCCTTCCAGAAAGTCCGCTTTTACAGGGTCACTCCGTCCCTGAAGATGGCTATCTCACCTATGCGGTTTTCCTCGTTCCTGGTCTGTCTGCCTGAGGCGATACCGGTCATGAAAGCAATAAGGGAACGCGCCGCATCTTTCCTGTCGGCTCCTGAAAGCAAAGGACCGGCATCGAAATCGATCCATCCCGGTTTGCGCTGAAAAAGATTCGTGTTGGATGAAATCTTTACCGTGGGAACGACCGTGGCATAGGGGTTGCCCCGCCCGGTGGTGAAAAGAATGATCTGGGCACCGCTTGCAGCCATGGCACTTGTGGAGATAAGGTCATTCCCGGGACCGAAAAGGACAGACACGCCTCTCCTCCGGGCCTGGGCGCCCATTGAGAGGACATCGTTCACGGGAGACGAACCGCACTTGTTCACCGCTCCCAGGGATTTTTCCTCAAGGGTGGTTATGCCCCCCTCTTTGTTCCCGGGAGACGGGTTTTCATAGACCGGCTGGTTGTGGGAATCATAATAGTGCCTGAACCATCCGATGGTATCTTTGAACGCCGTGAACACGTCCCTGTCAGAAATCCGCGAGGCGATCACGTGCTCAGCTCCGAACATCTCTGGTATTTCAGTCGCCACGACCCTTCCGCCCCAGCCGCAGATCATATCCGCGGCCTCACCCACAAGGGGATTGGCGGAAAGTCCGGAGAAACCGTCGCTTCCCCCGCATTTGACCCCTACAGTTACTTCAGAAAGGGGAAAAGGGGTCCGTTCTTTCGGGGCATCTTCAGCCAGCTCATCCAGGTACGAATACAGCTGTTCCCGGTCATCGTCAACTTCCTGCAGCGAGAAGAAACGGGCTTTTTGAAGATCCGACAGCCTTGTTTCCATAAAAACTCTCTGGAGGTTCTCACAACCAAGCCCCACGAGGACGACCCCGGCGGCACAGGGATTTCTTGCCAGTCCCTCGAGCACCGCCGCAGTGCGGTCAAGATCTTCGCCGAGCTGGGAACACCCGTACGGGTGGGAAAGGACACGGATCCTCTCGATCCACGGGGGAAGAGAGTACGCCTCCGCTAGAAATTTCACGTAATCATTGACGCATCCCACCATGGGGATTATCCAGAGTTCATTCCTGATCCCCGGTGCTCCCTGCTTCCGCGCATACCCCGAAAACACGGGAACAGGACCTGAAGGTTCCTGAAAGGAAGTCTCCGATGGATTCCAGTCCAGTTCCCACTCGGCGCTGAGCGATGACTCCACATTATGCACATGAACCATCGCTCCTGCTGCTATATCCTGCGAGGCCCTGCCCATGGCGAAGCCGTACTTGATCACGTCCGTACCCTTTCTGATACTTTTTGCCGCAGCCTTGTGCCCCGCGGGATATCTTCCTTCAGAACGATACCGGTTCCGGAAAGGACTTGTCCCACCCTTCCTCCCTCCGGCAGAACTACAACGCTGTCCTCCGGCTTGAGCAGAATGTATCCGGCCTCATTGTCAGCTCCCTGTTCCTTCAAGAGCACCCCCCCTATTTTTATATTATTCAGTCGGTTTTCAAAAATCACTTTTCCCCTACGATAATTGAGAACTGAGAAAAGTCAAGGACATAACTCCACTTCTGCACACCGGACATCTTTACAGCATATCCTACTCCTTCTCAAGACTCCTGAAAAAACCAAACGCGAGCGGCAGGCAGCTCAGGAAGGTCAGCGCATCGGCAAGCGGCTGAGTTATCTGGACTCCGGTCAGCCCGATGAATCCCGGCAACGTCAAAATCAGCGGAAGGAAAAAGATCCCCTGCCGCGCGAGGGAGAGTACCGTTGCCGTCCATGATCTGCCAATAGACTGGAAGGTCATGTTGCAGACAACACCCAGAGGGATCAGCGGCATGGCGAGACACATCGCCCGCAACGCCACAACGCCTATATTCACAACATCGGCATCGGTCTCTATGAAGAGCCTGATCAGGACAGGAGCAGCCATGAACGCAGCAATTCCGGAGATCGTCATCATGACGGACGTCACTTTCAGCGTAAACATAAACGCCGCTTTTACCCGGTCGAAGCGCCCCGCACCGTAGTTATACCCGGCAACAGGCATGTATCCCTGTCCTATTCCAAGATTAATGACGAATACGAACATAAAGAGCCTTCCGACAATGGACATGGCGGCCACTGCGGCGTCGCCGTATACAGCTGCGCTTACATTGAGGGCTATTGTCGCGGCGCTGGCCAGGGCCTGCCTGCAAAAAGAGGGGAAACCGTTTTTAAAAATTTTAAGATAGGTCCCGAGGCTTCTTGAAATAGCCGCAGTATCGAGGAGGACAATAGTCTTTCCCCTGAGAAACCACGAGAGAAGGATGCAAAAACCGACGCACTGGCTGATTGCCGTCGCAACGGCAGCACCGGCGATACCCATATCGAGCCCGAAAATGAACAGGGGATCAAGCAGCAGGTTTAGAAGTCCGCCGGTCGTCAGTCCGACCATGGCAAACCGTGCCTTCCCTTCAGCCCTGAGGATGTTATTCAGCAGGAATGAAACAGACATGACAGGCGCCGCGTACAGGATGTACCCAGCGTAATCCCTGGCGTAGGGCAGAATTGTCTCTGTTGCCCCGAGAAGCCGCATCAGATCGTCTATAAAGAGAAGTCCGAAAACGGTGAGAAACATTCCGAAGGTGACCGCCGCCAGGAAACCGCTCGCGGCGACAGTATTCGCTTCGTCAGCCCTCTGTGCGCCAAGCAGCCGCGAAATCCGCGTGCCTGAACCCATACCGATGGTAAAACCCACTGCCTGGATTATAGCCATCAGGGAAAAAACGATACCAACAGCACCCGAGGCACTGGTCCCGAGCTTCGAGACAAAATAGGTATCTCCTATATTGTAAACAGCCGTCACCAGCATGCTGATCAAGGTCGGCACAGCAAGTGAAACGATCAGCCTGCCTACCGGCGTCTGTGTCATCCTGACGTATTGCGTGCCGCTTTTATCCATTCATTGAACGGGCTCTTCTTTCTGTTTTCTTTTCAAAAAAAAAGCCCCGGAAATGTTTTCCCCGGGGCACAGGGAGCTGGGAACGCATTTCGGGTTCTCTGCCTCCATATATTCCAGGGCCTGTCCTGTTCACTTCCGGAGCTTCGATATATCGACAGCAATAAAGGAGAGGTTGTGGGCGTGATCGCACACTCTTTCAAGGTTGCTCAGGATGTCGATAAATATGACTCCTCCCTGTGGAGTGCATTCTCCCCTGTTGAGCCGCATGATGTGATTTTTTCTCAGTGTCTTTTCCTTGCGGTCCACCTCGTCCTCGATACGGTCTACTTCCTTCGCCTTCAGCACGTTCTCTTCCTCGAGGGATTCAAAACTCAATCGCACCGCATCCTCCACAGTATCGAACATGTCTCTGAACTCTTCCTTTGCAAGAGAGGAAAATTCCACACCATGATCAAGCTTGTATTCATACAGCTCGATGAGGTTCGTTGCATGGTCTCCGATCCTCTCTATATCCCCCACTCCGTTCACGTAAGCACCGAGAACGGTAGAAAGGTCGCTGGACAAGCCGTTTTGCCAGATTTCAGAGGCGTACGAGGTAATAGCCCTGTTGATCTCGTTGACGCCCTTCTCCGTCTGGGTCACCTCGTTGATCATCTTCGAGCTGTTTTCTTCAAAAGCCGTCTGGACATCCCGAAGCATGGAACGGGCAAGCATTCCCATGTGGACCATCTCTTTTTTTACGGCATCAACGGCTGCAGCGGGAGACGCATTGATGAGCTTCATATCCAGATACATGGGGCCTGTAACTACATGCTCACCCCTGTCGGGGACAATTTTCCGGATAAACCACACAAAAACGGAGACAAAGGGGAGAAACATGAGTGTATTCGTAACGTTGAAAATAGTATGTGCGTTGGCTATCTGCCGGCTTATATCTCCCGATGTGGCAACAACCGCCTGCTTGAAGAGAGGAAGCGCCGCAAGAAAAATACATGCGCCGATCACGTTGAAAAGGACGTGAGCAGTAGCAGCCTGCTTGGCGGAACGGTTCGAGCCCATTGAAGCAAGGACCGCCGTAATGGTGGTGCCGATGTTGTCACCAAGAAGGATCGGTATGGCGGCGTCCAGGGAGAGAAGCCCCTGGGATGCCATGGCCATTGTGAGCCCTATGGTGGCGGAGCTCGCCTGCACCAGCATGGTTACCGCGGTACCCACGAAAAGGCCAAGGAAAGGGTTGGAACTGAACGCCAGAAAAAGGTCCTTTCTGTCTCTGAGGAAAACCATGGATCCTTCCATGGTCTGCATCCCCAGAAAGAGGAGACCGAATCCCACAAGGCCGTTCCCCATATACCGCAGCCTCTTCGTTCTGCCGAAAAGGACCAGCATTACTCCAAATCCGAGGATCGGTAGGGAGAAATCCTTGATTTTGAATGCGACGATCTGGGCAATGACAGTCGTTCCTATATTTGCCCCCATGATGACCCCGACCGCCTGCTTCAGGCTCATCAGTCCCGCATGGACAAAGCTCACCGTCATTACCGTTGTACCGCTGCTGCTCTGAATGAGCATGGCAACCAGGGCCCCTACAAATACACCCCGTATAGGGGTCTTGGTAAGCGATCCGATAAGCTGCCGCATCCTGTCGCCGGCAAGATACTGAAGAGCCTCGCTCATCAGCTTGATGCCGAAAAGGAAAAGCCCCACACCGCCAAGAATCTGAAACGCACTGCCCCAAGTCAAATCAGCATCCCCCGCTTCTTTTCAGTTTGCTTTTTGCGTCTGCAGGAAGACGGGGCCCCGGCCGAAAGTACAGTGAGGCCCCGTGATCTCACTCGCCTTTTTTCATTTTTTCAAGCTCTTCCGGTGTGAGCAGTTCGTCCTCTTCATCAGGGAGAAAATCCCTTTCGCGTTTCGCGATCTCCGTGGCGAGGAAATCTTCTTCATCGAAGTGGATCTTTTCGTCCTCCATGAAGCATCCTCCCTTTCCATTCACCCTGTTCAGGGATGTTTTTCAGCTTTCCCCGGAAAACTCCTCCCCGAGCCTGTAAAGAGTGACGTTTTTCCCCGGGGCCCCTCTGGCCTTTTTCAGGAATAAGAGGACCGACTCGAAAGGAAGGTCGTCATCTGCAGCTGCCAGGGCTACTTGATCACCGATGTGCAACCAGAATGCGTCCTCCCTTTTCCTGGAAACAAAAGGATCCCGTGCCTGCAGTCTGTAGACTGGAGTCCTCCCGGGTACTGGATCATCATCTCCGACAACTACCCTGTATTCAGCCAACCGGACACCCCCTTCCCTTTCAGCCAGTATCTTACCATGATTTCCCTCTCCCTTTTGTGGTACTATAAAATGTGGAAAACACAGTTCCAGTTACCTGAGAGGAGAAAGCCCACTGGATTTTTTTTATTCATTCTATCCCTGGCAGGTCAAAGCATACCGGGACATTCGCGGAAAAGACGCGGTCCTTTCGGCACCCACCGGGTCCGGGAAGACACTTGTTGCATATCTTTGGGCAGGCATCCTGGACGAAACGGGGCAGATCCGGCGTCCTGAAGGAGGAAGGATCCTCTTCACGGCTCCCATTAAGGCCCTGAGCAACGAACGCTACCTCGACCTCAGAAAGATGGGGCTCGACGTGGGAATCGAGACGGGAGACTTCAAAAAAAACGAAGGAGCATCCATCATCTGCTGCACCCAGGAGATCTACTCCCTGAAATATGCCTGCATTCCCGGCCAAAAACTGATCGTGGACGAATTTCACTATATCTTCGACGACCCGGACCGCGCAAGGGCCTACATCGACGGGATCCGGGACACAATGGGATCAACATCGATCCTCGTCATGTCCGCCACCCTTGGAGGTGCGTCATCGGTGAGGGATTATCTTCAGAGGGTAACCGGCCGAGACTTTTATCTCCATGAAAACACCCGCAGGGAAACGAAGCTCATCTATACACCTGATAAACCTGCACGGATAGACGGACTGAAGGATGCACTCGTATTCCTTTTCTCCCAGAAAGGAGCCGTTGAACTCGCCTTTATGGCATCAAAATACCGAAAACACATTGTAAAGGATAAACGGACCCGCCTGAACGAACTTGCCTCCATCCTGGAAGTCCAGAAAATCCAGCCCCCCCTGTTCAAGGGTGTGGGAATCTACCACGGGGGAATGCTTCCCAAGGAAAAGCTCCTCGTGGAGTCCGCCTTCAGGGAACGCATCCTTGACGTGGTATGCGGTACCAATGCGCTGGCCCTTGGAGTCAATCTTCCGGCCCAGACAGCAGTTTTCGCCCAGCTCGTACACTACCACTCCGACCGCCCCATATCCAAAAACGAATTCTCCCAGATGGCCGGCCGGGCGGGAAGGAAAGGACTCTTTGACCCGGGCTACGTCACATGGCTTTATAATTCCCCTTTCGAGAGAAGGGGCTTTTCCACCGGGAAAATTTTCACCGGACTTGTGGCCGCTGAACCGGAAAGGGCATCAGTCACACTCAGGCCTGCCTTCGGGAGGCTTCTCCGCAAAGAGGTGCTTCCCGAGGTCGATGCAGAGTATATTGCCGAGTTCTCATGGCCTCCGGGCGATCCCCACCTAATGGAACACATTCTCAGGTCAGGGCTCAACCGGATCGACCGCGCACTGAGGAAAATGGTGGGAGGACATGAAAAGAAACGTTTCAGGAAGATGCTCGCGTCCCTGTGGTACGAAGAGATGGACATCGATGAAAACCTTGAGATGGCATTCCTTTTCTTCTCGGAGGATATGCCGAACGCCCTTATGGCAGCCCAGGTCATCCTTCCCTTCGAGCGAAACTACCTGCAGGCACTGCTGAAAGTCAAGAGGTATGCAAACCGCCTTCCGAAAGGGTATGCTTTCAGGGCAATAAAAGAGCTGAACTCGGTGGTGGATGAAATCGATCCCACAATATACGGCTTCGAGGAGAAGATCGGAGAGATCGAAAGCTCAGCCTGATGACCGGGATGCGGGCTTTTACTCCGAGGCAGCTCCTCTTTCTGTCGCGTATTCTCTTCGCTGCAGAAGGTTCAGAAAAAACCGGGAGATTTCATTTTTCCTGAAAGTGAGAGTTTCCGAGGGAGAAACAGGGGGGCTCAGCAGATACCCCTGGATTCCGTCACATCCGTTGATCAGCAGAAAATCTAGTTGCTCCGCCGATTCCACACCTTCAGCAATAATTTCCATTCCGAGAGCCTTACCTAGACCAATTATTGCCCTGGTGATTGCTGCATCGCTCCTGTCAGCATACACACCGTCAATGAAACTCTTGTCGATTTTCAGCACGTCAATGGGAAGGCGCTTGAGATAATTCAGGGAAGAGTACCCCGTGCCGAAGTCGTCCACGTACACCTTCATTCCCAGTTCTTTCAAGCCGGAAAGAATTTCAACCGAACCGGCAATATTCTCCATCAGTCCCGATTCAGTTATTTCGACTCCAACTAGTGAGGCGTCAACCGAATACTCATCAAGAGCTTTGCGGATCATGGGCAGCAGATCACTGTGGTGAAGCTGTTTTGCCGAAAGGTTCACGGCAACTTCTCCAGGGAGAAAGCCCTCATCCCTCCATGCTGCGATCTGCCTGCACACCTCAAGGAAGACCCATTCACCGAGTGGAAGGATAAGTCCGATTTCTTCAGCAACAGGTATGAACTCCCAGGGAGAAACCAGTCTCTCCGGGGTCTTCCACCTCAGGAGGGCTTCGAAGCCTTCCACCCGCCTCTTTGCAAGGCTGAACTTTGGCTGGTACACAAGGCTGAACTCTTTATTTTCCAGGCCCCTTCTCAGTGAATTTTCGAGGGTGAGCCGTGACGACACCATGTCACTGAGCTCTTCAGTG
>Ga0123335_1007963_pt1 | contig 11605 bp, 10 predicted proteins | sample BiotimSIPDNA_2_FD_89707 | JGI IMG/M metagenome (GOLD analysis project Ga0123335, IMG submission 89707) | Anaerobic biogas reactor microbial communites from Washington, USA - Biogas_R2 time_0 SIP DNA | ecosystem: Engineered > Bioreactor > Anaerobic > Unclassified | place: Washington, USA... | reverse complement strand
TTTTTAAAAAAAATTCTATGACAGGAAGCCGGTTATCCGGTCTGTTGGGGTGATGTGATTGGCGATAAATGAGGCTTTATTGGAGCAGGAGATGAAATGTGCACAGTCTTTGGTTGAGTTCAGGGAGCAGAACTTAGCTGGAGACAAGGATGTAAAGAGTGCAGAGTTTCATCATCATTGGAGCAATATCCTTTTGCGCGGCAGGAGTCACTATGCGATTGAGGGATTCAGGGAATCCGGTAAGGACCAAGTGGTATTTCAGGCGAACATCATGCATGCGCTGACATACCCGGTTGATTACAGGAGTTACATCCTAGTGATAGGGGCTAACTGGCGTGACATGTCATCCAAGCTGAAGGACGTAACGAGAAAGTGGCAGAGTCCGGAGCATGACAAGCTGAGAGTGAATGTTGCGAAGATCGTGGAAGATTCCGGTGATGCGTTTGAGGTGCTTTATAAGAACGGTCAGCGGGTAAGGATAGAGATATTCGGTAAGGGCGGCATGGTACGAGGCCGTGTATGGGGACTGAAAAGGCCGGATATCATAATTTTGAACGACATACAGGACCTTGCGGACATGGACTCAGAGGTAGTCCCGGATAAGGACTGGGACTGGTTCCTGTCGGATGTTATGTTTCTTGGTAAGGCGAGCAGGATATTTATGATCGGGAACAATGTCGGGGCAAAATGCGTGATTGAGCGGGTAATGGCTCATGCGAACGTGCTGAATTTTAAGACGATGAGGGTAGGTATAGCGACCTATCTGCATGATGACGGCATCAAGGTAGAGATCGGGGAGCCCACATGGCCAGCCCGGCACACCAAAGAAGAGATACTGGCCGAATATATGGCGTTTAAGGCTATTGGGAAAGAGGATACCTTCATGAGGGAGCGCATGTGCCAGAACATGTCGCCTCTTTCACATCCATTGCACCCGGAGAAGCTGGTTGAGTTCGACTGGCATGATGCCGAGGCACAGAAGGAGATAAGGAGCGGGAGTGTTTCTCTGGTGATTGACCCTGCTCTGAGTAAGAAGAAAACAGCGGATCCGTCCGTAATACTTGCGTTTGTCGATGGGAAGGGCGGCAGGAGGTACATACTCGATGTCGATTTCAGGAAGAGGGACCCGAACGGTCTTGTGAATGACATCCTGACAATGGTAGGCAAGTGGGATCCGGTATGTGTGGGAATAGAGACTGTAGCTTACCAACAGGCGCTTGTTGTGATGCTGAAGAACGAGATGGAGAGAAGGTTTATCAAACCCGACGCGTTCCGCGTGGTTGAGATAAAGACAAGGCAGAACAAGAACCTGAAGATAAGCGGGAGATTACAGCCATTACTCGAGGGGGGCCAGATTCTGGTCCCGAGGGGTGCATCGTGGCGGGGGGCCTTGAATGATCAGATGTCTGCGTTCCCTGACGGGGAGCATGACGACATCCTTGACGCGATGGCGATGGCTGATGATGTCAATGTAGACAGGCTCGTACACACATTCAACACTCAGGAGCATGTGATGGAGCCGATGAAGATCCCTTCCAACTGGCCAAGATGGGCCGCTATGGCCGCAAGGGCTGACGGAGAAGTGGTAATGATATTCCTTGTCTGCTCACCAGAGGGAAGGCTCTATGTTACGGACGAAATCAAGGGCGTTATGTCGCCATCAGAGCTCTATGTCCAGTACCAGCGGGTGCTGAGCGGCAGAAGGTGCGGTCCGGTATTTGCCCCGAAAGAGATGTTCGATCCTGACCCGATAACCGGAACGGTATGGGCCGGGAATTATATAGGCGTCGGCCTTCCTTTATGTCCGGGGGCTGACTCATGGAAGGTGCTTACTGCGGAGATGATATCGCAGTTTGACTCCCCGTCGGATGGTTCGCCTCCAAGGCTTAAGGTCTTCCGGGGGTGCGACGAGCTTATATGGGAACTGAGCAGTGCGATAAGAGGCGACGAGGGCAGAGACACCATTATCGCCCTGCGTTGTTTGATGATGATCTTGGGGCACAGGCCGTCATGGCGAGATATGACCAATGTGGACCAGTATGGAGAAAATTTGCGATATCCGGGAGCGGATGTTCCGTGATGTCGAAGGGGTGGGATAAGGTATGGCTTTAATGACAGGCGGGAAGGTCCCGTTAGGTTCCGGAGATATAGAGATACTCGAAGAGAGCCTCATGAATGCTTATGACGAAGAAGGTTCCTCGGATATCGATGAAATAACAGCGAAAGTGATCCGGGTGGTCAAGAACGATATCGAGGTCGGAAAGAGGGCCAACGAGAGCGAACAGGCGAACAGGGTCAAACACTACAACATCTACCGGGCAAAGGGAGACGATATCGCCGAAAGGGACGGGCGTTCCCGGATAAAATGCTCAGACACGATGGATGCCATCGAGTGGATGATGCCGAGCTTTATGAGGACATTCGCCGGTAGCAACGCCTCGATATCCGTGGTCCCTGTCGGGACTGAAGATGTCAAGAAGGCCGAGAAGCACGAAAGACTAATAAACTGGCAGTTTATGGGACGCAGGGTTCAGGGATTCAATGTCCTCTATGAGTGGATCAAAACAGCGCTCATATACGGAACCAGCGTTATCAAGGTGACTTGGCGGGATATTTATGTCAAGAAGGGGTTCGATATGCCGGTGGTCAGCGAGGCAGAGATGCAGAACATGCTGGCCGACAGCGACTTTATCAATATTGACGGATCCCCGGAAGATATCCCGATGGGTTCGGTGCTGACAGAAGATATCCTTGCCGCAGCCCAGAACGACCCCATAATGCTTGCGAAGATAGGCCAAATCAACGCATATCCGCAGGGAGTACAGCCCGTCGCTCTGGAATCGATGAGGGTTTACAGGGATGTGCGGGGCACAAAAAAGATAAAAAGCTACTCCGGTCCGCAGGTCGAGGTTATCTCTCCGGAAGATTTCTACATGGATCCCGAAGCAAGATCCATCGAAGAGGCACAGTTTGCCATACATCGAGTGTGGCGCACCTTCGGGGAACTGAGACAGCTCGAACAGGACGGGATATACCAGAACGTAGACAAGGTCAAAGAATGGGTCGACAAAGAGAGATCTGACCAGTCCAACCACGAAGAGTCCGCCAGATATGCGGCGGCAGGGCAGAACCCGCCCGAGACCAACGCTACGTACAATCACGAGGACCAGCTGGCAAGAAGGAAGCTGGAAGTGTTCGAGTGGTGGGGACTTATAGACCTAGAGGGCGAGGGTTTTCAGGAACCGTATCTTATCGTCTTCTGCGGCGAATCAATACTCCGGATGGAGAAGAACCCATACGGGCATGGACAGCCTCCGTTCGAGGTCCTGCGTCCGATGCTTGATCCGTTCAAGTTCACAGGCATAGGAATGCCGGAACTTGTCGGCGAATTCCAGTCACTGAAGACCGCACTTATCAGACAGACACTTGACAATATCTCGTTCCAGAATAACGGGATGTGGCTGGTCAACCGCAATGCCGGGGTGGATATCAACGCACTTCTTAACCCGCGCCCCGGGACCGTTGTCAGGACCAATATAGTGGCGGGTTCTGTTCAGCCCCTCACTCCTCCGAGCTTGCATTCGATGCCGCTCACAATGATAGAGCTTGCAGACAGCATGCTCCAGAAGCGCACCGGCGTAACAAGCTACAACCAAGGGCTTGATGCGGACTCGCTCAATAAGATGCTTGCTCTTGATACGCCGATACCAATGGCTGACGGAACGGTCAAGCTGAACAAAGATGTCGTTGCTGGGGACATGGTCATAGGTTCTGACGGCAAGCCAACGCAGGTCTTAAAGGCCCACCCGGTGCAGATGCCGGAAAGGGCGTTTGAGATAACCTTCAGCAATGGCGATGTCATTAAGGCTGGTGGCGAACATCTGTGGACAGTCGCCATCAGGGAAAGCAAAAAGGTATTCCCGGAATTTGAGGTACTGCCGACAGAGCGGATATTCGATATTCTTCAGGATGGCAAGCATACAGCTGTCATCCCGAGAGTTAAAGCTGTCGAATATCCAGAGAAGGAACTTATCCTTGACCCATATATCCTTGGTGCATGGATAGGTGACGGCAATAGCCACACCAACAGATTTACGTCTATGGATGAAGAGGTAACTGACAGATTCAGAAAGTGGGCCGAACAGTTCTATAACGGCGGCATAGAACCCTGTAAACAACAGCATGCAGGAAGGGCGACCACATATCAAATCGTCAATACGCCATTCAGACAAATACTGAAAGACCTACACTGTCTTGTTGACTCGCGGTATGAGGATACAAAAAATAACATAAAACATATCCCGGAGGAATACTTCACGGCCTCAAAAGAACAGAGGCTGGAGCTTCTCAAGGGGCTTATGGATACTGACGGATGCAGATATAAATACCGTGGTAGGGTAGCCGGTTCGTCAGCCGTGTTCTGTACAAGCAACGAACGGCTCATGGAGGATGTTTGTAGGCTTATTACCTCTCTTGGGGGAATACCAAAGATAACCAGCCGGGAGCCAGTTAATCAGGACGGACGTAAGTATAAGAGACATTACCACATCTCGTTCTCAATGGCGGAATGCCCGTTCAGTATTGAAAGAAAGGGTAGGGATTGGAGAGCGCATGTCAACACAGGGCGTGTCAAGATACTCTCAATCAAGGAGATTGAGGTCGAGCCCATGCGTTGTCTCAGCGTCAGTGCGGAAGACAGGATGTACTGTTGCGGCAAATACTTTACCGTAACAAGAAACACGGCGACGGGCATTACGAAGATAATGAACGCCTCCGCACAGAGGATAGAGCTGATAGCGAGGGTCATGGCGGAGACAGGCATCAAGCCGCTCTATCAGAAGCTCCTAATGCTCAATCAGCAGTTCATAGACCAGACGATCGTTATCAGGGTCTTCAACGAGCCAATAGAAATAAGCCCCGATGACCTTGCCGGAGATTTTGACGTCAGTGTTGATGTCGGCGGCGCCACAAACAAGGACGAGACACGGGCACAGCAGTTGCTGATGATGATCCAGTATGCGGCAAGCCTTATTCCGCTTGGCGTTATGAGGCCGGAAAATGTCTACGAGGTCTGCAAGAAACTTTACACGCTCTGGGGATGGCGGGATTACGACAGATATCTTAGCGACCCGCAGGAAACAGACAAACTCAAACAGATACTTATGATGCTAGACCAGATGGCAATGGCGCTCCGGCAGGGACAGACTCCCAGTATGGAACAGGTAATTCAGGCATTCCAGATGGTCTATCAGACGATCGGTTCGATCATAGGGGCAGATGCGCAACTACAGCAGAGCGGCACTCCGGCATCGGAGGACGTTGCTTTGGCGACGGGTGGTGAAGGTAATGGAGAACAATTCCCAGCAAGTACAATTCCACAAGGACTCTCCAATATATAAATTTTTAAACAATGCAGAGCTCGCGAGAGCCTTGGCAGATATCAACCTCGATGCGCTTAAAAGGGTCGGCGAGGAGTTCCAGAGCGGACAGCACAATATTATGCTTTCGATCAACCCGGGGGACAAAGAGACGGCGGCCTTGGCAATCGCTGTTTGCAGGGGCGCCAATGATTTTGTGTACTGGATTGAAGCGGTCAAGTTACAGATGCAGGAAATCGCAATAGCCGGGAAGGAAGAATAAGATGCCCACTATCATTACATTTGACAGGGGCGGAACTGACCGGCGGCCGCAGATACGTTTCTCGGGGCATTCAGCAATAGAAAATGGAGACAGGGACACCGGAATAAGGCTGTGCGCCACAATGAGTACGCTTGCCTCGGTTGTAGAGGCCTATGTGGAGACTCAGGGTATAGAGTACAGCCTTTCTGTGTGTCCGGGGCAAATAGATGGGATCCCTGTCAGGGCAATTGAGTGGATGTATACTGACAGGGAAAGAATGGATCCCATATTCGAGACAGTGAAGCAGATAACATCGCTTCTTGCCGCGCAGTATCCCGATTATCTCCAAGTCCGGGATATCGGATAGGGGGGGGTGGGAGATGGACGTACACAGCATAACCTTCCCCCCTGATGTCAAGGAAATTGAGATACTCCAATTTTGCGACATCCATTCCGGGTCGCCTAAGTTTAATTATAACGCCTTTAAAAAACACACACAGTACGTTATGGGCGCACCTAATAGATACGTTGTGTGTAATGGGGACCTGCTTAATAACTCAATAAAAAGCTCGGTGGGTTCTGTTTATGAGGAGGTACGCCCAAGGGACCAGAGGCTTGGGGTGGTATCGCTCTTAACAGAAATAAAAGATCGGATACTGTGTGTCACATCAGGAAACCACTGTGAACGAACTACAAGAGAAGTCGACATGGATCCGGCAGAGGATGTGGCATTCAGATTGGGTGTCCCGTATTTTGATTTTGAGGTTCTGCTCAAAATCAGGCTTGGTGAGAATATCGCAAAAAAAAGACCTGTCTATTACACGGTCTACGTGACTCACGGTTCAGGTGGTGGGCAGACAATCGGGGCCAAGGCGAATCGGCTTGAAAAGTTGCAGTACATAGTGATGAGTGATGTCTACTTGATGGGACACACACATCAGGCCATAACCTTCCCGAGTGTAATTTACGTGCCGGAAAGACAGTGCGACGTGGTTACAGAGCGCAAGATGTGGTTTGTGAACGGGAGCAGTTTTATTAACCGGGAGAGATACGCCAAACATAAAAACATGAAGCCACAGTATATAGGCAGTCCGATAGTCCTGCTCAGCGGAACAGAGCACAGGGTGGAAGTAATCAATGGACGACTTTAATAAATATGCCTATTCTAGTATTGATATTCATGCTAGTTTGACATATATGTCTAGCATTAATTATGCAGTTTTATATCGCTAGTAGGGAGCAACCCAGACTAGCACACTGTCATGTCGCGGCTCAATTGGGCGAGAAATTCTTTTCGAGTTCGGGCAGACAGAGTTTCAAGCCTCCCCGCGGTTGCTCGTGGGGAGGTTGTCTTTGTCATTTCTATGTTATCAGCTTCGTGGGGTCAGGTAATTGATAATAAGCACAAGTTAGGCACAAGTTGAGGCACAAGTTAGCAAAATATAAAATCCAGTTTTAGTTTTGCATAAGAAATTTTGCACGAAAACACTGAAATTTAGAGGTTTATGTGCAAAAAATAAAAATACAAATCAGACAGTATCCGCATAGCGGGCTGTCTTTTTATTTTATGGCCAACCGTAAAAGCGGAGCCGGAAGGGAAGATGCAATATGAAGTTATGGAAATGGTTTTTTGATGGCGCTAGTGCTGGTGAGCATGACAGCGCAGACCTGAACGACGCGAGCGCGGGAAAGACAACCCCGGATTCCGACCCTATAGACGAGGGAATACCCGGTATCGACGGCGAGGACTATTCTGCTTTTGACGAGAAATCTCCCCTGCTTTTTGCAGGAAGGGACGATGACGATGAAGGAGAAGAAGAGGAAGAAGAGACACCTCCCGTAGATGAAAGTCAGGCCGCAGGAGCGGAGCCACCTGTTGATGATCCGGCGACACCAGCCGAGGAACCAAAGCCGTATAGGACTCTGAAATATCATGGTCAGGAGATACCCATTGAGACGGAAGATGACTTAATCCGCCTTGCAAGTCAGGGTCTCGACTATACCAGAAAGACACAGCAGTTAGCACCCTACAGGGCTTTGATAGACCGCATCAACAGTGACCCATCGCTAATGGAAAAGGTCGTAACACTTGTCCAAACAGGGACTCTCCCTGCACAACAGACGGTAACTCCTGCATCTCGGGGACCCGAGCCAGAGGAACCGGATGAGGATGAGACATGGGATGAGTTCATTGAGCGGCGAAACAGCTGGCGCGAGGCGCAGAACAAGGCCCTCGCACAGAATGAAGAGGAAATCTTCATGCAAAGGTTTAACGCCGCACTAGAAGCAAGACAGAGGCAAGAGGAATCGGCCCACATGGCGGCTCTTACTATGAGGGACCCCTATTGCCGTGATGTATTGTCGGCATTTCAGGAACAGCTCCCACCGGCATTGCTCGAAACAATGAACAATGATCCGAGGACCTTCCGTCTGGTTTATGACCAGATGAGGGCCATGTTGGGACAGGGGCCGTATTTTGCAAGTCTAGGGAGGACCCCCCAGACCCCAGTGCCCCCCGCGCAAACAACCTCTGTTGCGCCAACGCCTACACCGGCTCCGGCACAACAGCAACCACAGGCGCAGAAGCCAACTCAGACAGTTACTCTGAAATCAGGGAGCACTAAGGCCCCGTTCGTGGAACCATCAAGGGGACAAAAAACACCGGGCGCAGTGAAAAAAACACTGCCCGGGCTTCCGGATGATGTTTGGGATTTGCCTGACAAGGACTTCTCTGCACTGGTAGATAAAGCACTACGATTAAGGTAGAGAAAGGAGCATACAATGCTTAGACTGATTAATATAGCATTTTTCGACGTCGAAAGAATGACAACGGCGAACTCGCGCACCAAAATAGAGGACTACTATGACAGGGTGGCTCTCACGAAGGCACTCCCGCTTCTGACCTTCCGCAAATTCGGCCAGAAGCGCCCGATCCCCAAAAATCAGGGAAAGATAATCCGCTTCACACGCTGGGGCAGGCTGTCAGTGGCAACCACGCCAATCACTGAAGGTATCACACCTGTAGGCAACAAAATGACCTATTCGGACATCACGGCAACCCTCAACCAGTTTGGAGACTTTGTCCTCATCACAGACCATGTAACAATGACGGGCATCGATCCGATACTGACTGAGGCCGTGAGCCAGCTTGGTTATCAGCAGGGCGAAACATTCGACATCCTCTCAAGGGATGAACTCCTGACCGGCTCCAATGCGATTTATGCTAACGGCGTAGGTCGCACCGCTGTCAACACCAAGATAGCGGACGCGGATATACTGAAGGCCGTAAGGGCACTGAAGGTCGCAATGGCTAAGCCTGTAATGAAACAGGTCAACGCATCCGTGAAGTACAATACAACGCCTATTCGTCCGTCCTTTATCGGTGTCTGCCATGTTTACGCAGAGCAGGACATTGAGGCTATCCAAAGGTTTATCCCCGTTGAGAAGTATGCCTCTCAGCAGGATATTATGGAAGGCGAGTTTGGGCAGTATGCAGGGGTCCGTTTTATTTCGACCACACAGGCCCCCGAATTCCTCGGAGGCGGAGCAACGGGCGGTTCGGGCGTCAAGGAGACAGATGGGAAGGCTGACGTCTACGCAACCTTTATCTTCGGCGAAGACGCATACGGCGAAGTCCCCCTCAGCGGACAGTCAAGCGCTGTTATCATCAAAGCCCCACAGTCGGGAGATACCACAAACACAGCAGACCCTCTCAACCAGCGCTCAACGGCTGGATGGAAGGCTATGTACGCGTTCAAGATCCTCAACGACCTTTGGATCGAGCGCATCGAACACGCGGTAAGCGCGTAGGTAAGGAGGCTATAGACTATGGCACACATCAACGCATTTCCCGATAAGGCACAGCAGGATTTTATTAGCGAACTGCTCGATCTTAGACCCATGGTGACGAAAGCCCTGAGTGGAGATATGGTGTTTAAATGCACACCTCCAACTGCGGCTCCCTCTGCGGCGGCGGCGGCTCAGGATGACATCGTTTATAAGGTAAAAGTCACCCTCGAAAGCGCGGCAGGAGAGGTCCACGATTGGTATAACGGACCTGTCCTTCTTGCGATAGCAACCACCGACAGCACGGGCGCGCCAACCATCAGCCCTGCCGCCGGAGAACGCAATATGACAAACGGTGAACTTGAAGTAACAGTTACGCTTCCTAAGGTCGCATGGACGCAGGGTAGCACTGTAACACTCACAGTGTCTGACCCCGCAACTGCTGGGACCGGTATCTGTGGTTGGGCAGTAGCGGACAAGACCTTCGTAGCTACACTCGGAGAGTAACGCTGGACATTTAACAACAACACATGGGGGAGGCTAACGCTTCCCCCATTAACTATATCAGGGAGTCTTGAATGACCACCCCTGTAAGGAGGAACTTGTATGAGTAACGATAATTTGATTTATGCAAGCATGATGCCCGTAGAGGTAATGGGCAAAATGACAGATATGTATAAAGAGGGCCGGACCTATGAAGTTATGGTGGACGATCGCCTGAATCCCGGCGCTCGGACCTTTGCTTTTGGTCTCAACGGCAAAATCGGAGAGTATCCGACAAACACGAGGATCCGCCTATTGGGCGAGGAAATACAGCATCTTTATAACTGCATCGCCGAGGAACCAGTAACAGAAGAGGCCGGAGAAGGCCGCTATAGGCGAGTTGTAGGAAAGAGGCAGGTTTGTCGGTTCTCCATCACCCCCACGTCGTGGGATGCCCTACCTGAGCGGGCGGTGTTGCTCGGTCTGCCCGGCACTAAGGTGTACAGGGAAGACACAGCAAAAACACCAATACAGGAAATGCCGGATGAGCTAAAACAAGCAATCTCAGAGGCTGGCACTGGCAAGGATGTCTCTGTGGATGAAATGATGGGCGCAAGGGAAAACGAGCTGGCGTCACTGAGCTATAACGACCTTAAAGAGCTGGCGAAGGAACGGAATATCAAATACGCAGGAGTCAGCAAGGTTGACCTGATCGAGAATATCCTCGACGTAGAAGAGAAGCTTCTTAGGGGAGAAGAATAAAAATGAGCGATGCGAGGGGTATCTTGTACGAGGTAAAGCGCAGACTCGGAGACGTCAACGCTCCTGTCCCTGATGAATCGGACATAATGTCCTACCTGAACAGCGCATTGCGGGGTATCTGGAACTATGCCATAGAGCTTGACTCCCCTCGCATTGAGGCTCACGAACTTGCAACATGTGACAGCACGGGGGTGGTAACACTCACGCAAAGGCCTGTCCGGGTAACAAGGGTTATTGATTTAACAGGGAGCAGAGAGCTTCCTGAATTCACACCTAGGTCCACGGGCCTTATTAATTATTATGGCGGGATGTGGGGTTACTATACCACCCTTGACGGGATACAGATATTGCAGGGAGACGGGGGAGAGGGTGGCAGTTTAAGTATCTCGTATTATCCCGAGTACGCCCCTCTCACAGAGAGAGATGAAGTCCTGCCGTTCTCGTCTATCATTGACGATATTGTAATAGCATGGACTGTCAAGCTGATAACAGCTGGCCGCTCGGTGTCTGTTGCAGATATGGGATATGCGGGTACGGAGTTTATGAACTCCCTTGCTCATTATTTTGAGGGCAGGTCAGAGGATAACCGTCGCGGGAGCGGACCTTGGTGAGGTGTTGAATATGACAGCTAACGACATTATGTACAGGATCCGCCTATATGTCGGAGATACAGATAAAAAGAGTCTGTCGGACTGGGAGGTACTAAACAGCGTTAATGATGCCCTCCGGTTGATGGCCGAAGAAAGCGCCAGACTGGGTGGTTCAATGTTCAGGATGAAGTCCAATGTGACAATCACAGCTGGTAGCGCATCTCTGCCAGCAGGTTACCTGCAGGTAATAAAGGCGTTTAACGGTACGGGTGGCGAATTACTTAACGTGTCCACCGACATCCCGGATGACGGAGAATTCAGTGTAACCGGCGGGAGCCTGTCTTCCGGGGAATCCACAGTAGAAC
>Ga0123335_1007955_pt1 | contig 11613 bp, 3 predicted proteins | sample BiotimSIPDNA_2_FD_89707 | JGI IMG/M metagenome (GOLD analysis project Ga0123335, IMG submission 89707) | Anaerobic biogas reactor microbial communites from Washington, USA - Biogas_R2 time_0 SIP DNA | ecosystem: Engineered > Bioreactor > Anaerobic > Unclassified | place: Washington, USA... | reverse complement strand
ATTCCGTTGCAGAATGCTCTGTCGCTGCAGAATATCCGCATCAACGTGCCTTCGACTTTTACCGTCGGTATCAGCACTGACCCCAAGATCATGAACAACGCCGCCGAGCGCCTGCTCATGCTGTCTTCATCAGCCATGGAAGACATGGCCAAGGAAATTATTTTCGGTCAGCTGCGTCTGACAGTAGCATCGTTGACCATCGAGCAGATCAACCAGGACCGCGAAAGCTTTCTTGAGTCGGTTCGCAAGAACGTCGAGCCCGAGCTCAACAAGATCGGTCTGTATCTGATCAACGTTAACATCACCGACATTACCGACACTTCTGAATACATTGAGAGTATCGGTAAAAAGGCTTCTTCAGAAGCTATCAACAAAGCCAATATCGATGTGGCTCAGCAGAAGCAGCTTGGTGATATTGGTGTTTCTGCGGCTAACCGCGAGCGTGCGATTCAGGTTGCCCGCAACCTTTCAGAAGCCGACAAGGGTGAAAAGGAAGCCGAAGCCGACCGCCGCATTTACGTACAGAAAAAAGAAGCTGAGGCGGTAATCGGTGAAGCTGCAGCCAACAGCGAAAAGACGGTTCAGGTTGCCAAGAAGCTGGCCGAAGCTGAAATGGGTGAGAAAGAAGCCGAAGCGCAGCGCCGTATTTACGTGCAGCAGCGTGAAGCCGAAGCAATCGAAGGCGAAAACAAATCTAAGGCTTCTATCGTAATTTCGAACTCAGAGCTGGTTGTAAAAGAAGCAGAGGCCCGCAAAAAGGCCGAAATTGCCGTTCGCGAAGCTCAGGTTGAAATTCAGAAAGCCCAGTATAAAGCCGAACTTGAACGCCTGACTGCCGAAGAAATCGTTCAAAAAGAAATCGACAAGCGCAAGATCGAGCTCGATGCTCAGGCGGAAGCCGGCAAGATCAGTATCGAAGCCAAGGGTAATGCCGACGCGTTGCTGCTCAACTATCAGGCTGAGGCTGAAGGCGTCAAGAAGGTGCTCGAAGCCAAAGCGCTCGGTTATTCTGAACTGCTCAAGAGCGTCAACAATGATCCGCGCGCGCTGGCGACTCTGCTGATGGTCGAAAAGATCGAATCTATCGTCGAAAAGCAGGTCGAAGCGATCAAGAATCTCAAGATCGACAAGATCACCGTCTGGGATTCCGGCGAAGGCGGCAATTCATCGACTTCAAACTTCGTTTCGAGCTTTGTTAAATCGCTGCCACCGTTGCAGGATATCGCAGGTATGGCCGGCGTCGAGTTGCCCAGTTATCTTGGCAAGGTAATGCCTGATGAGTCGAAGCACGAAAATCATTCGCAGCCGCAGCAGACAGGAGAGCGCAAGCAGGCCCGCCCGGCCTCGCCCGCCAAATAGTTACTGACTAAACCCGGTTTATAACAACGGGGCTGTCTCATAGGAGAGACAGCCCCGTTTTGCTGGTCAATTTTCAGGTGGACTGTTGATTTCGGCTTCAAGCTTTTCGAGCTGGGTGAAAAATTCGTTGAATGCTTGTTCGAGTTTTTTTCTTATTTCGCTGGCCTGCGCACCGTTGCTATTATTGAGTGCCTGTTCCAGCTCGGCGGCCAGTGCCGCCGCGCGGTTGCCGCCGAGATTGCCGAGAGAGCCCTTGATGGTATGCGCATTGCTGGCAGCTGCCTGAAAGTCTTTATTGACGATCTGTTCTTTTATTTGTCGGTCGAGATTTGTGTAATTGGCAAAAGCAGCCTTTACCAGGCGGCTGAGTGATTGTGGCTTGCGACCAAAAATGCGTCTTATCCGCGCGCTGTCAAGTATTACATCGGGTGACTGCTCGTCGCTGGAGATCAAAAAAGTCCTGCCTTCGTTTTCATGGCTTTCTTCAACTGTTTTCGCTTGAGTGACCCGGCGCAGAACGCTCTGGAGCTGTCGGGCTTCGACCGGTTTGGCGATGTAGTCGTTCATGCCTGAATTAATGCACTTCTCACGGTCTCCCGGCATTGAATGCGCAGTCATGGCGATTACCGGCAGATCCTTGAGTTCAGGATTTTCGCGGATAATTCTGACAACTTCGAATCCATCCATTTCGGGCATCTGGCAATCGAGCAGCACGGCGTCGAATCTGACATGTTCGAGATGCTCAAGAGCAACCGCACCAGAGCTGGCCAGGGTGACACGGCAACCCATCATTTCGAGAATTCCTCTGGCAACTTCCTGGTTGATTTCGTTGTCTTCGACCACCAGTAGATGCAGGTTGAGGTTTTCGTATGCTTTTGCCGGCTTGATGCTATTGAAACGGCCTGATTTGTTTATTTCGTAAAGGCGTTGCTCAGGTCTTTGCAGTATTTCGAGCATGGCATTGTAGAGCTTGGCAGTGGTGACCGGCTTGCTGAGAAGATAGATGGTCGAGAAATCCTGGTCTCGACTATCTATGGAAGCCAGCTGACGAGGGGTCATCAGGAAAATGCTGCCGGTAACATTGTCAGGTTTCTGGTATTTGAGATGCTCAGGCAGCTGTTCTCCTGGCGGAAAATCGAAAATGGTAACCACCGGATGACTGGAGGCAGACTCGGATCTTATGACTTCCGGAAGTTCGTCGTAGCTGACCTTACTACAGTCGATATTCCATGAACTTATTATTTCGCACACGGTATCGACAACCGGGCTGTTGTGCCCGGCGACGAATGTTCGCAGTTTTTCAGGAAAGTGGGTTGGCACAGCCGGCGTTTCATTGAGCAGTTCGAGGGTGAGAGTGAAGCTGATTCTGGTGCCCAGTCCGGTTGCGCTCTCAAGTGAAATTTCACCGCCCATCAGCTTTATCAGTTCCTGACATATTGTCAGGCCGAGGCCGGTACCACCAAAACGCCTGGTAATAGAAGAATCAGCCTGACTGAATTTCTCAAAAACCAGCTGCTGTTGCTCATCGCTCATGCCGATGCCCGTGTCTTTTACCGAAAAGCTGAAACGCCCGGTTTTGCCATCAGTCTGTATTTCGGCAGCCACCTCGATGATGACGAAGCCTTCCTGAGTGAACTTGACCGAGTTGCTCAGAAGGTTGGTCAGAACCTGACGCAATCGACCTCCATCGGCAACTATCTGATCGGGCGCGGCTGGGGGGTATTTGAGAATGACTTCGATTCTTTTTTTCTCCGCGAGAGGCTGCATCAGGCTGACAACTTCTTCGAGCAACCGGCGCAGGTTGATGCTGTCTTTTTCAAGAACGATTTTGCCAGCCTCGATCTTAGAAAGGTCGAGAACAGCGTTGAGAATGCCGAGAAGTGACTGCGAGGAACGATAGATCAGCCCGGCGAATTCTCGCTGGCGATGATCGAGACTGGTGGCCATGAGCAGCTCGAGCATGCCGAGAATGCCGTTCATCGGCGTGCGAATTTCATGCGACATATTGGCAAGGAATTCGCTTTTGGCTTTGCTCGCCATAAGCGCACGGTTGCGCGCTTCTGTGAGATTTTCCTGAAGACGCCTGGTTTCCGATATGTCGATGATAATGCCGTAATAGCGGTAATCAGCCAGTTCAGGGTCTTCGACCTGGGTGCCGATGTTGACGAACCAGGAGTAAGAACCATCAAAATGGCGCAGGCGGCAGTCAAAGCGCAATTCTTTGCCTGAGACAAGAAATTTGCGCACGGCATCTTTGGCGGCCGGCAGATCGTCAGGGTGAATAATCTGGTATACCGACTGGATATTAGGAGAGAAAATCTCGGGGTTGTAGCCCAGAAGTTTTTTGATGTGGCGCGACCAGTAAAATCTGCGCTCTTCCGGCACATATTCCCAGCTGGCGGCATGAGCGGCCGTCAGGGCATGAACGTTGCGACCTTCTTCCATACGCAAGGCCATATCGCGCTGGTGTTCGACGCTGGTGTTACGGAAAAAGCCGATGATACGCAAGTGTTTATGACTGGCGTCAAAATAGTTGCGTCCGATAAAAGAGTGCCATAGATATTTGCCACTCTGGCTCAGTAGCCTGACTTCGAACTGACAGTTCTCGGCATCAGCAATATTACGTATCAGATGCCGGTCATCTTCGTGAAGTATATCAAAACCGAGTTCTCGCTGTTCTACTATCTTTTCCCGGCCGAGATAGCCGAGATTGAGATAAAGGTCGTCCGGTGTCATATTCTCGCGGTTCTCGAAGTCGTATTCCCACAGATAGAGGCCGGCTGAATCGAGCGCCAGTTTGAGCCGGTCGCGATAATTGACCAGTTGGACGAAATCATTGCTGCGCTCGATCATAGATCCGAAAATTTCAGCAGCCAGCTCGAGGGCCGCGAGTTCAAAGTCGAACCAGCTGCGTGCCGCTTGCAGAACGTGTACTTCGAGACAACCCCAGAATTTTTTATGAACAAATACCGGTATGATAAGCAGTGACTTTATTCCCATTCTGACAAGTTCTGCGATAATTGTCCCTGAAAACTCTGTTGTACTGCGGCCGATACAGTTTCCTGCCAGCAGTCGTGAATAATGCTCTCTGATTATGGTTTCAATCATTTGGGCAGTATCGCGGTGACACTGGTGTTCGTCGCGACAGTGGCAAGAAAAACAGCGGAATGTCGGCTTTTCATCATTGGTTTTGTCGTTGAATTCTTCATGCCTTATCATGCCGATGCGGTCAGCGCCTACTGCTCTGGCTATGGCGTCAAGCGCCGCTGGCATCGATTTTTCAACCGAAGCTTCGGCGCCGACAATGAGATGGGCTGCTTCGGCAATTCCTGAAATCAGCCTTTCACGCTGCTCTTGGAGCTGTCTGGCGCGGTAACTGACTGAAATGTCGCGGATAATGCCGATAGTAACCGGTTCCTGCAAACCATGTAACGGGCAGGACACCTTGATGATTTCACCAAAAATCGTGCTGGGGCCGGCTATTTCTATTTCTCTGACAAGTTTCTGTATGGCAGACCCCTGGCTGTGAAGGTCGACAATATCAAGAAATGGGTGCGCACTGCCAAATATGTCGCTGTCTGATTTGTCGTGGATAGTGTCGGAGCTGATATTAAAAGCCTCAGCGAAAGCCTGATTGCACATAAGGTAATGCCCGGCCTGATCTTTTACAAATATCATGTCGGGCAGCGAGTCTACCAGATGTTTGAGAAATCCCCGCTGGCTGTTGAGTTCCAGGGTAAGATTGCGTAGTCGGTAATTGAGTTTGAGCAGATAAAAAACCAGTGAACCCAGTGCCAGCAGCGTTATTATCAGGCCGGTCAGCCACCTGCGCATGCGCTTGACCAACATGTTGACCAGAGAATTTTCACTGCGGAAGGGCTCGAGATTGAGCGTCTGCATCATCTGATGAACCTGCGAATAGTTAGCCGGGAATTCCCAGGTAATTTTTCTTGGTTCGTCAATGTTCGACATGCGCAGAAGATTTAGCGTTACCTTTTCTACAAGGTTGGCAGGTGTATGAATCACTCTGGCAAAAGACCATTCAGGGTAAAGCCTGGTTGAACAGGCAAATGGCAGATGTTCAGTGTGCATGTACAATTCGCGGCTGTATACAATGTCGTCCATGTTTAACTTACCGGCTGCTGCCAGAAGTTCAAGGCTGGAGGTGCGGCAGATGCCGAAATCAGCCTTTCTGCTCATTACCTCATCGACTATCTTGTTGGTGTCGATGTGATGAAATACTTTACTGGCGGCATTGCGCAGGTCAATGCCTCTTTCGGCGAATTCACGTGCGGCTGCCAGCCAGCCGCCAATCGAATTCACCGGGCCAGCTGCAATCGTTTTATTGCGAAGATCCCACAACGACTTTATTTCTAAGTTGTCAGCGCGCCAGAAAATCACTGAGCCAAACAGGTTGTCGAAGGCATCTATTTTTTCGCTCTCGCGGCGCAGAGTGGCAATTATTGTAAGCTGACCTTCGAGGTCGAGTTCGATATTGAAAACCGGGCTGGCAATGACAAAGTCGACTTTACCGCTGGCAACCGCCTGCTTCAGATCAGACCAGGACAACATGATAATTTTGAAGTCGTGGTCATTGACTCTCTGGTTCAGAAAGTCGATGGTTTCCTGCCACTCGTAATCCCAGCCGCCTATGCTCTCTTTTTTTAAAATCCCGATTTTGATCTCTTTTTTTATCGGGTCAGCAAAGCCCGCTTCTACTATGAACAGGGCACTCAAAAGCAGAAAGAGCAAAAATTTTATTCTGTTTTTAAACATTTTTTCCTACTTTCTGGAACCTTTTCAAGAATACCACAGTCAAACATTCTGGAAAAAGAAAAAACCCGCCTTGCGGCGAGTTGATTCAATAGTTTTGTAAGTCCCTCTCTATGTTTCTCCCACTGATCTCTAATCCCCTATGCGTGGCCGCCCAGACAATGGAGCGGCCACTTTTGTCAGAGACCGGCGGTGAGCAACCTAAATTGGAGTGCCGCAGTCGGGGCAGCCTTTCCATTTGGTGTCGATGGCACGGCCGCAGTTACGGCAGGCATGCCGGAGATGACCGAGGCAGAAGGGGCAGAAGGTAAAGTTGCGCCCGACCATTTTGCCGCAGTGAACGCAGGGCATCATGTTTTCCTGACGCACATGGGCTGGCAGAGCCGACTTTGCTGGAGCCTCGTCGCGTTCGCCGATCTGGCTGAGAGCCAGGATTGCGGCAGTTCTTACCTCTTCGGCTTCGTCGTTGAGCATTGTCATCAGAGGGGCGAGCGAGCGTTTGTCGCCAAGGGCGCCGAGCGCCTGACAGGCTGCCGAGCGCACGGAAGCGTGGGTGTCCTGCAGGCATTTGACGATTTCTTCGAATATGCGCGGTTCTTTTGACTGGCCGAGCAGCTTGACCGACCAGTAGCGAGCATCTACGTTTGATCCGTTGATCGCCGAAATCAGCTCATCAGAGGCGCCGAGGCCCTGCGAATAAATCGCGTCGGCTGCCGTTTTTCTGATGATCCAGGATTTGTGCGCGAGATAACCGACCAGAATGCGGTGTGCCTCGGTGTTTTCGATCATACTCAGAGCTTTTATCGCTTCCAGCTTTGATTCCATCGGGCCGTTATCGACGATTTTGGCGAACTTTGCGGTCAGCTCGGGATTGGCCTGCTGTGCCAGCAGCTTGATTATCCAGTATTTGGCTTCGTCTGAGCTGTTATCGAGAGCTTCGACCACTGCCGGCAGGTTGTTGACATAAAGACGTTCAAGGCTGTCGTAAGCGGCTTTGCGCACAGGCCAGTTCTGCTCTTCCAGCAGATGCAGGAGAGACACTATCATGCGTGGGTCGTTAACATTCTGAGCGGCTCTGATCGCAGCCAGCCTTATTTTCTCGTTGTTGTGCTTGAAAACTCTGACCAGATACTGCACGGCCTCGCCGCCCATGTTGCCGAGGGTTTGTACCATCCAGTAGTCGACGTCTTCTTCATTTTCGGGAATCATTTCCATGAGTTTTTTCAGCGAATTGGCGCCGAGTTTGCCAAGAATGAACGAGGCCGAGCGGCGCATAGACCAGTTGTCAGAAGTCAACGCTTTGACCAGATAGGGCAAAGCCTCGTCTTTGAACGAGAGCATCGCTTTGCTGATGTCGAGCAGCACGTCATCGTTTTTACGATCTATGGTTGCTGCAAGTATGGGAAGCGCTTCAGCCGGAGTCCAGTTTTTGATTTCGGCAAGGGCGTTCTTGCGGATCTCAGACTTTTCACTGGCGATATCGAGGCGAATGCGGGCGAGGTCTTGTCGGCTCATTTTATCCTGCTTCCTTGTCAGTAAGACATTGGCATTATTACGTATTTGAATTCAGACTCGGGGTTGCCGGTCTTGAGAAGCCCCGGGTAATTTGGCGTCGTCATGTCGAGAATGATCTGGGCGTCGCTGACGTTGTTGACGAAATCGAGCACAAAGTTGATGTTGAAGGAAATATTTATCGGTTCGCCTGACAATTCTGTGCTGATGAACATTTCTGCCGTCCCTTTTTCAGGGGCTTTGGCCCAGATGCGGGTTTCATTCGGGCCCACGTCGAAGTTGACCAGGTCGCTGTTAGAGCGCGAAATCGGTGCGACTGCCTTGAGTGCCTGCAGAAAGTCCTTGCGGTCAATTTTGAGGCTGCGGCTTGATTCTTTCGGGAGAACCCGGTTGTAATCGGGAAACTTGCCATCGACCAGCCGGGTGATCAGCTGAAAGTGTTCAGTGCAGATAACCAGCTGCTCTTTATACAGACCTAATTTTATACTGTCGTTGCTGTCAAGAAGTCTGACCAGTTCAGCTACGGCGCGCGAAGGAACAATCAGGGTCTTTCGCATGCTTTCGGGTATTTCTATGCCGTGCAGGGCGGTAACGGCCAGGCGCTTGCTGTCAGTTGAAGCCAGTGTTGGCATGCCGGCGGCGGCAAAGTCAACGCAGACGCTCTTTTGCACCGGGTTGCCTTCTTCAGTGTTAACGGCGACTCCGGCTTCTTTGAGCCCTTGTTTTAGTAAAGCTGAATTGACGCTGAATGAGACGAATTCTTCGTTGTCGATAACCGGTACCGGCGGAAAATCATCAGCCGGCTGAACCTGCAGATGAAATCGGCTGCGACCACAGCTCAGCGATACTTCGCGGGTGTCTTCGTTGTCGAGTTCAAAAAGAACGCGGCCGTCTTCTTCGTCAGGAATGCTGCTGACTATTTCCTGAATGAGCTTGGCCGGAATTGTGAAGTGACCCTGCTCTTCGATTTCGGCTGCCTGACTCGAAATCATCATGATGTCGAGATCGGTGCCGACAAAGCGCAGACTGTTGTCGTGCGCTGTCATCAAGAGATTAAGCAATACTGGGCGTGAGGTTTTGCTGGCCACAGCGCGGCTGACCACGTTTATTGCTTCGTGCAGTGTCTTTTTTTCGATTCTGAACTTCATGCCGAAAGCTCCTTTGTAATTCCCAGTTTGACCCTGATACCGTTTATGTTCCATTCGGTGCTTTCGCCACCGGCATGGGCGTCGATACCTTTGGCCAGCGTTTCCTGGGCTATGTAACTGCCAAACTGGTTGATGGTATCGTCTATTTCTGTTTTCTGGTCGGCGTCGAGAACTTCGTAGCCGACTTTGATCCGGTCTATTATATCAAAACCGAGTTCTTTGCGCATGAACTGAATTTTATTGACCAGTTCGCGCGCCAGGCCTTCGAGCACGAGGTCACGCGACAATACTTTGTTCAAAGCTATGCTGAGCTTGCCTTCAGTCTGTACTGCATAATCAGCACTGGCCAGCGCCTGCATATCGACTTCTTCGGGTTTAAGACTGACCGGTTTGCCGTCGAGGGTGAATTCGTAACCGCCGTTTTCAAGCTGTTTCTTTATTTCGTTGCCATCAGCGCTTTCCAGGTGGGCTTTGATCTGTGGAATCATGCCTTTGAGCGGGCCCTGTCCGAGTGTTCTGAAATTGGGTTTGGCGACATATTTCATCAGGCTGGTCGAATCGCTGATCGGACAGACGTTTTTGATGTTGAGTTCTTCCTGTAACAGGTGTTCCATTGCGCTCAGCGTGTCGCGTTCGAAATCGTCAGCAATTACCACTTTCATCTCAGCAAGTGGCTGCCTGACTTTTAGATTGGCTTCATTGCGGGCGGCGCGGCCTAGTTGAACAACTTTCATGACAAATTCCATCTTGCGTTCCAGCTGTTCGTCAATCAATTCAACTATTGCCGCCGGGTAGTCAGCGAGATGCACACTTTCTGGCGCGCCTGTATCGGTGCGGGCAACCAGATTGCGATAGATGTCTTCTGCGATGAACGGGGTAAACGGGGCTGTCAGCTTTGCCATGCCGGTCAGCACTTCGTAAAGTGTGATGAAGGCGCTGCGCTGATCGGGGCTCTTTTCGCTGCTCCAGAAGCGGCGGCGGCTGCGGCGCACATACCAGTTCGACAGGTCGTCGACGAATTTTTCCATGTGGCCGGTGGCCCAGACGACTTCGAAACGGTCCATCGCTTTTCTGACTTCGTCAACGGTGTGATTGTAGCGGGAGATGATCCAGCGGTCGATCTCGCTGCGCTCAGAAACCGGCATTGCTGCCTGCTTTGGGTCGAATTTTTCAATGTTGGCGTAGAGAACGAAAAAGCTGTAGACGTTCTGCAAAGTGCCAAGATAGCGCTTTTGTGATTCGGCAATCGCTTCTTCATAGAATCGGCGGGTGTTCCAGGGTGCGGTGCCGCTATATAGCGACCATCTGACCGCATCAGCGCCGTATTTATCGAAGAGTGACATGCAGTCGAGCACGTTGCCCTTTGATTTGCTCATCTTGATGCCATTTTTGTCACAGATCAGGCCGAGAACCACAACGTTTTTGTAGGGCGGTGCCTTGTGCAGGAAGGTCGAGGTGACGAGCAGGCTGTAGAACCAGCCGCGCGTCTGATCAACCGCTTCGCAGATGAAATCGGCCGGGAAATTTTCGGCAAAGGTTTCTTTGTTTTCGAACGGGTAATGCCACTGAGCGGTATGCATGGCGCCTGAATCAAACCAGCAGTCAATGACTTCCGGCACGCGCTTCATCAGACCCTTACACTTCGGGCAGCTCAGTTCGAGCTGATCGACATAAGGCTTGTGCAGCTCGATATCGTCGGGAACGTCTCGCCCAAGCTCTTTAAGATTGGCGATGCTGTCGACGAGATGATGGTGATTACACTCTTTGCAGACCCATATTGGCAGGGGAGTTCCCCAGTAGCGGTCGCGTGAGATTGCCCAGTCGATCATGTTTTCGAGGAAGTTGAGAAAGCGCCCTTCCTTGATGTGACCGGGGAACCAGTTGATCAGTTCATTGTTGCGCAGAATTTCGTTTTTGAATGCTGTGGTCTTGATGAACCAGCTGTGGCGTGCGTAATAGAGCAGCGGACTGTCGCAACGCCAGCAGAACGGGTAGGTGTGCTTGATCTTGCCGGAAGCGAACAGCTTGCCGCTTTGCTTGAGATCCTTGATGATGGCGGGGTCAGCCGCTTTGACGAACTGGCCCTTCCAGGGCTCTACCTCGTCTCTGAACTTGCCGTCGAGGCCGACGGGCTGCATGACCGGCAGGTCGTTCTCTTTGCCGACGCGATAGTCGTCTTCGCCGAACGCCGGCGCGATATGAACGATACCCGAGCCATCTTCGGTCGATACGAAGTCGCCGGCAATAACGTAGTGAGCTTTTTTCTCGGGCTTGACGAATGGGAACAACTGCTGATAATCAAGGCCAACCAGTTGCTCGCCCTTGAAGGTTTCGACAACTTCGCCTTCGCCTTTGAGCACTTCGAGGCGGGCTTTGGCGAGAATCATGAATTCATCGTTGAGCTTGACCTTGACGTATTCGATGTCTTTGCCAACGGCCAGCGCGACGTTCGAAATCAGCGTCCAGGGCGTGGTCGTCCATACCAGAAAGCTGGTGTTTGGCTGGTCTTTAACAGCGAAACGCACGTATACCGAAGGATCTTCGACTTCGCGGTAACCCTGCGCGACTTCGTGTGACGACAGCGCGGTGCCGCAGCGCGGGCAGTAAGGCACGACCTTGTGGCCTTCATAAAGCATGTTCTCTTTCCAGAACTGGCCAAGGATCCACCAGATCGTCTCGATATACTCATTGGTGCAGGTTATATATGGGTCATCCATATCAATCCAGAACCCACCGCGGGTAACCATGGCGCGCCACTGTGCTTCATATTTGAAGACACTCTCACGGCATTTCTTGATGAAATTTTCGATGCCGTATTTTT
>Ga0123335_1007954_pt1 | contig 11614 bp, 10 predicted proteins | sample BiotimSIPDNA_2_FD_89707 | JGI IMG/M metagenome (GOLD analysis project Ga0123335, IMG submission 89707) | Anaerobic biogas reactor microbial communites from Washington, USA - Biogas_R2 time_0 SIP DNA | ecosystem: Engineered > Bioreactor > Anaerobic > Unclassified | place: Washington, USA... | reverse complement strand
TGGCATGGTTTTGTAGACGGGGCATGAAACTTATCATTCAAATATTATTGTAGAAAAAATTGTATAACTAAATTGTTTTATTATGAAAAAAATGAAAATTTTCCTGATGACCATCGCCATTACTTCGATGCTACCAATTAGTATTTATAGTGGAGATGATAAGGAGGCTTTTAAAGCTTTGGATAAAAATAACAATTCAAAAATTGAAATGGACGAATTTGCTGATTGTATTACTTCCAGCTCATTCAGACAGTGGGATAAAGATGGAAACAACTACCTGTCAGAAACTGAATTTAAAAATTCTGACATTGCTAAAGCCAATATGAGCGGTATGAAATCGGATAAGAGCAAGACTTCATCAGGCAGCAGCACCAGTACCCAGAGTGGTGCCAGCGGTTCTTATGGGACAACAGGAAGCCAGTCAGGTACAATTGGATCTGGCAGTGGGACAGCTACCGGAAGTGGTACAATGGGTACCCGTTCACAAAGTGGTGATATGGGCGACGCTGGTTCGGTATCTGAAAGTGAAAGGCAGAGCAGCAGCACCAGCAGTGCTTCAGGAAGCAAAGACGACAGCCATAAAGCAGATAGAGGTGACTTCAGCAGCTGGGATATTAACAGTGACAGCCAGCTTTCAATGACTGAGCTGAGAAATGCTGCCTTCCGTCAGTACGACCGTGATAGCAATGGTACCCTTGATAACAGCGAGTTTACCGAAGTTGATAAAATCTGCGATTCTCACAATCTTCAATAATATAATTTAAAATCCTGTTGAAGGTATATACGTCAGCCAGACGTTATATAAAAAACTTAGCTTAGAAGTAGTTGGTTTGGTTGATAACATGTCACATCGGGTATTAGAGAACGTTAATCGAAATGAATATGCCCGGTGTGACATTATTTTTTAAAATATTTCAATAGTACAATGCTATAGGTTCACCGTAAGCTTAATATTAAACATCCTGCCAGTAAGATAATTCGGAACACCAAAAAAGACATCCACACCCATATTGCTTTCAACAGTTCTTACCCATTCCAGCGACATTTTATTACGGGCATCAATAATATTCAGTATCTCTGCCCCAATCCACAATGATTTAATCCCGCTGTTTTTGTTTTTTCTTGTTGGTATTAATCGCGAGAAACCAATATCAATTCTGCGATAAGGATCCAGAAAGAATATTGCAGAAGGCGTGTCTCCTAAAGGACCGGAATACGGGAAGCCTGAACCGAAATTCAACAGAAGATGAAATTTATAATTTGGATTTGATGGAAGATTGTCCTGAAAAAATAAAGAGAAATTGAGCCATTGGTCGGTAGGTCGCCTGTAATAGCCAGGGTATTCAACAGTTTGATCAGGATTGATAATGAAATCGTTGTAGATATCCTCCCTGGTTTTCATCAGCGACAGACTGAACCACGATTCCTCACCAGGTACAAATTCGCCATATACCCTGAAATCGATGCCCATCGCATAAGCTTTTGCATGATACATTGGGAGGTACATAAGCCGTAAATTATCCATCTTATATGGTACAACATTGGTAAGTTGTTTATAATATATTTCACTTGAAAACAGAAACATACGGCGCCATAATTGAAAATTATAATCTGCGCCACCGACTATATGCCAGGAACGCTGGGGCTTTTGGCTCAAATACAGGTTCCCGGCCCTGTCACGCAACTCTTTATACATAGCTGGCTGGTGATACAGACCGCTGGAGATGTGAAATCTCAGGTTCTTTTGATTTTCGGGTATGAAAGCGATGCTTCCGCGCGGACTTACTGTTATGTGTTTTGTTAATGTTGCAAATTGTGAACGGATCCCAATGGTAATAATAAAATTTCCTCCCGGTGTGCTTTGCTTCAGAGAGTTTTGTATATATGCTGAATATCTGTAGTTGGAAAGGTTGATGGATGCTTTGTAAAATTTATACATGTTAAGCCCATCCCCGGACGCCGGAAGAGAATATCCTGCCGAATCAAGCATTTGCCATTCTTCGATCTGATCGTTTATAATTTCCTGTCTGGCAGAAATACCCCACTTTAGCTGATTACGCGAAGCAACATAAGTTCCTTTGTGTTCTGCCGTATAGATAGTTGATGTAAGGTAATCGCGGGCATGGTCCAGTAATGTTCCTACACCTATATTTATTAGGCTATCGCGTAAACCTGAGTTTGAACTGCTGACCGCTAATCCTATCCAATATTGTTTAATCAGGTCGAATGTAATAGATTCATTTGAATTGAAGGCTGAAGTGATAAGTTTAAGTGAAAGTTTATCGGTTGGATGTATATCTAGCGCCAGGGCACCAAGATAAGATTCGAAAAAATCTTTTTCTTCTCCTTCGTAATAAACCCTGAAGGTATAGGATTGTTGCAGGTTACCATAATCTGTATCCTTGAATTCGGGCTTTTGGTAAAATTTGTTTGAGGAGTAATTACCCAGAAAGGATAAGGTCATGCTACGGTTTAAGTCGTACGTATAGAAAGTTTGTATATCGAGGAATGAAGGGTCCAAATCGCCCTGTATATCAAGAGTCTTTAACAGAAATTTTGTCGATTTGTATCGGATACCGGTAATATGTGTGAAACGGTTATTTTTTGTTGAACCTTCTAAATTAACAGAGCCGCCAAGCAAACTTGCAGAGGCCGATCCTCCGAAACCAGTTGGCTGTTTATAATTGATATCAAGCACTGATGATAGCTTATCGCCGAATTCGGCCCCAAATCCGCCTGCTGAAAACTGTATCGATGAAACCAGGGCCGGGTTTACGAAACTGAGTCCTTCCTGCTGTGCGGATTGTATGAGCAAAGGCCTCTGTATTTCAATATCGTTAACATACACAAGGTTTTCATCAAAGCTTCCACCCCTCACAGAATATTGCGAGGATAATTCGTTTCCTGATGCTACTCCTGGCAATGTCTTAATGATGGTTTCAAGATTTCCGCTGGAATTGGGCAGCTGTCCGATAGACCTAATATCTATTGGTACCAGTGTATTTTCGCGCTGCTGTATCCCAAGAACTTGAACATCTTCCAGCTGCTTTATATCCGGTTGAAGAACAATTTTAAGATTTATGGTTTCACCTGGTATTAAAAAAATATCTGTTGAATAACCTGAATAACCAAGATAATGTACCCTGAGTTTTAAACTATGGTTTGCCGGAACTTTTAATGTGAATTTACCCAATTCGTCGGTCACCGTTCCATAATTTGAACTGTCAATACCTATTGATGCGGAAAATAAAGGATTGCCATTGTTATCTGATACTGTCCCGGCAATGTTCCCAGGCATCTGGGCCATGCTTATTCTGCAGGAAAAAATTGGAATTATGATTAAAAACAAAAATTTTACGAAGGATGTCCTTTTGGTATACAATGCCATCATACGATCGTATAAACTTATTGCGGCCTTATAAATTGCGAAAATACATTATTTTATTTCTTATCAGGCTTACTATATTTTTTAAAATCCCCCCTTTTAAGGGCCTCAAAGAAATCGGCCCATGCCATTATATTAAATATCTGGTAAGTCGGATACATCCCCTGGGTGAATGTTTGCCTGTACTGATCTTCAAGGATTTTATTAAAGTTTGCCCTCGAGTTGGGAGTTTCATCCATGATAATCTGTGTTCTCAGCAATGCAATATTCCTGCGTGCGTTGTCCATGTCATCGTCAGGAAGATCGAGGTTCACAAAAGCCTGTTTAAACTCTTCGTATGATTTCCATGGATAAATTCTCACTTCCTCCAGCATGATCGTATCCTGCCTGAGCCTGATATCAATACTCAGGAAAGGCTCTGTTAATGTATCGGGAATCACAAGGTACTTTCTTTTAAACCCCAGGGTTGAAAACATAATGGTATCGTTGACTTGCGTAACAAAAGAAAATTTACCTTCTCTGTCAGTTATCGTGCCGCGGTAATTATTCATCACAAGGATATGTGCGAAAGGTAACGGTTTTGAATTCTCACTCAACAACCTTCCGCTGAACTGGACCAGGTCACCGTCCTTCAATGTTTTTTTCTGGCCGAATACCGGGGAAAAGCAAATCAACACAATTACGATACTTGTCAGCGAATATCTTCCCATGCAAAGTCACTATTCTTTGATTTAAGTTTTCAAAGGTATTGATTTTTTGTGTATAGAACCTGGGTGGCTGTAAAAACAACGGTGTCTTTCTGAATTAACAAAGAGAAGATTTTAGTTCTCCGGCAGATAGGATCTCTTGAAATTCTTCCGGAATAATAAATAACTTCGATTACAGTATAATTTCTTTTTGATTTGAACCAGGCTTTATAACTTTGGTTAAAATGATTGAAACCACATTTCGTTAATAAATCCAAAAATCATTTGATAGTACAACATGAAATAACACTTCAGGGTTATAAACGAGGTTACCACCTTATTACCCGGCTAATAGAGGATAGTATTGCACAATTGCCTGAAAAAGGCCTTATGAACATAATGGTAAAGCACACTTCGGCAGGTATAACATTGAACGAGAATGCAGATCCTTCGGTCCGAAGTGATTTTTCGACTTTTATTGATAAACTGATTCCTGAAAATTTCCCATATCAGCATGATACTGAAGGTTCTGATGATATGCCTGCTCATTTGAAAGCTTCCATAATAGGCCAGAGTATAACAATACCCATCACTGATTTCAGACTGAATCTGGGTACCTGGCAAGGCATCTATTTTTGTGAATTCAGGAATTACGGCGGAACCAGAAAGCTGGTAATTACCATATACAGTTAATAAAATCCACTCAAAATGATATCGGAAAAAGACCTGGAACAATTAAAAAATCTTGGCATAACGCAGGAACGTTTTGAATGGCAGCTGGGCATCTTCAGGGAAGGTATGCAATACCTTGAATTACAGAGACCTGCCACCATCAGGGATGGAATTATTACAGCTGCTAGTGACGAAGCAAACAGGCTGATGAATATCTATGATACTTCTGAAGCTTCAAAAGTGAAGTTTGTACCTGCATCAGGTGCAGCCAGCCGTATGTTCAAGGATCTTTATGCATATATTGATAAAAACCCTGTGGAGGACATCCCTTCTGACAATATAATTAGAGAATTTATAACTCATATCAGGTCTTTTGCCTTTTTCAGTGACCTGGAAGAATGTGCCAATAAACATGGTACTACTATTGATGATTTGATTATCGGTAAAAATTATGTCAATATCCTGAGGTTGTTGCTTGATAAAGAAGGTTTGGACTACGGCTCACTTCCCAAGGGACTTATAAAATTCCATCGTTATCTGAAAGGAAGTCGTACCGCTTTCGAGGAACATATGGCAGAAGGGGCCATTTATGCAAGAAATGTATCCAATCTGGTACAACTTCATTTTACGGTGTCACCCGAGCATACCGAAAGTTTCAGGAACCTTCTCCACCAGGTACAGCCGGTTTTTGAGAAGAAATTTGGAATAACCTGCCAGGTATCCTTTTCCGTTCAGGATCCCTCTACGGATACTGTGGCTGCTGATTCCGACAACAATCCATTCCGTAATGCTGATGGTTCTATGGTTTTCAGGCCTGGCGGACATGGGGCCCTTCTGAAGAACCTCTGCATTCCCGATAGTGATATCATCTTTATCAAAAATATCGACAACGTTATTCCGGAGCACAGGATCAGTACTACTGCTAAGTATAAAAAAATTCTTGCAGGAAAGCTTTTGGAGGTACGTTCTAAAGTATTTGATATTCTCAGGGAAATGGATGTTAAAATCCCTGATGCCAAAAGACTTCAGGAAATTCAAAAGTTCATAGAGATTACCCTTAATTATAAATTCAGTAAAGTTTCCTTTACAGGTAATACTTCTGAAACAACTGCTCTTTTCAGACAAATACTGAACAGACCTTTAAGGGTTTGCGGTGTGGTTAAAAATACAGGAGAACCTGGTGGCGGGCCTTACTGGGCAAAAAATACACGCGGCGATATTTCCCTGCAAATTGTTGAATCATCTCAGGTGAATATGAACGATAGCAAACAGGCTGGAATTTTTACCGGTGCTACTCATTTCAACCCTGTCGACATAGTTTGCACAACCAAAAATTATAAAGGTGAAAAATATAACCTCCAGGATTTTGTAGATCCAACTGCCTGCTTTATTTCTTATAAGTCAAAGGACGGAAAACCTTTGAAAGCATTGGAGCTTCCTGGTCTGTGGAATGGTTCTATGAGTGACTGGACTACAATTTTCATGGAAGTACCTATCGGTACCTTTAATCCTGTTAAAACTGTAAATGATCTGCTCCGGAACGAACATCAGTAAAAATTCAACATCAGGAAGATCCGGATCCACCTCTCTTATGTAATCTTTCTTTTAGAATTTTGTTTTAATGCTGCCTTGATTACGGCAATGTCAAATTTATATCGCCGAACAGTTTTAGAATTAATGAATTATCACTAACTTAATAATGTGAGAATCGGTTAAGTGATTTTTAGCAAGTTTGAAGAAAGTTGTGTAATTCAATTATACCGTTATGACTAAGAAAATCATGTTATTGCTAATGATGCTTTTCCTGTCGTATATGAAAAGCTATTCGCAGGATGACAAGTTTAAGGCCCTCTTTATGTATAATTTTACAAAATACCTCGAATGGCCAGCTGAAAGGCAAACGGGAGATTTCATTATTGGCATATATGGTACATCGGCAATTACAGAGGAACTGCGTACCATAACCAGTAATAAGAAGGTAGGCAACCAGAATATAGTAATTAAGGTATTCGATTCCCCGACAGGGACAGGCAATTGTCATATACTCTTTATCCCAGAAGGGCGTTCGTCGAAGGTTGAGGAAGTTAAAAATGCATGTTCCGGTTCAGCGACTGCCCTTATTACTGAAAAACCCGGTATGGCCAAAACTATTTCAGGCCTTAATTACGTAAAAATAAACGGCAAACAAAGTTTTGAAATCAATAAAGCTAACCTGGAAAAGCAGGGGATAAAAGTTAATTCCGTCCTGCTATCTCTTGGCGTGCCAGTTCAATAATCCTCAATCGATCACTACAGAAATTTAGAGGAGAGGAATTTACGGGAACTGCTTTAAGGGTAATTCTTATGGCAGTTTCTTTTTCTCTTTTATATGATTCACGGATTTTCCAAAGGTTTACTCTGGTCTTTCGGTAATGTTTGATCAACCTGATGGTTCTCATAATAAAATATCTTGATCCTCACCGTGTCGCGCAGAAAATTGACCCTTCCCATTTCAATCCTGTTTATTTTCAATCCAGTTCTTGATTCCAGATCTGCAAGAAGCTCCTTCTTTTTATCACGATGAATGAGATTGATTTTTTCATACACGATAACCTGCATGATCTCATTCCTTCGCAAAACTACATATTCCATCAACACACCGATAATAACCAGAATAAAATTGGTAAATATCAGTTCAGCATAACTAACTTTTTTATTGGCCAGGGCGTTGATAACGGAAACCCCTATAACAAGGAACAGGTATGTCATTTCTTTGATAGGTATGGCATCGGTCCTGTACCTGATGATACCGAAAATTGCGAAAAGGCCTAATGCAAATCCCAATTGTAATTTTACATTATCAAGCAGAAAGCAAAGAAGGAATATGACCATACTGATAAGAATGTATGAGAATACGTAATCCTTTCTTCTTGCCTTAGGATAATATAAAAGACCCACACAAACTCCCACAATGGTCAGGTTGAAAAGGAAGCGTATCACCAGCTCGTAAAAATCAATTTTATCGATGAGATCAATACCGAAAATTTCAATACTGAGTACCGATGTGATTAAATTTATCATCGTTAATCTTATTAATTATTAATAACTTTTCTTTAAATCTGTTTTGTTTAAGGGCAGGCTCCATCAATGCCCTGCCAATGCAATACTTACTGAAACCTTTTTGTCTGATACCATATTTTTTTAATACACTCATCAGTTCTGTAAAACCAGAACCGAGGCTTCTTTTCACTTCAATGAGACTCAGGTTGCCGATCAATTTCTCATGATCAGCCTTCCTGAATTTTAAATCAATATCGATAGTGGCACGCTCGCCATTATTGTTGTTTACAAGGGTCATTCTCCGGAATTGAGTGTAGATTACAGGAATGAGGTCGTCACCATCATATGGCGAATTTTCTCTGATAAATGACTTTGAATTATTTGACAGACAGTCTTCAATACAATCCCATATCTTCTGACTTTTAATGGTTCGTGTTCCTTTCTTTTTAAACTTCACCTCCAGTTTGTAGAGATCGGAGGATACATATCTTCTGAACCTTACTTTATACCGGTTTAACCTTCCGTTATGATGATCAAAATACATGTTGTTCCTCAGACTGTCGTAATATAATGATATATACTCAAAAACTCTTTCTTTGTTTATTTCAAGGATTTTGTAATAAGGAACGATCTCATCCAGAATCACAGGGAGCAATGCAGCATTGAGCATATATTTTGTATCCACCCTGTTGAGCAACTCGACAGCATCCATTTCCTTCAATGAAATAGCCTGAAATTTATCTGAAACTTCCTTTAACCTCATCGCGCCGGTATCTGTCCGCAAAAGTAAAAAATAATTTCCCAACATATGGTTTTACTCTTTGTGTGAAAAAAAGTTACGAATAAACAATTCTGTTTTTTTAAGAGGCAGGATGCGGTCTTTTCGCTTTTTTTTCCCTCTTTTGCGTATTGAGTTTTTAATTTCGGCAAATTGTGAAAAAGTATCAATGTACCGTATGTGGTTATGTATATGACCCTGTTGAAGGAGACCCTGACGGAGGTATCGCTCCGGGAACTCCTTTTGAAGAAATTCCCGAAGACTGGTGTTGTCCTGTTTGTGGCGTTAGTAAAAGCGAGTTTATTCCGGTTGAATAAAACCTGCAGCTGGCTGTTATTTTGTAGGAATACTCTTCAGGGTTCCCAGCAATAAATCCCAGAATTTACGGACTGAATCTATATCAAGCCTTTCATCGGGTGAATGTGCTCCTTTTATTGTTGGCCCGAAAGATATCATATCGAGATTAGGATATTTTTTCAGAAAAAGGCCGCATTCGAGTCCTGCATGGATAGCTTTCACCCTGGGAGGTTTTCCGAAAAGGTCTTTGTAGCACTGTTCAGTTATTTTAAGAATGAGTGAATTGGTGTTCGGTGACCAGCCCGGGTAGCTGCCTGTTTGTATAATACGACACTTGGCAAGCTGAAACAGGCTGTTGATCCTGTCCGACACATTTTGCTTCATGGTTTCAACTGAACTTCGCTGACTGGTCACAATTTCAATTTTATTTTCACCTAACATTTTCACAGATGCCAGATTCGACGAAGTCTTTACAAGCCCTGAGATATCCTGGCTCATTTCCACAACACCATTGGGGCAGCTATGAAGCGTATTGATGAGTTTTTTTGCCGATTTTCCAGTCATTACCATGCGTGGTAAGGGTACTTCACTGTAATCAATTAACAGGTGGGGCTCATTTTTAAAGAATTCCGTTTTGAGGAGTTCAATAAATCCCTTTAAAAAAACTATGAATTCTTTTCTTTTTGATTTTTTAATAAGCAGGCTGGCACGCGATTCACGTGGAATGGCATTGCGCAGGTTTCCTCCCTCGAATTCAAAAAGCCCGGTTTTGAATTTCTGGGTTACATTCCATAATATTCTTGCGAGTATCTTATTGGCATTCCCCCTCCCTTTATTGATATCATCTCCCGAATGACCTCCTGTAAGGCCTTTGATCTTTATGTGGAAAGCGACACAATCATCCTTAATATGCTTTGTTGTATAAGGGAATGTAATAATCGTGTCCATACCACCGGCACATCCAATAAATAATTCACCTTCATCTTCTGAATCGAGGTTGATCAGAATATCACCGTTTATAAGGTCTTCCCCGAGATTAAAGGCCCCTGTAAGTCCTGATTCTTCATCAACCGTGAAAAGACAACTTATAGGTCCGTGCTCAAGGTTTTTGTCAGCTAATATGGCCATCTGAGCAGCAACTCCAATGCCGTTGTCAGCTCCAAGCGTAGTACCTTCAGCTTTCACCCATCCGCCTGATATATAGGCTTTTATCGGATCTTTGGTAAAGTTATGGTGACTGCTCTCGTTTTTCTCACAAACCATATCGACATGACTTTGAAGCACGACAGTATGCCTGTTTTCATATCCCTTAAAAGCAGGTTTGTTGATAAGGTAATTGCCTATCTTATCCCGTTTCCAGTCAAGTTTATTTTTAATGGCAAAATTTTCAATGTAAGCAAGTATTTTCTCTTCTTTTTTCGATGCACGGGGTATTTGCAGAATATCCTCAAAGAATTTCCAGATAAGCCTGGGTTTCAGATCCGATATTTTCCTGATGGTTTTCGTTTTTTTCTTCATAATTTGAGTTATTACCAGGAAGCATGAGATTGCTGTAAACCATTGCTAAAGTTATGAATTTTATAAGTAGTGTCAATGAATACCTCTGTTAACAGCCCGGATTTTGCATCCTGAAAATTTAAAAACACATATTTCGATTACTTTTGTCAAGCATGAGCGGTGCATTAATGAATGTTGATTAATGGATTAATTCTTTTTCAATGATTCCAAATGAGTACCTTGAGATAATGCTTCATGCGGCTATAGAAGCCGGCCAGGCGACCCTGCAGTATTTTAATGGACCTGAAGTGGTCATGAAATCTGATCAGTCGCCTTTAACAAAAGCGGACCTGGAATCAGACAGGATTATTCATGAATATCTTATTAAGACCGGCCTTCCCATTCTGAGCGAAGAAGATAAATTAATTCCATACGATATACGTAAAAGCTGGACTTCATTCTGGCTCGTTGATCCTCTCGATGGTACAAAAGAGTTTATCAACAAACGAAATGAATTCACGATAAATATAGCTCTCATTGAAAAAAGCCAGCCTGTGGCCGGTGTGGTTTATGCTCCTGCTCTAAAAATGCTCTATTTTGCCCACCATTCTTCAGGTGCGTTAAAAAACATCTTATCCGGTCCTGATTTCTGCATATTCAACGATATCCTGAAAAACAGTCAACGTATTACGGCAGGTGCTGTTCCCGAAGATCTGCGAATGGTGGCAAGCAAATCCCACTTGTCAGCTGAAACCGAAGCTTTTATAAAAAAAATAGAATGCCACAGGTCGATAACCGGTATGAAACCGATAGGAAGTTCGCTGAAGTTGTGTATGGTTGCTGAAGGATCTGCTGATATTTACCCCCGGCTTGGTCCTACCATGGAATGGGACACAGCGGCCGCTCATGCCGTGGTTGCCTGTTCCGGTGCCCTGGTACTTCGCATAAGCGATCTTACACCACTTACCTACAATAAGCCCGATCTTCTCAATCCGTATTTTGTAGTTTTAAAACCTGAATTGCTTGGTGTGATAAAAGATATCATCAGTAAAGAATGACACCTCCATATTCAGTTTCGATATTTACCATCGATTCGGTCTTTTCGTCGTTGCCAACCACCCCTTCAACTCTCATTTCCACATTTTCCTGAAAACGGCTTACTTTGCCTGTTTCGGGATAGTTTATCCTGGCATACCTGGCATTACCTTTTATTTTATAGGAAGCACCGTCAACAATACCCAATTTTACAGCGCCGTATCT
>Ga0123335_1007953_pt1 | contig 11614 bp, 8 predicted proteins | sample BiotimSIPDNA_2_FD_89707 | JGI IMG/M metagenome (GOLD analysis project Ga0123335, IMG submission 89707) | Anaerobic biogas reactor microbial communites from Washington, USA - Biogas_R2 time_0 SIP DNA | ecosystem: Engineered > Bioreactor > Anaerobic > Unclassified | place: Washington, USA... | reverse complement strand
CAACTTGCTTTGGATGATACGACGGCAAGCGATGTTTTTGAAAAGGCAAATGCTGTTCGTTCCGAGTATGTTTTGGCAGTCGGCGGCATTGTGCGTGAAAGAAGCTCTAAAAATGCGGAGCTTAAAACCGGTGATATTGAGATTGAAGTTACCGAAGTTCGCATTTTAGGCAAGAGCGAAACTCCGCCTTTTGAGATTATCGAAAATTGTCCGACGGGAGAAACTCAGCGTCTTAAACATCGTTATTTGGATTTAAGACGACCTGATTTGCAGTCTAACATACTCCTTCGTAATAAAGTCATGAAAATTACGCGTGACTATTTCTATGACGAGGGCTTTATTGAGCTTGATACTCCCATTCTCATTCGCTCTACTCCCGAAGGTGCTCGTGACTTTTTAGTCCCTTCAAGATTACATAAGGGAACATTCTATGCTTTGCCTCAGTCCCCTCAGCTTTATAAACAACTTTCCATGGTTGCGGGTTTTGATAAATATATTCAACTTGCAAGGTGTTTCAGAGATGAAGACTCTCGTGCAGACAGACAGCCCGAATTTACTCAGATTGACATGGAAATGTCATTTGTTGAGGTTGAGGACGTTATAAGAGTCGGCGAAGGGTATGTGAAGGAAGTTTTCAAGAAGGCTATTGATGTAGATATTCAGTTGCCGCTTCCTCGTCTTACTTTCAAAGAGGCTATGGACAATTACGGCACGGACAAGCCTGACACCCGTTTTGAAATGAAACTTTATGACCTTTCCGACATTGTGAAAGATTGCGGATTTTCGGTATTTTCGGGTTGTGTTGCCGACGGCGGTACCGTTCGCGGGATTACGGCAAAAAATGCCGTGTCAGCGCTTACAAGAAAAGAGATTGATAAACTTACCGAACTTGCAAAGGGCAGCGGTGCAAAGGGACTTGCATGGATTCGCTTGACTGATGACGGTATAGCATCATCTTTTGCAAAATTTATGACAGAAGATGAGATGTCTGCCATTTTGGAAAAGGCAGGAGCAGAAACCGGCGATGTTGTTTTAATTATTGCCGATGCTAAGAACAAGGCATTGTCCGTTCTCGGTCAACTTCGTTGCGAAGTAGCAAGGAAACTTGATATTATCCCGAAAGACAAGTTTAATTTATTGTGGATTACCGAATTTCCTTTCTTTGACTGGGACGAGGAACTTGGTCAATTCGTAGCAATGCATCATCCCTTTACTTCTCCGATGGATGAGTGTCTTGAATATCTTGAAACCGATAAGGAAAAAGTCCGTGCAAAGTGTTATGATTTGGTGCTTAACGGCATTGAACTTTCCTCCGGCTCCATTCGTATTACCAATCCCGATTTGCAGTCGAGAATATTTGATTTGCTGGGAATTTCAAAGGAAGATGCATATTCAAAATTCGGTTATCTCCTTGATGCATTTAAGTACGGAGCACCACCGCACGGTGGTATGGGTATCGGTTTGGATCGTCTTATTATGCAGATGGTTCATGCGGAATCTTTGCGTGATGTTATTCCTTATCCGAAACTTAAGGATGCAACTGAAGCTATGACAAATTGTCCGGCAGAGGTTGATAAGGCACAACTTGATGAACTTGGTATTGCAATAATCGGCAATAACGAGTAATGTAATTTTAATGAAGGTGGGAATACAAAGTCTGTGATTTCCACCTTCACCTTATTAAGCAACAATATTTCATACTCAGGAATTGGAGATATTTTATGATTCGTCACGGTTTTGATAACGATTTATACATTCAGAAACAATCGGAACAAATAGTTCGCCGTATCACTGATTTTGGCGGCAAACTCTATCTGGAATTTGGCGGAAAGTTGTTTGATGATTTTCATGCAGCACGCGTATTGCCCGGCTTTATGCCCGACAGTAAATTGCAAATGCTCAAAAAATTGGCTGATCGGGTAGAGATTGTTATAGTAATCAATTCTTCCGACATAGAAAAGAATAAAATCCGTCGTGATTTGGGTATTACATACGACTCGGATGTTTTAAGGCTTATTGACGAATTTCGTGGTATTGGTCTTTTTGTCGGTTCGGTTGTTATTTCCCGATATGACGACAAACCGCAGGCTCTCGCGTTTAAGCAAAAGCTTGAAAAACTGGGTGTAAAAGTATATTTGCATTACAGCATTGACGGCTACCCTTATGATGTTGATAAAATAGTTTGTGAAGAAGGTTTGGGCGGTAATGATTATATTGAAACTTCTCGTCCGCTTGTTGTCGTTACGGCACCCGGTCCGGGAAGCGGCAAGATGGCAGTTTGTCTTTCTCAGCTTTTCCATGAACATAAGCGTGGAATTAAAGCCGGATATGCTAAATTTGAAACATTTCCGATATGGAATTTGCCCTTAAATCATTCGGTAAATCTTGCTTATGAAGCTGCTACTGCTGATTTGAAAGATGTTAATATGATAGACCCATGGCATCTTGAAGCATACGGAAAAACTACTGTTAATTATAATCGAGATGTTGAGATTTTTCCCGTTCTAAACGCAATGTTTAAGGATATTTGGGGAGAAAGTCCGTATAAGTCGCCTACCGATATGGGCGTAAATATGGCTGGATTTTGTATTGTTGACGATGCAGCTGTCCGCAAAGCTGCAGAGGATGAGATAATTCGCCGTTATTATAACGCATTATGTGATGTTCGCAAGGACAGAGAGACGGAAGAAACAGCAAAGAAAATTGAATTGTTGATGAAAAAATGCGGAATAACCTCTAATTCACGCAAGGTAGTTGTCGCTGCACTTGAAAAGAGTGAGGCTACAGATGACCAACCCGCCGTTGCACTCGAACTTGAAGACGGCAGAATAATCACCGGAAAGACAAGCAAACTTTTAGGTGCATCTTCCGCAATGCTCTTAAATGCAATAAAAACCCTTGCCGGAATACCTGATGAGGTAGATTTAATTTCCCCAGAAATTATTCAGCCAGTCCAGAGGTTAAAGACGGAAATACTCGGAAACAACAACCCTCGTTTGCATTTAGATGAACTTTTGGTTGCCTTGACTGTCTGTGCAAACAGCGATGAAAACGCAAAATCAGCTCTTGCACAAATTCCGAAACTGAAATGTTGTGAGGCACATTCCACCGTAATTTTAGCACAGGTTGACGAAGATGTATTCAGAAAACTCGGTATCAATTTAACCTGCGAGCCGGTATATCAGACAAAGAAGTTTTATCACGGCTGATAACTTCTTTACTATTCAGCGATTTAATATAAGGAGAGAACGATGAAAAATAAACTATCCACAAACAAGCTGTCCAAAAGAGTATGGTTCAATATTATTATGTTCGGACTTATCGGTCAAATAGCTTGGAATGTTGAAAATATGTATTTCAACACATTTTTGTATAATTCCGTCTATAAAGGAATGTCGCAAACGGCTATTGACGGCTCAATGAGTGTAACAACCGCCATTTCAAAGATGGTTGCATATTCGGCAATTACTGCAGTTCTTACCACGTTTATAATGGGCAATCTCTCTGATAATATGCGTAAGCGTAAGATTTTCATCAGTGCGGGTTATATTGCCTGGGGTATAACTACCGCTGCTTTTGGTTTTATCTCTTGCGACAATATTGCACTTTTATTTAATCTGACCGATGAAATAAAAATACTTACCGCCACAGTTATAACCGTTATTGTAATGGACTGCGTTATGACTTTTATGGGAAGTACGGCAAATGACTCGGCGTTTAACGCTTATGTAACGGAAAGTTGCGACAGTTCAAACCGTGCCACCGTTGAGAGTGTATTGGCTCTAATGCCTTTCGGTGCAATGGGTGTTGTTCTGGGACTTGGTGCCTTGGTTGAGACGATAGGCTATTCAAAATTCTTCCTGATTTTAGGTTTTTCCGTTGTTGTATGCGGAATAATAGGATTGTTTACCCTCAATGAAACCGTACATGGCGAGAAAGAGCCTGCAAAGGATTATTTCAAAAATCTTATCTATGGTTTTCGTCCTTCCGTTATCAAAGAAAACTCAATATTATACACTAACCTTGCGGCGATTTGTATTTATTCAATCGCCATTCAGGTGTTTTTCCCTTATCTCCTCATATATTTAGAACATCAACTCGGTCTTTCGCTTGATGCTTTGGCATCTCTCAGACCTTGGCACTTCATTGTTGCCGCTGTCGCTCTGGTTGTTGTCGTTGTCGGACTTATCACAATAGGCAAACTCATTGACAAGTTCGGCAAAAAAATATTTATGATTGTTTCCCTTGCTTGCTTTATTATTGGTTTGTTTGTGGCAGGCAAAGCCACAAGTATGGGAACTTTTGTCCTCGGTATAGCTCCGCTGTTTTTAGGCTACGGGCTTTTGGGAATTATTTTTAACGCAAGTATTCGTGATCATACTCCCGCCGATAAAGTCGGACTTTTCCAAGGTGTCAGAATGATATTCTTTGTTCTTATCCCGATGTTTGTCGGTCCGAAGATTGGCGACTTTTCAATTCGTGCATCAAATACGACCTATATTAACGAATTCGGTGTCAAACAGATAGTCCCCACAGCCTCAATGTTTACCGCAGCGGGTATTGTCGCATTATTTACGATTATCCCCGTCGCCATCCTCCTTATAAAAGGAGTAGATAAGAAAGAGAAAGTTAATTAGTGTTTTAAAATAATAGGTGAAAGTTGACGATTTATATAGGAGAAATAAAAAACACGGCGAAAAGCATATTAATGTAAAAAGTAGATGATAAATGATGAGTGATTATAGGAAAGTGAAACCATTTTTGAAATGGGCAGGCGGAAAAGGACAACTTCTGTCCGAGATTGAAAAGTATTATCCTTTTGAAAATGGGAAAATAACAAAGTACGCAGAGCCATTTGTGGGCGGTGGTGCTGTACTTTTTGATATTCTGAGCAAGTACAGTTTGGAAGAAGTATACATCAGCGACATTAACGCAGAGCTTATCAATGCTTATCGTATTATCAGAGATGATATTGATGAATTGATTGAAATGCTTAGCATAATGCAGAATGAGTATGTGCCAATGGACACAAAACATCGTAAGACATATTATTTGACAAAGCGTGAGCTTTTCAATGATTTGAAAATCAACGGCAATGAGAATATAAACATTGAAAAAGCAGCTCTCATGATATTCCTCAATAAGACCTGTTTTAACGGATTGTATCGTGTTAATAGAAAAGGACTATTTAATGTACCTATGGGGGCTTATAAAAACCCGATGATTTGCGATGAGGAAAACCTCCGAGCTGTTTCAGAAAAACTTCAAAATGTTAAGATTGTTTGTGATGATTACAGAAAGTCAGAGGGTTTTATCGATGCAAAAACCTTTGTATATTTAGATCCCCCGTACCGTCCGATTACTGAAACTGCAAGTTTTACGGCATATACCGAAAACTTGTTTAACGATGAAGAGCAGATAGAGCTTGCAAGATTTGTTGATGCTATGCACAGGAAAGGTGCGAAGGTTGTAGTCAGCAATTCAGATCCAAAGAACTCAAATACGGAAGATGACTTTTTTGATAAAATTTATTCTGCTCATAGAATTAAGAGAGTTGAGGCAACACGAATGATCAACTGCAACAGCGAAGCAAGGGGAAAAATAAAAGAATTGCTTGTATCAAACTTTTAAGGGGATTTAATAGTATGGAAATCAGAAAAGGCACACAACTTATTGAAAAAAGAACTAAGAAGGCAATAATAGAATTCGTATTTGACAACTATATCATTTATGTTTTTCAGGGAAGATTGTCTCAATTTGATATTTTAATAAAATATAAGAAAGACGGAAAGCGGATTCGTACTCCTAAACACATACATTGGGCAGTAGATATTTTGATGAAAATGCAAGGAAACGAAGAACTTACCAAGAAATATTTGACTGCTATACAAAACTGTTGGAATACATGTGTACCGCTTGTCAACAATGATTTTGATACATTGAAAGCTTTAATTGAGAACGGCGAAAAAGACATAAAAATTGAACAGTATTTTGCTCTCAACGCATTTGGTGAATATGATGTTGAGTTTTTGTATGTTCTGATGGAATTGTTGGCGGTACAAGAAAAGACAAACCGCGAAGATGCGTATATGTTTGGCAGTATTATCGAAGAATTGCTTGAAGCAGACCGAGATATTTTTAAAATTTTATCAACTGCTGGCTTTGGCGGAAGAAGGAGTTAATATGGCAAGCAGAGATTTTGATATTTGGCTATCGGGTTTTCGTGATAGTATTGCTGACTACGGCTATTATATAGATTTTGAAAAAGTCCATAGAAATGTAGATAATATCAAAGTTGAACTTAATATCTTAAATTCACTTATTGGCTCAAAGAATATTGAGGCAGATTTTGAGGGTTTATTAAGAAAATATCCTGAAGTCTTGAATTGTATTCCTTTGTTATTGGCAGTCAGAGTGAATGAAATATACTGTCAAGATGAAAAGGGCGGTTATTTGTATCATTTTGATTTTGGAAAAAGTATGCCAAAAAGCAATGCTGACTACGAGAGATATAAGTATTTTATGAGAGAAACCGGATTATTTGATTTGCTTCAAAATCATATTGTAAACAATTTGGTTGACTATGCAACAGGAGTTGAAACCGGACTTGATTCAAACGGTCGCAAAAATCGTGGCGGACATCTTATGGAGAATTTAGTTGAGAGTTTTATTGCAAAAGCGGGTTTTATCAAGGATGAAACATATTTTAAGGAAATGAGAATCAAGGAGATTGAAAAGAAATTCCATCTTGATTTGTCTGCAATTTCTAATAAAGGAAAAACCGTCAAGCGTTTTGATTTTGTAATTAAGACAGAAAACACCATTTTCGGCATAGAAACAAATTTTTATGCAAGCAGCGGTTCAAAGTTAAACGAAACAGCACGCAGTTATAAACAAATTTCTCAAGAAGCACAGGGAATTAACAACTTCACTTTTGTATGGTTTACCGATGGAAAAGGTTGGTTGGATGCTCGAAACAATCTTGAAGAAACTTTTGACGCAATGGAACATGTTTATAATATTCAGGATTTGGAAGATGGAATTATCTCAGAGGTTTTCAAGTAATGCAAAAGAAAATCATTAAATGGGAACCGGAAGATTTTGAATTGGAAATGACTACGCATTGGACATTTCCAAAACGTGGCGATTGGGCAACGCATGATGCTAAATGGCGTGGTAATTGGTCGCCATACATTCCCCGTAACATTCTGCTTCGTTATTCGGAAGAAAATGATTTAGTTCTTGACCAATTTGTCGGAGGCGGTACTACTCTTGTGGAAGCAAAGTTACTTAACCGAAATGTTATTGGTGTTGATGTAAATGACATTGCTCTTGCTCGTTGCAAAGAGAAAACAGCATTTGAACACGAGGGTGCAAATGGAAAAGTATACATTCGTAAAGGTGATGCAAGAAATCTTGACTTTGTGTCGGATAACAGTATTGATTTAATTTGTACTCATCCTCCGTATGCTGATATTATTAAATATAGCGAGGATATTCCGGAAGATTTATCTTTATTAAAAGTTAAAGATTTTCTTGAGGAAATGAAAAAGGTTGCGGCTGAAAGCTATCGGGTGCTGAAAAAGGATAAATTCTGTGCTGTTCTTATGGGTGATACTCGTCAAAAAGGCTGTATGATACCAATGTCTTTTGATGTTATGCGTGTTTTTGAAGATGCCGGATTTAAGCTGAAAGAAATAATAATTAAAGAACAGCATAATTGCAAAGCAACGGGATATTGGAAAACAAACAGTATAAAATATAATTTCTTGTTAATTGCACACGAATATCTGTTTGTGTTCAGAAAATAAGGTAATAAATCTGTTTTATTTCATTTTGTATATTTTGAAAAGGAAGTGTAGTATAAATGAAAAAGGCTATATGTATTGTACTTTCAATTGTTTTGGCGTTCTCCGTATGTGTCGTAACAGTCGGAGCAGCCGGAGAAAATGAATATGACGGAACTCCTGTTATTATGGTTGCAGGCTATTCGTCATCCCCTCTTTTCATGTTTAACGAAGACGGTACATCCGAGAAGGTTTGGGGACTTGATTTTAATGAAGTCGGTGGTGCTGTTTCCGATAATGCAGGACCTCTGCTTTGCGGTCTCGGTGAATGGATTGTAAAAGATCCTGAGCGTCTTGCAGGTATTGTCGGTACATATATTTCCGAAAATATTGGAATTATTGCGTGCAATCCCGATGGCACTTCCGTTAATAATGTAAGAACACCCTATTGCTCGCCCGAATATTGCGATATTGATAAATGTTATGCTCCCTATCTTATGGATAACGAAAACGGCGACACCATGCCCGAAGCCGTTATTGCCGGCGAACTTGCGGAAATTTGCGGTTGGGAAAATATTTGGGCTTCAAATGTTGATTTTCGGAAAGGTGCGGAATATTGTGCCGATACTCTTAATTGCTTTATTGAAACTGTTTGCGAAAAGACCGGCAAAGAACAGGTCAATATTTGTGCTGTCTCCCACGGCGGTCAGGTCGTATCTGTATATCTTAACTTATACGGCGATAAGGGCAGGGTTAAGAACGCAAACTTAATTGTTCCCGCCATTTGCGGTGCGTCGCTCGCTGCCGATGCTTTTGCAAAAAGAATTGAACTTGACGAACTTACTCTTATTTATTTCCTCGAACACGGCTTTATATGGGAAGAAGACTATCATTGGCTTGTCAAGGCTGAGAAATTAGGTTTTCTTGATGATTTTATTGCCGCTCTTATACCTTATATATATGACGTAATTCTCTATTGGACTTCAATGTGGGATTTTGTTCCCGTTGAACTTTATGAAGAATATAAGGCTCGCTTGCTCGATCCGGTTGAAAGTGCCGAACTTATCGCAGTATCCGACAGAATGCACTATGAAATTATGCCGACAATGACCGAGAGGTTTAATGAACTTAAGGCAAACGGGACAAATATCACAATTATTGCGGGATATAACATTCATTCGGTTGCGGGTTATGATATGAGTGGCGATGCCATTATCACCGCAAATTGTTCAACCGGCGCGAAGGTTGCCGATTGGGGATATAGATTTAGCGACGGTTACGAACAGGTCGGTACTGTCTGCAATGAGCATTATCACGTTTCCCCCGATATGTGCATTGACCTTTCCTGCGGTTATCTTCCCGACGCAACTTGGGCGGTTGACGGACTTTATCACGGTATGGTATTAAATGATGCTTTCACCCATTCGCTTTTCAAAAAATGTGTATTTGGTAAAATTTCAACCGTTTTCGATGATAAATCGTTCCCGCAGTTTCACGCAACTACTAACCGTTCCAAAGCGGTATTTGCACAGTTTAATAATTCCGTCGAAGGTTTCTTAAACAGCGATGATACAAAACTTATAATCAGGAATTTAAGCCAAAATTACGATATGAGAATACTTTCCGTTGATGTCAGAGGAGCAGATTTTGTATTTTCAAGAATTCCTTGTGCGAAATATCTCAAAACGAATGAAACGATTGAGCTTGATATTCTCGGTGAAATTCCGCAAGTAAGCAGAAAAAATATTGAAATCACGGTTAATTATACAATGGTCGGTAGTCCGACACCGCTTGGTACTCGCACTTTTGATTTTATGATTATGAACGGTGTGAATGTGGAATTTGATGAGGAAAATCCGCTTACTCCCACCCATTTCCCGTCATATTTTGAGGCGGAATATAACGAAAATCTTGCAAACCTACTTGATATTCTCGGCATCAAACAACTTATCGCCATGATATTTAATATGTTCAAAACCATAATTTACAACTTTCAAAAATTAGCCGTTTTCTATAAAGCTGTGTAATGAAAAATTTAGGGAAAAACATAAACATATTTATAAATTGTGAATTATTAAAATAAAATTAAGTAATAAATACTCTTACCATTAACTAAGCAACCCATTAAAACATTACTGATGTAATTAGTTTTCTAAAACTTAGCAAGACAGATAGTGATAATTATAAAACTTTTGTGTGTTATTAGGAGAAATTGATGAAAAGTTATGCGATACTAAAAATTGAGATTTTATCTATCATAGAAAGCATGGCACTGTTATGGAAAGAACCAAGTATTAATGTTATAATTGAAAAACTAAAAGATAATTTTAATAAAGATTGCTTATCTTTTGATGTTTTTGAGTATTGTTGTAAAGAAATACATAATTGGTACAATCGTAATATTAGCTCACTTATCAACTCCCATTTTTATGAGGAATTAACATATAATATGAAAAAGATGGATAATATTCTTGAAGATATAAGTGCCAACAGGGAGAAATATGAGAAGGTTTTTTCTTTACCGGTAATTGAACAGAAGAATTCATTAATTGATGATAGCAATATTTTTATTGTTCATGGTCGTGATGACGGCATAAAAAATGAAGTTGCAAGATTTATTGAGAAACTAAAATTAAACCCAATTATTTTACATGAGCAGTCAAGCGGTGGGGATACTATTATAGAAAAAATAGAACGGTATTCAAATGTTGGTTTTGGCATTGTGTTATACACTCCATGTGACAAAGGTGGATTGGCAAACGAGCATTTTGAAGCTAAATTTAGAGCAAGACAAAATGTTGTATTTGAACATGGCTATTTAATCGGCAAATTAGGTAGGAAAAAAGTAGTTGCACTTGTTAAAGATAATGTTGAAAAACCAAATGATATTTCAGGAATTGTTTATGTAAATTATGACCTTAATGGTGCTTGGAAAACTGAAATTGCAAAAGAATTACACTCATCGGGCTATCCCATAGATTTTAATGACTTACTTAAGTAGCATTTTGCAAAATGGAGAAAAAATGTATAGCATAAGAATATGAGATAAGGAGAAGAATATGATACTTTCATCACTTTCAAAGGTGCTGTTGCACGAAGAACCGACGGCACAGATAAACAAATTTACATCAATATTGAATGAACCGGTTTCATTTCAATTTGCATATTTTTGCGATGCGGGGAAGTCAAATCTGAAAATTGTCGCTCCCGAAGAACTGAAAATTACAGTTTACGCAGTAGAACACGTACCGATTGAGACAAAGCAGGGGGACGATGATTTTATCATTAACGGCGGGAAGCCGGGACTTTATCCTGACCCGCTTATTCCGATAAGCGACGGAGACTATCACGTTAAAAACAGCGGTTGGAATACGCTTTGGTTTGAGGTTCAGAGCGATGTTGCGGGTGAATATAATATTGAAATTACGGTAAACGGCAAGACAGAAAAGACGAGTGTAACAATTTATGACTGCGAAAAACCGGAACGCACTTTCATTTATACAAGCTGGTTTCACTCCGATTGTCTTGCAACGCATTATGATGTTCCCGTGTTTTCGGAGGAACATTGGGGTATAATTGAAAACTTTATTGAATGTGCCGCAAAACACGGTCAGACAATGATTTTAACTCCGCTTTTTACTCCTCCGCTTGACACTGAGCCGGGAAGCGAGCGTCCTACCGTTCAGCTGGTTGATGTCGAAAAGGTGAATAAGAAGTATCATTTTAATTTTGACAAACTTGACCGCTGGATTGCTCTTTGCGACAAATACGGGATAAAATATTTTGAGTTCTCTCATTTGTTCAGTCAATGGGGTGCAAAGTTTGCT
>Ga0123335_1007952_pt1 | contig 11615 bp, 6 predicted proteins | sample BiotimSIPDNA_2_FD_89707 | JGI IMG/M metagenome (GOLD analysis project Ga0123335, IMG submission 89707) | Anaerobic biogas reactor microbial communites from Washington, USA - Biogas_R2 time_0 SIP DNA | ecosystem: Engineered > Bioreactor > Anaerobic > Unclassified | place: Washington, USA... | reverse complement strand
TGCGCCGCGCCTTTGACCTCGCCCGGAAATACAACATCAAAACCTATGGCAACACCATGATCGGCATTCCGGGCACCACGCTTGAAGATGACTTCAACTCTTTGAACTTCACGCGCGGCCTGAGGCTGACGGTGCCGACCTTCAGCGTGTGCAGCCCCTCGCGCGGCACCGAGCTGGCCGATTACGCCATCGAGCACGGCTATATGCCGCCGGACGCTGATTTCCTCACCCGTTTTTCCGCCATGAGCCCCTTGAACACCTACACGCTAAAAGAGAAAAAGATCCAGGCACGCATTGCCTGCCTGGGCACCTTCTACTGCACGGTGCCGGGATTCCTGCTGCCCTTCGCACGGGCCCTGATCAAAGGGCCCATCCCGCTTGGGCTGGCGAAAAAAGCCGGGTTCAGTTTCGCCGTGTTCCGCATCGCGACGCGATTATTCCCCCACGCCATCCCGAAGAACCCCATTACCATCCTTAAAGTTGCCTGGGACGGCATCCGGTATTTCTGGTAGAGGTTAGCAAATTTACTTCAGGGCGGCAAGGGAAGTAGGACCCATAGGACCTATAGGACCTGTAGGACGGGTAGAATGGGCAGGATAGGTAGGACAAGGACCCAAGGACACTGCCACATCCTTTGCCATAGATGAAGTGGGGCTGTAATAGAAAGTATCAGGGGTGATAATCTTCACCCTGCATATATGCAATCATTGCATCCAAAAGGTACGCGCCTTCCGGGGTGTCAGCAAGGAGGTCCATGCCGTGGGTCATCAGGAACGGCGAGCCTGAGGGGTTCTTTTTCTCCATGATGTACGCGAAGTATTGGGTCTGTCCCTCGCCGACCGCGAGGTACTCAAATTCCCCGTATTGGGTGAGTGGAAGGGGGAGCCCTTTTTTGATGAGGCGGAACCAGAGGGGGTTCAGGATGCCACTGTGGGGAAAATCACCGAATACGGGATGGTTGGCGAAGGCGGTGCCCAGTTGGTCGCCCAGCCACCACCAGCCGAGTTCAATATTCGGCTTACCCCCGGCAGGACCGATCATGAGGCCACGCTTGCCCTGCTCCACCGCTGCCAGTAAGTCTGGATGGTCCCCGGAACCGAGGATAACGCCGGCGGAGGCCGCTTCGGGAGTGCCGGCTTTTGCCAATCCCGAATACCGGACCGACAGTACTTCATACAGGTCATCGGTGACAGCGATTGTCGTGCCGTCTTTCCTCACGCGTTTCGGAAAGAACCAGAGATCCCAGGCGTTCACGACATCGGTGTCCTCGAGCCGGGCCTCGAAAACGGCGTGAATCGGCGCGTCCAGTTCGGGAACCGTGAAAGAGGCCGTTCCCACCTCCTTGACGTCGCCGGGAGATACCGCAACGAGGTCCAGAGTGCCTTCCGCCAAAAGAGCCTCCCCGGCCACCAGCTGCCAGCCGATACGCGCCTCTTCCAAAGTTTCACCGGTAAAATGCGATATCCACAACCCGGCGGTGCAGGTATCCCCGGACACGGCGATGGCACTCTCCGGGGTGATGGTGGCCAGCAGGGCGGTCGGCCCGTTGAAACGGCGGAACTGATCCAGGGTCAATCCCCCCCGCTTCTCCTCCCAGAAGGCGTTCAGGAAACCCTGTCCCGTGTAAGTGCCCGCCTGTTCCACCATGACATCGACAATGGTCCAATAGGAATACCCGTCGCAGGCCGGATCGCGGCGTGCTGATTCAAGTCCCCGCTTCTGGTAATAGCCCTGCAGCGCGTGGGCGGCATCGAGACAAGCGTCGCCCCAGGCGCGGTCGAGTCCCGCCGCTTCCAAGGAGGCTTCGTAGTCTTCCAGAGAACGGGGCGACGGAATGGCGCCTGTGAATTTCAGGGCGTTGCGGGGATCCATCTTGATGCCGAGGTTCAGATACTCGTGGGCGATGAAGGGCGCTTCGAGGGCATCGAACGCGCCCGGCGCCCAGGGATTGATGGACGAGGCCAGGCCGTACCCGTTCGGTGTGTAATAATCAGTGTTGCCCTGCATGTTGCAGCCGCCGTCCTGATGCTGGAAAATCCGATCGGGGTCGTTCTGTTTCGCCCATTGGTACAGTTCCCGATCGAGGGGCGTGCCGATATGGCCTTCATTGCCCAGGGAATAAGAAGCGAAAGACACATAGCGTCGGTAATGGCGATACAGTTCCGCCAGGTCCCGCATGGGATCGAACTCAAAACCCTCGGTGGTGATATCGTGATAGTAGGGCAGTTCCGGCTGAATAAGGATGCCGATTTCGTCCGCCGCCTCATAGTGCTCCGGAATTTCACAGTGGGTGTGATGCCGGACATAATTGAACCCCGCCTCCTTGGCAATACGCAGGTGTTTCCTGTGCACCTCGCGGTCCGGCGGCGAGATGAGCGTCAAGGGATAGATATAATCATCGCCATACCCGCGCGCCAGGAAAGGTTTGCCGTTCAGGAAAAAGCGGTCTCCCCGCACTTCCAGTTTGCGCAGGCCGAAGCGTTCGTTCCATCCGTGAAGGGGTATGTCGCCTTCCAGCAAAGTCACCTCGGCCACATACAAGTCCGGCGACTCGGGCGTCCAGAGTTGCGCCCCGGGCAACTGCACTTCACAGGTGATGTCGGCACCGCCGGTCTCGTTTAATACGACCTCCCGGCGCAAGGTTCCCACGACCTCAGTGTCAGGGGATTTTACCTGAATGTCCACCGTCACGTTTGCAGGGGTATCGCCTCCCCCGCCTCGCAGGCTGATATTTACCAGTGCCGCAGGTTTTTCTATGTCACCGCGCACCCACACATCCTCTATCCTCAAGTCTGGCGTGGCTTCCAATTCGATATCCCGGTAAAACCCTCCAAAGCGGTGATAGGCGGTCATACAACCCTTGCGACTGGGCGTATCGTTTCGCACCGTCGCGACCAGTTCCGCCGTCTCGCCTGGCGTCACAAGACCGGTGATATCATACTTATAAGCGCCGCAATAGGTATTTAGATGGGCAACGCGCTGCTTGTTCACCCAGAACCACGCCTCCGTGCGTACGCCCCCCACTTTCAGCCAGATCCGTTTCCCCTGCCAATCTGCCGGAATATCCACGGACCGGCGGTACCGCGCGGTTCCCATATACAGATGGTTTATCGGGCGCGGAATGCGGTCAAAGGGCGGGTCCCAGGGCAGGCTCATGCCCGGCTCGCCCACCCCCTGGGCCTCCCAGCATCCCGGAACCGTTATGGCACGAACACCGCTCCAGTCCGGTTCATTCCATTCCGGCCCCTTGCCCATGCGGTGCCGCCCCATGAGCATCGGGTCCGTAACGAAGTCCCACTCACCGCGCAATGAAACAATCTGTTGCAGTGGCGAAACGGTCACTGAATTTACCACAGCCGGCGAAGGGGGACATGGCCCCCAATGGTCCGTGAGTTCCGCGCTCGCGCAGACAAACGCGGCCAGGGACACGATCACAGTAATACCCAATCTTTGGGAATTAGAAAACATGGACTTGCTCCTTGATAAGGCTTCTGCAATAAAACCAAACATACATCACCCAGTATATCGGTGTCGAGGTGTATGAAAAAAGGGCGCTGCTTTTACGCTCGCTCCCAAGTGGTACTTGGGAAAGCACTTGTCCGCGAAGTTCCACTTCGCAAAAATTGTAAAACGACGAAATACGCAAGACTGAACCATGCGAAAAGAGAAATGGTATTTCATGAGAGCTAGCGTTCCCAAATGGAATTTGGGAACGAGGAGAAGATCAGATTGGTGGATGAGAAATACTTGGAATGTAGGCCTGTTTATATGATACTCTGCCACAGAGTTGCACCGCTTTTAGCGCCGCTATTCGGACCCGGATCCAATCAGCAGGGCCAGATCAATGAACTGGCCCCCAGTATCCTGCCGGGTGTGCACCGCGATGGTATTCTCACCCTCCTGCAGCAGCGGACGCGCCGCATCGGTCACCTCCACCCCGGCATACGTGTCATTCCATTTATCCGCCGTGAACATAGGTTTGCCGTTCAGATACACGGTGGTGTCATTGTCGTAATGAATGACCAGCATGGCCTTTTGGAAAGAGGCGCCGTCGTAAGTGAACGTGCTTCGCAACCATATATCCTTCCCCTGCCAGGGGGTGGTGATGAACTTTTCAGAGCCTTCCTTGTGTCCGAAAGCGCCTTTGCCTTCCTTCCAGCTGGAATCATCATAAGCGGGCTGTTCCCATCCGTCCGGCGCATCCGCTTCCGTATAGCGCCACAGGGCGGCCGTATCACCGTCGGGCTGGGCGCCGACCAGCACCGTCCACGCCAGAGTTTCCGAGGCCTCCTCTATGGGCGGGTTCTGCTCATAGGCGGCAGGCCAGCTATTGCTCGCGCGTATGGGCGCGATATCGAACTTGAGTGTCCGATCATAGTTATAGACACCATTCTGTTCCTGTTCGACATTGGTCAGCTGTGTGTAGCAAAATCCGAACATATACCTGTTGTCGAGCAAGACTTTAGTAAGCGCGTCATAACGCGCGTAGAAGGCGTCCAGGGATGCCGGCGTATTGCCGTAGCCCCAGGCGTCCGGGTTCAGGTTCCAGCCGATGCCGCCGTATTCGCTCACGAAAAAGGGAACAGGCATAGCGACCGGGCCGATGCCATATCGCGCGGGAAGGGTTGTCTCAAACACCGATGGTGCCCATCGTTTACCGAAGGATTCAGGGTTCTGATCATAATCATGGGCGTCCAGAAGCATCGGCTTTGGATAGGCATGTTCATAGCCGCTGGATTCCAGGACCGGCCGGGTACTGTCAATACGCCGGGTAAGATCCACGACCATTTTCTGCAGCGAGGCCGCAGAAGGCGGAGTCTCGTTGAAGGGGCACCAGCCGATGATGGACGGGTGATTGAAGTCCCGATACACGATTTCCTCCCATTCCGCGACAACCGGTTTTTGCGCGATTTCATTCGCGTAATCCATCCCCCAATTGGGAAACTCGCCCCACACCAGGTAGCCCAGTTTATCCGCCCAATAGAGAAAGCGCGGTTCGAACACCTTTTGATGAAGCCGTGCGCCATTAAACCCCGCCGCCTGTGATAAGAGGATATCGTTCTTCAGTGCCTCTTCCGTGGGCGCGGTCCAGACGCCGTCCGGGTAGAATCCCTGGTCCAGCACCAGCCGCTGAAACACTGGCTCGCCATTAATCAGGATGGCGCGTCCCTTGATTTCGACCTCGCGCATGCCAAAATAGGAGGACACCCGGTCCAGAACGGTTTCCCCGGCAAGCACCGTCATTTCGAGTTCATAGAGGAACGGATCTTTCACGCTCCAAAGGCGCGGGTTCGACACGGGCAACGTGAACCCGACAGAGGTACCCAGCCCGGCAACACGCATGCGGCCTACCTCTTTTCCATCGGTTTTCGCGACGACGGATACGCTTATTCCGTTTCCAGGGTTGTCCAGATAAAGTTTTAGATGCAGGCATTCGCCCTCAATATCCGGCACCGCCTCAAAACGCTTAATGCCCGTTTCCCCCAACGCCTCCAGCCATACCGTCTGCCAGATACCCGTGGTGCGCGTATACAGACATCCGTAACTTTCCAGTTTCTGAGATTGTTTACCGCAAGCCTGCAGGCCGCTGCAGGTATCATCAAAAGCGTGGACAATCACCGTATTCATACCGGGCTTCAGGGCCTTGGTGATATCAAAAGAAAATGCGGCGCTGCCGCCGGTATGTTCCCCAATCAATGCATCATTAATATATACGGCCGTCTTCCAGTCACAGGCGCCCACATGGAACAGAACGCGCTTATCACGCCAGGTTTCCGGAATTTCGAAGTGACGCTGGTACCACACGTTTTTCATGAAACCGGTCCTTCCCAGCCCGGACAGGGCGCTTTCCCGGCAGAAGGGAACCGTGATACGATCCGGATACGAGGCATCCCCCAGGAATGAAACAGCTTCGTCCGTTTCGGCAAAGTCCCACGCACCGTTGAGATTGATCCAATCCGTGCGCATCATCTGGGGATTCGGGTGTTCAGGCCTGGCGACATCCTGTGCCGATACTCCGACGACCAATAGCGCGGAAAGTAGCACCACCCCGCAGAAACATTTACCGAAATATGTTGTTGCATTCGCCATGACACTCTCCTTATTAAAATACTCGGAACAAGCGCACCGCCTAAATCGTCTCAAAAAAACGTTTCCAGCCCGCGACATAATCGTCCATGGACTGCACAAAGCCCATATTGTGATCTCCGCGGATTTCCAAAAATTCTTTCGGCGTATTTGCCGCCTCGAATATGGCCTGGCCATGTTTAAAGGGGATCAAGGTATCCTCCTTGCTATGGACAACGAGCAGGGGCGCATGGATATCACGAACCCGTTCAAGAGTAGGAAACTGATGCCTGATGCCCTTTGAAGGGAACTTGCCCAGCGGCATATCCCTCACCACACCGGGCAGGGAAGTGAAGGTGCTTTCCAGGATAACAGCGGCCGGCACTACATTGGAGGCCAGATACGCCGTGGCCGCGCCTCCCAGGGAACGCCCGAACAACACAATTTCTGCGGGGGAGATGCCCCGGTCCACAGTCAAGTAATTCCAGGCAGCCTCGACATCCGCGCAGATGCGTTGTTCAGAAGGCCGCCCGGTGCTCAACCCATAGCCACCATAGTCATAGGCAAACACGGAAAAGCCCATGGAACGGAGGAGTTGAATGGACTCCAGGCGCCCGGCAATATTGCCCGCATTCCCATGGCTGAAAAGGACGGTCTTCCCGGCCTCTTCCAAGGGTATGAACCATCCATGGGTCTTCTCTCCGCCAACCTCCAAGAAGACCTCTTCATACGCCCAATTAAACGGCGGAGACGCGGGCGTCCGGTCAATTCCCGAAGTCGCCGGGAACAATACTTTTTCCTGAAAGATGTACCCGAAGAACAGAAGCAGCACGGCCAGGACCGGCAACAAAAGCACGAATGACCACATAGAGTGTTTCCATTTCATTTTCATTACGTTTTCCCGCCTTTTACAATACTGATTTTTAAAGGGCAAAACAAGACTTTGTCGTGAATTCAGGGGGTTTCAATGCCCGCCTGCTTTGCGCTATAGTACCCGGAAAAGAGGCATAAATCCATGGAAACACTACAACGTCCCACCCCATCTTTACGGCTTGCGCTACTTCCCTGCGCGCTTCTCATCGGACTGATCGTACTCAATGTGTCTTTATTCGGCGATTCGGCCAGTTCCGGTCCCAACCAGATCGCGCTGCTGCTTTGCGGCATACTGGTGGCCATTCTGGGCCACCTTTATCTCGGCCTGCGTTACCGGGAAGTTGAAACACGGGCAATAAAATCCATCGTGCTCGCCATGGAAGCCATGCTGATCCTGTTGATCGTGGGCGCCCTGATCGGGCTCTGGATTCTCAGCGGCATTGTGCCCACCATGATTTACTACGGCATTAAAATCCTTACCCCGGTTATATTCCTACCGGTAGTTTGTATCGTGTGTTCCATTGTGTCGCTTTCCGTGGGCAGCAGTTGGTCCACCATGGGCACGGTGGGCATAGCGCTCCTTGGCATCGGCAGAGCCCTGGGTTTTCCCGATCCGCTGGTGGCGGGCGCCATCATTTCCGGCGCTTATTTCGGCGACAAGATGTCCCCCCTTTCCGACACCACCAACCTGGCGCCCGGCATCGCGGGAAGCGAACTGTTCACCCACGTGCGCCACATGCTGTATACCACAATTCCGAGTTACACCATCACCCTGCTTCTTTTCTCAGGCATAAGCCTGTTTTACAAACCTGCTGAATTTAACAATAACTCCGTGCAGGTAATACTATCAGGCATCGAATCCATGTTTTCCGTAAACTGGTTGCTGCTCCTGATTCCTTTGCTGATCATCATCCTGGCCGCACGGGGCATGTCCGCCCTTCCCGCGCTAACCCTGGGCGCCTTGCTGGGGGGAGCCGCAGCACTCCTGTTTCAGCCCGCGCGCTTCATGGCCGCTGACGGAACCCTGATGGTCTGGCATGAACGGTACATATTGCTAGTAATGACCGCTTACAACGGATTCGTATTGGAAAGCGGACAGGAATCGCTGGATTCCCTATTATCACAAGGCGGCCTGTCAGGCATGTATGACACCATATCCCTGATTCTTTCCGCCATGTTCTTTGGGGGCGCCATGGAGGCAACAGGGTTGATGCAGCGCATATCCGCAGCCATCCTGCATCATGTGCGCGGCGCGGCCAGTTTGATCACGGCAACCATAGGCACCACCATTCTGGTCAATATCTTTTTGGCGGAACAGTACCTGGCCATCGTGCTGACCGGCAGGATGTACCGTCTGGAATACCGCAACCGGAACCTGGACGCCCGCAATCTCTCCCGCGCCCTGGAAGACGGCGGCACACTCACCTCCGTGCTGGTGCCCTGGAACACCTGCGGCGCTTTTGCGGCCAGCGTTCTGGGCGTATCCACCTTTTCCTACCTGCCATTCTGTTTTTTCAATCTGCTTTCACCGCCCATAGCCGTGCTTCTGGCTTCGCTTCATATCGGCATAAAAGAAATGGCTCCCGAAGCGCCGCCGGAGGCCGCGGACGCCTGATACGGTCAGGCTGCAGGACGCTCAGTGATCCTCTATCCGGATCACCACTTTTCCCAGGGGACCCTCCTTCAAATGCCGGAAAGCATCCTGCACCTCCTCCATGTCAAAGATACGGCTGATGATGGGACGCTTGCTGCTTTTTTCATAGCAGGCCAGAATTTCCGCCCAGGCCTGTTGCGCCTGGTCCGGGGTAAAGGCGCTCACGCTGAGGCCCTGCACGCGGATATTTTTGTGAATAAGGAGCCCGAGGGTAATTTCCGAAGTTACCTCCGCAAGCAGCCCCACCACCATAACGCGTCCATGGGACCCGACGATACGAAGGCACTTTTCCAGAAAAGGGCCGCCCAGGGTGTCAATAACAAGGGAAACTGGCGCGTCTCCAGCCACTTTTCGAACCTCCCGCTCCAGCGCCGGGGCATTCGTGTCCACCGTTTCATCTGCACCCATTGCCTCAAGCGTTTTCCGCTTTGCCGTATCCCTTGAAAGGGCAATCACATGGGCGCCGCAGGCTTTTGCAAGAAACACGGCCGCTGTGCCCACCCCGCCTGACGCGCCCGTAATAACTACGGTTTCCCCGTGCGTCAATCCGCCGCATACCTTCAGGGCGCGCCACGCGGTCAAATGCACCAGCGGTGCGGCGGCGGCCTGCTCAAAGGTCCACCCTTCGGGTATTGGCGACAGCCATTCCTCGGGAACGGCGCACCGCTCCGCCAGGGTACCCTGTGCCGAGACACCCGTAAGGCCGCCTAGAATGCAAACCTTATCTCCTTCCCTGAATCGCCCGCCAGATGGCGCATGCAGCACGATGCCGGACCCGTCCCGGCCAGGTGTAAAGGGAGGGGTCCCGGCGCGCGGATATTGCCCCTGTACGAGATAGCGATCGGCCGGATTCAAGGAGGCGCATTTCAAGCGAACCAACACCTCCCCCCGTTCCAACGCCGGCACATCCGTCTCTTCCAATACCAGGTTTGCAATGTCACCGGTCTCATGAAAACGCCATGCACGCATAACCGCCCTCCTGTGTCTTATAAGCCCGCACCGAATCCCAAGGGCATGGAAACCACGCCCTGCAACCAAGCATTATAACATCAATACAGCGCCGAAGACGTACGGGGCCGGCCTATGCAGGCAAGCATCCTGCCATCCTTTACAAAAGTCCCAGTTGACGGAGTCCATCAATACCCTCGCGCACCTCCCCGGCGGAGTGATGAAGCGCCGCCGTTTCCTCATCGGTCAAGTCCAACTGCACCAGAGATTCTACGCCCCCCCTGCCCAAGAGGCAGGGCACCCCCATATAAATATCGCTGAGACCGTATTCGCCGTTCAGATATGCCGCGCAGGGAAGCACCTGCCGCTCATTACGAAGTATGGCCTGGGCCATGCGCACCGCGCCGGCGGCGGGGGCATAAAAGGCGCTGCCGGTCTTCAGCAGCCGGACGATTTCACCGCCGCCATCCCGTGTCCGGGCAATAATGGCATCAATTCGCTCCCGGGACAGCAGTTTCGTAATCGGTATGCCGGAAACCGTAGTGTACTGCGGCAACGGTACCATGGCATCCCCGTGCGATCCGAGCACCATCGTGTCCACGTTAGTCATGCTCACATTGAGTTCCATGGCGATGAACGCACGCATACGCGCGCTGTCCAGACATCCCGCCATACCAAGCACGCGGTTGCTCGGAAAGCCCAGCGTCTTGCAGGCAAGATAAACCATGACGTCAAGCGGATTGGTGACGATAATGACAATGGAGTCCGGGGCGTATTGGCGTATTTTTTCGCAGATCCCGGCAATAATGCGGCCGTTCTTCTCCAACAGATCCAGCCGGGTCATGCCTGGCTTTCTCGGCAGTCCCGCCGTTACAATCACGAGGTCGGCGCCTGAAATATCCGCATAATCATTGGTTCCCGTACAGGTGACGCTGTAATTCCGTATAGGGCCGGCCTCCGTCATGTCCAAGGCCTTGCCCTGCGGCAGCCCTTCCACGATATCAGTCAACACCACGTTGCCCAGGCCCATCTCCAGGCAATACTGCGCCGCGGTGGCGCCGACATTTCCAGCGCCGATACAGGCTATTTTCGGCAATGCATTCATCTTCAAGAGGGGACATCTCCTATGGTTAGTTTGCCACTACCGGCTGCACCCACGCCATTTCCACATCACCGTCGTGGAAGGGATTGGAGTGCTTCTTATTTGAAATGACTACAGCGCGTACATAGAGTTCATCGCCGACAAAACGAAACGCGGGATTCAGGCCTTCCGCTTCCGAAAGCACGACGCCGATGTCTTCGCCATAAACGCGGGAGGCCCGTTCAGGTGTTTCGCCCTTATCATTGTTGTATTCCCAGGATTCCTTGGAAAATCCTTTGCGTGTTCCGAGAAATCTGGTGGTATACGTAACATCCGGCTCTCCCTTGATCGTAAAGGATAGACCGGCTCCATCACGGCGTATATCATCCAAAACGACGCCCGTGGAGGCATAGAACTCGCCCGTCTCCAGCGCCTTCAGCAGGGCATTCACTTCCAGAACAGGCGCATTCACCATAACCCATCCCCTGCCGGGATTCGCCTCACCGGTACCCCATTTGTAATAGTCATGGGCATCATCCGTGGCCACACCTAAAAGCGGGCTCTTCTCACCCTGTGAAATGCGCAGGGTAAGCACTACATCCCACCAGCAATCCGTAGACGGATAACCCTTTCCGGGATGCCCCCAGTTGTTCACGCTGGGATGCCCGTTGTATACCTCAAAGAAGCAGTATTCCGGCAACTGCAGCATCTCCTCAATAGTAACGGCATCCGCAAAATTCGGATGATTGAGGATGGCCAGCATCGGTTGACCCTTTTCGGCACTTTGGGCCACCACCGTTTCATGATAAAGACGCGCTGCGGCGACAACGTCCCCTTTCCCCCGGGCGGGAATCTGTTCGACAAGGTTGATCGCACCGACATGAGGACCGGAACCAATAGAGGTAATTTCTTCCCCGTGCATAAGCAGAAAAGCGTTCTGATCATCAAAATGCTTCTTCATCTCTTCAAAAGTCTTCAGCCGCAGTTTTTCCT
>Ga0123335_1007950_pt1 | contig 11616 bp, 10 predicted proteins | sample BiotimSIPDNA_2_FD_89707 | JGI IMG/M metagenome (GOLD analysis project Ga0123335, IMG submission 89707) | Anaerobic biogas reactor microbial communites from Washington, USA - Biogas_R2 time_0 SIP DNA | ecosystem: Engineered > Bioreactor > Anaerobic > Unclassified | place: Washington, USA... | reverse complement strand
TGCTTTATAATGCCAACATGGAAAAAGAATATATTTGTTAATGCCATCCGAGCTAGGATGGTACAGGAAAATAGGACAGCAGAGGATATTATTACAGAGTATACAGCCTTGACCGAAGCTGAAAAGACAGAAATATTAATGTCTATGTAACTAAAGGTGGTGAAGGAATGCATCGAGAAAATTTCAAACCAGGTGTACTCCCATCTCCTCCAGATAACCGAGATTTTACAATTGCTATGGCTTCCAGGGCTATGGGAGAATCTTTCAAAGAAGAACTACCCCACAAATTCAATCATACATACCCCTACTTCATCTTGGATCAGGGGAATATAGGTGCCTGTGTCGCTTACGGTTTGGCCGCAGGAAAATGTGTTTTTGAATACGAACAGCTCGGTAAAGTAATCCCTTTCTCCCCCGGTTATATTTATGCTGACAGATTTGGGTTTCATCAGGGTGAAGGGATGATAGTCCGGGATGCTCTTACCGCCTTGTTAAAATGGGGTGTTGTGGAATATAATGACTTCCCTTACATTGATACATATGACAAGTTGAGACCGATATTATGGGGAGATCGTGGAGAAAATCTGGACAAGCTCAGGGTAAAAGCCTATCCTTTTAGAATCTCATCCTTTTATCGATTAGACGGTGACGGTCAAGATGTTGCTTATAATATCAAAAAGGCACTTGTCAATGGTATGCTTGTCGCAACAGTATTCGATGTAAAAGAATCTTTCTGGAATATTGGTAAAGACGGTAAAGTTCCTATTCCCAAAGAAGGGGAAAAAAGTTACGGACATCACCTCACCCTTACGCTTGGTTATGAAGATGACGAATCAAATACCCTAAATTCATGGGGTGAAGATTGGGGCAACAAAGGATATTGTCATTTCCCATTAAATTATCCATTTAAGGAGGTATGGGCTATGAGTGACACAATCGATGCTACCCTTGTGAAATTGCAACAGTATTTCGATGACGCTGATAAAATCTCACCGTGGGCAAGAGAAGCAGTATTGTACGCTGTTGAAAATGGTTTTATGCAAGGGAGTAATAGGATTTTTAATCCACAGGGTAGTTTTACAAGAGAACAAGCAGCTGTCGTTGAGTACATGAAAACGAAAAATAAGTAAGATGAGGTGACGCTATGGAAGCTACTGAAGTATGCAAAATAAAACATCAAGCAATTGATGAAAAATTGAGTATCGCAGAAAATCGATTGAATAGTCACGGTCAACGGTTGGACAAATTGGAACAAAACGCAGTAAGATTGGAAGAACGACTGGACAACTTGATAAAGCAATTAAGTAGCTTAAATAGTACCATAAAATGGTTTATTGGACTGCTGGTAGGTAGTTATGTAGGCTTCTTCTTCTACGTTATCCAAAATAAACTATTTTAAAGGAAGGAGAATTGGTATGTGGTTTAAATTTTGGGATGGTTTGAATATCAGAAAAGCTATAGCCTTGTTAATTACAATGGCTGTAATAGGACTTGTAGCATACATACGAACAGAAAACCTCGTTACCGCTTTAATAACCATTATGTCAACCATCATAGGATACTACTTTGGATATGAAAACGGGCAGAAGCAGGTGAACAAATAATGAGTGATATCAAAATCCTCGACATTCAACTTGAGAAAAATTTTAGACTCCAAGAATTTGTCTGTAAATGCGGCTGCGGTAAAGTTATTCTGAATTTACCGGGGATAAAAGCACTTCAAAAAATAAGAGATGCTTTAGGAGCTCCTCTTAATATAGCAAGCGGTTATAGATGTGATTCTTATAATAAGAGAATAGGTGGTTCAACCAATAGTAATCACCCGAAGGGTAAAGCATACGACGTGAAGTGCTCAAGCAAATCGGTGTACCAAATTGCAAAGGAAGCATACAAAGCTGGGTTCACAGGTATTGGTATCAGTGATAACAAACCAAACTCTTATTATGTACATCTAACTTGGGAGGGTATGTCTAAAGCGTATTGGATATACGATAAAAACAATGTTCGTAAAGATATTACTTTTACACAGTTTAAGAAACTTGTTGGACTCATATAATTATGCTATACTTTAAAGGAGGTGATACCTGTGGCAGATATAACAAGGACTGGTCTACTTCCTGCTGCTAACCTAGCCAGTCTATATGGGAATATTACATTCAATGAAGATGAAATCCGTAGTAAGTTTGACAAAGCCACAAAAGCTGAATATGCACTGAAGCGGAAAGAATATGAGCAGACCGAAGATCAGTTCTACAATAGATTGCTGGGAACACAAGGTACTGCTCTCGACACAATCCGCAGGGCCAACGCCTCTGCTATTAATTCTGGTGCTGTCAGAGGAATGCAAGCAGCCAATGAGCTTTCAGCAATCCTCGGATTACAGCAGGAATCTGTGGATGATTCTACAAAACTGGCTCAGGCAAGAAATAATCTTGCAGATGCTGAAGCAGCAGCATACGCTAAGAATATTGTTGATGCAATGAATGTTGCCAATCAAACCAAGTTAGCTCTCGGAACTTTAGGTTCTAACCTTTATGCTTCTGACACCCAGTTTGATGTAGGAATCATGCAGTACCTGGCACAACTCGATGCAGCAGCAAAACAACTGGAAGGTATGGGGCTCTCCGCAGATGCAACCAAGTATTCCGCAGATCGTAATCTTGAAGGAAACAAGTACACGGCTGACCAGAATCTTATCGGCAATAAGTATAACGCTGACCAGAACCTCGCCGGAACCCGGTACACCGCAGACAAGAATTACGCTGGCAATATCTATGCCGCCGATCAAAATCTTGCAGGAACCCGATATGCTGCTGATGCCAACCGAGAAGCAGCCATTAAAGCTGCTGAATTAAATAACGCAGCTCAGACCGCCTACTATAACAGCTTGGAGCCACAACTCACCCTTCAGGATGCAGTTGTCAAGGCAATAAAAGATGGACATGATAGTATCGCTGTAGCACTTCTCATAGAAGCTACGGGAGTCAGCAAAAAGGATGCGGAGAAGATGGTGCAGGATTTGAAGCAACAAATCTCTCCGGCGCAAGGTACACAGGTTGCTCCCGGTATGCTTCAACCTCCTCAGCAAAGTGTATTCATGAAGCTCCTCGGAATTGAAAATCCTTTCGTAGTTCAAAAGAAAGAAATCCCGCTCCCAGATAATCCGACACCTGAGCAGATTGCAGAATGGTACATGAAAGACCGAATTGAAAACTCCTTGTACTATCAGTACGGGGGTAAATAAAGAGGTATTATCTATGGCAACATTGCGACCTCCTTCTACATATAAACCTTTAGAGCCGGTGGCACCAGTGGCCCCGGCTCAACCCTTATCCCCCCAAAGATTCTATAGGACACGCTCCTATAGAGAAAACTTCCTGTCTAATTACAACGATCCTTATGAGATCAACTCTCTGGCGGATGTTATTTTAAACTCTGAAGCCAAACGTCGGCAGGATTATTGGGGCATTGAAAATATTCCGGTATTGAATGTAATCCCGGCCTTGGGAGATCTTCTATATAACAGAACATTAAAACCTGTCTTCAAAGGTAAGTTCGGACAAGCAGGCTTAAACCTATTAGTTAATCTAGGGGAGACCATGGACATCGTAGCTAATCCTGTAAAAGGGCTTATCTTAGAAGGTTGGGAAGGTATCGGAAAAGGAATTGGATTGGGGGATCAAGGCCGTGTTAATTATGACTTCGACACGGGGCACTGGTCTACAGATATCTTAGCTGAAATTTTTGTAGATCCTTTAAATCTTATCCAGTTTGGGGGTAAACTTTTTGCAAAGAGTACCGCTAAAGCAGCCATCACTCCTATTATGGAAGAAGCTGCTCAAGAGATTCTAGAAAAAGGCGGTAAGGTGTTAGCTAAAGAAGCCGGAGAAGAAGTCTACACCCAATTAGCTAAACGTGCTGCTAAAATATTTGTAAGTAACGCAGATGAGACCTGGGGCACGGCTGTTGAAAAAGCAGCCAAAGCTATGTCCAAGACAAAGCTCAAACCCTCTGTTAAATTTACTACAGAATTCTTAGACAAAGTTGCAGATACTGCACTCAATAAAATGACGCTCAGAACCTTGAGCGGTTTACAAAAACTCGTCACTCGAACAGATGCCTTTGAAAAGCTACTGCTTAAAAGTGCCTGGGCTTCTTCCTATGGAATGTTCTGGTATACTGGAAAGCACGCCTTTAATTGGGTCTCTCAGTTTATTCAAAAACAAACCTTGAAAACACTCCAACCTTTTATGACTCCTTTTGGAACCTTTGATATGTCCAAAATTGATGAGATCGTTGCAAAGTTAGACGAGATCAAAGACACATCTGTAAAAGAATTCAAAGATGAAGGACTCAATGATTCAATGATATCCTTATTCTTAGAGGAATCTATTAAACGGGATCTTTCTCAGGTTGAGGCTATTATAAAAAAGTACGCAGAAGACCCTAAGACAGTAGCCAGAGTTATTAGGACGTACTTTTCCCGGGGACATAAACTGGAAATGCCTGACTATATTCGTAAGCTAAAGGATATCAGTCGTGCCCACGGTGGATTGTTCGACGATTATGTCAACCGTTTCCAGGATATACATGATGATTGTTTAGAAATAATGGATACTGCATACCAAAAAATAGTATCTGATTTAATCACGGCGCAACAATCCTATATGGACACAATCCAAGACGCATTGGCTCCCGTTTCTAAATCAGGGGATGAAGCATTCGCTCCTCCCGGCATGATTCAAAAGTACATAACAGACATGGAGGATTATATCTATCAGGTTAATTCCCAAACCCGCTTAAATATTCTAAAGGCTGTCCAAAAACAATCCGATGATTTACGGACAATACTCAATAGCTTTTTCGCTAAAAGTATTCTCTTTGACAATGCCGTTAACCCTACCTACACTACAGTTATGACCCGCTTAAATAAGCTGGTGCTGGATACTATTGACACAGTAGAGCGAAAGGTGAAGGCTTATATTAAAAACTTTTCAACTGAGCCCGCTACCTTTGCAGCTTACCTAGATGCTATTGCACAAAACTTTAAAGAAGAACTCACTACTATCTTTAAATCCTATAAACGCGTTGCGGACTCCATGAAAGAGCACGGTACCGAAACTCTCCGCTCTATGCTATTTTTTAAATCGATTGATGATGTAGTGGACAAAGGAATAGAACAATCTTCAAAACGATACAGCAAAAATATGAATGACTTCATTGATACAAGTTCCCAAATAAGTGATATCAAGTATGACCAGAAGGCCTGGAAAAAAGTGAAGGGGGCCTTGGGAGCAGTCCTATTGGAAGATTACGACCCGCAACATACTGAAGAAATTCATACCGCTCTCATAAATTTTTATCAGACTTACAATGGAAAACCTTCTGAAAATATTCTGACCATTTCTGAGTTAGGGTTTGTTCAGTTGTTTGAGGATTTCTTTTCAACACCAATGCGCAAGCCTACTGCGGTAATGTATAATGCTTATAAACTAAGGGATACTCTCCACGCATTATCCCGGGAATCTTTAGAAGCTCGTCGGGTTTTAGACCCTTTCTTAAATATACTGGACGCTGCTCCTATACCAGAGATCAAACCTTTCATGCTAACGGTTACGGCAAATGAGGTCTACTATAAACTGAAGATTTCTCAGCTCTTTGCGAATTTACAGTTCTTTATTTCTCATGGCTCAGATCCTACATCAGCAGGGTCTTTCAGTGCGTTCATCACAGAGCTCTTAGATATGCAATCCGGCTTTGGAGCAACCCTGCACAACATGATGCAGCACCCCGAAACCAAAGAGATTGCAACAGAGATTTATAATCATGCTGTCAACTACAGAAACTACAAAGAGTTCGTGGATTCGGTTATGCGTTTATCTGATAAATTCAGCACCGAAGAAGTTAAACTTTCTTTTTTGGATACAGTTCAGACCTACGCCCGAGATAATCTCACGGAAATCGATCAGAATTTTACGGGGAAGGTATATCAAATACTCAAAGAGACTGAGGAACAAATCAACTCCACCCACATGACCCGCAAGCTGGATCAGGAAACCCTACTAAAAACCAGATCTGAGTTAGCGGATCTATACGAAGAATTTAAAGCAGGGAGACTTCAACTCCATACTGCGCAAGACGATGTACTTTTAAACCGGGAAATTCATCGCAGACTCCTAAAAGACGTCCTGGTGGAAGATCCTAACGTGGTTTATCTCTATTGGGATATTGAGTCCAATGGTCTGAATCCGCATATTGATCCTTTACTAGAATTATCCTGGGGTAAGAACCTTAATCCGATTGAGGAACACATCGCTCGTTCTAATATTCCGCCTTCTGAAAGAGTATTAGACAAGCTGTTCCCGGATGCAGAAGACAAAATAGCTGCCTATTATAACCGCTTTGGTAACGCGGAAGAAACAGAAGCCGGAATCCTGCTGAAATTCTTACAGGATATTCTTCAGCTTCAGGCGCAAAATAAGAAAGTGATCTTGGTAGGTCATCATATTAAAGGCTTCGATATTCGGTTTATTAAGACCCGCTTAGAGTTATTGGCCCAGAACGATGCAACCTTGAAAGCTCTTATTGAAGCACCTGAATATCGGAGACTTTGGAGCCGTTTAAAAATAGAAGATACCTTGGAAATGCTCCGAAAGAAAGAAGGATATTTCGCATTCTCGGTGCATCAAAAAGATGTTTTCACTCGAATACTACAACGCTATGTGTCCCGTCAATTAGAGGAACTCCCGGATGCAGCTACCCGTAAATTTATTCAGCCTGTCACTGGGAAGACCGCATTTGATTTTATTGATATGGCCCGGGCTATTGAACAGACTAGCCCCACCTTTAGCCAGGAACTTCGGTACATGGGAGGATACATCTACCAGATGCTCCGAGATATCAGTAACGAAAATAAACTGTATGCTACCCAGCATATCAAGAAGACTTTTCTGGATAATCACCCTTCCGGGGATTATTACAATATCTCATCCTGGTTGAATGAGGGGGTAGAAGGTGTCCGGAAGTACGCTGCCAAACGGAGTGTTGACTTTGACCTTATTATGGAATACTTCACCTTTAAAGAAGGGGACAAAATCGAAATGGGGCTGGCTCAATTCTTGTCCGGGACAGCCCGAGCATTCGAGCGAATGTATAGAGGATTGAAGAACTTGAAACCTCTCGAAGAATATGGGGAGGTTATTAAACAGACCCTCCAAGCTCTCAAAGATCAGTATCCAGATGTACGACTATTCAGGTATCTCCGAACAGATAAGCTTTCCCCTGTACAAAACTGGGTAATGCTTCAATATGTTTATAACCGAGTAGCTAACAGTAAATTGGATCTCTCGTTCTTACATGACATCCCTGACTTTAACCGGATAAAACATTTTCTTTCAGATCCTGGGGCGACCAATGTTTTATACAAATCTACTCTGGAAGAAACTGAAGCTCAGATCATTGGGCTTGAAAAATATGCTGATCTGGATTTTAATTTAGTTCATACAGACCCTATGAAATACTACTCCGAACTTCAGGAGCTCTACAAACGAAAAATAAAAGGACTACAAGAACTCAGTATTTTCTTAGATGAACAAGATGTTTATCGGGTGAGTGTCCAGAAAATCAATGCAGCTCTTGAAGCTCCTGTAAAATTACTTCAGGAAATTCAGAAAATGATGAAAGATCTTCCTGCTGATTTACAGGAGGCTGTCACTACAGATATAGGAAAGCCTCGGGTGCTTAGACAGAAAATTGTACAGCACTTGCAGGACTACAGTACCCGGCTAATGGAACAGCAATTACTTCAGGTGCTCACACTAACTCCTGAAGATCTCTACAAACACTTATACCATAATGCATTAGGTGTGATTCAGTTTGATTTAAAAGGATTCCCAAATCAGGAGCTGATAAATAAAGCAATGGTTCAAATGCTGAATCATCGAGATGAATTTATGAAGCAGGGTATTGCGATCGTGGAACGGGATACTCAGATTTATCTGGTACTCACCAAAACAGATATAATTCCTGAGAAGTTGTTACTTCCTGAATTAGATTTGAACAAAGCTGCTGAAGGATTCCGTCACTTTGATTTATTGGATCGATTGGTGGAAACTCGACAAGCTCTCCGGGATCTCTCAGAAGGTGCAGTCAATGGGACTTTCGGGGATGTCACCAATAAAAAATTCTATGAAACTATTTATGCCAATCTTCCTGAAGAAGTAAGAAAATTAATCCCTGAAGAATATCAACGTAAAGTATTAACGACTGACACCTTCTTTCATGAACTTGTGACGGATGCTGAAGGGCATAAAAAGATTGTGTACAATATGCGCTTTAACCACACTAATCTGGGAACAGCCCGTTCCAGAAGGATGCTATTTGAAAAAGCTCCTTCGGATGTGGTCAATACTTATATTCGATCCACTCAGATTGTAGCCCAGCATACCAAAACAAAACTACAATACATGCAGCTTTATTTTCAGAAAAGTTTGAGTATCACAAACTCTCCGTTGTTCAATAAGTTCTCGGATAGTGAACTACTCCAGATTATTAAACAAGCTCCTGAATACAGACTGGCTGCTCTGGTTGTAGATTCAAAATCTAAACAAGGTTATAAACTAATTAGTATTGCACCACATAATGTAAAATCTATTCAGCTGGCCCGAAGATTGAATGCAGTCATTTTACCTACGCAAACCTACAGTAAATTATTTGAAGTTATTAATGAAAATAAATTCAGTCAAAGCTTCATGCGAAGATGGCAACAATTAATCTATGCTTATAAAGCAGGATACTTAATGACCCCTGGGGCTATTATCCGAAACATAGTTGATGGATTTGTTAAGAATTTTTCCAGCAATGGTTCTCCTAAAGAAATGCTGGGGAGATATTTGGACACTTTTGAGATTTACTATAAGTACAGAGAATGTCTCCGGGGTATTAGGGATCTGGATCCAGAACAATTAATAACCCGGGCAAATACTTTAAAGTATTTTGAAAGCCCGGATGCCAAGCTTACTAAAGACATATTTGATTTAGTACATGACTTTATGATGGATGGCCCATCAGCAGGTGAAGTTGATGAGATTGTAGCTTTTCAAAAAAAGATTCTGGCACGAAAGGGATTGATTACCCCTGATGAAAAGAAGCTGTGGAATTCTTTTGTAGACCTGACGAACCTTTTAATGAAACCTAATCGGGAGGTCGAACAGATCCATAGATTAGCGCAATACTTCATGCTGCTGGAACAAGGGAAAACGCAGACAGAAACATTCTGGAAGATTGCTCAGACCCATTTTGATTACGCTTTAAAATCTGATGCAGAACGAATGATAGAATTGGTAATCCCTTTTTATACTTTTGCTATGCGGAATCTTGAGTATTGGGTAGATCTGATTACAAAACAAGGATGGGCTGCTATTCTATTCCGGGATATTATGACACCTATCTGGAACTTTGATGATTATGATTACAACGAATACTCTCGGAACATGTCATTGCAGTATCAAATCCTCTCAGGTGCCTTGCCATTGTCCGCTTCAGGTTTCACTTTAAAATTAAGTCCGTCCTTTATGGATACCTTTAATATGCTGACCAATCCTATCGAAGCCCTCAATAGCAGAATTGCAGCCCCTATCAAAGCTCCACTGGATATTGCTCAGGATCCTTTTAATACCATGAATCTGCTTCCTGTTGTAGGAGCTTTCGCACAACGTATGCGGAGTGGAGCTCGAAATTATGGCAGAACAGATAATCCTTTGAACTTAATTCTTCCTAGTGTTTTTGGAGCAACACAGCGTTGGAAAGAATACCGAAAAACTCAAAAGTATTATCCTTGGAGAAATTATTCTAAACGCCCAAAGAAATATTATCCGAGAACAAAAAGATTCTACCCAAAGAAACAGTACGCTAAAAAGACGTACCACAAAAAATTATGGTACTCCAAATCCTTCAATCAAAATAAAGCTTTCTTTGATAAAGGTTTCAGAGTACCACGCTTCAGGGTCAATAATTTTTATATGGATCTATACTCACGAACCGGGAAGGCACGGTGGAAATCTAGACTTCTACCTGTAACTCCTCAGACACTTCAATACCGTATAAAAGATATGGCGCATTATTTCAAATAAAAAGGGAGAACGAAATTGTTCTCCCTTACTTCTTATTATTTTTATAATGCGCAGTTAGCCCATTTCCTGTCTAAAAATTGAATCCTGTCTATTTGTACGGTGATTACAGTACCATCTTCCCTTTCGATTACTGCCTCAACTGCGCTCATCATGCCACCTGTAATAAGAAGGCAATAACCTTCCACCCATATATCGAATTCTTTATAAGATACTTTACGACCCATAATAGGCATATTATCCATATCCTCACCTATCCTTCCTCTCAAACGATAGCTTTATTTCTTTGAATTCTGCATTTTCTAAACCGTTCATAAACAGCTCTGCACCTAAACCATATTTAAAATTTTCTGATGGGCAAGGATCGTCAGAATAGTCCATTATGTGGTCAAAGTCGTGCGGATAAATAATAAGCGTCTTATCTTCTATTCTCATGGTTTTCCTCCAATCCTATTTGTTCATTGTCCGGCTCTCGGCTATCAGTCTACGCTTGGCATCTGTATACGCCCTTGAATTCTGGATTTTCTTGAGCTTGACAGCCTAGGCAGGTGTTACATAGTTCGGTCATACAATCCCCCTCATGCCTGTCCTTATCTGAATAAGTTTTTTATACTGCCCTAATGATATTAATCCGCTTCGGTAAGCCTCTATGAAAGTATCATATGGCAGCAAGTAAATACAGTTTTTAAGTTTTATGTAATTCCTATACTTCAGAAGCATGTCTACCTCCGATAATTTTTATAATGCGTAATATCAATATTTAACTGTTTTCCATGTCTAATAATTTTTTCAAATGTTCTTTAAGCTTAGTGTCCATCACATAATTACTACAGGGTTTGTTATAATCGTTATGACTCCAAATCTTTTTATTGTTTGTAAATATACAGCCCCTACCTGTATTATTTTGTGGGTTTTCTCTCCACCCACAATTCTCACATACTTGACCCATCCTATACCTCACTCCTTTATTATCCATTCGGATTGTTTTTATAATGCGTACTTTTGAGAACGAGGGTCTTTCTTCCCACCCTGCTCTCCAAAGTCTGTTTTGGCACAACGGCCACACAAAACTTCTTGATCTGTGGATAAATAGTATGGAATTTCTTTAACGTGTGCGTCCGATTTTGCTATAAATCTTCCACATTTATCACACTTTAGCATAAGAATCATCCTCCGTATTAATTCCGCTATTTGTAAAAACCCGTAATACCTTCTTTTCGGGCTTTTACCAGTTCCCATGTTTTGTAACCCTCTACAATAATTTGGCTGATGAGTTTTTCATCTCGTCGAATCTTAAAGAGATGGAATATCCAACCTTTATCAAAAAGCGCAGCCAGATATCCGTAAGGTGCATTCAGGCCTATCATTTGCTGGTGAAGCTGAGCCCGATAATACTCCGGGATTCCTTCTGGTTTTGTCCTGTCATAATATTTATCCCCATAAATGGAAACAAATTTACATTCAACAGGAATCAGACCTTTAGAAGTAT
>Ga0123335_1007948_pt1 | contig 11618 bp, 11 predicted proteins | sample BiotimSIPDNA_2_FD_89707 | JGI IMG/M metagenome (GOLD analysis project Ga0123335, IMG submission 89707) | Anaerobic biogas reactor microbial communites from Washington, USA - Biogas_R2 time_0 SIP DNA | ecosystem: Engineered > Bioreactor > Anaerobic > Unclassified | place: Washington, USA... | reverse complement strand
GGTAACTCTAAAAAAGCTAAATCGGACTCAGCTGAACCCTACTTCTACGTAGGATTAGTGCTTAAAGGAACCGAGAAGCAGTACGTGAATCTGCTTAAGTACATTAACGCAAGAAACGGTTCCCGGATAATCTACCAGAATAGGTCTTTGACTTATCTAAGAATCACCCGTGAGGATCCAGCGAAGCTTCAGGCAATCATTATGGAGCCTGACGAATTAGCCGAAGGCGAGGTGTCTTAGATGAAGTATTACCGTATCCCGCTAAGACAGTGGAGTATGCGTAGATTCCTGAATAGCAGGACCGCGTTGGGTGCGCCGGTTGGCAACTTAATTATCCTCGTCGCAGCAGTCGTGCTCTCCACAACCGTTGTGCTTTTCACTACAAACGTTACGAGTAGTCAAATACAGAAAGAGAAGCTCTACATCGCAACCAGCCACATCTGGTACTGCAACAGCACAACCAGCATCGTCGCCATAGCGATCTGCGATACAGGCGCAACCGACACTGTACTCAGTAAAGTAGATGTAAAAGGGTTACAGTGCCAATGGAACGGCACATCAAACTATATGGTGTACTCTAAAATCAACGGAACACTACCAGGCGACTTACCGCTGATAACTGAGTTTAACAGAAATGGAAACACAACCGTAACACTCAGCGACGCCACATACAACTTCGAGGCAGCAACAGAAGGCTTAACCATACAGTCAGGTTACACCTTAGCATTCTACGTCGTCGTACCCAACCGCGTCATGATATATGACCTATCAACACCGCTACGCATGGTAATCACCACAACACAAGGCGTCTACTGCATCGAAACAGTCGTGCAATCAGTATAAAATAACCCTTTTTTAGTCAAGAAAGGAGAACTTTTTTTCTTTTAATGTCTAGCACATGAGCGAGAGGTCTTTTGTTTGCTCTCAGTGTACCTCCCTCCCCATATATAAAGCGCCCAAAAAGGGACCTACCCGTCTCGGCTGTACCTCCCCCTCCCTACCAAATCATTTTCGATGCCCCTACAGAGACCCCCTCTATAGATTTCTGCATTGAACCACTAATAGAGCAAATAGGTAAACAGCTATAGATACAGTGGCAGAGGTCTTCTGACGAGTAACCTCCCGTATAATGCGAGTTTAAATCGATTAAAAGTAAGGTAATAAGATTTTGTGGTCGGGAGGGCAGGATTTGAACTTGCGACAGCTCGGTATCTGTGGCCTAGACAGGCTAGAATGAAGCCCACCATGGGTAGACCTCTACAGCTTCTCCGTCCAGTGGCGTCTGCCAATGGGCTCGAGAGCTCTGCCAGGCTGAGCTACCTCCCGACACAGAACGGATTCATAAAAACAATGATAATGCATTTATGTGTTTTGGCGCTCACCCCCCTAATAGGCTCAACTAAACGTTTTAATTCCATATCACACGTGAAAATAGTTAGTTAGAAGGCGAAATATCTTGACCAAGACAATCGGCATTGTCACTTCAGGCGGAGACGCCCCCGGAATGAATGCAGCCATCCGAGCAGTAACAAGAATCAGCCACTACAAGGGCTGCAACGTAATCGGCTTTGAACGCGGCTGGGATGGATTATTAACCAATACCTTCAGACGCTTAGGACCCAGAAACGTCGGCGGAATCATCCACACAGGCGGCACCATCCTGCATACGCTGCGGTGCCCAGCGTTTGAAGACCCGGCAAACCAGGAAATCGGCGTCCAAACACTCTGCAAAAACAACGTTGACGCACTAGTTGTCATAGGCGGCGACGGCTCATTTAGAGGCGCACTTGAACTCAGCAAAAGAAGCGGCGTCCAAGTAATCGGCATACCCGCAACCATCGACAACGACGTCTACGGTACAGACGAAACCATAGGCTTCGATACAGCAGTAAACACAGCAGTCGGCACAATCGACAAAATCCGAGATACAGCACTTAGTCATGAACGCATATTCGTCGTAGAGGTAATGGGCCGAAAACGGGGCTTCCTAGCTGTGCATGTAGGCATCGCGGTGGGTGCAGAAGTTATACTTACCCCAGAAAAGCCAACAGACACACGTGGGGTAATCCAAATTATGGAGAAAAACTCCGCTAAAGGCAAACGCGCAGGCATAATCGTCACAGCTGAAGGCGCAGGCGACTCAACCAAGCTCACAGCGGAACTGCAGGAACAAACCGAATCCGAAGTGAGATTATCAATCGTGGGTTACGCTCAGCGTGGAGGAAGCCCAACAGCACGCAGCAGACTCCTTGCAAGCCTATTCGCTGAAAAAGCAATAGAGTCAATCTGCAACAGTGGTGGCAACAGGGCGATTGGTCTGCAGAACGGCGTCATCACCAGTATTGAGTTGGAGAAAGCTGCACGCGGTACCAAAGAACTTGATCTGCGACTGCTAGAAGTCGCCGATATGTTATCCATATAATCCACATTTTTTCAAGCAAGCCATAAATTAGAAAACACAACTTAGAGAACAGCCGGTGATATGTATGGTAAAAACCCTAAACCTACCTTTACGAGTTTACGAAGACCTGCGGGGAGTCTCTGAAGAATTGACCCTTATGGCTAAAAAACAGATTTCCCCCTCAATGGCTGTTGATTTGCTAATTGAAGTTTACCGTGCGCACCTTAGCAATCCCTGCGCGCTGGATAGGTTTAGCCAGCAGCTGCAAACGCTTAATTTAATGTCACCTCAAGAGTTTGACCGCTACTGGGATGAACCAACAAAATCAGCAACGAAGCATGAAAAAATAGAAAAAACAAAAAACAAGGAAAAGCTAACTGATAGTTAGCTTAATGTGATTTTACAACCTTCGAAATATCCAAGATCAGAGATAACCTATCGGATTGTTTGCCGACGCCCAGAATGAAGTCACCGAGCTGCGCCGTAACTTCGAGGTTTCGCTGGATATCTGTTTCTTTAATTGTCGTAACCTCAGTGACCGTGTCGACGACTACGCCAACAGCGGATTTTTCTAGGTCTATTATCATGATCTTCTCGCTTGAACTGTTACCGTCTGCTAATCCTAAGCGTTTACGCAGATCAATCACTGTGATGATTTGTCCCCGTAGGTTTGTGACACCTTCAACGTATTCAGGTGCACCTGGAACCCGCGTTACAGCTTGCATGTCTCTGACTTCTCTTACCTGCCCAACTGGTACGCCGTAGTTGACGTCGTCCACTGTGAAGTTAACGATTTGTAGTTCGCCGTTGGCTTCTTTGTGCATTTTCTTCACCTTTAGAGTTGAATGTTGTATTTTTTGGCGATTGAGGTTAGGATGTTTGTCCTTGACTGGATCAGCTTCTTCATCTGGTCATTGGTTTTTTCTGCACCTTCAACGACTGCTAAAGCTTTCTCCATTACGTCGCGTGAGAACGAAGCCATCTCTTCGGTGTGGGATGCAATCAGGTTCGCTGAGGCTTCAACTGCTTGGGCGTCGTTGCCTACGCTTTCAGCTAGCTTCGCTACTTCGCCTGCGCTTTCGACAACACGTTTTGTTGCGGCCTCTACGTTTTCGGCGATTGAAGTGACTTCTTTTGCGATTCCAGCCATCTGTTGAGCTGACGCGGTTTGCTCCTCTACTGCTGAGGATTGCTCTTCTGAGGCGCTGCTGCTTTCCTCTGCGATGCTGGCGACTTCCTCGATTGTTCTTGTGACTGCGATGATTTCCTGTAAGCCTTTTTCTACGCCGTATGTTAAGCCGCCTACTTTGCCGTTCATGGTCTCCATGATTTCGGCGATGCCTTCTGATTCTTTGATTGCGCCGAGAACCACTTGTGCGCCTTCCTCTGCGCCGTGCTGTGACTGGTTTGATATGGTGCTTGTTTGGTTTACTGCTTCCTTGATGGTTTTTACTAGATTGATTGATGATCCGGCTGCCTGTTTTGATTCTCCTGCTAGGCCTTTTACTGCGTCTGCGACTACGGCGAATCCGCGTCCGGCTTCTCCTGCGCGTGCGGCTTCGATAGCGGCGTTTAGTGCAAGCATGTTGGTTTGGCTGGCGATGTCGGAGACGGAGTTAGCCATTTCGCCGACTTTCTCGATGGAGTCAACCATTGAGGTTACGGCGTTGGTTACTTTGGATATGTTGGTTTTTATGTTCTCGATGGCTTGTAGGCCTTTTTGGCTTTTCTCGTTTGCCTCTTTGGTTTTCCTGAGTGCCTCTTCGGTTACATTTGATGTTTCCTGTGCAACTAAGCCTGCTTCATCCATTACTTTTCGTAGCATTTCTGTGCTTCTCGCAGCGTTCTGTGAGAGCTCAGCGAGTTTCTGTGCTCCCTGTGATACCTGCTGTGAAGCGGTACTGACCTGCTGCATGCCGATGGCCATCTGGTTAGAAACGTTAGATACTTGTTTGCCCATTTCGAGAACTTGGCTTGTTCCCTTTGTAGCGTTATCTGCCTGCTCATAAACTATGCCTGCTACTTGCCCCACTCCAAGGGCACTTTCGTTAACTTTAGCGATTATGTTTGTGGTTTCTAGGGCAAGCTTTGCCACTTCAACGATTGCTCTTTCCACTTGGGTGCTTAGTTCAGCCATTTTTTTGCCGTTTTCGATTGTTTGCTCGTTTATGGCGATGGTTTCTTGGTCGCCTTTAAGAGCGTTTTGCAAGATTTTGACCTGTGTTTTCACTAAGCCCTCATTCATTTCTCGGAGTTTTTTATTTTCTTTCTCCAGTTCAGCGTTGCGCTGGAGTGTGTCGTTTAGCTTTTTTTGAGAAGCATCGTTAGCTGTCATATAGTTACCTCTACTGATTATGAAAATCATGGGTGTTTTGTTTATAATAGACTTATGAATTGCTCTTATGAATCAGGAATTACTCTGAAATCGAATGTGGCTATTGGCAAGTTTTCGTTTGCACCGAAAGCTCTAAATGCAGAAATGCAGGTGCTATTTGCAGAAGGGGCCGGTAGATCAGTCTGGTATGATCGCCGCGTTCGCAACGCGGAAGCCGCGGGTTCAAATCCCGCTCGGTCCACCAATAATTACAACGATAACTTTCCCTACTACCACTTTTTCACGCATTCCACGTAGTTTTAGTAGGGCGTTCCCAAAATCACTTATTACAGATAAACCAAATTAGGGGCACAGACCTCTTTCAGCGAATGGTGACTGATGAATCTTCCAGTTCATTTCCAGCGGTTCCTCTCAAATATTGAACCAACCCCAAATCAGAAAGAAGAAGCAGCAACTGGATATCTTAATCTTCGCTCAAGGCTACAAGAAGAAGATTATGCAGCTTACTTTGATCATTCGTTTGTGTGTGGCTCTTATGGTCGTGACATCGCCCTCCAAACCACCAAGACCGTAGACGTTGTGGTTGTGGCGAATTATACTGCGAGCCTTTGGGAGCCGCATGTTGCGCTATCTCACCTAAAACGGATCCTCTCCAAAAACTGTCAAACCGTCACAGTCCAAGACAATTCAATCATTATCCCGCTGGATACGTTGGAGCTAAAGATAGTTCCCGCTATCAGAACAGATGATGGATTCTTAAAAGTTCCCGACAAGACATCGCATAGCTGGGTACGTTCGAATGCTAGGCGGCATAATCAGGTAAGCGCCGCTATGGACGCATCCAAGAAGGGTTTATACAAACCGCTTGTTAGGGCGCTGAAGTATTGGCGGGACCACAAAATGGCGGAGGCTTGGAAAGCGAAGTCGTTTCTGTTTGAATGCCTTGTTTACGATTACGCAGCCAATTCAGATTTCGATTCGGTTGCTCAGGGAGTTGAGGGCTTTTTATGGTATATCCACAGCAAGTACACTCCGTTCAGGGAATCCCATGACTGCTCGCCATTTATTCGAGAAATTGGGGCAACCGACGTAAATGTCGCAAAAAATTGGACTTACTTAGAGTTTTGCGGCTTCATGGATGCAGTTTTCAAGTCCTGGATTTTAAGTCGCCAGGCAATGGAGGCGCAAAGCAAAATAATGTCTGTTGATAGGTGGCGGCAATTGTTTGGGGATGCATTCCCGTCGGTTACTTAAGTAGAATGCCTGGGCTACCACAACCAAACTTTTGTTAATAAAAAAATAATTTTCAAATTAGTAGAGTAGGAGAACACGGCACTGTTACTTCATCTTCCATAACTTTATGCAGAAACAGCCGTTTTTGGTTCAGCGTCTGGTTCTATTTGCAGGGTGGTTGTGGCGTTTCTACAAGCAAGAACTATCAAAAAGACGTCTTCTTCAATTACTAATCTTCCTAGTAGAAGAAGGGGACTTCATGAAGGCAAGTTTTAGAAGTAATTTATTGGATACCTTTTTTATTAGAGGTCGGCTTACAGTAGTTGGTTTTTTAAATGAATCTTTTAGAGGCTAAAGAGCTATTTAATGAAATTGTCGATGACTGCCCAACGTTAGAAGGGGTTCACTTCATGATTGCGCCAAGTATAGCCACGCATTCAGTTGTTGACGGATACGAGATTCATATGAGCGGCAAAAAATTTGACGATAAAACAATCACATATCTACGGGACTTGGCAATCACCAACGGCTTATTCATTGACACTAAAGAGACAGCAGTCGGTATGTACAGAATAAAGAAAGGGGCTCTGGTATGAAGTTAAATGATGCACAAGAATTACTTAAAGAAATCATAGATAGATGCCCAGCTCTTCATAAAAAAACTTCTTAATAATACTTCCAGAGGCTTCGCCAACAAACATTTCTGAGGGTTATGAAGTTACCATAAGGGCTGATGCTAAAGAGCTTGATGATGAAACCCTAAACATTCTACATGAAATCGGTAAGAAGAGGAAATTAGAAGTTATGGAAGCCTCTGAATCAATAATGTTCTATGAATCCTCTGATAGGGCAAAGAAGTTAAAGAAGGCATTAGACGAATTGAAAGCGCGCGATATCTAACTGAATCGATTGATCCTTACAATCCAAGGAGACTGAACTCACGGAGCGATCAACTTTGAGACAGGGTTCAAATCCCACTCGGTCCACCATTAAACTATTCCACTTTGAAGGTTATTCGAAAATAAATTATCTAAAAAAAGGGAAAAGTTATTTGCAGTTTTTTAAGGTTAAATGTCTATAGCTGCGTCATCTATGTAGATGTTTGCGGTTGAGGTTCCTGCGTAGTAGCCTAAACCGAAGCGGACGCGTTCGACTGCCTCCTCGCCGCTGGTGTTAGCGTTCATTGAAGCGACTTTTACTCCGTCTACGTATAGGCTGATGGTTTCGCCGGTTACTGCTTGAGTGTAATAGGCGTCGATTTGATACCACGTGTTCGCAGTGGGACCTGTGGTTCCCATGGTGTAGGGGTAATTGCCGTCCTGCACTGTCCAGTATATGCCTGATGCGCTTGCTCTAACGCCAAATGATGTGGATGGTACACTGCCGATTCCTTCTAACTGGATAAGCCACATGGCTTGACCATTTGAAAGCGCTAAGCCACTGTCGATGTACACGTAAGCGCTGGCATGCACCGTTGTCGAGCTTGGTATGTTCTGGTAACAATAAGCTCTTCGCACACCGGTGCTTGGGGCTGCGGTGAACTGTGCGCTGTAGCTTCCACTGTGTGGCGTGGCTGAGGTTACGCTAGCTGCGCCCCCGGTTGTGGTTGATGTGCCTGTCCAAGCACTAAAACTGCCGGTTTCAAAACCATCGCTGAAATCGGGGGGTATTGGAGCGTCTTCTGTGAATACTGCGGTTAACATATAGTTGGCGTTCATTGTAATACTGTAGGGGTTTGTTGAGCCTATGTTGGTGCCGTCTATTAGCCAGTGGCTGAAAGCCCAGCCTGATGCGGCGTTTGCTTGTACGGATACGACTGTGCCTTGCGGGTACGAGTAGGTGCCTGAGTTGGGTGTTGTTAAGCCTGAGCCGCTTGTTGCTATGTTTAGGTTATAGTTTACTGTTTGTCCTTGGCCGATCGTTATGGTGTTTGAGGTTCTAGTTATACCATCAGTTAATCCGTCGTTGGGTGTTACTTGGCATCGCCAGTTATCGCCCACCGCTGTCTCCTGTGAGGACATTGTTGAGATGCTGCTTTGGCCGTTTCTTGTCTCAGTGTATCTTTGGTTTACTAAGCCTGCTGAGATTGCTGTTGGATAGATTCTAATTTCATCTAAAGCACCGACAAAAGATGGTACAGTTCCCCAGCCGCTTTCCTTAAAACCAATCTGTAGTGGGCTACCTGAAGTTGCCTGTATGTTTCCAGAAATCGTCGACCCCAGGTTTGTAGCTCTTTGTACGCCGTCAACGTATATTCGCTGTCCGATACCTGACTGGTAGGTACAGACAACATGATGCCATGACGTTAAGGCTGAAGTGATTTGGGCGGTTACTTGGTATATTGTTGAACCCGAATAAACAAGCCATGTCAATGTGATTGAGCTGGAACTTGCGCTGTAATCAACGCAGTAGCTTCGTATTGAATCGTCATAGCGGTCTGGTTTCCAGATGAGTTTTGCAGGCGCGTTAACGTTGCCGGTGTATTTCACGTAGAATTCCATTGAAATCTCGGACCATGTGCCTGCGCCGCCCAAGGTGCTGCTTTGTTCTTCCACTCTGATGAAGTCATTGCCGTCAAAGGCTAATGCTCCGCCTACAACACCGCTTGTCCATCTTGCGCCAAATATGTTACCGTTGTTGTTCCTTCCTGAGTAGTCTCTAGTAATTGCTAATCCACTGTATACTTCGTCAGCGTCGGGTTTTATGTCAAGCGGCAGGTTAAGATTTGCGATGGAGACACCGTTCTTTTGCCAGTTATAGATGTTTGTCACCGGGTTTGCGTCTACGTCTTGGGTGTTTTGGCTGTAGCAATTTAGGTTTTCTGATGCAGTGCTTCCGCCTGTCAACAGTGGTGTACTGTGGGTGGGTGCGTTGTTGGGGTAATACGGCGCGGTTTGGAACCAGTAATCTTTGACTGCTACATGGCCGGATTGGTCTGTTACTCTGACGTTCCAATGGTAGGTTGTGGATGGCGTTAAACCGCTTATAGGAACACTGCGTTGACCGTTGCCGACGTTTGAGCCGCTGCCTGAACCCAAAATAATGTTAGGGCTGCATGTCACTGAATAACTCATGGTTTGGCCCAGTGGGTGGTTAAGGTTGAAGGATAAGGCGTTCAGCGATGTTGAAACGCCTACCGCGTTCATAGTTGGGTTGGTTGAGCGGATGTCTGGATATGGCCATTCGTATGGAACGTATTCTGAAGCGCCGAGTCTTGATTCGCTATAGAAATGTACTTCGCTGCGTGTACGGGGTAAGCCTAGTCGTTCCTGAGATAAACCCAGCGTATCAAAGCAGTAGATTATTCCGCCCTGTGTTTGTACCAGTAGCTCGTTTAAGCCGTTGTCGTTGCGGTCAATATCCTGTACTACTGAGCCTATTGCTCTGTGCCGTAAACCAGTAAAGGAGTCTAACAGTTGATAATTCTGGTTGTAGATGTGGACTCCGCCATTATTAGCGGTACTCCTATCAAACGTAACCACGATGACATCCATGACGCCATCGCCTGTTACTTCTCCAACGCTTGGACCTCTAAAGCAAACAACGTTATTGATTTGGCCGTCTAGTCGCCAGTTGTATAGGTCCCACACGTTTACTTCGTTGTAGCCGCCTTCTTTTCCGTCGGCGCATAGCACTTCGGGGTAGCCGTCGCTGTCTATGTCATAGATTGTTGATTGATAGTGCACTGGCAGCTGTAGTTGTTGATTGTAGAGTGTATTGCCCCATGCATTTGTCAGTGGTCGCCCATTAGTCGAGTTAAGCACACATACACCGGTACCAAGGTTCGTCGAAACCACATCGACAACGCCGTCTCTGTTCACATCGGCAAGCATTGGTATGTTGCTGCTTGCACCCCAATCGTAGATGCACCAGCGTTTTGTGAGGTTATTAGCCCAAAAAGAAGTCAAGCCTCTGCCCCAGCTGCCGTCTCCGAAGTAAACATCGCGTTCGTTCATGTACAATTCGTAGGTACCATCGTTGTCAGTGTCGCCGAGTGATAAGCCTCCTGCGCAGGGATGCCAAACGGTTGTACGTGCTCGCTCAGCAATTGTTGTTCCAGTCCATTCATAGCGTATCAGTTTTCCTGTACGTGGTTGAGTTTCATAGGCCATTACACCTATGTAGAGGTCCAAGTAGCCGTCGTCGTCTGTGTCTCCTATGACTCCACTGCCGTCTATGCGTCCACCGATGGGTGTGATGTAGCCGGGGTTACCATTATAGGTGCCGGATGCCCGCCACAGTATGCTGCCGTCTTCGGCATTTAGGATGTATATTCCTGCCGGATGCTGGAGTGTCACGAGGATTTCTAGTCTGCCATCGCCATCTATGTCCGCCATTTGTAATGTTGCAGTATCGCCGATCCCAACGATGCTTCTTCGCCAGATTTCGTTGCCGTTTCTACCGTTTAAGCAAGTTACCCGTCCAGGTGAAGATGATGGTTGGACTGGCCCGCCAGCGTGAATGACCTCTTCGCCTGCTATGTCTGGTCTTACATCTGCTGTAAGTAATGCTTCTCCGCCGCCTGCTACGTATCCTGTCCATTTGGGAGTTAAGTAGGGATGTGAAGCTCCACTGGGATTCCATATCGCTGCTAAAGTTATCTCCGTTGGTATAATCATAAGTAACAGAGTGATTGAAGCAAATATTGTAAGGTAACGAGTTGTCTGTTTTTTTAGAGATTTGTTTTCCAACAAAATTGTATTCGCCTTTTTAGTTGTTCTAAAAGCATAAAATAATGAGAACTTGTTAGCAATAAATTGAGTAGGAAGTTAAGCTATAGAACACCTCAACCAATGTTTTAGATGGTACCTTAGAAATAGGGTGGCGTGACCGAAAGAAAGCCGGGATGAGGTTGTAATAGTTTTTTCCCTCATAAAAAAAGGGTTTAGCAAACTTGCTATTGGCGACTAAACTGAAACAAAAAAGCAACTTACTCTTCGAATTAGAAATACAACAACAAACCATTGCCAACTTAAGTTAACTACTTATCGCTATTACCTCACCCAAATAGGAAAACAAGCAAACTATAATTCGCAAGCTATGCGAACTGTTTTTTTCAAGAATTGTTAAAAATTACCTAGCGTTTAAGCGGTAAGGAAGAGAGAAAAACCTTGAAAAAAATTGCAGTATCCCTGATAGCCATCTGTCTCCTCTTACCGATATTTTTCGGTTTAATAACCTCAGAGGCAAATGCAGCAACCACCCAATCAGCAAACAAGGTATTCCTTGGTCTAAGCGGATACCCCACAAGCACAACACAAATAGACAACATAATCGCCACCATGAAAGCAAACGGACTCAACACCTACCGTATGAGCGCAAATCCAACGTGGTCTAGCGGTCCACACCCATATCATAAGGAATTCATTCAGTACTTCCTTGACCATAGCGACTTCACCATAATCGTAGACCGTAACCATCTCTACCCACCTACCGAAGCATCAGCCACATCAGCACGAAACAATTGGGCATCAGCCAGGAACAGCGTTTTCGAAGTACTCCAAGCCTACCCTAACAACCCAAGAGTCATCGTTGAACTCGTAAACGAATATATCTCCAGCGACTTCTACTCAAGAATGCAAAGCCTCGTAACAGAAATCCGATCAGCAGGCTACACAAACGGCATACTATTTGACAAATGGAACCAAG
>Ga0123335_1007946_pt1 | contig 11621 bp, 8 predicted proteins | sample BiotimSIPDNA_2_FD_89707 | JGI IMG/M metagenome (GOLD analysis project Ga0123335, IMG submission 89707) | Anaerobic biogas reactor microbial communites from Washington, USA - Biogas_R2 time_0 SIP DNA | ecosystem: Engineered > Bioreactor > Anaerobic > Unclassified | place: Washington, USA... | reverse complement strand
AGTTCTAATGCTAAAGTTAGAATCTGCCTTTCGGCGCCGCCATGCCAGGTAATGGCCGGGTGGAGCATTGCGATTTTCAACTTTATGTCCTTTTACTTTTGAAGTACTTATTGTCAGACCTTGAGGTAATAAAGATACTGATAAGTAACCAAGAGACGTGTAAATATAGTCCCATGCTACCGTAAGCCAGACATTACGTTGTTCTTACCTTGAGCGCTCTGTTTTGTCTCTAAATAGAACAGCTTAATATTAGAAACGAGCCTCGTATTCATTGAGAACCAATCAAACACCCGAAAGGCCTCCTCATGTGTGAATGAGCGCCGAAGAGACCGAAGCACTATCCAAAGATTAGAACGCTTAAAATCATTCAAGTTTAAAAAGTCAAAAAAAAAGAAAAAGGAAAGGATCCTTTCTTTCTACCTATGGGCGTCTTCTAAGTAACAATAGTGCAAGAAGTGCGCCAATTACTATTACGGCGACTATTGTACCTATTGACATCGGTAAGAAGTATTGGTCAGCCATAGATACTACTGTTGGGTGTGGCGTTGACGTTGCTGGTGCGGGGTCGACTGCGAATGCGGTTGTAGCACTTGATGGCCAATAAGAATCGCTGCCTGCAAATGATGCATAAACGGTGTATTTGCCCTCTATGTCAGGTGTCCATTGGTAGCTGTAGAAGCCTGTAGCGTCTGTGGTTGTGGTGCCGATTGTTCTATAGTTGCCGTTGGCGTCAATCGCATTTAGTGTAACGGTAACTCCGGTTGCGTTAGTTGGACATGGTTTTTGTTGGTAAATGTATTCCATCCATGCGGTTTGGCTCTCGTCAGAAACTACTGGAACGCCGTGGGGGAAGCGCGCGGATTGTTCTTCTTGCTTAGTACCAGCGGAGATGTCAGTTACAGTGCCGCTTATAACCAGTGATTTGCCGAATTCGATTGACGCTTTTGGTGCGTCTACTGTTAAAGCGCTGGGTCCTTTGCCGATTGAGTATATTTTTCCGTCATAAGCATTTAAGAATATTAAGTGTCCATCGGCTATTGCGACTGGTGCGAGTGATGTGCCGAGGCCTGAAGCAGACCAGGTAGGTAGGTTCCAGACTTCTTTTCCTGTGAAAGCGTCGACTGCGTAAACGCGGTAGCCTTCGTATAGTGGGGTGTTAGGTGAGTGCTCGCCGGCAAATACAAAGATCATTCCATCTGCCGCTGCAGCGCCTTGGATTGGGTATTGTCCCCAGGGAGTTGCAATACCGCTACTTGTATCGTTGAAAGTCCATAGTAAGGTTCCGTTATTCATGGAGAAAGTTTTGATTTCTCCTCCGTAGCCAGTTACGTAGAGGTTTCCGTAGGCGGGGAATCCTGCTCGGCTGCTGTAGTACTGGAATGCTCGGAAGTCACCGACTGGTCCCCAGAGAAGGTCACCTGTATCTAAGCTATAGCCTAGTCTTTGGCCTGTCTCAAAGTCAGTCATTGTAAAGGTGCGGTAGACGGGATCTATTGGTTGCCATGCTAACATACGTGTGAGGTTGCCTGCAGGTGCCGCGTAGTTCTTTATCCAAAGGAGGGAACCTACTGCGCCTCGTGTAGGGTCTAAGTTTATTGCCCATAAGGTGTAGGGATCAGGGGTCTCTCTCGGTAGCGATGTTAGAGCTACATTGCTGCTGCGCCCAAGGATTAAGTCGTCATGTAGTATTCCGATGATGCTTGGAGAAGCGCTGCCTGGCAAATTGGGTATGGTTACGTTCCAAGTGTATGTGCTTGATGTATTGATGCTTTTTCCTGTTGGACGGTATGGATTGGTTGAGCTTCCTAAATCGGGAGACGCTGTCCAGTTCCAGAGGGCTAGCCAACGGTTGTTATAGTTGAGTACATATCGTACTATTTGTCCGTCGTCTGTGTAAACTTCAGTACCGCCAGGTACATTGGTCAAGTTGAAAATCGCTTTCCCTGTGAAGGCATCATACGCATACCAAGTCGAGCCAGAGGTTTCCCATAATGTTCCTCCGACGACTCCGTGTTGGTTGGGGTTATCAAAGTTGAAGAGTTGAGCTTTAGATGGTGAGATATCGTCTCTGGACCAAATGGTTTCGCCTGTTTGTAAATCGACAGCACAGTACTCGCCGCCGCTTCCTGCATGGTTGAGTGGTTGCCGGTAGTAGAGTATTCCACCTATAATGATGGGGTTACCGAATCTTGTCTCATATGAAAAGCCTGAATAGAATGTAGAGCCTTCATCAGTTAATCCGCCAGTTAATCCTCCGAATTCGATTGGTTTTGTCCACATGATGTGGGCTGATTTAGGTGCGCTGCCATCTTTCTGCCAGACGTCGGCAGATGCTGCTCCGCCAAGCCAGTTTGAGCTTATTGACTGCCAAAGAGTGTTTTGACCTTCAATTGGGCGAGACCAGTACTCTGAAGGAAGCGGAGTATCCGGTATTCCCAGTATTGGTTGTTCTTGGACGGTTAATGTGGTTTCTGCACTGCTAGGTAGGTATTCGTCGTTTTGGTATGCACCGCCATAGGTGTAAATTTGCCCTGGGAATGTAAACTTTAGAGTGTATGTGCCTGGTTGTGTTGGTGTAAATGGATAGTACTGTGAGGTTGTTGTATCCCAAACGGTGTCCCATTTCTGAGTCTGGGTTGTGCCATCTGGAGCTGTAATCGTAAGTTCGTAGTTGTGATATCTGATCTCGTTAGTTAGGGCTGTTCCCTGTATGGTTCTGTCCATCCAGAAGATGATGAGTGCTTCTTGTCCGACACCGACAGGATTGGGCGCTACAGAGATGTAAGCGTGGGTAGGTAGTTTCCATGGGGGAGTATGAGCTCCGGCTAGTGGTAAAGTCATGATCGGTATAGAAATTGATACTATCAGAAGTAGAGATAGCAAAAAAAGCAACTTTTTTTTGTTATGCATTTTTATTTAATTCCTCCCTTCAATGCTTAAAATCAATGCTTTTATAACCTTGTCACATCCTGCTGTTGAGACAATAAAGGGCATGGTCGTTTTATTGAATCAGTGATCCTTTCAGCGCGCGCGCTCAAAATAATTACCGGATGCAAGCAGTAAACCACCAGGTATCTTCAAAACTACAGCTACACCAATATCAGCTCTAGACCAATTGGTTAGGATCAACCGGGGTTAAGCTTACGCTTAAAGGCTTAATAAAAGTGATAGATTGGATAACGCTTGACTGCACCGAACAAGCGGCCGGGAAAGTCAGGGAGAACGTTACTATAACGAATACTACAGTTGCCAGGTACTCCCTTCTCAAAGTCATTCCCCGCCAACAATTAGCCCTATTCAAAAGACCCTACTAATAAAACCTTAGATAAACACAAAAAAGCTAACCCGCTACCGGAAGATAAACTTCAAAAACAGTACCCTTATTCAACACACTCTTAACTTCAAGCCTTCCCCCATGCGCCTCAATAATCCGCTTACAAGTCGGAAGCCCAATACCCATACCCTTAGCTTTAGTCGTAAAAAACGGCTGCCAGAGCCTCCTAAGCGTCTCCTCAGACATACCAACACCACTATCAACAAACTTAACCACAACAAAACCCCCAGCCCGCCTAGCCGACACCACAAGCCTCCCACCCCCTGGCATCGCATCAAACGCATTCTTAATCAAATTACAAAAAACACGCTCAACCTTCTCAGGATCCACAAAAATACTAGCCCCCTCCAAAATATCCAAACTAACCTCAACACCCTCCGGCGACACAAACATTCCTAACGAATTCTTAACCAACTCACTAACCTCAACACGAACCCTATCCAACTTAATCTTAGACGAATAATCTAGAAGATCGTTAACAATCTTATTTGAATACAAAACACAATCATCAATAGTACTAAGCATAGCGTTCCCCTTCTCACCAAGCACCTTACTATAGTTCTTCTTCAAAACATAATTGGCGTTTCTTATACCGGCAAGAGGATTACGCAAATCATGCGCTACCATACTAGAAACATCCAGCATGGCATCCATCTTACTATTCACAGTATTACTAACTGCATCTGAGAGAATAACTATTTCATCAGACTCAAATTTCCCCTTACTTACCCTCTTGGACTGAAAAGGAATATCCCCAACAGACGCCGCAAGCTTATTCATCGGCCGAATAATCTTGTGCTCCAAAACAAAAAAGATGGATGCCGAAAAAATAGCAATAATAACTATCGAGAAAGCGATGGAGATGGTCTCAACCCATGCACCCTGCTGATAAGCGATTCTTGGCCTGTTAACTTGAAGAATAAACGCCGGATTAGAGTTAAGATCATTTAGAAGACCGTACGCCGAAATATTGAACTCATTATTCTCAACAAGCAAAGGCGATTTCGAGTTCAAAAGCAACGGCTCAACTGCCTGCAAACTACCCAGAACATTAATCGAAAAATCTACGTTACTCATTTTTTTAAGCGCCGCCACTTCTTGAGAATCTAAGTAAATCCCAAACATCAATCTACCAACCGCAGGACCAGCAATTTCACTAGTCAGAATCGGCGTAGCAGCTATCATCATAGGCTGACCGTTAACTAACAGCAACCCTGAGACCGCAGGGCTTTCACCAGTCAAATTCCAGTTAAGCGAGTTAGAAACTATTTCCCCACAAATATCAGCCTGCAAAGAAGCAGTCATGTTATCCCGTATTTTACAATAAAGCAAGTTGTTATCAATATCAGAAATAATAACAAGGTTCAAATCAAGATTTTGAAATGTGCTATCCCGAAAGTTACTCTCAATAAACTCAAAATCATGATTCTGCGCAAAGTCATAGGTATCATCCCACCAAGCATAATCTACAGTACTGCGCTTCACCTAACTCTTCTGTTATGTCCTGATTGTCAACGCTTTTAAAACCAGGCATGATAACCGAAACTACTACAGCATGCAGCAGAAGGAAGATAACTACACTGACGACGGCTAAACCGATAGCCGCTTGTTTCCTAAGCTTCATACCCAATACCTGATACTCAACTTCTGAGTAAAAACGGAATTTAAACTTAACGCATTACAAATAAAGTCTAGAAACCTCAAGAACCCAAATTAATAAATGCATTGAACCCGAGTGTTAGCTACTCAAAAGACCCTACTTAGGAAATTAGCGGTAACTCTTTTTAACTACGAAGCCTTTAGTGAACAGAAGCATTTTCAAGCGGATTCCTTTATCTGCAGCTATCAACCAATCGAGGAGTATAAATTTGTTCAACCCAAGTGGTACAGAACCATCAGCAGATTCCATTGCTTTCTTAGGAACGTATGTTCCCAGAGAGTGCGGAATAGCAACATACACAAAAGACCTGGTTGACTCAATAGATCTCCTAGAAGAGTTCGCTCCAGCCCGGGTCATTAGCGTAAATGAAAAAGAGACCATTTATGATTATAGCAGCCGAGTTAAACACCAAATAATACAGGACTACGAAGAGGATTATATTAAAGCTGCCAAGTACGTCAACGAATCCCGAATCAAAGTGGTGAACTTACAGCATGAATTTGGCGTCTACGGTGGGGAATGGGGGAATTACATTCTCTCCTTCCTACAAAACGTGCGCAAACCCGTCGTCTCTACACTTCACACAGTCCAACCCGGGTTTGAATCTCCAGCACGAGAAATTCTTCAAGAAATAATTGATCGTAGCGCGGCCGTTCTTGTTATGGGACAAAATGCCAAGAAAATTCTTTCAGAATACACTGATTCAACCAAAAAAGTAAATGTTGTCCAACATGGCTGCCCAGACATACCCTTCCTGAACAATGATAACGTTAAACCCTCGCTAGGTCTGAAGGGAAGAATAGTTTTGTCAACTTTTGGTTTAATTAACCAGGGCAAAGGCATCGAATATGCTATTCAAGCTCTACCCCCACTTGTTGAAAAATACCCCAACATAATCTACCTGATAATCGGACAAACCCACCCTATAGTAAGAAAAAATGAGGGCGAAACATACCGTATGAACCTTATCAGAAAAGTTGACCAACTCGGTCTTGGGAATCATGTGAAATTCCACAACCGGTTCCTCACCAAAAGAGAGTTGATAAGGTATCTACAAGCAACTGACATCTACATTACGCCATATTTGGGAGCAAATCAAATCAGCAGCGGTACACTGGTCTACGCGCTGGGGGCTGGCAAAGCCATTGTTTCGACTCCTTATCTTCACGCGAAAGAGGTTTTATCCCATGAAAGAGGCGCTTTCTGCGAATTCAGAGACTCAGACTCAATTACACAGCAGGTCAAGCAACTTCTAGAAAACAACAATTTAAGAAGAGAAATGGAGAAGAAAGCCTACAAGTACAGCCGCAGTTTCACCTGGCCAAAGGTTAGTCAGAAATACGCGGATATACTAAAGCAAGCAATACGCCAGTGAGATGCCACTTCTTATGATCCTCCCTGCCATCAAGCTAGATTTCCTCGAAACCATCACCGACGACACGGGTATTTTTCAACACACGAAATTCGGAACACCCAACCGGCGAGAAGGCTACACAACCGACGATAACGCCAGAGCTCTAATAGCTCTTATTAAATACAGCTATCACATCAGAGGTAACTCTCAATTAAATAAGTTAATAAACACATACCTAAGCTTCCTTTTTCACATGCAAAGGAAAGACGGCAAGATGCAGAACCTTATGAGTTACGATCGCCACTTCCTCGACCTGGAAGGTTCCGAAGACTGTATAGGTCGAACTTTGTGGGCATGCGGATGCTTAATAAACAGCAAGTTATCCCTTGAAAAAAGGATTTTAGCAAAAGAAATTTTCGACAAGGCTTTGCCTTGGGCGCCTTTCTTCAAATCCCCGAGAGCCGATTCCTGTGCGATATTAGGTCTGACTCAGTACCATCGAGCTCACCCTGAAGATGAAAACTTGATCAGAAACACAGAGATTCTCTCAGATAGACTACTAAATCACTACGAGAAAGCAAGCTCCAGCGATTGGCGTTGGTTTGAGCCCTATCTCACATACGAAAATGCTAGGCTTCCACACGCTCTATACGAAGCTTACCGAGAAACAAAACAAAAAAGATACCTTCAAGTTGCAGAGGAATCCCTGAAATTCCTTCTCGAAGTCCAGATCATAAACGACACCTTCGTACCCATAGGAAACAAGGGATGGTACCAAAAAGGTCAAGCAAGGCCGATGTATGATCAGCAATCAATAGAGGCTGCTTCAATGACTGAAGCATTAATATCATCATACCGGGCAACAAGTAACCCGCAATATAAGAAAACAGCAGTAACAATCTTTAACTGGTTTTTGGGAAAAAACACCCAGAACGTCGTAGTCTACAATTCAACAACAGGTGCTTGTCGCGACGGAATAACAGCGACAGGACTTAACCTCAACGAAGGCGCAGAATCTAATGTCTGCTACCTTTCAGCCCGTATTGAACTTGAAACGGGATAGAACTCAGACCAAAAAGTTCACGCTGGGCGCGCGACCCGCAAGAAGGCATCATTTGTCACCACAGACTCTCCGAATTGAGGCTTACATACTGCTTATGTCTGACCTTTTTTGGTATTGGCGGTACCTCCCAGGTTGTGTTTGGGTGTAGCTGATTGCGATGCCGTCTTAGTATCTCCACGCGCTAAAAGAATCTGTTTTAACAGAAATCAAACAGCAGAAAAATTTTTTTATTATAAAGATAACAGTATTATAACTAACGCCGGAGTTAATTTTAAAACATGAGTAGCAAAGGTAAGCCTGCTCAAGATCGCTGGCATAGTGTTGATATGCCAAAACAAGACGCAAAGAAGAGAATCTCAAATTTTAATGAAGTTACACTAGGATATAGCGAAGAGCAAGCCCAAAAAGAAGCATCAAGATGTCTCCTCTGCACAAACCCACCCTGCTCAAAAGGTTGCCCAGTCGGCATTAACATCCCAAGTTTCATACGGTTAACCAAAGAAAAAAAGTATGAACAAGCCCTCAGAAAAATTAAAGAAAAAAGTAGCTTCCCAAGTATCACCTGCCGAATATGCCCACAAGAAGAACAATGCCAAAAATCATGCAACATAGCCAAAAAAGGGGATGCAATCCAAATCGGTAGACTCGAAAGATTCCTCACAGAATGCGAGAAAACCAAAAAGAAAAACACCTGTACTAGCAGGAATACATTCTCCACCGGAAAAAAAGTCGCAGTAATAGGATCCGGACCATCTGGACTAACAGCTGCCGCAAACCTAGCAAAATTCGGCCATAAAGTTGTCATCTTTGAAGCCCTACCAGTTGCAGGAGGCGTACTTGCTTATGGCATACCTGAATTCAGATTACCCAAAAGCATAGTCAAAGAAGAAGTAGAATGTATCCGCAAGCTCGGCGTTAAGATATATACTAACCTTCAAATCGCCAAAATCTCAGCAGTTGATTCACTCATACAAGAGGGATTCGACGCAGTCTTCATAGGAGCTGGTGTAGGCATACCTCAAACTCTTGGAATACCTGGGGAAAACTTGAAGGGTATTTATCCAGCAAACGACTTCTTAATGTACACAAATCTCAGTCTTTTTTACAAATGCCAAGAAGTAGATAACACCATTAAAGTTGGAAAAAAAGCAGTAATAATAGGCGGAGGCAACGTCGCTATTGACGCAGCAAGAACCGCTCTACGATTAGGCGCTGAATCCGTAACAATCTATTATCGCAGATCACGCGAAGAGCTGCCTGCAAGAAAAGAAGAAATAAAAAACGCCCAAGAAGAAGGAATAGCATTCCAATTTCTATGTTCGCCTAAACGTTTCATCGGCGACGAAGAAGGACATGTCAAATACATGGAATTCGTCCGAATGCAACTTGGTGAACCCGACAGCTCAGGAAGACGAAAACCGACCCCAATCGCAGGGTCAGAAAGTATCACCGAAGTCGATTTTGTGGCAGTAGCTATTGGTCGCAGAGCAAACTCTATAGTTCAAGGGTTCACAAAAGGCATAGGCGTAAAAAACGAGGGAATCATCGTAACTGAAGACGAAACAACCAAGACAAGTCATGAGGGGATATATGCGGGCGGCGATATCGCGACAGGTGAAGCCACCGCTATCAGCGCTATGGGTTCAGGACGGAAAGCGGCAAGATACATCGACGAGTACCTTATGAAAGCATGCCGTTACCCACAAATGGTAGTAACAAAATAGTGCACGCATCCGCGCATAAAAGAACAAAACAACAACAGCACAAAAACCCAATTTCTAGACCACTTAACCAGATATTGCCTAAAACGTTTGGAAGCGTCCTGTCCCTAATTAAACTGTTAAAGCTGCTGAACAGAAGAACAATACTAAGCGCATTTATTCAGCGATTTAAATTCAAACCAAAAGAACACAAAGGAAGGGAAGATTGCTATATCTTTTACTTTTACCGATACACGCATCTACCATAACAGCGCTTGGTGCTCTAACCATATCACTGCAAACTCGCAGACAAAGAATCATAAGAGTGAAGAAGAGTATTTAGAGTGGCTTGAAGCAGTACCGCTGCCAACTGGGCCACTGCTGAGGTTGACTGCATGTGCCGAAATCAACCTGTAGATTCATGCCGATTTTTAGCTGATCATGAGGTACACCCTGAATCATACCGGGGATTCGGACTCCGCCTGCTAACTCGACGATGCCGACTGCGTATGGTGTTAGGTTCTGGAATTGCTGAGGAGCCACGTTGATGATTGTGTAGGTGAGGAGTTTTGCTTTACTTGAAATGTTTAACCAGCTGAATTTGTCTGCTCCGCATTTATCGCAGTAGGGACGTGGTGGCAGATGGACTTTTTTACATTTCTGACATATGCCGCCCATCAGTTTGCCCTGCTCTAGGAACTTGTAGAATTGCTCAATAGTGAATGGCTCAACTGGTGTATTGACATAGGTTGGTGTAGTCATTATTGGTCTCTCCGGTAGATGTGTACTGCGGCTGTTGCGCCGGAACCACCGATATTATGAGTCAAGCCGACTTTTGCGTCTTTCACTTGGCGCTTATCAGCTTGATCAGTTAGTTGCAGATACATTTCGTAAGCTTGGGCAGTTCCTGTTGCGCCAACTGGGTGCCCTTTTGATTTCAATCCGCCGCTTGTGTTAACAGGAATAGCTCCGCCAAGCGACGTTGCACCGCTATCAACGAGTTTACCGCCTTCGCCCAAAGCACAGAAGCCGAGGTCTTCGTACGCGATGAGTTCAGCGATTGTAAAGCAATCATGCACTTCGGCGAGGTTTACCTGCTCTGGTTTGATATTTGCCATTTCGTAGGCGGCTTTAGAGGCGAGCTTTGTGGATTGTAGTGAGGTTAAGCTATCGCGTTCATAGAGTCCGATGGCGTCGGTTGCTTGCCCGCTGCCCACTATGTGCACCGGCTGGTCTGTGTATTTGGCTGCGAGTTCGGGCTTGGTTAGTATGATGCAGCTTGCGCCATCTGAGATTAGGCTGCAGTCGTAGAGTTTAAGCGGCCACGCCACATACTTTGAACCCATCACGGTTTCGACTGGGACTTCTTTCTGCATGTGCGCCTTAGGGTTAAGCGCGCCGTGGTGATGGTTTTTAGACGCAATTTTGGCGAGGTGCTGCTCGGTTGTGCCATACGCGTTCATATGCGCTGTTGCCATCATGGCGAATAAGCCTGGGAATGTAATGCCGTGGAACTGCTCGAACGGGTAGTCTGCTGCCATCGCGAGGTACTCTGTGACTTCTGCGGTGGTTCGGTGAGTCATCTTCTCTACTCCGCCGACGATTACTACGTCGCTTAAGCCTGAGAGGACAGCGTAGATGCCTGTGCGTAGAGCGGCGCCTGAGCTTCCACAGGCTGCTTCGACACGGGTTGCTGCAACGCCTCGTAGGCCAATCCAGTCAGCTATGGTTGCGCCCATGTGGCCCTGGTGCTCGTAGGATTCGCCCATGTGGCCGATGAACATTGCTTTAACGTCCTGTTTTGGGTCCAGTTTTGGGCAGCGGCTGAAAGCTTCCGTTGCTGCTAGGCCGAAGATTTCTCTTCCCAGCAGACCGTCGTGTTTGCCGAATTTAGACATGCCTGCGCCGATTATGCTGACTAGTGGTTTCCCATTCAATCCCATTATTCCCTCTGTAACCATACAGTGATGGTGGCGCAAAATAAAAACTATGCAAGTAACGACGGCAAGCCTGCCCTACTTGGAAGAGGACGGTCTGTCGCAGAGCAACAGGACATTATAGGTGCGTTTTAGTTTTTCACCAAAAATCTGGGCTGCGTTTAGATCCTCTTGGTTTGGGCGCCCCTTCGAGATGCCACCGACGACTTTATTGAAAAGAAAAGTATCATAGCCAGCACAGTTGAATTCGTCGAGGATGTTGTAGCCTTTTTCTTCAAGTTTTCGGTGTAGTTTCCTGTGGAACCCTTCGATTTTGCCTTCTTCGCCGCTTGTTGAGAAGATGAAAACGGTTTTATTGTTGCCCTGTGGCAGTTTATCAACGAGTTTTAGTATGCTTCCGTGGTGTTTGCCGAAGAATATTCCTGAGCCGAACCCGACTAAGCTGTAGTCGTCGACTTCGGTGGGATTTACTTCTTGGGGGGTTTTTATTTCTGCGCCCAAGGTCTGGGCGATTACTTGGGCTACTTTTTGGGTGTTATTATGATGATATGATTGGCAAACAAGTAAGGCTTT
>Ga0123335_1007945_pt1 | contig 11622 bp, 4 predicted proteins | sample BiotimSIPDNA_2_FD_89707 | JGI IMG/M metagenome (GOLD analysis project Ga0123335, IMG submission 89707) | Anaerobic biogas reactor microbial communites from Washington, USA - Biogas_R2 time_0 SIP DNA | ecosystem: Engineered > Bioreactor > Anaerobic > Unclassified | place: Washington, USA... | reverse complement strand
TGATGAAAATGGCAGCCAGCGAGGCTATCAAGCAGGCTGGACATAAGCAATCATCGGAAAAAATGGGCTTGTTGCTGGCGACCAACTTCGGACCGATGGCAAGGTTGGAATGGGCTTGGTGGGAACAACGTGACCTGGGAGTGATCACGGAAGAAACATACGCCCCTTACGATGAAATCATCCAATACATCGGAGATGCATTCGGCTGCAACGGACCGCGTATGCAAATCTCGATGTCATGCGCATCGGGCGCTGCCGCCGTCAGCATCGCAGCAGATGTCATCAGGCAGGGAAGAGCAGATAAGATGCTGATCATCGCCTACGATTACCTTGCCGAATCAACCTGGTGCGGATTGACCAATCTCAGAACCATTACCACCGATATCATGCGTCCTTTTGACAGCAAGCGGTCTGGGACGATCTTTAGCGAGGGTGCCGCCGCGATGCTCCTGGAGCGGGAAGGCGCATCGGATTCCCCCGCCTTGGCATGGCTCCTCGGCTCCGCCACCAACAATAACGCCCACCACATGACGGCTCCTCCCAAGGAAGCCGCCGGCTCAAGGCGCGTCATGGAAACCGCCTTGGAATTGGCTGGTCTCAAGCCCCAGGACATCGAGCATATTTGCGCACACGCAACAAGTACGAAAGCCAATGACGAAACAGAAGCCGCAGCCCTCAGGAACATCTTCGGCGATCGATTGCCAACCTTGACCGTCACTGCCCACAAGTCTCAATTGGGACATCTCCTGGGCGTCGCCGGATTGGCTGAAGCGGCTGTCACGATCAAGGCGATGATCGAAGGCAAAATCCCGCCGACCATCAACCACGATGACATGGATCCCGACTGCATTCCCGTCGATTGCAACCCAGGTACTCAGGTTCGCAACAAGTCATTTGCCACGGCGATTACCAACTCCGCAGGCATCGGCGGAAACAATTCCTCGCTGGTCATTAGCGCCAAGCCGCAGCACAAGGCGCCGAAATTCCAGATGCTGGACAAGGTCTACGTCCAGTCGATGGCATGGGTGGTTCCGGATAACGTCGGAAAAGGAAAAGAATTGCTCGACCATCCGGAATGGTTCAAGTGCACGGATGCAACCAATATGGCGCTGCAGGATTTCTCTGCAAAAAATTACCTTAAGTCCGTAAAGGGATATCTTGACCTATCAGGCGGACTCTTCTTGACTGCCGCTTCGCTCTGCCTTGGAGAAGATATCGGTACTGAACTGAAGGAAAAGAAGGGGATTTGTACAGGAACCAGATTTGGCGCCAACTCATCGGGATATCAATTCTTCACACAAATGAACGAAAAAGGACCGCGTCTCGCAAGCCCGCTGATCTTCCCGCATAGCTATGCCAATACGCCGGGAAACCTCGTCTCAATTGAATTCGGATATGGCGGACCACACGCTGTGTACTTCGGAAACCAAGATATCAGGGAATTGCTCGAATTTGCAGCAGAACGATTGGCGGATGGCACGAGTGACGAAATGCTCCTGGGTGTCTATGAAGCGGCAAATCCAGTTGCAATAGACGATGGCAGAAAGGTGCTCAATGGCGCTATCGCACTGAAGTTGACCGCAACGCCGTCTGATGATCAGGTAATGGCCATTGATCTCGCAGCCATGCGCAATAATGGTCCTGTGATGCCCAGCCTGGGCGCTGTCGAGGCTCTTGGTCAATTCCTGATCAAAGCGAAAATCTAAGTGGGATTCTGAATGAAAAGAATTGTGTTCCTGTGTGTGGCGGTATGCTCGTCCTTTCTGATGGCCGAGCTATTGCCCCAGGGTCGATTTGTCGGCGAAGGCATTGCGAATGGTTGGTGGAGGGATGCCCCTGACGACCATCAGGGCACGATGAAAGTTGTTGAGGTTGATGGTCGTCAAGCCCAGTTGATTCATTGGACTGGGCGCGGCAAGGTAGGCATCTACAGGACTTCCACGGATATCAGGGGAATCCGCCCCAATGCCAACTATCTTCTGGAAGGTTGGGTCAAGGCGGATTCCGAATGGGCTGTCTTTTGGTACGAATTCCTAAGAAACAGGGAGTACCTGACCCATGTTCCGGGACGTGACGCAAAAACCGATTGGCGAAAGCTTTCCCTGAAAATCAAGACTACCGCTGATTGCTCGTACTTCCGCATTTCATTGATCGCCAGAAATCCAGGCGAACCGATCTATTTTAGCGACTTCTCGCTACGATGCCTGGACGATACCCCGGAAGTCCGGGTTCCCTTGCTAAAGGAAGCGCCCGTCCAGGATGCGGATTGGGCAAAGGCAGTCCAGCTATCACCATTCGTCACGCTGGGAAAAGACATGAAGCTACCGGATGTGACGACGCAGGCAAGCGTGGCATACCATGACCAAAAGCTCTATTTCAAGATCCTCTGCCACGAACCGGAATTGGACAAGCTTAAGCTGAACCAAAAAAGCTTTTGGGACAATGATACGATCGAGCTGTTCCTGGCCACAAATCAAGGAACATTCCATTTTGGCATCACCCCCGATGGCAAGTCCCTGCAACGCAAAATCCTGCCGGATACAGCTAGGTTTTTCAAGGATTGGCATTCTTGGGATTTTATCAGAGAAGCGGATGAAAACTTAAAAGCACTCGATTGGATCGCCTCCGCTACAAGACAACCGGAGAATAATGCCTGGATTGCACATGCGACAATCGACATTCCAAAGCAAATCATCCCGAAAAACAAAGTTTGCAAACTGCAATTGGGACGGTCAAGAAAAATCGGAGATACCCAGCAAAATAGCGCCTGGTGCAGAACCAACGGCGAATTCTTCCTGGAAGAGGGTGCCAATGGATGGCTGTGGCTCCCGCACGAACCCGATGATGTCAAGCCGCAGGAGATCATGTCAAAGTCGCTCCTCGAGCAACTTCAGGAGAAGTTTGTCGTTCCAGCCCCACAAAGGCAAACAACTGGAAGCAAAGCGATTACCTGGTCTGATTCACCCAAGGTCTTTTTCGATGCAAGCTGCCAAAAGTCTTTCCTTGTTCTTTGCAGGGTCTTCAACCATCAATTCGGCATCGAACCCCAAAAAGTCGGCAAGCCAGAGCAGGCGGATATCATCCTGACGCTGGGCGATGTCGCACAAGACCTTAACCTCACACCTTGGCAACACCATGAAGCCTACGAAATCGCCGCCGAAAAACAAGCGATCTTGAAGGCGAATACGACTCGTGGACTCGCCTGTGCGATTCAAACCATGAGGCAACTCTGCGTCAGATACGATGACCAGGTTGCGATGATGCAAGCCGATATTCTCGATTGGCCCAATATGCAATTCAGGGGCTGGCAGCTTTTCGCGCCGGATACGCAACAATTCATGGACGATGCATTCAAGGTCATCGATACGCTTGCAGCACTCAAATTCAACTGGATCGCCATCCAAATCGATGACAGAATGGTCTATGAAAAACACCCGAAACTTGCAAGGGAGAATGCGCCGACCAAAAGCCAGCACAGGGAAATCGCTGATCTGATCGACCTCTATGACATCAATCCACTGCCGATGACACAATGCATGTCGCATTTCGACTTCATACTCAATAAACCAGAATTCAGGCACTTTGCGGAGATCCAAAATCCAGACCCGAAGGCAAGATGGAAATTCTGGAACTACTGCCCAAGGCACCCGGAAGTCCATAAGCTCATGTTCGATATGATCGAAGAGCAACTTCAATGCTACCCAAAGGCAAAACTCTACAATGTGGCGCTCGATGAAATTACCTTTGAACCGATTGGAGTCTGCGACAGGTGCAAGGGTGCGTCAGGCGGCGAACTCTTGGCGGAGGAGATCAATATCCTCTATGAATTCCTGAAGAGCAAGGGAATCAGTATGGCAATGTGGGGCGACCAGCTGCTGGTTGAGCACAATGGCGGGGAACCCTATAATACCGCACAGGCGCTCCCTAAAATCCCCAAGGACGTGATAATATTCGATTGGCACTACGATATTGGAAATTCGCATAAATCAGTCAAGTTCTTCCAGGACAATGGTTTCCAATTGGTGGGAAATGGATGGTACTGGCCCGCAAATATCACCACGTTCATCGATGAAATCAAACGCCTAAATTGTCTTGGGTTCAGCGGAACAACCTGGAAGCCAATCGAATTCATCCGCAACTCGCATCATTTGATGACAGCAATCGTACTCGCGGCAGAACGAACATGGGCTGTTGACAAGATGCCGATCGAAAAGATCAACTATCATACCAATAATGTATTCCGTTCCTTGCATGATCCATACCAACCAGGTCAGCCAAGCAAGTTCTTGACCTATGATTTGAGCAATTGGTTCAATGTGTCTCTTCGCGGAGGCGGTAACAACCCTTGGATGGGCTTGTCTTCGGAGCATGGCGCCGAGGCGATATTGTCAGCAGGTCCGCTTCAATGGTTTTCGCTCATTCCCTTCAAGCTTGAAACCAAGGGCAACCTTGCGGCGATTGAACTCAAGGACGATGTGAATGCGATTCGTCAAATCCCCATCAATTCCAAGGCGGCGTCATTGTCATTCCTCCATACGGCTTCCGTGTCAAAAGTCGCCTCGCCCCTGATGCACGGGGACCACTCCAAGGATCCGCAGAAACTCGGGTATTATATCGTTCATTTCGATGATGGTTCCCACGAAATCATCGACTTGTATTGGAACAAGACAATTTCCGCTTGGAACTCGCAAGTTGGGGCAACGGTTGCCAATGTCGCATGGTCTAGCCACACTCAATCCGGAGCCAGGGTGATGTTCGGTGTCCTGACCTGGCGGAATCCGCATCCTGAAAAAACGATCGCCTCCTTCGATTTCGTCAGGGAGTTTGATTCCTCGTACCCAGTCCTACTCGCCGTCACCGCCGAGATCTTTTGATACCGTCACCTGCGGACAGGAAACCAGAATTCGTCAGAGGCGAGACGCAAGAAGGTTGCTGGAAATTATTTTTGCCGATATCAAGCACAACCTGATAGAAAAATGAATTTTTTTCATTTTTTCATTTGCTTTCCCTTTTTTACCGTCTATTGTAATGTTAGTGCTTGTCATTGTCCGAACTAATGTTCGGCTGGCAAAGCACGGTAGTGGGGAGTGTCTTCTAGGTGGAAGATCGATGGCTCCCCATGTTTCTTGGGTTCTTGACGTAAAGCTCTATGGCTTATGTCAAGAACCCATTTTTTAACGGCTTCTTAGCGCGGACTGGTCGCCCGCAACCCGCACGGACGGGATCGTGACGAAATATGGTCGGGTAATCAATCGTAAAATAGCCCTGAAGGGGCATGATATACCAGCCCAGGGCAAGCGACCCGTCAGGGGCGCGCCGCCCTGGGTGAGCATGGATTATATAATTGGAAGCCCTGTAAGGGCGCGACATAGAGAGATATCCATGGCCCAATCCCTATCCAAAATCCTTTTGCACCTGACATTCAGCACAAAAAAACGCGAACCATGGATTATTCCAGAAATCCGTCCTGCACTTCACGCCTATCTGGCTGGTGCCGTACGCTCCTTGAATGCCGAAGCCTATCGTGTTGGTGGCGTTGCCGACCATGTCCACCTGGCCTGCACGCTACCGCGCACCATGCCAGTAAGCAAGCTGCTGGAGGAGATCAAGAGATCGTCGTCCTCGTGGATTAAGCAACAAGCTCCCTTATACCATGGCTTCGCCTGGCAAGCGGGCTATGGTGCGTTTTCCCTTGGTCAATCGCAGCTGGATGCATTAATCTCATACATTGATAGGCAAGAGGAACACCACCGGAAACGAACATTTGAGGAAGAGTATGTCGAGTTTCTGAGGCGATATGGCATAGACTACGACGAAAGGTACGTCCGGGATTGAACACAACCATGTCGCGCCCTTTCAGGGCTTGCGGCTGATGGGGGATTTCGAACCCAGGGTGGCGCACACCTTCGGTGTGCTTACCCTGGGCTAGTATGTCACGCCCCGTTGGGGCTTGCTTCCAAAGTCTATTTTTTACCACTGGGGTGCTCGTACTTGAACGCGCGTGGATTACTTGATGTTTTTGAAGTCGATGTTACCGAGATAGAATATCGATGGTGCGTCTGCTTCGGAGACGAAGCCTAGCCATGTGACCTGATTCCAGTCGTTGTTTCCGATTGGGAGGTTTTCGTAGGTTGTTGTTTGTCCTCCCTGCGGTGTGATTTCCAGGTCAAAGACTGGTTTGTCTTGTTGTTTGCCGATTTTGCAGGTAATCTTGACATGGAACCAGGTTTGGAATGGGACGGTGCCGATCTCCTTGTCCATTGAGGTCAATTTCCCATTCCCGTAGCATCTGATATTGGGTCCGACCTTGTACGGCGCCGAAGAGTCTCTCCATTCGTGCCAGAGGATGGCGTCCTCGGTCTTCAGGAATGCGTCGAATTCTCCTACGACGATGTTTTTTCTCCATCTTGGCCCGAAAGTCAGGTGTGGTTGCCAATTGACCGCTTGTCCTGGAGCGTCAACGAATTTGAGTGCATGCTTGGTACCCGGTGCATTGATATCGTCGCTGACCCGGATCGATGTTTTGAATTGATCGCTTTCTCCGTTTGTATGTCCTTCTGGTGATTTGTCACCTAGTTTAGACAGTCCAAAGTCGAGTTTTAAATTATATTGCGAGCCGACTTTTGGCCTATCGGTTGGAGGTTGGATCATATACGGATCGATGCTTTTGAAAGTGATTGCCTTGGGTTTGTCGGTCCACCATTTAGGACCTGTTAGTCCAGCGATCTTTTGTGCATCGAGTGCGCCTTGGATGTAAGGTTTGGCGGGTGAACCTGGGAGAAGCTGGAAATCAAACTCCTTGGGATTTCGGAATTTTGGATCGACGATAACGGAGCCGATTTCGTTGCCTTCCTCTTCTTGTGCTTCTTCGAGCGTGAATCCCGCGAAAGCGAACGGTAGCTTTGTGACATCCCAGTAGAGGTTGTTTTTCATCGTGTAGTTTTTGTTGCCCCAGTTGCCGCCGTATGGTCTTCCGTTATCGAAAATCACCACGTTGTTTTGTACGGTAAACGATGAGTGATCTTCTTGTCTGGAACGGATGATTTGTCCTTCTTTTGCGAAAGCAAGGATGTTGTTTCGTACGATATTGTCTTGTCCGTAGTGTTGGTGGAATCCGCCGGATTTGGTGTTATAGACCACATTGTGCTCCATCAGGACGCCTGTTGAGCCTTCATCGGTATAGAGTCCCCATCCTCCATATGAGTAGGAGAAAACGTCGTGGATATGATTGCCTCTGAGGGTTGTTCCCGGCGAGATGCCGAGCGTGTAGATCGCTCCCATGTCTGAGAGGACGCCGTACCCAATATGGTGCAGGTGGTTGTATTCGCAGATATTGTTGTTTGCGGAGGATGGCGCGTAGCCCCATGACCATCCGATCGAGACGGCGCTGTAGTACAAGTCGCAGATTTCATTGTGCCTCAAGGTGTTGTAGGACGACTTGAAGATAATTGCACCGACGGCTGCCGGCGCAATCAGTCCGCCATTGTGGATAAAGCAGTTTTCGACAAGATTGTAGCCGCAGGCTGTATCTGGATTTCCTTCTCCTCCGGGCAATCCGATTCTGACGCCACCGCCTCCCAGGTCGTGTAGTTCGGAGCGAATCAGCTTGTTGTGCTGGCTGCCCTTGCCAAACCAGAATCCGTAAATGCCGATCTGGCTGATTTCCAAGTCCGAGAATTCACAGTGCCTTGCACCTTCGGTGTGGATGGCGGCGGTCAATCCGACAGCGGCTTGACCGTCGTGCATCTCGTTGACATTCAAGGGGAACAGGCAATGCTGGAAGGCAATGCCGCGGAAATTGAGGTGCTCGACGTAGAGTCCCAGCTTGTCGTCGCCCTTGATGGTCAGCAATTGCTTTGCGACTGGCGCGATGACGGTTGTGTTTTCCGGAGTTTCTCCTGGCATTGGTTTGTATGAGAGCGTCCCCGTCTTGTAGTCCATGAGCCATTCGCCGGCATCTGTGAACGCTTCCTTTAGGTTTTCGAGGTGGAATCTGGCTTGTTTGTCCCAATATCCGACAGGCCAATGCATTCTTTGCGTGAAGGTCAAGGTTTTGTCCGTAGGATTGATTTCCTTGATCCAATGGATTGAAGCTGTCCAGGAGTTGTACATGACGATAACCGCATTGCTGACATCGTCCCAGGGCTTGACTTCTTCTTCCCTGTAGATGAACGAATCATAGGATCTTGGGTTCTTGCCTGCTTCGTCTCTGGAACCCCATTGCACAGCCCTGTCCTTCATTCTGAAGTAGCCTGTTTTGGGTAGTCTGCATCGTTGTCTTCGTTGTCCATTGACGAAGAGCTGCGTGATGTTCCACTTGCCGTCAGGCTGGTTTCCGTTGATTGCATCGGGGATGGTGACGGACCAGATTCCATTTTTATCGACCTTCCACCCAGTGATGGTTTTGCCGCCTGATATGATTGGCTTGTGGTTGCTGAATGCTTGCCAGGTGACGGGCGCTTGTTCTGTTCCACCATCCTCTGGAATGAATGTCAGTTCGTTTTCGATAGTGTAAGTCCCTTCAAGGAGGTGGACTGTGATCGGCGTTTCGCCTCGTTTCGGATTGCTTCTGACGAGCTTCTGTGCTTGTTGAATCGATTTGATTGGGGTGTTAGGTGAATTTCCGTCATTGGCGTCGTCTCCTGTTGGCGAGACATAGACGTTGATTCCCTTCGGGCTTGGATTGAATGTAGGTCCTTGTTGTGCGACGCATGATGTCAGCAAGGCACCTAGGCAAAGTCCCGATATAACGCTTAGGCTTCTCATCGAAAGGCTCCTTTGGTCTTAGGGTGAACGCATAGTGTGAAATGAAAATCGGTTGCTTAGAGAAATATTGCATAAAGTCAGCGAATTGTCAAAGGAATTGGGGCGAAAATGATTGTGCGGGTTATAGTATTTTTTGCCTTGAAATAAGGTTGTTAGGAAATTAATCTAGGAGTTCAAAAATGGCAACGTATTCGTACAACATGGTTCCCCGAGAGGTAGCGAAAGTCGAGACAAAATGGCGTAGGATTTGCACGTCCTTGCCTGTGCCTGAGTCGTTGCCCTTATTTGAGCGGATGCGCAAGTGCGAACCCATTAGCATGGTTGGTCAGCCTCCTGTGGTATGGGATCGTGCGGAAGGCGTCAATGTGTACGATCGTTGGGGAAACATGTGGTTGGATTGGTCCAGCGGTGTGCTGATTACCAACGCGGGGCATGGGCATCCGGAAATCTGCGCCGCGATCAAGGAAGTCGTCGACAAGCCGTTGCTCAGCACGTACATTTTTACCCATGAGAGACGAATCGAACTTTGCGAATTGCTGGCGTCCACAGCCCCCAAAGGCCTGGATAAGGCATACCTGCTCTCAGCAGGAACCGAGGCGACTGAAACCGCAGTGAAAATGGCGCGGACGTACGGGATGAGCAAATACGGCTCGCGAAAACACGTGATCGTGACTTTTACAGGCGCGTTTCATGGACGGACCATGGGGGCAGTGATGATCGGAGGGAGCGCAAAGGCGAAGGAATGGATTGCGGAATTGCCAGGCGGGTACGTCCATGTCCCGTTCCCGGATGGTTTCTACAACGAAGATACCAGCTTTGATGTGTTTTTGCAAACGATTAAAGACGCAGGCTATACGCCGGATGATATTGCGGGAGTGATCAGCGAGGCGTATCAGGGCGTTGGACCGAATTTCTTCCCTGACGAGTATGCGCGCAAGTTGGGCAAGTGGTGCAAAGCCAACGATGTGGTTTTGATCATGGACGAAGTCCAATCGGGCTTCGGTCGCACGGGCAAGTTCTATTGCTGGCAATGGTACGATTTGGTGCCTGATTTGATCTGCTGCGGAAAGGGCATAACGTCAAGCTTGCCGTTGTCTGCGGTGATTGGTCGAAACGACATTATGGATCTGTTCCCGCCTCGGTCGATGACGAGCACTCACTCGGGCAGCCCGCTTCCTGTGGCGGCTGCATTGGCGAATTTGAAGGTACTGTTGCGCGAGGACTTGTCGGGCCGGGCGCAGCAGTTGTCCGTACGATTTGGCGAGGCATTGGACACGCTGAGCGCCCGTCATCGTACTCGCATTGGGGCATGCTACCATCGTGGCTTGGTCGGCGGCATGCTTGTCGTGAAGCCAGGCACGAAGGAGCCGGATCCCGGGATGGCGTTGGCTTTGAACCAGGCTTGCTACGAGCGAGGTCTGCTGATGTTCGCCCCAGTGGGAATCTATGGCGAATGCATCAAGATTTGCCCGCCGTTGACGACGCCGGAAGACGCGCTGGAAGAAGGCTTGTACGTTTTGTCTGAAGCAATGGACGAAATCTTGGGAGAATAACCGTGAAGGCTATTATCGACGAAATCCTCAAGGCGACTAAATCGCAGGAATGGCGGGACAAGGCAACCTCGCTGCTGGTCGAAATCTGCAAGATCGATACGACCCCGGCAAGCGATGTCACCATTATGCGGGACGCTGAAGCAAAGGTGTTCGACATCCTGGAACGGGAGCTGGCTAAGGTGAAATTGGGAAAGACACGATGCGAACGACGGAAGATCGATCCCGCCATCGCCAAGCATCCCGCGTACTCGCAGCTGCATTTCACCAAGACAGAGGACTGCCCGGAGGGACTTTCGCCAGAAGAGGTCTATGCCGAACGGGTCAACCTGCTGTTCTTCGCTGACGGAAAGAAAGGACGGGGAAACGGGGTCGCCGTAAACTCGCATATCGACGTGGTCAAGCCGTATTTCCCCCCTCGCGTTGAAGATGGAATCGTGTTTGGCCGTGGTTCTTGTGACGACAAGGGGTCGGTGGTATCGACCATCGTTGCCTTGCGGATTTTGGGAGATGTCCTGTCTCGCTTTGGCAAGTCCTTGTCTCGTGATGTGATTGGGATGTTTGTTGTTGAGGAGGAAACTGGCGGCAACGGCTCACTATCGTTGGCGCTTGATAAATCGCTGAGCGACTTGTATTCGTCGCTGTTGGTTTTGGAATGTTGCGGAAATGACATACATCCTGCGAATCGCGGCGCAGTCTGGTACCAGGCTCGCTTGGAGGCGCATGATCGGAATGCGAATATGCTTGAGTTGGCATCCTTTGTGTACGAGCAATTGGAGCAGGAAGGTCGATCGATCAAGTCTGAGAGCCGCCATGGGCTGTTTCCGCAACGTCCTGTTCAGACCTGCCACGGGATCATCGGTCCTTATGGTGAGCATCCGAGTCGGATCTGCGGTGAAGTTGCCTTCGACATCGTGTTGACGGGTTCTCGATCGGGACGTGTTCGCGAGCTGATCGACGATGCGATTGCTTTCGCGCTGGCTGACTACGTGGCGCTGTACGGCGACAAGACGGAGGTAATGGATGGGACATCCGGCAAGCCGAAGGTTGCTCGTCATTTTGATTTGGAGGAGGCTCCGTTCGGGTACATTTGTCGCGTCCATGGCTCCACGGGACACATGGGTTCGATCATGGAGAACGACGGCGCGATCACAAAGATGGCTTGCTTTGTGCGTGGCTTGTATCGTTCGAAAGACAAGATTGCGCAAGCTTCTGGCGGGCAAGTAATTTTGAGGTTGCACGATGTTGACGAGTCGATCAAAACCTTGAATTTGGAAGGCGGCCAAGGGTTTGTTCCAACCCATGA
>Ga0123335_1007939_pt1 | contig 11631 bp, 9 predicted proteins | sample BiotimSIPDNA_2_FD_89707 | JGI IMG/M metagenome (GOLD analysis project Ga0123335, IMG submission 89707) | Anaerobic biogas reactor microbial communites from Washington, USA - Biogas_R2 time_0 SIP DNA | ecosystem: Engineered > Bioreactor > Anaerobic > Unclassified | place: Washington, USA... | reverse complement strand
GTCAACTCCATAGCCCTCCAGGATCCACTCCTTGCCGTCGAGCCCATAGCGCGAGAACTCCGGCCGACGCAGGTAACCGCCATCCAGAAGCGGCAGGCTCCCGCGAATACCGACCACGCCGCCCCAGGAGCGCTTGCCAACCAGCGGGCCCAGCTTGTAATGCTTGAAGCGGTAGGAGAAAATATCCCCATCGGAGGCCGAAAGCTCATCGAGCAGGCAGACCTTCGGGCCGACATGCATCCCCGCCGGCTCCCAGGCCGGAGTCGTATTGCGCACAATCCTGACCATGACCGGCTCACGCAAGAGCCGCTCCGTGATCTGCGGCGAAACATTGCCGCCGCCATTGCCGCGCACGTCGATGATCAACGCCTCTTTGGTGACCTGCGGGTAGAAATGCTTCACGAACTCGTTCATACCCGGCACTCCCATATCGGGAATATGGATATAGCCGACCCGGCCGCCGGTGGCTTTACTCACCTTTTGGATATTGCCTTCCACCCAGTTGAAATAGCGCAAAGTCTGCTCATCGGCAATCGGCACCACCACCACTTCGCGGCTCCCTTCGGCATTGGGCTCACTGTTGAGAGAGAGCGTCACCTGCCTGCCGGCGGTGTTATTGAGCGCCTCGTAGATATTTTTGATATCAGAGGAGGGCTTCCCGTTGACCGCGAGAATATACTCGCCTTCCCTGGCATTGACCCCGATCTCAGTCAGGGGTGAGCGCAGCTCCGGAGCCCAGTTCTGGCCACGGTAAATTTTCTCGATACGGAAGGCGCCCGAAGCGGCATCCTTCACGATATCGGCTCCCAGGAGGCCGACCGGTACGCGCGCCGGTTTGGCGTAATCGCCATCGCCCACGTAAGCATGGCCGATATTGAGCTCGCCAATCATCTCGCCAATCACGTAGGTGAGGTCCTGACGGACATTGACCGCATCCAGCAGCCGCGAGTAGCGCTCCCGCATCAGCGGCCAATCGACCCCGTGCAGATTCGGGTCGAACATGAAGTCCCGCATCTGGCGCCAGCACTCGCTGAATATCTGCTTCCACTCTTCTTGCAGGTTGAGGGTCACTTGCAGGCCGCTCAGGTCCAGGCGCTCCTTGATATCGACCTTCCCGGTCGGAATATCGATGATGCCGTAGCTGCTCCCTTCTCGGACGAGCATCTTTTTGCCGCCGGCCGCGATAGTATAGACCGCGATGGAGCCCAAGTCGCTTTCTTTGCGCTCCTTGAAATCGTAGACCAGAAAAGAGCTGCGTCCGTCGCTCGAGCCCCTGCGCTGGTAAAAGAGTTTATCGCCCAGACTGGAGAGATTGTAATAGCTTGAAGCAGGCCCGGGGAGCGCCACGATCCGCTCCTGTATCCCTTCCAGGTCCACCTTGAGCGACGGCTGCTTCTCCGCTTCTGCCGCGCAACACTCATGCCCGTCGCCTTCGGCCTTTGCCTCATCGGTTTCACTTGCCGCGGCTTCCTTCTTTTCCTCGGTCAGGCTGACCTCATCACTCAGCGGCTTGAAGGGTGAATCGGTATCGGCGGCCAGGGTCAGCAGGTAGATACGCTGCATATCAAAATAAGCGTAGTTGAACTCGGTCTGGCTCGAGACCGGCGAAAAATCACGCGCCGAGACGAAGAAGAGATACTTGCCATCCTTGCTGAAGAGCGGCGAGTGGCAGGAGTACCAAAGATCGGTCACGGGGCTCGTGGCGCCGCTTTCCAGCGAGTAGAGGTAGATGCGGGAGACACCTTCCTCTTCCGGATGGGCCCAGCTCAGCCACTTGGAATCGGGCGACCAGTCAAAACCGCCAATCTCCCACTTGGGCGAGTAAGCCACTTCGGTGATCTGGCCGCTATCCAGCTCCACATACCGGAGCTTCTGCGTCCGCTCGGTCCAGGCGATCTTCCGGCTGTCGGGCGACCACTGCGGCGCATACTTGTAGACCGTGCCGCCCTGGGTCAGTTGCCGGGCAGGGCTCTTGCCATCCTGCTCCTGAACCCATATCTCATCCTCGCCGGTGGCATCGGAGATGTAGGCGATCCATTTACCATCGGCCGACCAGCAGACATCGCGCTCATGGATGCCGGAGCTCTGCGTCAGGTTCCGCGCCTCCCCATACTTCGCCGGCACCGTGAAGACATCGCCGCGGGCACCGAAGAGAGCACGCTTGCCATCGGGGGAAATATCGAAGCTGTCGATCATCCCGCTCACGTCGCGCAGACGGCTCCGGCGCTGGGCCAGGTCCTCCGCAATCCGAATGGTTATCTTCTCCGCGACCGGGTTTTCGACATCCAGATTCATCTTGTAGATAAAGCCGCCGTTCTCGAAAGCGATCGTCCTCTCGCACAGAGAGGGATACTTCACATCGTACTCGACGAAGTCGGTATGTTTGCGGGTCTCTTTGGTGCCGGTATCGTAGCTGTAGAGGTTCATCCGCTTGATTTCATCGCGGTCGGATACGAAATAGATTTTATCCCCATACCACATCGGGAAGATATCCTGCGCGGGGTTTTGGGTGATGTTTTCGCTTTGGCCGCTCTCAAAATCGTAAACCCAGATATCATCGGCCTGACCGCCACGGTAACGCTTCCAAGTGCGGAACTCGCGGAATACCCGGTTATAGGCCAGCTTTTTGCCGTCCGGAGAGACCGAACACCAGGCACCGCGCGACAAAGGCAGTTGCGTCGTCATGCCGCCATCGGCCGGCGCCACCAGGAGCCGCCCCTTCCAGGCATTGAACTCAAGCCCGCGTGAGCGGAATATCACCCCGTCACTCCCCTTCCAGCCCATCACGATGTTGTTGGGGCCCATCCGGTCGGAGACGTCGTCACGGCCCAGCGTCGGAGTCCAACTGATCCGGAGCGGTTCTCCCCCCTCTGCCGGCATCAGGTAGACTTCGCTGTTGCCGTCATATTGTCCGGTAAAGGCGATCGTTTTGCCATCGGGTGAAAACTTGGGGAAAATCTCGTAACCCACGTCGGAGGTCAGCCGACGCGCAATCCCCCCCTCGGTGCCGACCGTGTAAAGATCGCCCGAGTAGGAAAAGACCAGTTGCTCGCCGTGAATGGCGGGGAACCTCAAAAGTCGCGCCTCTTCACTCTCCTGTGCATTTGCCCCGGGAGCGCTCCAGGCCGCCAGCAGTGAGACTGCAGCCAGAGTCATTAAAAATCTCATCCGTTCAATCATGGAAAAGAGTCTATCCCCGAAGGGGCTTCCCAGACAACTCAAAAGATTGGAAAAAGCGCCCGGGCCCGCTTTTCTTGCAATATTATTGACATATGCCAAAATCAACCTATCCTTTTACTTGGTGTGTGTACTCTTTTCACTTCCGTAGAGAAGAGAGCCCCGCACCACGCGTTTTGGTCTTGGTTTTCTATGTCCCGACCCAAAAAAAGCAGAAGAGTGTGCAGATTGCCCGGTACGAACCGATTCGGCCCCGTGGCAAAGCGCAACGGCTGCATGGAGAGGGATGCGACCGTCGTGATGACGATTGAGGAATACGAAACACTTCGCCTGATTGATCTGGAGAAAATGACGCAACAGGAGTGCAGCGAACAGATGCAGGTCGCCCGCACGACTGTCCAGAGCATTTATGTAAAGGCTCGCGAAAAGCTCTCCGCCTCCCTGGTCTATGGAAAGTATCTGCAGATAGAGGGTGGCCATTTTTCTCTCTGCGAAGGGGATTACCTGCCTCAATGCAAGGCTCACTGTTGTCCTTACCTGCAAATGGATGACTCGAGCCCTTCCATAACTAAACCTGAACAAAAAAATAACTCAATGAAAATAGCAATTCCCGTTCTTGAAGATAAAACCACCGTCTGCCCCTCTTTCGGGCGCGCGCCGTTCTTCGCGCTGGTGGATGTCCAAGCCGATACAACCGAGCTGCTCGATAACCCGGCGGCCTCCAGCCCGGGCGGGGCAGGCATCAAAGCCGCCCAGCTACTGGTAGATAACGCGGTTAAATCGGTTCTGGTGCCTCGCTGCGGAGAAAACGCCGCACAGGTCTTCTACAAGGCCCAAGTCACCCTCTATAAAACCCAGGGAGAGAGCCTGAGCGAAAACATCGCCGCTTACAAGGCCGGCAAACTCGAAACCTTGAGTGATATCCACCCTGGTTTCCACCACCGTCCCTAAGAGTCATACAATGAGAATTGCAGTTTTAAGCGGCAAAGGCGGCACCGGCAAAACGCTCGTCTCCGTGAACCTGGCCGCAGCCGCCCCCCAGGCGCTCTACGTCGATTGCGACGAGGAGGAGCCCAACGGGCATCTCTTCTTCCGTCCTGAAAAGCTGGAGTCAACTCCGGTCAATGTTCTGATTCCTCAGTTCGATTGGAATCTCTGCAACGGCTGCCGCAAATGTATTGATTTTTGCAAATTCAATGCGCTGGCCTATATCAATGACCTCCCTTTCCTCTTCCCCGAGATTTGCCACTCCTGCGGCGGCTGCGCACGCGTCTGCCCGCAAAAGGCGATCCAGGATGTCCCCAAAGGCATCGGCTCGATTAAGCGGGGCACCTCCGAAGGGGTCACCATGTTGAGCGGCATCATGAAGCCGGGAGTCGTCACCGGCGTACCGATTATCCAGCGGCTTTTGGAGATGATTGAAGGTGAAGAAGGGCTGATCGTTCTGGATTCGCCCCCGGGCACCGCCTGCACCGCGATGGAGACCATCCGCGGTTCCGATTATTGCCTCCTGGTGGCGGAGCCGACCCTCTTTGGGATGTATAATCTGGAGAGCGTCTGCAACCTGGCCAAGCTCTTTAATAAACCCTTCGGGATCGTTCTCAACAAATGCACGGAGGAAGAAAACCCCTCCGAAACCTTCTGTCGCCAAAATGGATACCCCATTCTGGCAAGCATCCCCTTTGACCATGAACTGGGCCTGCTGAACTCAAACGGCGGAATCGCCGTCCGGCAACTGCCCACTTACCAAAAGCTCTTCCAGGAACTTCTGGATACCATTACCGAAAAAGCCAAAAGGCTCTGCGCATGAAACAACTTCTCATCTTGAGCGGCAAAGGTGGCACGGGCAAAACCACCATTTCGAGCGCTTTCATTCATCTGGCCCAGGCTCAGGCCTATGCCGATTGCGATGTCGATGCACCCAACCTGCATCTGATCAACCGCAAAACCGGCCAGCCTGAAACTTCCGATTTCGACGGCCTCGACAAGGCCCAAATCAACCAGGAAAAGTGCGACCAGTGCGGCGATTGCATGGAGGCCTGCCGCTTCGGTGCCATCTCCTTTGAAAACAACCGCTATGAGGTCGATTACCTCGCCTGCGAGGGATGCAGCGTCTGCATCGAAATCTGTCCCCAGAAGGCAATCGATCCGGTCCGCTCCATCACCGGCGAACTGATGCTCTACCGCGGTCAGGACTCTATCTTCTCCACCGCCCAGCTCAAGACCGGCAGCGGCAACTCGGGCAAACTGGTGGCCGAAGTCAAAAAAAGAATGAAAGAGGCCGCCCCGGAAGCCACCCCGCTGGCCATCATTGATGGCTCGCCGGGAATCGGCTGCCCGGTCATCGCCTCGCTGAGCGGCATCGATACGGTCCTCATCGTCGCCGAGCCCTCCCTTTCAGGGATAAGCGACCTGGAGCGCATCGTCAAAACGGCACGCAACTTCCGAGTCGATTGCGCCGTCTGTATCAATAAACATGACCTGAACCCCGAGCGCACACAGGATATAAAAGCCTTCTGTGAGCGCGAAGAGATACCGTGCGTCGGCAAGATACCCTTTGACCTTGAGGTCAACCGCGCCGTCAACCAGGGCCTCTGCATCAGCCAGGTCCCCTGCCCTGCCCAGAAGGCGATCGAAACCGTCTACCAAAACGTGACCCAACTGATGGAGCTGACCTCGTAAAATGAAAATCAGCGTCCTCATGGAAAACACGGCGCTGAGCCCCGAGTTTGCCTGTGAACATGGTTTGAGCCTCTACATCGAGACCCAGGCCGGCAAAATCCTTTTTGACACGGGCAAAAGCGGGCTCTTCCTCAAAAACGCGCACCTCATGGGGATTAACCTGGCCCAGGTCGATTTCGCGATTCTCTCCCACGGACACTTCGACCATGGCGGCGGGCTCATGAGCTTTATGCAGGTCAACCAGAAGGCTCCCATCTATATGCACGAGAAAGCCTTTGGCGAACACTTCTCCAAACGGGAACGAAACGATAATGGACTCTTCCCCATCGGCATCGACCCGCTCATCAAAAACAGCCCGCGTCTTCAGATGCTCAAAGGGGATTTCTCGGTCGGCAAGGGGCTGCTTCTCTTTTCAGCGGTCCCGGGCCAGAAATTACAGTCCCAATCCAATAAAAACCTGCTCCGCCGTGAAGGTGAGCAGTTGGTCCCTGACCCCTTCTTCCACGAGCAGAACCTGATCATCAGCGAAGGGGGCAAAAATATCCTGATTTCAGGCTGTGCCCATCGCGGCATCGTCAATATCCTGGAGCAGGCGGTCCACCTGGCCGGCTCGCCAATGGATGCGGTCATTGGCGGCTTCCATCTCTCCAGCCCATCGCGCGGGACGACTGAGTCCGATGAGACCATCGAAGCGATCGCCCGTGCCTTGCTCGATTGGCCCACCCGATACTACACCTGTCACTGTACGGGGCTGGAACCTTATGCAAAATTGAAAAAACTGATGGGCGACCAGATCGAGTACGTTCAGGCCGGAAAAGAATTGATCTTCGGCTGAGCACAAAATATAAAGACTTTCAGACTATAAAAATATGACAAATAATACATCATCATGTGACTCTCAATGCGGCAGTTGCAGCCAAAGCCAAAGCTGCTCGGAGGCTCCTGTCGACTTCTCCGAAAAACCGCACGACTTGAGCCAAATCAAAAAAGTTATCGGCGTCGTCAGTGGCAAGGGGGGCGTCGGTAAATCTCTCGTCACCTCGCTCCTGGCGGTGGCCATGCGCAAGCTGGGCTACAAAACCGCCATTCTGGATGCCGACGTCACCGGCCCCTCCATCCCCAAAGCCTTCGGCATCACTGAAAAACTCAGCGTTGCCGAGTCGGGCGTCTTCCCCTCCAAGAGCAAATCGGGCATCAGCGTCGTCTCGATCAACCTGCTCCTCCACAACGATACGGACCCCGTCGTCTGGCGCGGCCCCATCCTTGCCAACACGGTCAAGCAGTTCTGGAAAGATGTCATCTGGGGCGACCTCGATTTTCTCTTTGTCGATATGCCCCCGGGAACCGGCGACGTGCCGTTGACCGTCTTCCAGTCGCTCCCGCTCAACGGAATCGTGGTGGTGACCTCCCCGCAGGAGCTGGTCTCCATGATCGTCGGTAAAGCCGTCAACATGGCCAACATGATGAGAATCCCCATTCTCGGACTGGTGGAGAACATGTCCTACTTTGAATGCCCCGATAACGGCAAAAAATACCATCTCTTCGGGGAAAGCCGTGTGGAAGAGACCGCCAAGAGGCACAAAATCCCGCTGCTGGGCCGGTTGCCCATCGACCCACGCTTCTCGAAAGCCTGCGACCATGGCAGCATTGAAGCGGTGGAAACCGATGCCCTCAAAGCCGCTACGGGTCTTCTGGAATCTTTGCTCGATACTCCCGCCAAGTCCCAAGAAGAATCGCAGAGCCCCTGCGCTACCCTCTGCGGACTGGGCGCCAATCCGCAAAAAGAACCATCCCTGCTGATCGCGCTCCCCTGCAAAGGGACGCAGATTGAGGAGCACTTTGGCCACTGCGAAAACTTTAGAATCTTCACGGTCGAAAACGGAACCATTACGAAAGAGGAATCGATCCCCAACCCGGGCCATAAGCCGGGCTTTTTGCCGAACTTCCTGGCCGACCGCGGCGTCAAGATCATGATCGCCAGCGGGATGGGTGGCGGAGCGATTGATATTTTCGAAGAACGCAAGGTGAAGGTCGTCCTGGGTGCCACCGGTGAAGCCAGAGCCGCCGTGGAGGCTTACCTCCAGGGGCAACTGGAATCAACCGGCTCGGCTTGCGAGCATCACGACCACGACCATGACCATGCTCACGATAATGGTCATACTCCCGCAAAGTAAAGGGTAAATAGAGAACAGAGAGCCCCAGCGGCTCCGTAAAAACAGAAAACGGTCGGTATCCATTGCCGGCCGTGTTTTTTTTGCAGGGAGGCTTGACAATTTTTTCTATTTGCAAAAGAATTGCAATTAGCGATGAGCATAATTGCTTCAGGTCGCCTTTGGAATCGCGCGGGGATTACGGGAATCTCCGTTCTCCTCCTTTTGTCCCTGATGCTTGCGCTCCTGGCTGCGGTCCATCCCTCGACCCATGAGTGGATTCATCACGCCGCTTCCGATTCAGGGAATCATCCGGCTTGCTCTCATAAAGCCGAGGCTCACAACCCGCCTCATTCCAATTCGGATTCCTCAGACCCTTTACCGGCCAAGGCGGAGTGCTTCGTCCTCTGGATAGCCCAGGGCCTGCTCAATATAACACCCACCTTTACCGCGCTTCCTCAGCCCATCGGGTTTATCTCTCTATGTGCAGAACCCGTTTATCAGCTCCCCGCGGAAGCTCCCGAGGGATTGCCCTTCGGACGGGCTCCCCCTTCTTTCAATCTATAACTGAACCCAGCTAAGGCCCTCTACCGGACCTTAAAGCGGAGACTTTTCACGGAGTCTCCGTCATGAACGTTCTTTATAAGATTGAAAAATGAAACAGAAATATTTTGACTCCTTTAAATGCAGAGAACCCCTCTGCCGCTCTGCCTTTACGCTGATTGAGCTCCTGGTTGTCATTGCCATTATCGCCATTCTGGCGGGCATGATCATGCCGGCGCTCTCCAAAGCCAAAATCAGAGCCCAACAGATCAGCTGCGCCAACAATATGCGCCAGATCGGCCTGGCAATCAGCCTCTACGCTGAAGATAACCGGGGCTACGGTCCGACGACAACCCACGGGGCAACCACCAATGTCTCCTGGATACATCAGCTTTCAAGCTATGCCGGCAAAGTGGATCGAATCCGAATCTGTCCGGCCGACCCTCGGAAAAGGGAGCGCCAGACAAACAACGCATCCAGCTACACCCAGAACGAGTATACCTCCGTAGACCTGGTGGACCCCTTCGGAGGAACGCTGGAAAGCTTTCGCAAGCTCGACTCGCTCAAATTCCCCACGAAAACGATCACCACTTTTGAAATTTCTCACAAAGTCGGAATCAGCACTTTTAATGACCACACCCATTCCCGAGAGTGGCTCTCGGGGTGGAACAGTGTCACGGAGGATATCGAGCCCGATCGCCACGGTGATTCTGCCAACTACCTCTTTGCGGATACCCACGTGGAGAGCTTGAAAGCTCAAAAAATGAAATCCCGAATTGAAGCCGGAGATAATTTCGCACGGCCTCCGGGATATCCCTGATTCTCGTAATAAAACTATTTAAAATTAAAAATCGAACTCATGAAAAAAATGATCTTTTCTCTTCTGCTCTCCTTACCCGTTATGGCAGCTTCGGGAGCAGATACTCCCCTCATGATCACCCAGGGCCATGTGGACCTCCTCGGCTTGGAGTGGAGCCCCGAACAGGAAGAACCTCTAATCCTGATCGTGGAAACCGAAACACCGGAGGGTAAAATCAGCTCTCCTCCAGAAGAGTGTGTCGTCGTTTGCCCGGAAAGCATGAAAATGAGCCTCCCTGAAGGGACTCCCCTGGGCAATGGCGGAGACTGGCTCTGGATACTCCCGCAAAGCCATTATGAAGGAGTCCCCTTTGCCGGCGTTTGCGCTGAAAATATCCCGGCCGATCTCTTCCGTGATTCAATCCGGATTGAACTCACCGGTCTTGAGGGACCGGGAAATTTCCTCCTCTGGCAAAGCACGAGCGGCATCGACCTGCGGATGGATAGCCGCGACGGTCTCGGCACAGAGGATTATCTTGAAATTCAGCCCGGCGCTCATGCCCATTATAACTGGGGTTTCACTTCGCCCGGCGTGTATCGGCTCTCCTTCCAGGCGCATGCGACAAAGGTGGGCGAATCCGAGCCAATCCATTCTCCCGAAGCCGTCTATACGTTTCACGTTCTGCCCTTGCCCGAGCTGAGCCCCTTTGAAACCTGGCAGGCGGTCTATTGGACCGCCGGCGACGCAGAGGCGGCCCCCGATGCCGATCCCGACCAGGATGGTTTGCCCAACCTGGTCGAATACGCGCTGGGAACTCATCCCCTGGAAAAAGATTCCGCTAATCCTCTTTCCATCGGGTTTATCCACAAAGAGGGAGTGCGATTCTGTCAGCTTTCTTTCAATCAATCGGCGGCGGCCGCCGATTGCATCTGCGAGGTGATTGCCCGGGATTCTCTCAAGGGGAACAGTCCTGAAGAAATCTTGAAGCCCGTCTCCGTAGAAACAAACCAGAAAGGGATAATTTACACTTTTGAGAACCCGGCTCCCCTCTCCTCGAAAGGGAAATTCTACCAATTGAAGGTCAGCCTATTGAGGTAGACCAGGCAGCTCCACCACCCGGTAAAGGCGCAAGGGGGCCGGTATGCCGCCGGGCACAATCGTCAGCATCGGGTGCGTGGGCGTCTTGGGAGCCCCCTTATCGATCCAGAAGGCCTGAACCCCGCTCGCCTGCAGGTGCGGCATCGCCGGTTGCCAGGTTTTGCCGTCGTCAGAGAACTGGATTTCATAGACCTCCCCGGGGCGCGTATCAAAGGAAAGCATCACCCCAATGCTGGCCCAGCCCCCCACCTCATAGGGGCTCAGCGGCAGGCTCCAGGCCTCGGGCACATCCACATCGATTGAGCTGGGCAAATCGACGCTGTAATAACCAACCCCCAGCGGCTGGACCTCCAGCGTGGTCCGAACCGGTTTGGAGCCGGGCGCCGCCACATTGCGCTCCTCTTTTGTCGTCGGCCGGAAGAAGAAACCGGGCTCCCCTTTCATCCCTTCCGCAGGGTCATCAGCGCGGTACTCCACCACGAATTTGACCATCCCGCCATCGGCCGGCACGCTGTGATTGTGGATCAACTCATAGGTTCCCCCGCCGGCATGAAGCGCATTGTAGACGCTGGCCCCTTCCACATCGCTCACCAGAAGCAGCACCGCGCCCCAATCGCTTGAGCTGTTGTTCACCACCAGCACCACCTGCTCCCAGAGGGCGCTCTGATGGTTGAAGACGATCGGCCCGCTCCTGCCATAACTCTCTTTATAGACGACCGGGCTCAACTCCTCAAGCTCCTGAGGGGCAATTTCATAGGTCGGTTTTTGGGGAGCGGAGAGATCAGAAAGAGCCATTGCCAGAGGAGCCAGAACCACCAAAAGGAGGAGCGCCGCTCCCCTCTTCAAGCTCCGGCCGCAAGGATGAAGCCACGACCCCATCCGCTCTACCTGCCCTGTCTCTCTTTGCATCCCTTTTACTCCTTCACTGCGATTATGCGGCATGTATCAGCCGCTCACTCCGTCGCATCCGATAAAACTCTATGGAACATTTAAAGCCAAAACCGCCAAAAGTCAAGCCTCCCCTCCAAAAGAAGAGTCACCGTGCCAGCATGAAACCGACACGGTGACTTTCGTTATTGGCAGCTACTTCACAGTGGAAGCGCTGCCCGTTTCAGTGCCTTAGGGCATCTCAACCACGCGGTAGAAGCGCGCCGGAGCGCCGCCCACCAACGGGTGAACCGG
>Ga0123335_1007938_pt1 | contig 11632 bp, 6 predicted proteins | sample BiotimSIPDNA_2_FD_89707 | JGI IMG/M metagenome (GOLD analysis project Ga0123335, IMG submission 89707) | Anaerobic biogas reactor microbial communites from Washington, USA - Biogas_R2 time_0 SIP DNA | ecosystem: Engineered > Bioreactor > Anaerobic > Unclassified | place: Washington, USA... | reverse complement strand
GGTCTTGTAGGTGCCATGCTGGCGCATAGTGACGGCAATTCCTATTACGTGGATGGAATGTTTCTCAGCTGCCGCGCGCTGGGACGCAGTGTCGAATTCCGGATGGCTTCCTATCTCGCGAAAGACGCACTGAATTCAGGCTGTGAGGAAATCGTCTTTCCGGTGAAGACCACCGAGCGCAATGAACCGGCACGAAACTATTTGACAAAACTGCATGAACTTTGCGGCGGAACTCGCGACAGTGAAAACGGTCTGCATCTAAACGCCGCAGTGCTTTCTGAATTCCGTTATGAGGCCGTCCCGGCTCCGGCTGAAGGAGGGGAAGCAGAGACCCCGAAAGAAACAAAAGAAGCGGAAGAAAGCATCGTCACGCAAAATCAAGAACCTTTCCTCCGGCTGGCGTCTGAATTGAATTCCGTTTCCTCCATTTTGAGCGCCGTCGAACAGCGAACAAAATCGCTTCAAAAAAAGAGCCCGGCAGTCCATGCGGGTGAGGTTTCGCTGCCCGGTTCAGACACGGAAAATCTGATTGCTGAAGTCTGGAAAAGAATCCTTGGACTTTCACAGGTCAGCACCCAGGCGAAATTCTTTGAAGTCGGAGGGACATCCTTGCTGATGGTGAGAATCGCGATAGAGCTCAGGCGAAACCATAGCCTGAACGTTTCCATCATTGACATGTTCAAATATCCGACCATTGCCGAGCTGGCGGCCTTCCTGGACGGTAAAGGAACAACCAGAGACACATCCGGGAGCCAGGCGGCAGAATCCGCTGCCCGCCAGAGGGAAGCTTTGAGTGCGCGGCACCTGCCCGATGCTTTCAAACGATTAAAAAACATTCGCAGATAAAAGAGAGACTATGTCAGAGAATGATCCCCTTGAAGGTGTTGCGGTAATCGGATTTGCCGGCCGTTTTCCCCGGGCCGCAAATATCGAACAGTACTGGGCGAACCTGACCGCCGGCATGGATTGTTTTTCTGAATTCACCGTTGAAGATATTGTCCGTGAGGGGGTCCCCCTTGAGGTCGCCCGGAGACCGGATTACATCCGTCGGTGCCCTGTTGTGGAGAATCCGTCCGGTTTTGACGCGCGTCTTTTCCGCTACAGCCCCAAAGAAGCCGAACTTATTGATCCACAGCAGCGCATTCTTCTGGAGTGCTCATGGGAAGCCCTGGAACACGCGGGTTATGACCCTCACCGGTTCCCCGGCCTGATCGGCATCTGGGCCGGCACCGGCTTGAACAACTATTTTCTGAAAAACATCATTTCCCGGGGCTCATTTGAAGAAACAGCTGTCTCTCAGACCATCATCAACAATGATAAAGACTATACGGCTTCCCGGATTGCGTATAAGATGAATTTACGCGGACCCGCAGTGGTTGTGCAAACCGCCTGCTCCACATCCCTTGTTGCCGTAAGCACGGCCTGCCAGGCGTTATTGACATACCAGTGCGACATGGCTCTGGCCGGAGCTTCGTTTCTCCAGACCCCGCGGGCACGCGGATACCTCTACCATGAAGGTGATATCTTCTCGCCTGATGGTTATTGCAGGGCATTTGATAAAGCTGCAAACGGTACCGTGCTCGGCGAAGGCTGCGGACTGGTTGTCCTGCGCCGCCTTGCCGATGCCGTTGACGATGGCGACAATATCCTGGCCGTAATCCGGGGCTACGCAATCAACAACGACGGAGCGGCGCGTGCCGGCTACACAGCACCGGGTGTCACCGGCCAGATGGAACTGGTGACCACCGCAATGGCCATGGCCGGAGTCCGTGCAGAAGAGCTCAGCTACATTGAAGCCCATGGAACCGGTACACAGCTGGGCGACCCTATCGAAGTTGCCGCCCTGACCCAGGCGTTCAAGCGCTCAACAGATGAACGCGGATTCTGCGGACTGGGATCAGTCAAGAACAACATCGGCCATCTGGACGTGGCAGCCGGAATCGCCGGCCTGATTAAAACAATCTGTGCCTTGCAGCACCGTCAGCTGCCGCCGACCATCAACATCGAGGAACTGAACCCGGAGCTTCGTCTTGAGGAGAGTCCCTTTTATATCGTTGACAGGCTCACAGACTGGCCGCAACCACGTCACGGAAACAGAATTGCCGGCGTCAGCTCTTTCGGGATGGGCGGCACCAACGCTCATGTTGTTCTGGAGGAATACACCGGCCGGCAAAAGACAGCAACCTCATCGCGGCAGTGGCACCTTCTCCCGGTTTCCGCCGCCACTTCAACCGCCCTGAAAACCGCCGCGGGAAACATTTCCCGTTATTTGGAAAATGAAACAGACATCAGCATCGCCGATGCAGCATGGACGCTGGCCGCAGGACGCATCCCTCTTCGCCACAGGCGATGTGTCATTGCGGAATCAAGTGCATCGGCCGCGCGGATACTTTCGGAACCCAACGCACTTTATGCCACTGACGGAGAAGCAACGCAGGACAGGCGTCCGCTTGTTTTTCTGTTTTCCGGCCAGGGAACACAGTACCCGGGCATGGGAATTGAACTGTACCGCAACGAACCGGTGTTCCGAAACGCCATGCTTGAATGCTCGCGGCTGATTGGCCCTGTCGCCGGCCATGATTCCCTGACTGACATCTTATACAGCCAAAACGAAGAAACGGGAAACCTGGTAAATCAGACCGCCATTTCTCAAGTGGCATTGTTTGCGTTCGAATATTCCATGACAAGACTTCTGGAATCTTACGGTGTCAAACCATCCGGCCTGGTCGGACACAGTATCGGAGAATATGTTGCCGCCTGTGAAGCAGGGGTGTTTTCCCTTGAAGATGCGATCATTCTGGTCAAAGAGCGCGGACGGCTCATGCAGTCGATGCAGGACGGAACCATGATTGCAATACCTCTTCCCGAGAAGACCGTCCGCGAAATGCTTCCCGAAGTCCTTGATCTGGCCGTTGTCAACGGCCCCAACATTTCCATTGTCAGCGGCGCTCGCGGGGACATGGAAATGTTCGAAAACCGTCTTGAGGAAAAAGGGATCATGTTCAGACGGCTTGTGACCTCACACGCATTTCATTCCCGCCTGATGGAACCTGCAGCGCAAACCTTTGCTGAAGTCGTCCGCAAAGTGAAGATGGCTCCCCCAAAACTCCCCATGACATCCAATCTCACGGGCAGCTGGATGAGCGCCGAACAAATTGCCGATCCGAAGAGCTGGGCGGATCATTTACGACACACCGTACGTTTTGGAGATAACCTGGCAGTGGTCGCAGAGCGTTTTGCATCTCCTGTCCTGGTGGAAGTCGGTCCGGGAAACACGCTATGCACCATCGCCAGACAGCACGACGAAGCCGTATCCGCACTCGCCGGCATCCCCTGCGCCCGCCATCCTCACCAGAAAGCATCGGACCGGGTATTTTTCTTCAGGGCCCTGGGTTCTCTGTGGTGCCACGGCGCCGCGATAGACCTCTGCGCCCTCTATGCTGATGAGAAGCGCATACGCATTCCTCTGCCCGGCTATCCTTTCGAACGTCAGCCTTTCTGGATTGGAGGGCAGGAGGTCAGACAAGCTGAAAAGGAAAAGCCAAAACGGACATGGTGGAAAGGCTTTCAAGGCCTGCATTTCCCCTTTATTTCTTCCGCCCGAAAACAGAATGAGGAACGCTCCATCACCGAGGAAGACCTGATCAGCATCTGGTGCAAGGCCCTGGGTACCTCGACGATCGGAGTGAATGAAAATTTCTTTGAACTTGGCGGACATTCCCTGCTGGCCGTGAGCATCATCACGGAGCTGGAAAAAAACTTCGGCATCCGCCTGCCTCTTGCCTCCCTGATTGAAGCGCCAACGATCAGGGAATTTTTGCGTCTCATCGAGAAATGGAAATCCGGAGCATCTACTTCTTATCTTGTGCCGCTCAACACCAAGGGCTCGAAACCACCTTTTTTCCTGATGCACAGTCATGGCGGAAACATTCTCGAATACCACCCCCTGGCCAATCTGCTGAAGGAGAACCGGCCGGTTTACGCGATTCAATGCCGGGGCCTGGACGGCTCTCCCATTGAGGAACAGGACGTTGAGGAAATGGCCCGTGAATACCTGGACGTGATCCGCGGCGTCCAGCCCAGAGGGCCTTATTACCTGGGCGGGTACTGTTTCGGCGGCTACCTCTCCCTGGAACTCGCGCATCTGCTGCGCGCGGACAACGAGGAAGTAAAGATTCTCGTGCTGATCAACTCCGCCACACACCTTTTTAATATCTACGTTCCCGGCATTACAAAGGTTCAGCGCATCTGGTATTCGCTCAGAGATCGCGCCGCGTTGGAGTGGTCAGAGCTTTCCGGACAGCCTTTCAGAAAAAAAATTCAGCGCCTCATCATGAGGGCCGAAAGAATACGCGACCTGACCCAGAACAAGATAGAAATCATGCTGGACCGCCTTCCCGAAGGATCGCCTTTCCGGATCCGCAAGCACTCGCTGGTTTACCATCTTGAACAAATAGCCGACGCCAATGATCGCGCATGGGCACGCTACCGTCCAAAACCGTATGATGGGAAAGTTCTCTTCCTTCGGGCCCAAAAACAACCGCTTGGGTTGGTACCGGATCCCCTGCTCGGATGGAGCAATCTGCTCACCGGAGAACTTCACGTTCACGAAGTCCCGGAATTCCGTCAGAACATGCTGGACGAACCCAATGTGTCTGAAGTTGCCAGAATCATTCTGGAGCATCTTCCATGAATTCATCTGCATCCGGACCGGCCACGTTGTCAGGATGGAAACGCTGGATTTTGTTGTTTCTGGTCCTTGTTCTGTTGCTGGCGGCCTTTCTTGTAAACGCGCATCGTTTTCTTGCGGTAACCAGCCGCGTCGCTCATGCAGACATCCTGGTGGTGGAAGGATGGTCGGCTGACGTTGTGGGACACGCAGCCGTAAAAGAGTTCCGGCAAGGAAACTATCAGCACCTGTTGATCAGCAGCTTAAGCGGAGATGTCGGGCCGGGGGAAAAACCAAAAGACGGCACAAAGACCTCCGTTTCCGATTACATGATCTCCCTTGGCATCCCTGAAGACCGGATCATGGAATGCATTGCTCCGATGACAGACAATCATCGCAGCGCCACCATGGCCCGTGGAGTGCGCGACGCGCTCCGTCGGGGGGACATCAAATCAAAAGGAGTGAACGTCATGGCGCCGGCCACCCATGCACGCAAAACATGGCTCGTGCATCGCCGCGCACTGCTTCCTGAAACACCGGTCGGCATTATCGCAGTATTGCCCGGCGTGTATGACCCTGCCCGGTGGTGGATGGACCGCCAGGCAACAAAGTGGGTTCTTAAAAACTATGTCGGCCTGTTTCACGAGTGGATCACCGGGTTATAAGAATACTTCATGAAGAATACGATTATTTATTTCAGCGGAACTGGCAACTCTCTTGCAGTAGCCAGACTTCTGGCAGAGAGACTGACTGAAGCTGAAATCCTTCCTGTTTACGAAATGCTGCGGCTTTCCATGTATAATCTGCAAAGCGAAACTTGCGGAATTGTGTTTCCCGTGTGCTGTCAGGACATCCCGGAGATCGTGAGAAGATTGGTGAGCGCAATACGCCTGCCGGCCAGTACCTATGTTTATGCCGTGGCCACACATAATGGGGATGTGGGATACAGCCATTTCACCCTGGACAAAATCCTCCGGAAAAAAGGACAGCGCCTGCAGGCGGGTTTTGAAGTGCTCATGCCCGGAAACAGCATTACCCCGAAAAACAGTACAAACTCCGAAGAAGAAATCGAACGCCGAATAAAGGCCATACCGGCGCTTGTAGAGTCCATTGCCGACAATGTTTTGAAAAGAGCATCTTTACCCTATGCGGGAAACAACACTCTGCGAAAGCACCTCAAAGGATGGCGCAATATGCTTCGCCACCGTGTCATCTTCAAAGTTCCGGAAAAGTTCTGGGTAACCGACGCCTGCAACCAGTGCGGCCTTTGTTCACGGATATGCCCGGAAAATAATATACGAGTGGACGGCACAACCGTCCAATGGGGCCAACATTGTCAAATGTGCCTCGCCTGCATCCACTGGTGCCCTCAACACGCCATTCAGAATGGAGAAGGAACAATAAAACGGAAACGATATCATCATCCCGATATCGTCATCGAAGACATGCTGTGCAGGAAGTAAATTGATTAGCAGACACCTCTGCACAGTTGTCATCTCGAATCCTTCGGCTATGCTCAGGATAAACTCCGTGAGAGATCTTAAATAAAGATTTCTTGACGCCTTTCTTCTCAAAACGCGTGACCTGCAACGTTATCACATAAGCATATGTCACTGCTTTGTCCTCCGCTGGCGGAGGTGTCACGAAGTGACGGAGGTGGAAATTGTAGGGACTGCTCCCCGAGCAGTCCGAAGCGACAAGTGTGATAAATAAACGGAAAGTCACACGGCGCACCGTGAATTAAAAGATAACCTCCCCCAGCCCCCTCCAAAGGGGGACAAAGAGAGGTTGCACCTCTAAAGATGGACACGCTAAATGGTAATATGTATTAAATAAAATTTTCATTGCCCGAGAAACAATACCAGACAAGGAAGAGTGACAGACATGTCATCTGCCGGCACAAAAACTGAGAACCGATTCACCCAGTTCTGCCTCAGAGGACTGGAAAATATTTATATCCCGTCCGAACATGTTTTTGCGGCCTCCATTCAACTTGTCGACGGGAAGATGGTGCATGTGCGGGATCGAGACCTGGAATTCAGGTTCACCATGAACACACTTATGGGTCTTCACCGGATGAGGATGCAGGGTGCAAAAGTTTTCCTGGATATTGAATCTGATTATCATGGGATGGAAAAACAGATAGAAGAACATTCGAATTCCCCCCTGGACATCGCCGCTACAGTATGGACCGGCAGATGCCTCGGTACAGAGGTGCCGTCCCAAGCTTTGTCTTCATTCCGGCATCTGCTGAACAATGCGCCTCAAATGAGGAGCCTTGGGCCAAAGGCTCTGGCATGGTCTATTGCAGCGTGCCTTACCGGAGGAACGGATGATTACAGACATGCGCTTGAACTGGCGAAACTTGCGGCGCAAAGGTACATCCACCCTGTCACCGGACTTGTCAGACAGGAACCTTTCGGTCTCAGGCGCAACTGGTCTCCATTCGGCGCCCAATCCTACATGGCTTTCGCCTTTCTTTTTCTGGCCCGAGAGACCGGAAACGATTGGGCAAGGAACATCGGTCTGCGCACCGCCCGCAAACTTGTTCAACTGCAGGGGGAGAATGGCCAATGGGCCTGGATGTATCATGTACCAACAGGGAGAGTAACCGACTATTATCCTGTCTTCTCCGTTCACCAATACGCTTATGCACCATTTTTCCTGCTTGAAGCAATCGGGCAGGGTTATGAAGAGTTCCGGAAACCTCTCGTGAAAGGATTTCGATGGATACTCGGGCAGAATGAAATTGGGCAAAGCATGGTCGAACCGGCACGCCAGATTGTATGGCGGCGGGTCATCAGAAAAAGTGCAGACGCAAAACTGACAAAGCTCTTAAGAGCGATCGGCACCATCTACGGCGGCGTAAAATCCGGAATAAAAAAAGCGCACGATCTTGATATCGACCGCCAGTGCTGGGGATTTGAAATGGCATTGCCGCTTGTTGTCTTCAGCGGCATGAATGACTTCCATGAGATCCTCGACGACAAATGTTTCTCGTGATAAGGGATTTTGAATCAGGAATAGACCTTTGCACGATACTTTTGCGTCATTCCAGGTTTGCTGACTGTATCGCAATTCCAATTTTTGTCATTCCGGACAAGCGAAGCGGGATCCGGAATCCAGAAACTTAAGCCAATACTGGATTCCCGCTTTCGCGGGAATGACCACTTTTACTATTCTGACACAGTCTCCCGGTGAAGGTGTCACACAGTGACGGAGGTGGAAATTGTAGGGACTGCTCCCCGAGCAGTCCGAAGCGAAAAGTTTGTAACTAACCGGACGGTCACGCGGCGCGTCCTGTATTAAAAGATAACCTCCCCCTGGCCCCCTCCAAAGGGGGACAAAAGAAAGGTAGCCCCCCTCCAGAGGGAAACAAGAGAATGACTGCAACAGCGGGGGACATTACAACAAAGGACCACTATAATGTTTTCATGGACTAATTTAACTTTTTTAAAACCTCTGATTCCCAGAATCCTGCAGATAAAGTTTCGCAGGGCTCTTGCAAAGAAAGCCTACCTTTCTGCCAGGGGCACATGGCCGATCGACCCAAAATCATCAAAGCCGCCGGATGGATGGAAAGGCTGGCCGGACAATAAAAAATTTGCCCTGGTGATCACACATGATGTCGATACTGCCGAAGGACATGATCAGTGCATGCAATTGGCGGAAATGGAAAAACGGCATGGTTTCCGCTCCTCCTTCAACTTTGTTGCCGAAGACTATAAAATATCTGACAGATTAATCAACGATTTACGCTCTGACGGATTTGAAATAGGTTCTCACAGCATCAGGCATAAAAACCCTTTCAAGTCACCGGATAAATTCCCGGCTCTGGCGTCTCAAATCAACCATTACCTTAAAGAATGGGACGCAGTCGGTTTCCGAAGCCCAAGCATGTATCACAACATGGACTTGCTTCATCATTTGAATATTGAATATGACGCTTCCACTTTCGACACAGATCCATTTGAACCGCAGCCGGACGGGATCGGGACCATATTCCCATTTTGGGTAAAAGACCAAAACAATCATAAAGGATATGTCGAGCTGCCCTATACCCTGCCCCAGGACTTTTTACTCTTTATCATTCTACAGCAGAAAAACATCGAGATATGGAAAAAGAAACTGGACTGGATTGCAGAAAACGGCGGCATGGCACTTTTTATAATTCATCCCGACTACATGAATTTCAACAATAAGCCTCATTACGAGAAATACCCCGCTCACTATTACGAAGACTTTCTCAACTACATTAAAACAAAATATGAAGGACAGTACTGGCATGCCCTGCCTAAAGACGTGGCGCGTTTCTGGTCGGCCAACTACAAAGGCAAAACCATTCTTCCTGCAAAACGCAAACACATCTGTATGCTGGCCTACTCTTTTTATGAATCGGACAACAGGATTATGCGTTATGCAGACGCGCTGGCCCAGCGAGGTGATACTGTTGATGTCATCGCCTTGCGAAGCCAGGACACCACAGAATATGAAAATATTAAAAATGTAAATGTGTATCGCATACAGAAACGAATGATTAACGAAAAGCACAAGATCACTTACTTATACAGATTGACTGCCTTCCTGTTCAGGTCATCATTATTTATAACACACAGACATTTTAAATATCCTTATGACCTGATCCATGTTCATTCTGTCCCTGATTTTGAGGTTTTTGCGGCCCTGCTTCCCAAACTGAACGGGGCAAAAATCATCCTCGACATCCACGATATCGTACCGGAATTTTATGCCAGCAAATTTTCCGGCGGTAAAGACAGTCTGTTCTTTAAAGCACTGGTCAAAATTGAACAGCTTTCGATCAAATTCTCTGACCATGTGATCATTTCCAACCATTTATGGCACAAAACATTAACCAACCGTTCAGTAGAAAAAGACAAATGCACCGCCGTCATGAACTATCCGGATGAATCCATTTTCTACCAGAGGCCAAAAACCAGGGCAGACAATAAATTTATAATGCTGTACCCCGGCACACTCGGCTGGCATCAGGGTCTGGACATCGCCATTAAAGCATTTGCAAAAATAAAAGACCGTGCTGAGCAGGCCGAATTTCACATTTATGGCCGCGGCACAGAAACCGATAATCTTGAAAAGCTGATTGTAGATTTGAAGTTGATGGATCGGGTATTTATCAAGGATCCTATGCCTATTGATCAGATTGCTGAAGTCATGGCCAATGCGGATCTTGGAATCATCCCCAAGAAAAATGATCCCTTCGGCGGCGAGGCCTTCAGCACGAAGACCCTTGAATTCATGTCTCTGGGAATTCCGATCGTCTTATCAAAGACAAAGATTGATCAGTATTATTTTAATGATTCTGTTGTTAAATTTTTCATACCGGATAATGTCGATGATCTCGCAGACGCCATGCTGACCATGATAGAAAACAGGGAACTGCGTGAGACACTGCGAAATAGCGCTCTTCACTTTGTAGAAGATTATCGCTGGTCGAAAAGAAAGAACGAATATTTTGACCTGGTTGATTCATTAATCCGGCAGAGAAAGAGCTAAATAATCGAAATATGATTAATTTTCGTCTCGATCGCTTTTTAACCGTTTATTGCTTCAGGTATTTCATCAAGAAGCAAACCGCTTCCGGCCACAGTCCAATACCTATCCTCATGTACCACAGCATTTCAGATGTAAAAGAAAGTACGCATCCTTATTATCATGTCAATACCTCACCGGTTGTTTTCGAAACGCACATGCGGTACCTTTCTGAAAACAGCTATGACGTCATCCGTCTTCAGGACCTGAGTAATAAACATGGTGCAAATCATTCAACCAAACAGATTGTAATTACCTTTGATGACGGTTTTCTGGATTTTTACACAAATGCTTATCCAATTTTAAAAAAGTACGGCTTTACGGCAACTGTTTTTTTGCCTACCGCTTTCATTCAAAACAACAGAATGTCGTTCAAGAATAATTCATGCATGACATGGGATGAGGTTCGACAGCTAATGACAAAAGGCATCAGCTTTGGCTCACATACAGTCAGTCATCCGCAGTTGGCTGAATTAAATGAAAATGAAATCAGGAATGAAATTAAATCATCCAGGCAGAGTATTGAAGATGAAACCGGCACAAAAATAGATTCTTTTTCTTACCCGTTTGCGTTTCCACAGGAGAATCGCGATTTTATCGCGAGATATAAAGAAATATTAATCGAACAGGGTTATCGCACTGCCGTTACCACAATCATTGGAAGAGCATCCATAGGTATGGATGATCTTTTATGTTTAAAAAGAATCCCCGCCAACAACGGAGACGATCCATTGTTTTTCCGGCTAAAATTGCAGGGTGCCTATGATTGGCTGCAAACGCCGCAATCTTTTGTCAGGCAAATAAAAGGGAGCATGAAAAATCATGTATAAAGTTGTTTTAATGGGTGCAGCGCTGGATACCGGCAACAGGGGCGTATCAGCGCTGTCTTCATCCGTAATCAAGCTGGTCCGCCAGATTCGTCCGGACGCAGAAATTTCCTTTTTCATTGGCAACAAATCATCTGCCCCTCAAATATTGAACGTACCGGACGGTAAAATTAATATTAATATCATTAACCATCGCCTTTCTCCAAAGGCCGGTTTCAAAACACATCTTTTCAGTATTTTTTTTGTTGCCTGTCTTCAGAAAATCATGCCCCTGACCCCGATTAAAAAATTTTTGATCAGATCCATACCCGCTTTAAAGCAATTATCAGAGGCAGATTTTATCGGTGATATTCACGGTGGCGACAGCTTCAGCGACATTTACGGTTTGGGCAGGTTCATCACCGGAGTGATGCCCAATATTATCATTCTATTGCTGGGAAAACCGCTCGTTCTTTTGCCCCAGACCTATGGGCCTTACAAATCCTTCTTGTCTCAAAAGATCGCAAAACACATTTTTACAAAGTCTGCCGCTATTATCTCACGCGATAATGAAGGTGTTGAAGTTGTC
>Ga0123335_1007935_pt1 | contig 11634 bp, 11 predicted proteins | sample BiotimSIPDNA_2_FD_89707 | JGI IMG/M metagenome (GOLD analysis project Ga0123335, IMG submission 89707) | Anaerobic biogas reactor microbial communites from Washington, USA - Biogas_R2 time_0 SIP DNA | ecosystem: Engineered > Bioreactor > Anaerobic > Unclassified | place: Washington, USA... | reverse complement strand
TTAAACTCTTTTTGCGCAGTGGTTAGTGCAAAATTTGCACATACCACCTTTTTCCTTAATTCATTTTCGATGTTGACTTTACCATCTGTAGTATTAAAGAGCACAAGGTTGGAGAATTTTTCGGGGAGGTTAGGATTGATCATTGGATACCTCCTTCAATCTTTTATTTTGCATTGTATATCGTTTATTATGAACCCACCCATTTAGGTATGTGGCAATACTTTTATCTCTGCTATAACGGCCACCGTTCAGAGAAAAGCAACCATAGGCCTGTGAGTTCGAGTTGTAGTATTCAAGAAGTTTGACGGCTTGTTCATGGGATAAAGAATCCACATACGGAAGCAAGGCTGACCATCTCTCAGTCTCTGCATACAATGAAACACAAGAAAGGGCGTGTATGTAGGCCGATTTCATTTTTTCCGATGTTCTGGGATTCTTTATAAGCTGTTCGGCTATTTGGGTTGCCAAATCATTCATATCATTATTTTTCGGTCGCAAGGCCTGGAATTTACCAACAAAACCCTTGGGATCCTCGCCGGCTTTTACAGAAAGAATGAAAATTCCTCTACCAAAGGCGACCCCAACTTCCTGATTCGTCCAAACACTTGCTGAGAACCCGGTTGAGAGGAGTGCCAGCAGAGAATCCATGCAAAACAAAGCTTTTTCAATTTCATTTTGCCATTCCGTGCTTGGTTCTATATCCTCATGGGCCACAAAGGAAGATATTCCAAACACTTCCAGAGCCTTCTTTAATTCATTGGCGAACTTTTTATTATCATCTTTATGGCTGATAAAAAGCCTGAATGAATCTTTTTGAAAAAGGCGATTGTCTGTATCAACAGTCTGTGCAGTACTGGAGAGGTCCTTAATCTTTAAGCCCCTCTCTGTTTCCACAAGTTTAAGCCCTTCATAGGCGAACATGGCATTGGCTTCTTTTATTAAATCCGATAATGAGCCTTCGGATTTTGAAAAATTGGCAGGATGAAAAGCCTGATTGATAACGTCTTCAAGTCTGTCGGTATTATTGAGCGCCTGCAGTTTCTGCTGTACAAATGTGATTCTTGAGGGGAATCCTTGGCCGTACTCATCGCTTTCACCAAGGGCATTAAAAAACTGCACCAATTGCGGGCCGCTTTTATTGTTCGATTTTTTAGTGTCGCCGGTAATGAGCCCAGCCAGGAATTCCATTGCAGGTTGGGATAGTTTCATATACCTGCCTCCACTAAATTAGCATCACCATCTATAACTTTTGGCATTTCGTAGGAAATTGTTTTTGCATCGAATAGGTGAATTAATTTTAAGGGAAACTTCCTGACTGCCTTTTCAATGGTCTTTTCTTTATCGTTTTCCAAGGTGGATATATAAAGGGTCTCAATATTGGATTTCGCGATGGCATCAAAAATATGATGATCGTTATCATCCAAAGAAGAACCTATAATAACCATGGTGCCTGAAAGAGTATTTAACTTGTTCAGACACTTGGTGAGGTAAGGGTTCTTTACAATCTTATCTATTTTGTTCTCCGTTTGGAAAATACAGACAAGATCAAGCTCGTCATTGTTTAGTATGTCTTCTACACGATCATAAAGGGCTTTATCAGATTGAATAATCTTCCTGACGCTTTTACCTTCTTTGTAGATATGAAAAGCGCCGTGTAAAAAGAAAAGATTCTGGGTGGCACTTTCTATATCAAACACATAGGCTTTTTCGCTACCGAATAAACTGAACTGCCTACTGCCATCATCTACTCTATTCTGTAACTTGTATTTTTTTTCTTCTTCCAGTAAAGACTTTACGACCGCCTCAATGTCCTTCTGTTTCCATCCCTTATTATTTTTTTCCGAGTACTCAGTGATGACTGTAATAAAACGCTTCTTTTTTAATGCTTTAAAGTCGCTTGTAGTTGCGGAATCGTCATCCACACCCGACATAACCATTGTTCCATGCTCACGGGCATGTTTTATTTCGGTATAGATATTGTTTTCGCGTGCATTCAAATCATCCTCTATAAACTTCAAAGAGTTCTTCATTGCTAATGCGGTATCTTCGGTATCTTTTCCGGATTTAAAGTGGAGCAGTAGCAAATAAAGAAAGGGATCGTAGTTCAACGTAAAATAATTGGTAAAGTGATTCAGCAGAATATGAACCCCTGCATTTTCTTCAGCATACACATTTTTGATAGCGGTCTTTACGATTTCATGTGTGGCCTTCATAAAATCCATTTTGATTTTATTGGCTACAAACTTCTTGAGAAAAGTATTCTTTGAATCAATATCCTCTGTTAAGCGACCTATAAACCGTTCCAGATCCTCACCACATTCTTGAACTAACGGCTGTGCCTCTTTGTATAAGCCAAAATCACGCTCAGTCATTTTTTGGAAAATGTTGGAATAACTTGTATTGACACCTAGACCACGATTGAAGCCATTGCCTATCAAGAGGTGGTTCTCATGACCTTTGATTTGGGTGAGAACTTCTTGGTATTTTAATAGATCAATTGTGGAACTGGATGCACTCATACTTTCACCCTGACTTCACCGGACATGAGTTGAGGCAAAAGCGAATCTCTCAAGTTTTCTAGAATTATTTGTTGTTTGTAATTGTATTCAATCTTATCCCAAGCATTATCTGCATAGTCTGAAAATGACTTAAGCTTATCCTGCGGTGGCATTTGAAATTCTAGATTTTCAATATCAGAAGGTTTTAAAGATGGATAAGTTGAGGTAGAACCTTCCGCTATTGAGTGAAGATATTCAGTCATATCGCTATTTGTTAAAAATATGTATACAAAATGAGGGTTTAACTTCTTACATGAGATAACGCAAAACCCTGTTGAAACGATAATATCATTTTCTGGGTTTTTAATAATACCGTAATGTTTTTGATCAGGACGGACTGTTGATATCAAAACGTCATTGTGTTTTACAATACGCTTTGCTCTGCTGGGAGCATCAGTTAAATTGAAGAATTGGAATCCATCAATTTTACCTTCATTTAATGAACCTGTGTCAAGATACCGGATTTCAGACGATGGAAACTCTTTTTTGATGCTAGACACATTCGTTTCAATATAGTTTCCAAGTTTTACAGTCTCCCACCTCTCATCCGCTTCTTCCACAAACCACTGCCGAAACAGCGTCTCGGCCATGGCTTCCAGGGTCTTGTTCTGGCGGTGCAGTAGGTCGATCTTGTCGTCGAGGCTGGAAAGCACGGCGGCAATGGCTTTTTGTTCGGGGAGCGGGGGGAGGAGAATGGGAATATCCTTTATATTGTATAGCGGTAACTTCGGTTGAGTTGAACCAACATTTCTTGATAAGATTTCATCCTGCCCGTCAGAACTTATTAAGTAATAAAAGAGGAACTTTTTATCGAGGATATTTTCATCAATATTCACAATTTTGGCACAGTTTTCTGTCAAACTTGCCAAATGTAACTTAGAGGGGATGATCGAACATAAACCGATAGTACCAACAATTGAAACTATAACATCACCTTTATCAACTGTGTATCTTTTAATTGCAGGAAATACTTCATCTGGAACAAAAAGAAGCTCATTAATTGCGATCTTATTATTATTTATATCACGAGTTCTAATGTACGGATGGCTTGTTGCCGTTTCAGTAAGATTACTCCCTAATGGTAGTCTTTTTCCACCTTTGACCTCTGACAAATCTCCTAGTTTACATTCCTTCCACCCCTTCATACTTCCACCTCCACTCTGCACCAAGCCGGGGCCGTTGCGGCTACCGAAAGGGGTGCGAGAGTCAAGGCGATCATTTGAGCCTTGCGAAGCTGGGTGCCTATCACAGAGGGGGTAGCGGAAGACACCGCAGGGAGCGCAGCGACTGAGGAGGCTGGAGCGTGGGGGAGACTTCCCCCCTTATTCACTATTCTTTGTTCATTATTCATTGCCTTCATACCACCCCCTCTTTTTTCAGCTTATCCAGAATGTCTACTGAGTTGATGTGCAGCTTGGAGAATGCAAACCATTTTTTGCCCAGATCTTTGAGGGATGCGCCAATGTGGTACACCGTCTTTTCGTCAAGGATAAGGAAGCGGTCGTGGGCTGCAGAAAACGGTTTCAGGTTTACTGGAGTGTATTGGGCATTGTATTTTTTGACATCGTGTTCCAGCTTGTTGCTGATGGTTTTGGTGCAAATAGTAATGGAAACCTTAGGCTTGCTTTTAGCAAATAGCGAGAGGGTGCTGTCATCGATGTAATTGTCTATGAGTATAATGGAGCGAGTAGCTGAGCGGATCAGATCGGAGACAAAGTGCCAGGCGTCAAATACCTGGCCGTCATAGAAAATGCCTTGTTTGGGTTTGAAACTGTTGTCTTCCAAAGCTTTGAAAATCTGTTCGAACCGTTCGTCGGTCTTGATTTCACCGGCTATTTGACGTTTTTCGACATGATCCATTCGACGGAATAAATCTGCGTTATGGCTCAAGAATTGCCGCATTTTGACGAATGCCCGCATGATCTCAATATTGATCTGAATGGCCCGAGTACTCGTTAACACTGCTGAAAGTGCAGAAACACCCTGTTCGGTAAAAGCCAATGGTTTGGCTCCACCCAGGTGCTTTCGAGAAGGTATCACAGATTGTGATACCAAGTGCGATATTTCATCCTCAGTTAGCTCAAACATAAAATCAGCTGGAAATCTGGCAAGGTTTCTCTTTACAGCCTGCTTGAGAGCCCGGGTTTCCGTTTCATAAAAAATAGATAGATCACGATCCAACTTGCCCTGTACACCCCGCATGGTAAATATGCGCTGCTCAATAGTGGAAATCTGCGCCATTTCACTCATACTCCCACCTCCACGCTGCACCAAGCCGGGGGCGTTGCGAAGTTGTCCCCCGCAGAGGGGGCTAGTGCGAGGGAATTATAATGGGCAAAAAAATACCTGCCAGAGATGCGCATGCTAGACAGAGGTGTGGCAGGTGTATTAAAGATAGGGTAAAGTGGATTATTCTTTCTGTCAAGTTTACTAGTACTATTTAATGGTCTTAAGCGGTCACAATTTGTGACCAGTTGATTAGCAACCCTTGCTCGATTTTTAAACCCATCGATTTCGATGGCTTTAAAATCATGTTCGGTTAAAACATAGGGCGAATATTTCCTGTGCTGGCCCCGGCCACTCTTTAAGGTCACAGATTGTGACCTTAAAAGATCTTCATAAGAAATCGTATCATCCAGAGATAACATCCGGGGTCCGGGGCGGAGCCCCGGTGAGGGGGTAGCGGAAGACACCGCAGGGAGCGTAGCGACCGAGGAGGCTGGAGCGAGGGGGAGGCTTCCCCCTTTATTGTTTCTAACGTCTTTTGTCATGATGGTTCTTTCTCATATATTAGAACAGCTTCAGATATTCATCGAAAACGAAAATACGGTTTCTTTGATAGCCTGTTGTTTCTTTTAAAATATTTTGCTCCACAAGAACGCCTACCAGATTATTGGCCGCTTTTGTAGAGAGTCCTGTCATTTTTTGTACATCACTGACGTTGATCACTGGTTTTGTGAAGAGTTGGTGAAATAACTTTAATGCCTGTTTTGAACGTTTCCCTAATCCGATGATGTGATTTTTTTCAATATTCGCTTTAAGATCAATTATTTTCCCGAGTGTATTTATCGATTGTTCTGCAGTTGTGATTACGCCAGTTAAAAAGAACTTTACCCATCTTGCAAGATCATTTTTTGATCTTACAAGGGTCAGGTTGTCATAATAGAGGTTCTTATTTTTTTCGAAAAAATCAGATAAATACAGTAGCGGTTTTTCGAGAATTCCATTGGAAACAAGATATAGTGTTATTAGTAAACGTCCGATTCTACCGTTGCCATCCAAAAATGGATGAATGGTTTCAAACTGGTAATGGGCAATAGCAATACGAATAAGATGAGGAACTTTTAAATCGGTATTATTTAAGAAGTTTTCAAGATCGGAAAGAAGATCAGGGAGTTCTATATGGGCTGGGGGTATAAAAATGGCGTCCGAAAGACTTGTACCACCTATCCAGTTTTGAGAGGTACGAAAATCTCCAGGTGTTTTCCGCACTCCTCTTCCGCTCGAAAGGAGCACTTGGTGTGTATTTTTAATCAGTCGGTTTGATAAAGGTAGTGTTTTTAGTTCTTCAATGGCTTTATTCATGGCCTTTACGTAGTTGTTTACTTCTTGCCAATCATCGCGCTTTTCTGGATTAATATCTTTTTCATCTATAATTGCTTCTTCTATGTTGGTTTGAGTTCCTTCAATTCGGCTTGATACTACCGCTTCTTTAAAGATATGCATCTTAATAAACATATCTGTATCAGGAACTAGTCTGGAAAAAGAATTTAATTCGCCTAATTTTAAGGAGGCTTTTTCTAAAAGGTCGTTTATTCCGGGATCAGTCCAATAAAATAAATGATTTATCTTTTCTGGTAGAAAATACTGGTATTGGTACCCTTTCCCAAAACTGCCTGCTTTAAAGTCTTTTAAATCCATGAAAACACCTCAAAGTACAATATAATATTTTATATTGTACTTAAGTCAATTTAAGTACAATATGGATAATCTTATTTTACTTAAGGCGGATAAAGTAAAATAAGGAAGTTTATAGTTTACTTTCATACTAGTTTCACTTTCTTCAGGTTCTCTAAAATGGCTTTGTTGAGTTTGGCTTCTTCTTTGAGTTGGGCTTCGAATTCGGTTTTTAGTGCTGTAAATCTTTCGTTGAAATCAAAGTCGTCTTCTTCATCGGGGAGGCCAACGTAGCGGCCAGGGGTGAGCACATAATCCAGTTCTTTGACGCGTTCGATGCTTGCGGAATTGCAGAAGCCTTTGATGTCTTGGTATTTGCTTTTGGGTTTGCGCCAAGCATGATAGGTGTTTGCGATTTTTTGGATGTCTTCTTCGCGGAGTTCTTTGGTACGGCGGTTGATTAATACGCCTTCATTGCGTGCGTCGATGAATAGGATTTCGTCGGTTCGTTTGCGTTCGCCTTTTTTTGATTTATCGCGAGAGAGGAACCATAGGGAAGCTGGTATTTGTGTGTTCAAAAAGAGTTTTGCTGGTAAATTTACAATGCAATCGACTAATCGCGCTTCGATAAGGGCTTTTCGAATGTCGCCTTCGCCTGAGGTTTTTGAGGTGAGTGAGCCTTTGGCTAAGACAAAGCCTGCGCTTCCTGTGGGGCTTAGGTGATAGAGAAAGTGTTGGATCCAGGCGTAGTTGGCGTTTCCTGCTGGGGGAATGCCGAATTTCCAGCGTCCATCTTTTCTTAATAAGTCTCCAGACCAGTCACTGACATTGAATGGGGGGTTGGCGATGATGTAGTCGGCTTTGAGGTCTTTGTGGGCGTCGTTGAGGAACGATCCTTCGTTGTTCCATTTGACCATGGAGCTATCAATGCCACGAATGGCAAGGTTCATTTTGGCAAGGCGCCAGGTGGTCTGGTTGCTTTCTTGCCCGTAAATGGAGATGTCGTTGATTTTACCCTGATGGCCAGCCACGAACTTTTCGGACTGGACAAACATACCGCCAGAACCGCAACAGGGGTCAAACACACGGCCTTTGTTAGGTTGTAACATTTCGACTAATAATTCGACGACACTTCGTGGGGTATAGAATTGGCCGCCCTTTTTGCCTTCGGCCAGGGCGAATTCTCCAAGAAAGTATTCAAATACATGGCCTAAAATATCGGCACTGCGAGCTTTGGCATCGCCTAAGGCGATATTGGCAATAAGGTCAATGAGGCCTCCAAGACTTGTAGGGTCAAGATTTCCACGAGCATACACTTTGGGGAGCACATCCTTGAGGGAGGGGTTTTCCTTTTCGATGGCATCCATGGCGTTATCCACTTCTTTGCCAATAGTGGGTAGTTTTGCCTTGGATTGCAGAAACGACCAGCGGGCGATTTCGGGGACAAAGAAAACATTTTCGGCCTTGTATTCGTCTTTGTCTTCAGGGTCAGCCCCTGCATAGTCCCCTTTACCGCTTTTAAGTTTGGTATGGAGTTCTTCAAAGGCATCGGAAATGTACTTGAGGAAAATAAGCCCCAGCACCACATGCTTGTATTCGGCGGCGTCAATGTTTTTACGGAGCTTATCTGCCGTTTTCCAGAGCTGCTTTTCGATGGGTTCTTCATTGGCTGTTTTTGTCGATTTGGCTTTGGCCATTATTTATCTCCAGTTTGCATTTTCTTCTCTTCAGCCCGCCATGGACGGCGGGCGTTCTTGGGGCGGGGTTAAGAAATGTATTTATCAATCCAATTTCCATTTCACTGTCTTGGCGCTCTGCCTTTCGCACAACGTCCCGGCCAATGTACGAAGATTTGCAACTATAATATTTTAATCTACCTTAGATCAGCTTTGCAAATTTTTGTACTTGGCCTGTTGTGCGTCTGTGTTACCATTGCTCTTATTCTTGTTTCTGCGCCGATCCGGTTTTTGAATTTTCTGCGCGGGTCTTACTCTTATCTTGTCAAGATGCACAATTGGGAAGATTGGTAGGAATAAATTATTACAATTTTAACTACCATAGTAACTCGTATTTTGGGCACAAGTTAACCCATGCTTTCCGCCAAAAGCCATTTTTATACATGGCTGACATAAGATAGACATTGAATTAATTCGTTTTCTGCCTGGATTCAATGACGAATCGGTGCAACCTACCAAAATAGACATTTCCTGACATACCTATAAATGAATTTATACTGTTCACATTTGCATTCAATGATGTCCCAAAACCGAGATACCTTTTCATTGCAAATAGAAACTGTAGTTCAAAAGATGCTCCCGGTTTCCGATATTTTTTAATTGAATACCTCGAATTAAGTAAATCACCTGATATAAGGCTATCCCGCTGGTCGCCATGAATAATCGAAGGCCCAGCCAAAGCCAGAAGGGATATGTATTTATTCTGGTACAAAGGGAATCCGATTAATAATGAATTTTCATTTATTCGCTCAGAAGGAAGAATAAAAATTTGAATCTCAGTACCGCGAAAATAGCGATATTCTACTGCAAATCGATTGAGTTGGGATGTTATTCCTGCCCTTAAATTTCCATCAAGTCTATGTGATTGGGAATAACTTCCACCAAAACCGAAACTGCCCCATAATCCCCATTTTTGAAAAGAACCGGGTTGGGAATAGGAAACGGTATTTAATAGAAATATTGTAGTAAAAAGGATAATATTTTTGTTCGACATTAGTTGTTTTTCTCAATTTGTTTGGAGTTGACCTGTTCCTGTGTTAATCAGGTACTCAGAATCCTGAATACCTGATTGAAAATTCTTATTCTTTAATCAATTTTAAGGTGTTTTGATGATCATTGCTTCTGTATTGAACAACATAATGCCCGCCGGGGAAATTTGACAAGTCGATATTCAAAGCCTTTGCTATTGTAAAGCTTTTTATCAAATGCCCCTGCAGAGAATAAAAATGTGCCTGTAACGGGGATTTGGAATTATTTACAAGCATAATCTTATTACCTGATTTTACCATTGTTAATCCTGATTTTCCAGAAACCAATTTATTGTTAGGGGGTAATACTGCGGTATTGAATACTGAGTAATAATAAATGGCCGTATCCACGGCTACCCAGTTATTTGCATTATCAATATTGTAAGAAATGGTTTTTAATATTTTTTTATTGATCTGTTGATTCACGGAAGAAAATCCTGGGGGCAGAATCAGATTTTGAACCGGCACATTCTCAAGAAAATATTCCGTTCTGGATATTTCTTTTAATGTTGATGTTAATACTAAGGTAAGATACTCCGTTACGGAAATCAGGTTTCCATCACTGTCAAATTCGCTTTCTGATTTAGAGTTTTCGGTCCATGTGGAATTCGTGGAATTAAATAAGAACTGGTGAAAAGATGCTATTACTCCACCTGAACTGTATGAGTAAACAATTTTTGATATTTTTTCATAATTCAAAGTTTCCTCATCAATACTGCTCGCCTCAAAAGATAATACTCTGCCATTGGAATCATAAGTGTATTCATTATAACGTGTCGCTTCTTCAAAGGATTCGTTTTTCCATACACTCCATGTGATAGATCTTGCCAGGTTTTGTAAATCATAAGCATATTCAATTTTAAACACGGGAATCCATATGGAATTTTCCCATCTACTTGTTAAGCATACATCCATTTTTCCATGTGTATTATATGTAATTTCAATTTTTTCTGTATTTTCCCATGCGTTTGAGGTATCATTCTTTATAGAAGAAGTCATTTTTGTCACATTACCCAGATCATCATTGTCAAAATCTGTTTTATATAAGCTGTCTGGGGTTACATTTTCTTCGGTGAGTAAATGACCGTGTGTATTATACGTATAAATTGACTTCTTGACAGTAGAAACAATACTGTCCAATTTCTCATTCGATGCACTTCTGCGGGCAAGTGCAGAATAACTACTTTTATTCATCTGGTTTATGAAATTAACATTGGAGATAAGTTGCACAGCAGACGGCAGGACACCTTTTCCATTGTTAAATATTCCGCTGTTCTGCAATTTATTATAAGGAAAATTAGAAACTGAAATACCGGCAGAAGAAGAAAAGCACATTACAGAACATATCAAAATAACTGCATAAAATCTTTTCATATACCCTCCACAAAATAAATATAAGATCAATTTTCCGTTATTAACTCTTCAATTTCACCAGGCTTGGAAGAGACGGTTATCACAAATGCACACCTTTAATACTAACCTGGATTAACCTGATACCACATATACTGTGGGATTGTTTAACAAAGAACGAATAGAAAACCTCAACTGTCATCAAAGGCATATGACAGTTGAGGTGAACAGATTAAAAACTACTGACTACACCCGGTTCCGTTTAACCATTCGTAAATTTCAACAATTACGGAATATGTATTGCCGTTTTGAGATTTGAGTTCGAAACTCATATCACCATTTGAATCTTTCGGTGTACATATATTGTTGATCTGTGCACCGTTGCCGCTTAACTGCGCAGTGCGTAACTGGCAGTCGGTCCTGTTCTGGTCAAGAACACCATGCCATTTTACTTCAGTATAGTCACTTGTTCCGGCATTTCTCACTGTGAACATCAGACCGTGTAAAAATTCAGACTTATGCACACGCACTGTAACCCCATTTGGAGGTACTACGACAGTCGTAACTCCACTTATTGAAATATCACCCTGTGGGATGGAATCAGGGGTATACTGGCCGGATGGCAGTACATTCCCAAAAATATATGAACCATCGTTCAATTTGATATCCATTTTTTCGGTTTGAGTAAACCCTTCTGCAGTGGAATAAGAGAAAAAGAGGTTTTTGTCCACCAAGCTCCAGTCTGAATAGTGTATTCCCACTACATTACCATCATTATTCGGGTATACAGTTCCTGGCTGCATTGTTGTCCCTGTAAAATCGTATACAAGCCTGTAATTGTTTGTTCCCACTTTTTCAAGCGACGGCACACTGAATGGCGTATAATAGTCTTCAACAATTGGTATTTTACCATCTTCAACGGTAAAATAAGAATACACTTTTATGGAATTGCCCCGAAAAAATGGACACGTGACTAAGCAATTTTCTTCCGTTTGACAGATTCATATTCTGCTGGTGATAAATATCCCAAAGTAGAATGAATCCTTTTGCAATTGTAAAAACCTT
>Ga0123335_1007930_pt1 | contig 11638 bp, 8 predicted proteins | sample BiotimSIPDNA_2_FD_89707 | JGI IMG/M metagenome (GOLD analysis project Ga0123335, IMG submission 89707) | Anaerobic biogas reactor microbial communites from Washington, USA - Biogas_R2 time_0 SIP DNA | ecosystem: Engineered > Bioreactor > Anaerobic > Unclassified | place: Washington, USA... | reverse complement strand
CGACAGTTGAGCATTCAAGCTCCTGATTCGTGAGTTCCTTGAAAGTGGCGAAGCATTCGTCACACATTTTTTCCGCCTTGGGACTTTTTCCGCTGGCGAGTTTTTGAATAACCTCTTCCTTGGAAACCCGGATAGTGTTTCCGCATCCACGCACACGACACTTTACTTCCGCCTCGGGAAAAAAGTCGCCTAGACTGCCAAAATTGCTGCCCAAATCACACACTCCTAAGACCCTTTGGGTGGTCTTATTCTGACACAATACACGAGTTGTTGAAATTCCAAAAGGATGAATTCTATAACATATACACTTGAATCAAAAGTGCAACAAGTCGAAAAGACTAATTTCCAACCCTTTTGCGATAATTTTTCAGAGCTATCCCTTGTCTTAGCGGCTATCGTTGCCGTTGCCTTGGCTTCCCAATACTGAACGGGACATGTCGCATTGGGGATTTATTGCAAGTCGCGGTGCTCGAAGGCACGAAAGGGGTGCGTGTTGTTCAGGGCATGAAGGTTCCTGTTGCCTGGAAGGCTTGCTTGTCTTCGAAAGTTCCGATGACGTGGAAGCCTTGATCATCGATTTGGGCTTGGACATTGAGGATTTCGTTTTCGGGGACAGCGTTTTGGTAGTTCAACTGGAGTGTGCGCGGGTATTTGCCGACTCCGATGCAATTTTGGACGATAGCCGCGTATTCTGCGTTATTGAGATGGTTGTTGATATCTACCATTGTGTCTCGGATTTTGTACTGGTCCGAGGCGGTGGTGTTTTCCATGGTCTGTGGGAGCTTGTCAAGTAAGGGGAACGCGATTTCGAGGTTGTCGAATTTTGGGAGGAGGGATCCATATTCCCGTTGTGGCGGGAGGATTCTTTGTTTTTCCGTATCGACGAGCAACCAGTTGCTTGTTCCTTTTGCGAGCATGGTTCCGTCTTGGGTTAGGAATCTGTATTCTCTTATTGCGAAAAGTCGATCGAATCCTGCGGGATATGTTTGTACGCGTATTGTCTGGTCGATTTCCGGGAACTCTTCGAATTGCATTTTGATTCTTGCAAGCAGCCATACTTGGTTTTGTTGCCTTAGCGCGTCGAAGCCAACTCCGATGATTTCGGCATGGTGTGCTGCGACTTGTTGCGCGTAGTCGAAGAACGCCCTGAGCTTAAGTTTTGCGTGTCTGTTTCCTTCGCTGAAACGAATTAGGAACTGTTCTTCGTAGGCGTTGTTCATGGTACGTGTGGCAAAGTTGTGCCTGGTTGACGGGTGATTGTCCGTCAGCCAGGCATTTGTTTTTGTGTTAATGTTGGAAGTTAATTACTCTTGCGATCTTGTGTATGGACAGCTCATGGCACACATTTCAGCTGAGCAAGGTCTGATTCTCAGGATCGGGTCACGCTTCGCCATTGCGTCGGCGAGTGCTTCCTTCGTGATGTTTTTCGGCGGTTCGATATCGGTTTTTGAGCCGGTCCACTTTTGTCCTTCGTCAGCGACGAGTCCGTATCGGATTGCCCAGTCGCATCGTGTTTGTTCGACAATTGCGAAGGGGAGTTTTTGTCCTTCGACAACGAGGGTTGTCTCACCCTTGAAGGCCTTGACTGTGCATCCCTTGATGCATCTGTCACATCCTTCGCACTTGCTTCTGAGCGCCTGGAGATCCGGGAGTTTTGAGGGTTCGAGCTCAAGGTCTGTGACGATGGCGACGTACCGGAGGTTTGTTCCGAACTCCTCGTTATTTACAAATCCACCCTTGGTGATTGTTCCGAGTCCAGCGCAGACTGCCGAGATCCTGTTGCAGAAGATATTGGGCTGTCCGCCGCGTGGATTTGACACGAGTGAACCTGTGAGTTCCAAGTCTTGCACTGCAACGGCTTTTGCGCCCCAGCCTTGCATGATCCTGCTGAGCTTTAGTGCGATGGTGCGCAGGTGGTTGTGGCTTTGGTACTGTGCGAAGCTGTATGGTCCGATGGCTTCGGCTCCGTAGCGTCCCAGGGATTCGGCGCTTTGCTTGGGGATTCGGATGCCGCAAACGATCACGGATTTTGCTCCTGGCAGGTGTTCTTCGGGGGTATGGAGGTTGCGGTTGTATTCCTGGATTTCGGCGGTCGAGCTAAGCCAGAGGGTACCAGTTTCGCGTGCGACAAGGACGCGTTCACCGTCCAGATCCTTGCGGACGGATTCCACGGCGTCTTCGACGCGTTTGGCGGAGGTGAATCCGACGACGTCGGCTCCGAACTCCATTGCCAGCTTCTCGATTTCTGTTTTTGGATCGAGGTTTTTCCCGAGTGCTGCGTATTGGGACTTGGCTTCGAATGATGCCAATTTTGCGCTTGTGAGCAAGAATCTCGAGCCTGAGTTGGGGGCTTGCGGTGCCCAGAAGTCCCTGAGTGCATCTAGCGCTGCCTTGCCTGGATCCTTTTTGAGGCTCCAGAAGTTGTATGGGGCTCCGGAGTATCCGAGTTTTTCCAGCTCGGCTGCCATTTCGAAGGTCATCTTGTCCAGGTGGTAGCCCATTCGATGTGCGTGATCCACGCGCCTGTCAGTCGTTGTTGATTCATATGATTTCGGGTTTTCCATTGAGAAGAAAACGATGGTTTGGACATCTGGGAGGAGGCATGAAATATCTGCTCCCTTCCAGTCTTCGATTGGGATGACCTTGATTTGGTCTGCTCCTTCGGCGATGGCGTCTGCGATCAGTCTTTGTTGCACGCCTCGGTCTGGCGCCGGCCTTGTCGGGGTGACCGATTTCTTGCGGATTGGTGCTGATGAGTAGGACTTGTCCCAGGAGCGCCTGTCCTTTGGGAGGCAGTACTTGATGCAGCAACCCATTGTGCCGCCCCTCATTCCAAGTTCCTTGAGTTTGTCGAGGATGACCTGTTCATCAACCTTGGCCGGGATGTCGGCTTCCGCGTCAAGTCCGAAGTGTTCTGCCCATGCGCATCTCCAGAGGTTTTTCTTGGCGAACGTGTAGGTGTGTCCTTCGATATGCAAGGCTGTTGTTCCATCGACTTCCTGGGTAGTAGCCCATGCGCAGCAGTGCTTGAGGCATTGTCCGCAGTTGTCGCAAAGGGTATCGCCTTGGAGAAGTGGATCGGGGACGAGCGGGGCATCGGTGATAATCGAGACAAGGCGATTTCGCGGGCCGTATTCAGGTGACATTGAGATGCCATGGTAGCCTAATTCGGTCAGTCCGGCGCAAACGGAGGCATAGATGTGAGACATGTCGGGGGCAAATGTGGACTTGAGGGACTTGTACTCGCGATAACGCCAGATGTTGGATGCCGTGATGGGGACGGCACGATAGCCCTGCTTCTCAAGGAAGCGACCCATCGAGTAGGAAATCACGTCAAGTTGGTTGTTCATATGGTACTGGAAAGCGTATGAACCCTGTTCATGGGGGGAACCTTCGCCTCCAATCTCAATCATCGCATCCGTATGATGGATTGCACAGACAATCACGCTTTTCGCTTCAGGGAAAATCCCCTGGGGAGACATCAGGATGGGGGCATCAGCCCAACGCTCGATGTTGCCGACGCCGACCATGTCAGCACCGTGGGAAAACGCCGTTTTCTTCGCCAATTGAGTCAACCGATAATCCGCCATTTTGTGCTCCTGTCCTGTCGTTGCTTCTTTGTCCATTATTGCTGAATGCCATTTCGTAAAATGGAATGCAATTAATATACAATGCTATTTCATGTGTTCAAGCGTTTTTGTCCGTGACGAATGAAACAATTATTATGTGTCAGATGAGACATACGGGACTGAGAGTCTGGGACTCATGGGACGTTGGCGTTTGGTTTTATAGGAGAAAAAAGGCGATGTTCCTTGGGGGGGGACATCGCCTTGTTGAGTTTTTGGAATTAGTCCTTGAGATTACTTTTCGCGGATGAGTTCTTCGACCAGCTTGGTGTTGGATTCTGTTTCCAGCTGTGCGTAGAAGTCGGAGAGTCGCTTCTGCTGCTTTTGGCGCAGCTTGCTGGATTTGATTTGTTCTGCGAGTGACTTAGCTTCGTCGGTATCCTTGACGGTTCGTTTTTCGAGGAACGGCAGGATGTATCCGTTATTTGTTTTCACTGGGGTTGTGACTGCTCCTTCCTTGCCTAGGTGGAGTGCCTTGAGGAGTGCTTGATGATCCCTGACATTGAGTTCACGGTTTCCGTAGATGTTCTGGAAGTCGATTTCATCCTTGACTGGAATGAACTTATCATTTCCAGCGGCTTTTTCGAGTGTTGCTCCTGCAGCTAGTTCCTTGTTGATTGCTGCAACTTTGTCGTTAGCGATCTTCAGTGCCGCGGCCATTGCGGTTTCCTTCTTATAGAGGTTTTTGAGCCTGTTAAGTGCATCGGCTTCCTGCTCGGATGGGATGACCATGTATGAGGGTATGACTTCTGTGACGCATGCCACGAAGCTTGCGTTTGTCCCGGCGACCATATATGTGAAGGGGGCGTCGGGCTTTCTGCCGAAGATAGCTTCCATCAACTTGGTTTCGCGTCCGATATTGGGGATGGTCGCGTTTTTGTTGACCTTGAACAGGTCTATGACCTCGGCGTCTGGGATGCCTGTGGACAGCATTGCATTGAAGAGTTCGACGTCGGATTTCTTTTCTTGTCCAGCCTTGTCGTTTTCAGTGGCTGCATCAGTGAATTGATTTGAGAGTTCGAGTGCCTTGTCAGCGGCCATGTTTTTGGCTTTATTCGCCTTGATAGCCTTTGTGAGTTCGTCTTGTACGGACTTGTCATTAAACGTCTTGCCCATGTCTTTTTCGGCGAGTTTGACGAGCCAGTATGCGTTTTTGGTTTCGATGATTTTGCTGACCTGTCCGATTTCGAGTGCGAGAGCGGCGTTAGCGACTTCTTCGTCAAGGGTATTTACATTGACGAGTCCGGTATCGCCTTGTTTTTCCTTTGTATCTTCGTCGTCGGAAGCATCTTTCACGAGGTCATTGAACTGCATTCCCTGCTTGAGTTGTTCGAGGACCTTTTCGAGTTTCGCCTTTTTGGCTGCCTTTGTCGCGTCATCGTCTTTTTCGTCGATATTAACGACGATCTGGTTGAGTCGAACCTGTTTCTTTTCGTACTCGGCTTTTTTCTTTTCGTATTCAGCCTTGAGTTCGTCTTCTGCGACAGTGATTCTTTCTTCGAACGTCGCGGGTTTGAACGCGACGACCTTAGCGCTTCTGAGTTCTTCCTTGAAGAATGGCATCAGGTAATCGGTAAGGAATTCACGGAATTTGGAGTATTCGGCCATCATCTGGTCCATGTCAAGCTTTTTGGCTTCAAGTTCCTTTTGGTGTTCTGGCCAGAGGTCCCATACTGATTCGACGCCTGCTAGCTTGTCCTTATAGGGGGCGATTTTTTCATTGAAGAATACGATTGCCTTTTCGGTGGTCAGCTTGTCAGCGATTTTGTCTTGGAGTTCGTCATTGATTTCCTTTGGCATTTCGCCAGGTTTGATTTCCTTGAGGATGGCAACGCAGAATCCTCCAATGATTGTGACGTTTTGGGTTGTTTCGCCGGCGTTGTTGAGCGCTCTGATTGACCTTGCAAGACCGGGTTGACGGCTCTTCATATTGGGGATTGTATCTCCAGTGGTGAAGAAACCTGTCGCTGCGACGGTTGCACCGGCTTCATTTGCGATTTTGACGAATCGTGCGACCTTGGCTTCAACGGTTTCGTCCTTGGGTGCACTTTTGGCCAGCTCGTCAATGATGGTTCCGATTGTCTTGTTTGCGAGCTCAGAAGCTTTGCGGAGTCTGAGCTTGTCATTGATTTGTTCTTTGACCTCTTCGAGTTTCTTTTCCTTGTAGAGTCTATCCTTGGTGGCCTCGAAGTCATTCTTGATCTCGTCTTCGGAGATCGCGAGCTTGTCCTTCAGGGCTTTGTCTGCGTTTGGCGCGTCAGCCTTGGCGATGATATCCTGGGCTGTCGCGGTTGCGACGATTGCTGACCTTTGGTCTTCCAGCTTGATTTCACTCTTTCTAGTTTCGAAGAATTTCTGGATTTCTTCGTTGGAGGGCGCGGCGTCTCGCTTGGTATCCATCACGATGGCATGGGTGCTGATTTTGTATGATTCGAGGAATTCGTTGACTTCGTCTTGTGTGACTTCGATTCCTTCGGTAATCTTGGCTTCGAGTCTGTCGATGATGATGGATTCCTTTATGACCTCATCGAAATCTGCCGCGGTCATTCTGAATTGCGGGAGGAAGTTTTTGACGAAGCCGTCGTAGGCTTGACGCTGGAAGTTTTCTTTTCCGCCGAAGAAGGGGATATCCATGATGGCGTCCCTGATGTCCTGGTCGGCGACCTTGTCAAGTCCCATTTCCTTTGCCGTTCTGAGTCCGCGCATTTTCTGGAGTGTGAGTTGCAGGACTGCGGAGTCACCTGCCTGCTTTGAGATATCTTGCCCAGTCTTGATCATGTAGGCGAGTGAGGTTTTTCTCATTTCCTCAGTCATCATCTTGGCGCTGAGGTTTTTGCCGTACATCTTGCCGAATGACTTGAGGCCGTGCTGCCTGTATCCGCAACCATCCATGCCGTCTCCGAGCGAAAAGACGAAGATAACGCTGATGATGATACCCAATACAATGTAGGTATTTCGCCCGTGCTTTGCGAAGTAGCGGTTGAATTTGCTGATGATCATCTTGATGGCTTCCTGGTAGAACTATGTAACTAATTGAATTGATTGCTTGTATATTATTTGTCTTCCTTCAGGGCTTGGATTGCCTTCGGGAAGTCGTTTCGGTACTTGAAGATGCTGCTTCCCGCGACTAGGACATCCGCTCCTGCATTGACGACTTGGCGCGCGGTGCCGGTTGCAATGCCGCCGTCCACCTGTAGGTGGATTGGCTTCCCGGATGCGTCGATCATGTCTCGCAATGCCTTGATCTTGGGGATTTGCCCATTCATGAAGGATTGTCCGCCAAAGCCTGGTTCGACGGTCATGACGAGGATGAGGTCAACCTTTTCGATGAATGGCTTGATGCTTGCGGCAGGCGTTCCCGGCCTGAGCGTGATTCCCGCGCTGCATCCCGATTCATGGATGCGGTCGATGGTGGCGCTGATGTCGCCGGAGCTTTCCACGTGGATGGTGATGTGGTCTGCGCCAGCTTCGACGAAAGGATCGATATATCGCCCCGGTTCAGAGAGCATCAGGTGGACATCAAAAGGAAGGCTTGATAGTTTTCGTATGGATTGTATGATCCCGGGTCCCATGGAGAGGTTGGGCACGAAATGACCGTCCATGATGTCGATATGGAGCATGTCAGCGCCTGCGATTTCCACGCCTTTGACTTCGTTGCCAAGCTGACTGAAATCGGCGGCCAGGATGGACGGTGCGATTTTGATCCCGTCATGTGGCTTAAGTTTGTCCAGGCTTCTTGGTAAGGTAGGCATTCTCGTTCCTTGTATGGGGTAGAACAACAAAAAACGGGCACGGGTGAAAGTGAGTCCGTGTCCGTCATTTGCGTCATGGTCCGCTAGTGTATCATAGCCATCGACTCCAAAAGGGAGCACTGCCGGAGCATTGCTCGACTCGAGATGGGTTAGGCCTGTGCGGTCCTGGTTCCAGTTCCAGCCTTGGCGACTTTGTTGGAGCGGATGCAAGAGGTACAGACTTTCATCCTGACGACGGAACCATTGACCAATGCCCTGATAATTTGCAGGTTGGGGCTGAAGGTACGCTTGGTGTTTTTGACGACGTGGAGTCCGATACCGCCTTTCTTCTTGGCCAAACCGCGACGTGTAATGTGACCACCGAACGCCTTGTGCTTGCCGCAGATTTCGCAAACTTTGCTCATGATAGTAATCCTAATTATGAATGATGAATTATGAATGATGAATTCGGTTATCTTTAAGAAAAACAAGACCGTGATGCAGGTAGATGCCACACGGTCCATTTCTTCTAAGGTTCAAATCCGTAGTTGGATATCAAGTCAAGTGTGGTAGTCATATTACGGACGCTTCGTCTGCAGTGCTCCAGGGGTCATCAACGCCTTTCGGTAGATGCTGCGAATCAAATCCGCAATATGATGTTAAAGATTCAAACCATGGTGGGATGGCCGGGACTCGAACCCGGGACCCCCGCATTAAAAGTGCGGTGCTTCTACCGACTGAGCTACCATCCCACGATTGGTTTTTAAAAAACGGATATTACTATACACCGGGAAATCGGTTTTGCAATTGCCAAGACGAGTTTTTTTGAGATTCCGGGGAAAAGGGGGCGATTTCACAATGTCATTGCATGGTGTTTGGAGTGTGATTCAAGGTTTAATTGCTTTGTTTTGTGTGATTTTCCATGAAAACCATATTGGTCGTTGAAAAAAACGGATTTTTTGCTATCAAATAAGAGGAGCATGGTATATAGTACATGGTTTGTGATTTTGCTTTCGTATGTATAATAGGTATAAGGTAAAGTGACATGTCATTGATTGAAGGTTGGAAAACGCTTCGTGGGTTGACGCCTGTTCCCCGCGCGGAATTAATGGCTCGTTTTTTGCAATGGATCGAGGAGTTCACTTACGAGGACGCAAGCGATCCCGTTGTCTTTTCCTCTTGGCGTGGCTTGAATCCGAAAGTCCGTGAGGGATATTTGCGCGAGGCTATTTCGGGTTCGATAGTCGGTGTGTGCGAGGCTTCTCAGCTTGAATTGGGTATATTGTACGGTTTGTTCCAGATATTGGAGCGTCGCCGCTGCGTCATCACGTCAATTCTGATGTATGATCTGCCGAACATGCGCAAATTGCTTGATCGTGTTCGCAGCTTAGGGGACATCAAGATCGGCTTGATGGGTGCGATTTGTGGCGCTCCGGGGAAGCGCCTTGCGGATTGCGGTGATTTCGACTTGGCCCTGTCGGATTATTTCGAGTTCATGGGCACGATGCGGCGCAACGAGGATTTGTTTTTCGAGAAGGTCCAGTCGATTTTCCTATTGGAAGGCGACTTGTGCTTGTACAGCAACCGCATTTTGGCGTTTGAGCATGGCGTGCCTCGTGCTTCGGGCCTGGTGTACAAGTCAACGGGAAAGGTTCCGGAAGAATGGTCCAACCAAGACTTCATTGACGTTGCGTCTCGGCTGTCCCAGTCGAAGATTGCGATTGCCGGTTCGGCTTCCCGTATCAGCAAGTTCACCGCAGAGGAGATCAACAAGGTTTTCTGCGTTCCTGGGCATCGTCGCAAGCTCAAGGCGACTCCTGATATCGGGTACACGGCATTTACGTTCAGGACGAGCGATGAGCGGCTTTCTGCCGTTGTCACGGATGTGCTGAAGTGCGAGGGGAACGCGATTGTGGTTGCCTGCTCGGATCAGGTGATTGGGATGTTGCAGGAAGAGTTCCGGAAGAGCGGGCAGCCGGCATCCGTGACATCGCGTGCCGCTGACATTCTGACATTTTTCCAGATGGGTGCGAATGCCGAGCCTGGCAAGCGAGTGTTGATCATTCGCGGCATGCCCTCGACGCTGATTTGGTCTGGCGATCCGATTTGCAAGGGGGCGATATTTTTGGCGGAGCACTTTATTTCTCCTGACATGCACGGGAAGATATTCACAGTTGGGAAGCAGGCATTTGAGGAGAGCCAGCCGCCTCGTTTGTACTTTGCGTTGGAGGATGGCTTGTTTGAGATCTACTCCGAGGACGCGGGTTTCGAAAGATTGTTCAAGGTGATTGACTTCACCGAGAAGTACGATCATTGGAAGCAGATCCGCCGTGTGTTTGCGAAATCGATGGTTACTCGTTTGCATCGGATACGCAGCGAAAGCTTGACGGAGGAGTTGCCGTTGTTCACGACTTCGTTAACTCGTTCGGTTCCGTTGGCGACAGGCAAGTCCGTAAGCAAGAAGAAGGCATCTGCGAAGATGGAGGCCATGTGTTTCTGCGGAAGCGGGAAGCCGTTCAAGGAGTGTCACGGGAAGCGCAAGTCGGGCATGCCCAAGGGTTGAGTGCAATTCTAGACGTCGAGGGTGAAGTTAGATGTTTATCACGTTTGGTTTGGATGCGAATGACACTCCCGATCGCATACGCGAGTATGTCAAGTATGGGGTCGAGGAGTTTTTTGCGGGTTTTGTTCCTCGCGACTGGTTGTCGAAGTACGGTTGGGAGGTTTGTCCGAACCGTCGTCCGCTTGGCGGCGGCTACAATTTCACCCAGGTATCTGAATTGGCCGAGATGTCCGAAGCGGTGCACAAGGCAGGTGCACGGCTGAATTTGGCTATCAATGCGCACGACAATGGCTCCGAGCGAGTTCCGTACTTGCGAGACATGGTTGAGACGATGGAGCAGTTCAATCCCGACGGGTATGTCGTCGCGGATCCCGCGATCATGTTTTGCCTGAAGGAGTGGGGGATTCGCCGTCCGTTGCACATTAGCACGGGCACGGGATGCTTTTCGATGGAATCCATCAAGTTTTTCAGTGACAAGTTCAATATTCGTCGCGTTGTGATTCCCCGCAAGCTGTCCATTTCCGAGATTGCCCGGATTGTCGAGCAGACCCGCGGCATGAACGTTGAGTTGGAAGTGATGATCATTGGCTATCGTTGCTACTTCAACGACGAGAATTGCCATTCGATCCACAGCGGTGCGCGAAGGAATTTGTGCGGTGACATGCTGTTGGCGAAGATGCATGCCAGCAATCGGTTTCCCGACGATTGGAAGGATGTGGCTACGGATTTGCATGCCAGCGGGATCGAGGTCTTCAAGGAGGGCACGAGGTTGAATGAGTTCGCCCGTCACTTGACGACGAACCAGATGACCCCGTATGATTATTCCGTGGATTTGTGCGCCAATGGATGCGGTGTCGAGGCGGTGCTTCCCAAGACCTTGTACCAAAATTGCGGATTGTGCTCAATCAAGCATTTCAGGGACATGGGCATCGATTGCCTCAAGGTGCCATTGCGGGGGGCGACTGATTTCAAGATGCCTACCTTGGCAATCGTCCATGCGGCAATGACGGCTCCGGATCCCAATCCCGATTTCTGCCGAAAATTGATCAACAGCCCGGCGTTTTGCGACGCGAGGATCCATTGCTACTACGACGTTCCGGAAGCGCATGTGAAACGCGAAAACGGCTGAGAGGAGAATCCCCAATATGAGCAAGAAAATAGAATTGGCGATTTATTTCCCTGACCTTCATCGTCTTGAGATGATTGACGATTTCCTGAAGATCATCGATGCGCGTGAAATACCGTCCTATTTGGCGACGGTTATGTTTTCGTTGAACCCGAACAACTACGAGTTCACCAACAACCTGTCGTCCCTGTCCTGGCTTCAACTGTTCCAAGACAACGGCATGGACTTCAGCAGATTGTATTTCGGACAGGAATTTTGCCAGAATTTGACTCCTCCTGCGGAAGAGGTCGAGCATGCCTATTATTTCAGTCGCCAGATGGACTGGGACTTTACCTATGTTACCGGGGGGTACCAGACGGATGTCGGGATTTCGAAGATTGTCGAAAACCTGACTCGTTTGCGCGAGTTGGGCGCGGATGATTGCGAGGTAGTGGTCAACGACTGGGGTGTCCTCAACGTGATACACCGTGATTTTCCCGAGTTGAAGGGGCGCTTGGTTTTGGGGCGCTTGCTCAACAAGCAGACAAGGATGAACCTGTTCGCGCAGCCTGGAGTCAATTTCCCTGTGCACATGAATGGCATCGAGACGGTG
>Ga0123335_1007929_pt1 | contig 11638 bp, 11 predicted proteins | sample BiotimSIPDNA_2_FD_89707 | JGI IMG/M metagenome (GOLD analysis project Ga0123335, IMG submission 89707) | Anaerobic biogas reactor microbial communites from Washington, USA - Biogas_R2 time_0 SIP DNA | ecosystem: Engineered > Bioreactor > Anaerobic > Unclassified | place: Washington, USA... | reverse complement strand
CCTGTATTGATGTACCACCGTTTCATTCCCCAGGGTGGTGAATATGCCACAGCATATAAGATCCATTTATCCGATTTTGATGGGCATCTCTCAACGCTTTATGATGCCGGCTTCTCACTCATTTCATTAAGCGATTGGGTTCAGGGCAGGATCCACGTTCCTGAAGGCAGACGCCCTCTGATCATCACCATAGACGACCTGTTTTACGCAGATCAAATTTCGCTGGATGAACAGGGTCAACCTGCATCCTACTCAGGGGTTGGCCGGTTGTGGCAATTTTCTCAAGAACACCCCGATTTCAATTTCCATGTTGGCTTATTTTTTAATTTTGGCGATAAATCTTATACCAACCGGTATACCAACGGCTCCTTTTACGTCGAGGGCGACTGGCGTAAGGACCAGGCAGAAGCCATTGCCTGGGGGATTGAAAACGGGGCTATCCCCATGAATCATTTTTATAACCATCCCTTTCTGAATAAGCTTTCACCAACAGAGATTCGATGGGAACTGGAAGAAAATGACCGAGCACTGCGGGAAGCCCTAACCCTGGCAGGGAAGCAAGCTATTGCTGACACCCTCCCAAATATTCTCGCCCTGCCCTATGTTGTTTGGCCAGCGACACAGGCTGGGAAGCAGGTGCTTTTTGATTATGTCACTCCCGAAGGTGTACCTGTCACAGCCATCCTCGAAGGGGATGACGCCTATCACGCTAAGCTGTTTCCCTCCCCTTATTCAACCGAGTTCGACCCCTGGCATGTTCCGCGCATCAATGGCAGCTGGGATGCCATAGAAGCGATCCTCCAGATGAGTGAAGATATTCCTGCTGCCAGCCAGTGTGATCTGGGCTTTATGAGTTCAGATTCGTCCATTTATTCAAACGATGTCATGAATGCCATCCTTACAAGAGTGGATGATGGACGCTGTCCCCAGGGTCTGTACATCGTCGGAGATCTTGCCTTCCAGGTGGAAGGAAATGGGATCATCCAGCTTTCGCCATAATTACAACTATCAAAAAAGGATTGTTGCTCATGTTTGTTTATCTCAGTAAATTATTACCCCTGTTTGTTTACCCCCTTGGTCTGGCTTGCATCATGCTGATCCTGGCACTCCTGTTTAAAAAGCAGCGCCGCAATCGTGCCGGACTAATCATTGCCGCCCTTTTGCTCCTGTGGCTGGGGAGCAACCGCTGGGTTAGTTTTGCGTTGGCACGTTCACTGGAATGGCGCTACCTGCCAACCGATCCGATGCCAAAAGCAGAGGTTATCGTGGTTTTGGGCGGCGGAACAGAATCGGGTGATTCCCCACGCCCTATGACGGAAGTCAACAGCGCGGGTGACCGGGTTCTGTATGCAGCAAGACTCTACAAGGAAGGCATTGCCCCCCATATTCTGGTCAGCGGTGGAAATGTTGAATTCAGCACATCCCGGGGTGACACACCTGCTGAGGAAATGACAGAGTTGCTCTTGCTGATCGGTATACCGAGCGATGTGATCTGGCAGCAACCCAATTCAGAAAACACCTATGAAGATGCCCTGTATTCAGCCAAAATCCTGAAAGAAAAAGAGATTCAGCGAATTATCCTGGTGACCTCTGCCATCCACATGCCCCGCTCCGTTGCATTGTTTGAGAAGCAAGGCATCGAGGTTGTCCCGGCACCTGTGGATTTTACAGTCACTGAACAAAATTGGCACAGCACCTTCAAGCCTGGCGCTGATGAAGCCCTAATCTATTTAATGCCAAATGCCAGTTCATTGGGTTTAACCACCAATGCCCTTAAAGAATACCTGGGATTATTGATTTACGGATTACGTGGTTGGCTGTAACCTAACCCGCCATATAGGCTATACTGACCGTGCCCGGACCGGTGTGTGAGCCGATCACCGGGCTGACAAAGGTCGTAATGGTCTCAACCGGGTTGAAACGATTGACCGCCTCTGTCATCAACAGCTCACAATCAGCTTCTGCCGCTGCGTGGAAAGTTGAAATTCGGACAGGTTCCTTCCCGGCAATATCCTTCTCAACCAGTTCAAGCATCCGTTGAAGCGATTTCTTGCGGGAGCGAACAGATTCTACCAGCTCAATTTTCCCATCACGAATTTCCATGATCGGTTTCAAGTCCAGGGCTGAGCCCAACAATCTTTTGGCGGTATTGATCCTTCCGCCTTTATTCAAATATTTGAGCGTATCAACGGTGAAGTAAACCCCGATCTTGGGAAAGGTTTCTTTGGCCAGTGCGACACACGCCGCCAAATCAGCCCCCTCTTTGGCTGCCCTTGCCACAGTCAGAACCAAGAATCCAAGCGCCATTGAAACAAATTGGCTGTCCAGCACCTCCAAAGGTGCACCAGGAAAATTTGATTTTGCCTGCAAGGCTGATTCAACTGTCCCGGAAATTCCGCTGGAGATCAACATGGCAAACACAGCGTAATCCTGATCGAGTAATTTTTTAAATAATTGATCAAAAACATTCACAGGCGTCTGGCTGGTGGTTGGAATGGTGTTGGAAGTGGTCAATCGCTGGTAAAATGCCTCAGCCTTGATATCAATCCCATCACGGTAGCTTTCCTCATCCCAATGCAAAGTGAGGGGAACAACGTAAATTCCCAAATCATCAATGATTTCCTGGGGTAAATAAGCCGTGCTGTCTGTGATAATGGCAACTTTTTTCATCATTTCTCCTCATTTTATAAAGCAGTATGATGACAAGTATAATTGAAAATTTGAGAAAACAAACTGCTAAATTCTAAATCTGGTAGTTTTTGAGAGCTTTCAGGCAATACAAAGAATAATGCGTTACGATACTCTATGACGTATTGGAGGTTGGACATCAATATGAATAACGAAACGAACGGTAACACAACGAAAATCAAGCATAAAAGCCTGTTCTGGATATCTGCTCTTTTGGTAGGGATTTCTTTTGATCTATTGTTTTGGGAGCAATCCCTGGGTGTGAATTTCCTAATCTTTGTCGCCATAGCGATACTGGCTGGTTTGCTGCCCATTTTGCTCGAAAAAGTGACCCTACCCTGGTCATCACTCTTGTTGTTGATCCCGACGATCTTTTTTGCAGCCATGGCCTTTATACGGGCGGAACCTTTCACTACCCTGATGAACATCTTATCCGCACTGAGCTGTTTAATCCTTTTCGCAATGACGTTGCTGAATGGCAAATGGCACAAGTTCCAGTTTCAGGATCACATCATCAATCTTTTCCATTTCTTTGTGTTCAGCATTGTTGGTGGAATTTTATTTTTCACCCAATTAAAGAAAACAAATGAAACAACCGCATTGCTTGAAAATGAGGGCTCACCTTTAGAAAAAGAACGACCTTTCAGGCGAGCATTACCGTATTTACGCGGCATCTTGCTAACTATCCCCATTCTCGCACTGCTGGCAGCCCTGCTGGCACAGGCTGATCCCATCTTTAACGACCGGATCCAAAGCCTCTTTTCCCGCTTCACCTTCACAAATCTGGAAGAGACTATCGCTCGCGTTGTGATCATCTTCGTAATTGCCTATCTCCTGCTTTCAACCATCTATTTTGCCTATACAAAGAGCAAAAATGTCCGTCAATCCCAAGAGGATAAGCCTCTGGTCAAGCCATTTTTAGGCTCTATCGAAGCCAACATGATTCTGGGTGGGATGATTCTGCTCTTCCTGCTATTTGTCATCCTGCAATTCAGCTATCTCTTCAGCGGCGGGAAGAATATCAGCACAACAGGTTATACCTATTCGGAATATGCACGGCGGGGATTCTTTGAACTGGTATTGGTTGCCGTGATCAGCCTGGTCGTGTTCTATAGCCTCAGCATGATCACAAAACGTGAGAACAAATCCAAACGTTGGATTTTTTCAACCTTTGGATTGACCCTGGTAGGGCTTGTGGGGATCATCCTGGTTTCAGCCTACACCCGACTGACGCTCTACGAGATCGCCTATGGTTTTACACGGCTGCGCACCCTGGCACATGCTTTTATGATCTGGGTTGGCTTGCTCCTGATGGCGATCGCAGTTTTGGAAATAACCAAAAATCTACACCGGCTGGCTTTCATCCTGATCTGTTTCATCCTGGTTTTTGGCTCAGCTGTCAACATCCTTCATGTAGACCAGTTCATTGCCCAGCAGAATATCACCCGCTCGATCAATGGGGTTGATAATAAAGCTGAATCGGAATTAGATACGGGTTATCTGTTCTTGTTGTCGGATGATGCCGTCCCGTCCCTGGTTGCATTTTTTACGGATCCGTCAACACCTGAAGACCTGAAGGATGAGATTGGCGGTGTCTTAGCCTGCAAATTGGCTGCAAGGGATGATTCCCAAGAAAATTCCTGGGTTTCATATCATGTCTCCCAAAGCAGGGCAAACCATTTATTGGAAAACCAGTCTGTGAATTTGGAACCTTATCCCGTCTCCTATGATATGTATACCTGGTTTGTTGAAGTTAACGGGGAGGTAAAATCCTGTTCTGGCTACCAGGAGGCACCTTTCGATTAAGCAGGAGGATGAATTAAGGGAATAAAACCGGCAGCGACTCCGGCGCGTATTTCTCAACCATTTCTGAGGATATGCCGTTCAGTCGGCAAATTTCAGCATATAAATCCACGCTGGGTCGACGAATACGCGCTTGGGATTCAAGGTCCAATCCCCACAAGCCAAAGCGTTGGGTCCAGCCGCGCTCCCATTCAAAATTATCGACCAATGTCCAATGGAAATAGCCTTCAACCAGGTTGGTGCTGTTCATCGCTTTCCATAAAGCGTGCAAATGCTCCAAAATGTAGCGAGGTCTGAGCACATCTTTTGAGTCGTCAACGCCGTTCTCCGTAATGAAAATCGGGATGCCAAACTGACTGCCCCACGTCACGGCGTCCATCATGCCCCCCGGGATATGGGCAATCGATTCGGATTCACTTAAAAAGGCATCTTGCGGGAAGGAACGACGTGAAAATAAATTGCGAAAAGCAAAGGGGTCAAACCGAACCGTATCCTTCGTATAATAATTGATGCCAAGAAAGTCTTGCGTTCCGACAGCTTCAGGGATTTCTTTTCGATTAAACGGGACATCAAACACACCATCTTTCAAGGTGCGTGGAAACAAATCATTCATCAAACGGTGATACATTTTCACCGTCCAGCCATCGATCGGCAGCCATGAAGCAGGTTTGAATCCCCGAAAGTTGATCGCTGTTCCCACCCGAGATTCCGGCTGGAGTTTGTGGATGACTTGATAAGCCCTGGCATGGGCTTTGACCAGGTTTTCCATAACCTTGAGGGCCATTTTAAAATCATGCTTGCCAGGTGGAAAGACGCCTTCAATAAATCCAGAATAAGTAAACACATTGGGTTCATTGATCGGGATCCACAGGCTGCAGTAAGGTTTCAAAGCTTCAACCGATTTTTCCACAAACCTGGCAAAAAGGTCGATCACAGCTTCATTCTCCCACCCGCCCATCTCAGCGATCCACAGCGGCTCAGCGAAATGGTGAAGGGTAACCATGGGTGTCATTTTGCGTGACTTCAACCCGATCAGCATGTCACGGTAATGATCCAACGCCGATTCATCCCAACGATCTTGTGCTGGTTGGATCCGGCTCCATTCAATGGAGAGTCGGTGGGCATTCTGATTCCCGGCTTGTGCCCGGTCAAAGTCCTCCCGCCAGCGTCCGCCCCACCAATCACAGGCTAATCCCGCAGTGTGTCCTTCCGCAATCCGTCCTTCTTCCTGTTCCCAGGCATACCAGGTGGCATTCTGGTTGCGCCCTTCCACCTGATAAGCCGCTGTTGCGGTTCCCCATAGAAATCCCTTTGGAAAATAATAAATACCTGCCGTCATGTTGAATCTGCTCCCAATCTTCAATGAAAAGGACCACTCCCACCTTCCAATTTTACCCAATCATAATGCCAATCACCCATTCTGGGGAAATTCAGCCCATCAGGACAATCCAACCCGAAAATCATTCCCCTGGACCATCGCAATGATATTCAGCATTTTGAACAAAACAAGTGGGGACACGTTTCTTATCAAAAGGCAATCCAAGGTGATTGCCCTCATAAAGGTAGGCATATTGCCCCACGGGTGGGTTGTAGGGCGCAAGCGGCTTGCTTTCCAGGCTGTAATACTTTCCGAAGCGATCCATATAGGCTGTCGGTGCTGCATCCGGTTGCTCATAAAAATGTAAATGGCGCTGGGGAGTGACCCTGGCTAAGATCATGCGCTGGTTGGATGTCCCCAACTTCATCAGTTTGAGGATTTCGTCAAGGCAGGTTGTCCGTTCAGCTCGATAGGGCGATGCATCCACACCCGTGGCAAGAGACACAATTCGTTCAAAGAAGAGATTGCCCGCACTTGAAATAACTAAAAGCTGAGATCCCGTATCTGAAAGGCAAACCACACGAAAGATCAGGTGGGGATAGGTGCCGGGTGAAGTTAGATTGGGAATAACCTTCCAGACGCCTACATCAGAGTACTTTGCATAATGATTTTCCTGATCATAACTGGCATTTTCATCAACCCGCATAAAAATATTGTTGGTTGAATCCGAAACAGTACTGTAACAGGTACACCAGTATGACGTTGAAGCACTGAGCTGGACAGGATTGGTAAATGTAAATCGAACCCAGCTGTAACCCGTGGCAGATAACGTGGACGCATTTACATTTTGGGAGACAGCCAAATAGGAACCAGCCGGCGATCCAGCGCTATCGAGATAAATGCGTGCATTCAAATCGCCGCTGGGTGAACCGTTCTTGCGCAGCTGGAAATAGACATACTTCACCGCGCAGGCCATACCTGGCGTGAATTTTTGCGAAGGCAGACGCCAATTGGGACGCCCAAAGTTGATCGTTCCCGGACCGGGACCATAGTTAGCATAGAAACCATCCCTTTTCTCGTAGGTTTGCCAGTCCAAAGTGCTGAACCACCCGGAGCATTTCAGCTCGGCATGGGGTTGTGCGAGCTCTACTCGCTGGGAGAGATTTGAATGCGGCCATGCGTGACGCTCCAAAAAGGTGTCCCTCAATTCTTCCGCAAAGGTCTCATCAATGTTTTCGTGATGCAAACACATCTCTCGAATGCCACATTCCTTTTGCGAGGCAGCGTTAGAGGCATACCCGGTTTCCATGTGGTCCGCCAATTTACCATCCGGTGATAAAAATGAATACCTGACCTGGACTTTGTTGAAAAGCTCGGTCAGCGATATTTTGAAGTGGGACCCGGTCAGAACAATCCTGATCTCGTCGACAAACCCCCACCAAACTGGGATGCCCTTGGAATCACTGACCGTGATCGGGCAGCGCAGCATGCCCGCCAGGTTATAAAGCCGATCGCCAGCCCCTTCCACACGCAACCTGGCTTTATCAGGTCCACCGAAGGCGGACCAGGAAAGGAAGAGCGGCTTGACGTGCAAACCAGGGTGAAGAGGTGCGGAATAATCCCGCGATGTAAAACTAACCTGTAAAGGCATGTTGCTTTTCCTTCCTTTGGTAACTCTGGGATTCTTTTTCCAGCAAACACAGCCCATCTGACTCAACCAGATCCACGCAAGTTAATTCAAAACCCAATTTTTTCAAAGAAGGGAACCTGTGATCAGAAATGGACATGGTCACGATCATAATAATCTGACTCTTGGACGGTAGTATAGGCGCAGGATCGCCGTGCGCATAATATCCATCATGTTGGATCCATTCCCCATGATGACAAACAGGCGCGTGTTTTCCTTGGGATAGAGCAGCAAACGACCGCCCAACCGCGTGTAAGCAATGGTTTCTGACCCGGCAGCTGAGTAGCGCACATTTGAAAGCCCTCGGAAATTATCATCTACCAGGCAGTCGTTTTGCGCCATTGGGTAAAAGCCTAAAAAGGTCGCCCCATAATCCAGGGGCAAGAACAGCAGTTGATCTATATCCAGCGTGGCTGCTGTGCCATCTTCTTTGAGCCCTTCGAGGATGATATCCACCGAATGGGGCAGGGTTTCCCGCAGGATTTGGTTGGGCGGCAGCTGAAGCGGTGGAAAGAGCACATAACCATAATCCGGATCAGCGTAGACCGGCTCACAGGTTTGGAGGAGGTACGCACCATTGTAGAGTTTGATCCGCAGCTGCAGATCGGTGTAGGCATGCGCGTTAAAGAGGTGCAGCAGAGGTCGAAAGGTGCGTCCGTCCAGGTCAACCACCTCCGTCAGCGGGATTGGATAGGTGAAAAGTGTCGACCAGGAAGATGCCGTCCATGTTTTTCGCCTGTAAGTGCCCTGAATAGCATTGGCATCGGCATAAGCACTGCCTCCGCTTAGATCAGGTGCATTTGCAAAAAAGCCGTCTTCCGCCGTCACAGTCGGGTGATGAAAGAGCCCAATATAGATATCCTTCAATACACCGGTTCCGTAATTATTTCCCAGTTCTATGCGCAAGGGAGCCGGTAAATCAGTGTCGGCATCCGCTGCTTTAACCAGGGCAGTATTGCCGTGCGCGGGATCCATGTCCGTGTGATTGAACAGTTCAAACCCACCGATAATGTCTGTACCATCCCTTCCAGTGAGGGGCAATTCCACCTGGTCACCGTCAAAATAATTGGGACGGGAATAGTGCATGGTGACGGAAATGGATCCCGTCTGATGGGTCAGGTAACCATCCGGATTAGATTCCAGGTAGATATCGGAAAGGAGAGCGTAATAGTACCCTCCGCCTGATTGGGGCTGAAAGCGCAGCATCTGGGGGCTGCTGTATTCACCCCGCTCATAAGCCCTGGCGCGCAGGATGATTTTTTCAAGCACCCCCAGGGCATCTGATATCTGGGATGGAGTTCCGACCAGCATCAGTTCAATTTTTTCAGTGACTACAGGATCCGGGCTGAAAGAAAAAAAGGCTGCCGCGCTTCTGAAGGGCGCTGCCACCGCCTGTCCCTCCAGCACAGTCCATGATCCAGGGTCACCTATCGCAATTTGATTCATAGTGTGGTGCTCCTTTCTTCCCCATTCGCTTATCCATTAGATGTTTCATCCCATTCCCATTGGGAATAAGGATGGTCCAGAGATTCATAAAATCGACGCAGCCGGATATGGGTGAGCAAGGCCTGGAATTCATTCATCGTGTCGGTCGCCCATTTCGCCAGATCCTCAGAGCGGTCATATGCGGGAATTGCCTCTTCGGATTTCTCATACAGACGAAAACGGAGCGCATAAGCCGTGGCGCCCACCAGGAGGGGATGCAGATCCACTTCTTCGAAGGTGGTTGAATCTGCCCCATCAAGATCCTTGAGTTGAAGGGCAGTGCCATAGGTGCCGGATAGGTCGCTGAGCGCCCCCCGGATGGCTTCATCAAGACAGGCGGTTGAGAAGATCAGGTTGGCTGTGTCGGAAAGACGGTTTTCAAGTTGATCGCGGAAGGTTGTGAGTGTTATCGTCATTTTGTGTTTACCATTTTGAACGTTGAATGGAAGGAAATGATCCTGAACAGGGTCCAAACCGGGCAGGCTGGCAAGCCCAAAGAACCTGCCAGCCCGCCCTGCCCAATCAGTCTTTTAGCATCTGGTTTTTGCTCAGTCCGTCTTCAATGCCGGTGCCGAGGATATAGGCTACCAGAAGGTAAATCACCGAGGTAAGCTCCTCCTCAGCCAGCGGGAAATCAGGTTTCCAGGCTTTGATGACAACCAGGAACAAGCCAATCAATGCTGCCCAAAATTTACGGGAAGCGAGCAAGATTTTAAATTTTGACATGATTTTTTTCTCCAATTTACAGTAAGTGAATCCCAAATTACAGGCGCAACGTGTAGTTGACCTGGGCACCATACAGGGTGAAGACGGTCCCGGAGGCAGCCGATACCCCCAGGTGAAGGTACCAGGCTTCGCTATCTGCCATGAATTCGGGGTTGGTGAGCGTGACCGTCATTTTATGTTCTGCAACCGTCTTCCGTTCTGCCGCGGTATCATGGTCACCATCAATGGTCACGACCGGATTGACCCCTGAGGGGGCAACCGTGTTGTCACCCAGGGTGATCCTGTCCACTTCAACGGTGGCGAAGTCCGTGGCAGCAGCCGTGCCGATCTTGTACCACACATCGATGCTGTGGATCTTTGCGCCTTGCAGTCCGACATCCGAGCCGGTCAGGTGCAGCGGGATCAGCAGGTCAAAGGTGGCTGCAGCCGCGGTCCTTGCCTCGCTGACCACGTCGCTGGCGACAGCTGCCGTCCAGGTGCCGGCTGTTTTTGTGATCATGGATGGGGAAATGAATTTAGAAGTATGTGTGTTGTTGACGTAACCCATGGGGGATCCTTTCGTGGTTAGGGAATAGGGAATAGGGAGTAGTGGATAGGGCATCGTGAATGGTTATTGGGTATCAGGTATTGGGTATCAGGTATTGGGTATTAGGTATTGGGTATTAGGTATTGGGTATTAGGTATCAGGTAGTCGGTATTAGGTAGTTGATATTAGGTGAAAAGAAGATTCGTTCACCCTCGCTTCGCTTCGGGGACTGCGTCCATGCTCTTCATCTTCTGAATTAAGCAACATTCGACTTGTGCAGGGGGCGGAAGTCATTGACCCACACTGCGAGGAAATGGCGCACCTTGAGGCGGTGTTCATCGTTCATAAAGACCGCCGGGGAAAGCTCGTTGCCGGCAATATAGATCTCGGGCATGAGACCAAACCGCTCGCCAACAAAGATCGCCGGTGCGACTACCGGGTCACAAACGGCAGCCCAGTCGGTGGCATCCGTCCACTCAGGGACGGTCAGGGGAACTGCCGAACCTTTGAGGACATTGTCATAGACATAATCCTGCTCACGCACAAATTCTCCCTTCAGCATCTGCCAGGCGGTGTTTTGCAAAGCCCTTGGCACAAGGCAGAACTTCGGGTTGATCGCCATTTTGGGACCGGTGCCATACATCCCGGCTGCGTTCTTGATCAGCATAGGCTGGTTATAAACTGCGGCACAGGCAGCATCCCAGGCAGTGATGCTCAGAGCTGTGGTCAACAGGTTGGCATGCCCACCTGCTGTGGTCACCGCCGTGTTGTTGAACAGCGCACCCGTATCCGCCATTGTGGGACCCACACCTGCATTTGCCGTAAAGATCGCTGCAACCAGGCTCGAAATCTTGCGCAAGCCGGCGGAAGCAAGCTCACGGGCATAGGCACTCAGTTTGCGGGTTTCATCCCGGTCGATCAGTTCCAGCGTGAGCGGGATATAGCCGCCATACTTCACAAAATCTGCGGTCTCCGGGCTGTCGCCCACGGAAAGCTCGGTATAGTCTGCGCCTTCTGCCACTTCGGGAAGTGCGCCAACCGTCCCGATCAAGGTGCCGGTGATGGTATTCAGGTTGTTGAAGTGCTCGACCTCGCTGATATTTCGCCACCAGTCATAACCGGCTCGCCCTAACTGCGCCCACACATTCGTGACCAATTTGTTGAGCGCATTTTTGACCAGCCCGGTAAAGTCAGCCGTGGTTGCCAGGTGGATGCGGTCAGGATCATACCCGCCGTGCAAATCGTAATCACCCGTCAGCGTCAGGTACAGCTCCCGGATTCCGGAAAGCTGTGGAACGCGCAGGTTTTGCAGCTTTTCCGAGCGGGGAAGGTTGAAAAGGTCATCCACGGCAGCCTGGAGCTTATCCCCTTCGTCAAACACCGCTGTGATCCGACCCGGACCATG
>Ga0123335_1007928_pt1 | contig 11639 bp, 9 predicted proteins | sample BiotimSIPDNA_2_FD_89707 | JGI IMG/M metagenome (GOLD analysis project Ga0123335, IMG submission 89707) | Anaerobic biogas reactor microbial communites from Washington, USA - Biogas_R2 time_0 SIP DNA | ecosystem: Engineered > Bioreactor > Anaerobic > Unclassified | place: Washington, USA... | reverse complement strand
CCCGCAGAACAAGCTCTTCTAACGATTTTTTTTCATTGTAGTATGATTATAAGTGAATAATCATACAAGGAAAGAATTTTTCAAAACACATCTACCGACATTTGTCGGTTTAGTTCAACGGTTTGCAGCTATACGCAGGTGGGGCTTTCTCGAACCAAACTTTCCTACGAAGAACTACTCTTCAAATTTAGCACTTATTTTTCATTCGAAGCACAGAACCCCCACTTGCGTATAGGTGCTGTTGTAGGCAGTTTTTCTTTCAGTCGTTTGGTCAATAGCTTTTCGTTTTTCAGTTCGCATTCCCAAAGTCGAATAACAGTCCAATCTTTTTGTTTTAAAGTCAGTGTTACTTCTTTGTCTCGTTGTTTGTTTCTCTCAATTTTTTTATTCCAATACTCTTTGTTGACTTGAGGTTTTGTATTTCGGCAATTGTGTCCGTGCCAAAAACAGCCATCAACAAAAACAACTGTTCTCAAAGTCGGAAATGTAAAATCTGGTTTGCCAAAGAGTTTGTAATTCCTTCGCCACCCTTTGATATTGTTAGTTTTGAAAAAGTCAATAAGTTTTAACTCGGTGGATTTGTTGCGACTTGATTTTACTTGTCGCATTACTGCGCTACGCTGTTCTTTGGAAAAAACATCAGCCATTTTTTTGGATTACAGTTATCCAAGATTTATCAAATCCAAGCGCTTTTAAAATCTGTTCTTTGTCGAGTGTTTTCGGTTGCTTGATACGAATTACCAAACTTTTTTCAGGAACTTCTTCAATGATTGTAAACTGTGAACCGTGCGGTTGCCAAGTAAAACGATGCTCTTCCGTTTTCTTGTCAATGCCAATCAGATTGTTATTTTTGTTCCATTCCCATTTATAAAGTTCGAGGTCATAGCGAATAGTTTCAAACTCGAAAACTACTACTTCTGAAAGGTCATTTGATTTGATTAAAACAACTGTACGCAAATGTTTAAATTTCTCTCTGATTGCAGAAACTCTCTCGTTCCAAATATCTAAAACAAGTTTGCCGATTAAATTTGGGTCTGCCGATGTATCAATTCTCTCACCGAACGAATAAACAGGAGAGTTACGCCCCGAAATTAGTCTTACTTTCTTTTGATTTGAGGGCTTTGATGATTTTACAGTTTTTGCACCCCAAGCTGTGTTACCCATCACAACATCATCTAACCCAACATTTGATGGTTTCCAATCTGCACCAATGCAATTGGCGAAAATATTCTCCCATTCAGAACCTTCTAATTCAGCTTTCCCTTTTGAAGCCAAAAGATAAACCAACTCTTTTCCTAAAAGAAATGGGAAGTCTTTTGGAAATTCATTTAGCGGAAATGCTGAAACAGATTTGTTTACTGTCCGAAGTTTCGGTGATTTATCCTTTGCCATATTCTACTTCGTATTCTCTTAATACCGAAGTCATATCCAATGAGGAGGCAACATACGGTAATAGTTTCAGAATAACTGCTTTAACTAAATTCACAGGAACTGCATTGCCGGCTTGTTTTCTTGCCTGGCTGTCATTCACAACAATTTTGTAAGTATCTGGAAAACCTTGCAAACGAAACATTTCTCTTGGTGTTAATCTTCTCTCACCGTTCACTAGCAAATAGTTGTAAGATGCACCTGCTCTCAATGCACACGAATAGGGATAACTGCAAATGTTACCTGCTTTGTTCTCGTGCCAAATAGAAAGTTTGTATGCTGATTTATGCTTTGCTTTACGCTTGTTTACTATGTATTCCGATGCGTAATATTTCTTGTCAACTTTCTTTTCAAGTATTTCAGAAAGCGGTTTGAATGGTCTTACTGGTGATGGAAATGAAAACATAATAGGTTCTCGGTGTCCAACAATTATTACTCTTTCACGTTTTTGTGGTAGTCCGTAGTCTAGTGCATTTAAAACTGCATACTGAACATGATAACCAAGTTCTTGTAAAGTTTTAATAATTATCTTTAAAGTTCTACCCTTGTCGTGTCCAACAAGTTGCTTTACGTTTTCTAGCACAAATGCCTTAGGACGTTTGTGTTTGAGAATTCTTGCAATGTCAAAAAACAAAGTTCCACGTATGTCATTGAAACCTTGCATCTGTCCTATAATACTGAACGGTTGACACGGGAATCCTGCGAACAAAATATCGTGGTCAGGAATATCTTTCTCGTCAACTTTTGTGATGTCGCCTGTAGGCCGATGTCCGAAGTTGGCTTCATAACTATCTTGACAAAATGTGTCTATGTCCGATGAAAAAACACATTCAGGAATGAGGTCGTTTTCCCTGCACGCTTCTTCCATAGCTATCCGAAAACCGCCAATGCCACAAAATAGGTCAATAAATTTTATTTTTTCCATTGTCGTACAATTAAGATTTCGCCAAATTTAAGTTTTTTGTCGGTTTGCGAAGTCGTTAAAGTACACATTTTTTCAACCGTTTTTGTTAGTGGTGTCCGCTCTAATAAAATTGCCTACAACGTCCGCCGGTATGCGCAGTTGCCGCTTCAAGGCGCTTTCGTCTCGGGTTACCCACTGATGATGCCAAGTGAGCAAACATTAGCACCCGAATGGCCCGGTAATTGCGTATGACCGGCTGTTACCAACTGGGCTTTATTTTTTTCCATATAATCTCCTTAGTGTAAAATCCATGTCTGTTATATACTCCAGAACTCTCAATTGAGTATATATAAATCCAGTCCCAATCAATTTTTGGCTTTCTTTCTTAAGAAATACTTCTCTAGTTAGCTCAGATCTTGGCGTTACTTCAAGAAAGAATACATTACTATAAATTAACATTGTATAAAAGCCGAAATCGTCAATTTGCGATAGAACATTAGCTGGAAAATGCAAGCTAATATTATCAATATTTTCTTCAACTAAATGTACTCCATTATTATCTAAAAAATAAAGAGGAGGATTTCCAATGTCATAACGTACAAATCTTCTAATTGAATCAAACCTCTTATCTAAACCATTTTTTGTTTCTCGATGATATTCTTGTAGAAAAGTTTCATATATCCCTTTTTTAAATTGTCTTGTCAGGCTACTTATAAAGTATGGATTTACTTTAAATGTCCTATTTATTACAATTGTTGATTTTGAGTGGTGATAGGAAAAATAGGTTGATTTAAAAGATTTATAAGTATTTTCATTTAAGTTATTTCTAAGCAATAATCTCATTATGTTTAAAATTTCCTTAAATGCTAATTCTACTGACATTGGATATTTTTGAGTTCGATCAATCGTACCAAAATAATGGTTACAGGTATCACATATATCAAATCCAATGTTTGTAGCACCTAACTTTTTAGAAATTGTATGAGGTTTATTGAAGAACGAAACTTCTGGTTCTTTCTTTAAACACCAGATACATTGTCCAATCTCTATATATTTTCTATTAGTCATGCGGAGATGAACTCTTTTAGCCTTGTTGGTAACGTTTGCCGGTATGCGCAGTTGCCGTTTCAAGGCGCTTTCGTGTCGGGTTACCCGAAAGATATCCAAAGGAACCAACTTTAGCAACCCCGGGGTCCGGCAATTGCGTATGACCGGCTGTTAGGCACTGGCGGTTTTTATCCACTATCTGTTTATCTATCATATTTGCACTGTCTCTCAGTCCAGCGTCGGAGCGGGACGGGCGAAAAGGCTCTTTGGCAAAATTTGGTTGAAGCGTTGGCTTTGTGCGTTTTGCCAATGTGCCTTGCAGCGAAGGGACGGTGTGGGTTGCAATCATTTTATCTTAATTATTTTAATCTCATTGTTTGCATTAAATGTCGGGAAATACATCAACTCAATCTTTGCAGGATTAATTGTATATGTCCCAGAATACCTAGAAATCAAGTCTATTTCAAAAGTATACTCACCTTCAGCCAAATAATCACAGAAGATGGTTGTTTCATTCTTAAAATATTCTCTGTGCGATTCATTTTTTAAGTTATTTTTCTTGTCAGCATATGAACAACCTCCCGGAATAGGAATGTTTATCATAACATATTCAGCGTCCTTTTTAACAGTTACTTTTATGATTAATTTGGTCTCTTGTCCAGCTACTAATAATGATAATGACCTATTGTTAAAACTTGTAGAAATCTCAAAGTCCTCATATTTTAAAGTAGGTGAATTATCCCAATATCTTTGATAAGATGTGAAATAAATCGGGAAATCTCCTGTTTTTGTTAATTCAATCTTTTGAGTTGGATTTATAGTCATTTCAAAAGGAAATTCAGAAACTGTTTTGTTAATGCCTCCTTTTAATGTCAATTCAGGTTTGCTTAATTCAGATTGACCTTTTAATAAATCGGGCAATATTGTTTCTATAATTTGGGCTGATTCATAAGTATTTCTCCAATAACCATTTTTCCTGTTTTCTAAAAAGTAGTTTTGAATATTGTTTAACTTTTGACTATCAATTATTGAATCAGTCTTAAATATTTTGTATGCAAGTAATGTGTTTTGAATATCGTTGTTTAACAAGTTCGTTGTATGATTTTCATCGGAATAGTAAGTGTTTCCGAATAAGGTTGATTTTCTATAATAGTCCAGCGTGTCCAAATTGTAATCAATACCACAAAGCTGTTTCAATTCAACGATACTGAGTAGCCCATTTAATGAAATATCCTTAGTGCTCTCCAAATCGGAAATATAGGCTTGATTATTTATTTGAGTTCCTAAAAGATTCAGAATTTTAAGTATTCGTATTTTCTCATAGAAATCACGAGAACTTTCTAACTCCCATATAAGCAATTCTGTAATCTGATTCTTATTAATTGATATTCTATAACCAAGTTGCTCAGCATGTGTTAAGGCCTCTAATATGTGTAAACTAATCCATATGCTCTCATCTGAGTTCTTCCACCAACCCCATAAACCATTTTCCTTTTGATTTTTGTTTAATAACCTGATTAGTTTCTCAATCTCATTATCATTATTGAATTTTTCACCTTTGTAATATGCAATATTCTTTTCTGCCAGCAGAGCTTTCAATTTTGATGCAATTTGTTCATTACAAGAATATTTATATTTAATCAAATGGCTAATTTCATCTTCAATAACACCAAGAATATCTGCCCGTGCATAAAGACTTACTAAACCTAATGTAGAATCAAACTGCAACTGAATAGTAGTATCTTTATCAAGCACATAAAAATTACCTTTAGTTGCTTCAAGGCCTTTTGGAAAAACGGGAATATTTCTTTGTTCACCATCATAATAACCGTCTTTTGTCTCAAGAAAATATTTCAATTCCATAGAATCAGTCAAAGCAAAGAATGGTAGCGTATCAATCAAAGAGTTGTTACAAAATCTTGAAGTAATTAGCAATTCTTTCCCATCAACTTCAAATTTTGTTTCAACCATAACCGAATCGGGGGTATAGTTTAGTACTTTACCTATTGCATATGAAGTATCGCTTTGAACTAAAAATCTAGGAACCGCAAGTTGAGCCATAAGTGGTTTATATGATTTTATAAGACCCTCTGATTGTCCTGATTGTCTTTTATCATTCATGGCAAGATAAAATGTTTCCCAACTGGTAACATCATCGGGGAAAATGACTTCAAAACTTGTTTTCCCTTCTTTATCCGTTATTAAGCTTGGTTGCCAGAATGCGTAATCTGAAAAATTATTACGGATAGAGCTTGCCTGGCTTGCTGCTTCCAAAAATGTCTCATCATATTCAGCACCTTTTAGTGAAGCTTCAGTAGTTTTAAAAGTTCCTGCTTCCGTTTCAATTATAACAACTCCATTTGCCCCTCTTGAACCGTAAATTGCTGTGGCACTTGCATCTTTTAAGATTTCAATATTTTTAATGAATGCAGGGTCTAACTCAGAAATATCGCCAGTATAAACATTTCCATTAATGATATAGAGAGGGGGTTTATCAAATTCAATAGTTGAAGCACCTCTTATTCTTATTTCAACGGCACTCCCTGGAGCTCCACTATTAGATGAAATAGAAACACCTGCAACTCTCCCTTGTAAACTCTCAGAAATATTTCCACTTACTCCGGGCATACCACTTAGAAGACTGCTTGTGGTTACTGTGGAAACGGAACCAGTTAACATGGATTTCTTCTGAACACCATATCCAACAACAACAACTTCATCAAGATTTTGAACGTCCTGTATTAGTTCAATATTTTGCACTCCTGCATATCCGACTGGCACTTCCTCTGTCATATAACCAACAAAGGAGTAAATCAACAGGTTATGCCCAACGGGCAATTTAATAGAATAATAACCATCTAAATCTGTAACGGTACCATATGTTGTACCTTTTACTACAACAGTTACACCAGGTAGTGGACTTTTATCCTGTGCGTCATATACATATCCTTCAACAACATCACCAACGCCGGTATATTTAAACTGTTGCTGATACATATTATAAATCTGCTTTAATTCTTTTTCCTCATTTTCATAATATGGATTTGGTTTAAATAACATTTCTTCAATATCATTAGTTACATACAAACTAAAAGTATCTTTCTTATATGAAGTTGGTTGTTCAAACTCATAATAATTCAATCCATTCGGTTGAATAAAAATTGAATCTTCAATATGGTATTTCGACCCTGAATAAAAGAATATTAATTTGTGATAACCTTTTTGTAATTCATGTATAAATGAAGTATTGCCCGGATAAACTCTCAGAAATTCATGATTATCATATCTAAAAACCAAAACATTCAAAGGTATATCTTTAATAGGCTCATCATTCCCTCTAAAATTTATTAATAGTTTGCCAGCTCCCTGACTGGTAGAATTTGGATATTTGTATCTCGCCGTAAGATATCTTTTTGAATCCAAGTAGTCCTTCCATTGTCTTTCAACTAATTGTTTGGTGAGTACAGCATCGGTCAAAGTATTGTTAGCTTTATAGCTATATAAGTATTCAGGATATCTTTTTGAATCAATGCTACGCATTTTTAATAATGCAGGTAAAAACTCATATTCAAAAAACGGTTCATGATTAAATGTAGTCGAAAAACTGTCTACAATTTGAAAAGTTAAATTACCACCAAGAGGCCCGGCAAAATTGTTTCTTTGATATTTTGATTCAGGAGTAAGTAATTGAATATTTTCGTTTTGTTCAACATAAGCATATTGTTCCCCGAAGTTATTCCTATATGGAACGATGTATTTATAAAGAAGTCGTTTTTCAAAATCACTAAGTTTTGCTTCAACCTTATTTATTTTGATGTTAGCATTTTTTGCATCCTGCTCTAAGCTAAAAATCAATTTTTTACCTTTTTTAAAATGCAAACTGTCAATTGTAATTTCCCTGAAATTAGTTCTGAGTTTTATTTGATGATAGCCACTATCAATATTAAATGAATAGGGACGGGTATTTGTAGACCAGCTAAAATAAACTGGCTTACTATCAACATAAATAACATGAACTGGTTGAATTGCACCGTCTGAAATAACAAAAGGAGCGAACTGGGTTATTGAATCTATTGCGTTGTACTCAAACCGATAGATGGAATTTTTCGGATAACTAAATTTATAATATTCAATGGAATCAATGCCTGCCAGAATTTTCCATGCATCATAGTCTAATTGCAAACCAGAATGTATATTCAGATTGAAGTCTTTAAAATTGAAATTATTAATTACACTTTTGTTTTTCTTTGTTTTTCCTAAATAGGGTAGCTTAGGTGCAGAATAACCAAATTTCTTTGTTAATGAAAATGCTGTTAAATCAACTCCTTCTGGTCTAGCCCCCAATTAATCGGACAATCGTCATCTATAGCTATACAAACATAAACATTTTTACCGATATTTGTATCGGCAAGGAACAACCGCTGGCGATGATTACACCGATGGTTGTAGAGATGTAGCGGCGCCGCTCATTTCGTATATTTTCTCATCTTCCACCCCATCGAGGGGTTTCAGATGAGGGCAAGGAACTCCCTTAGGGCTCCAATATCCCGATAGTTTATGGTACGGTATCATAAGCTTAAATTTGGTGGTTCTTATCTTGTTATTAGTTGTCACTTTAACGTTACTCATCATCCATTGCTGCCAAAATATCATTGGAGGAATATGCAGTGTAGAGCTGTGAATCCTTTGGTTGTTATATTTTTCGTAAAACAGCGTCAGGCACTCTTCAAGCTCTTCCAGCGACCAGAAGTTGTATCGATTTAACTTCTTCGATAAGATTGCATGAAAGCTCTCAATATGCGCATTCTCCTGCGGAGTATAAGGATGCGTAAACACTTGATTGAGGTTGTTTTCTTTAAAGAATTGCCTCACCTTTTTAGCTACAAATCTCGAGTCATTATCGTTACGTATCTCGATATCAATTTTTCTATTAAGACAATCGAAAGGCTGCAAGTAGTTTTCAATCACTTCCTCCCAAAGTTCTTGCACTAATGACTGCTTAATGCTATATGCCGTTTTCCGGCCTAATAGTACGCGTGTAAATGTGTCTATTACCGTTAAGATAAAAGCGTGCCTCCTATGCTCTTCAACCCAAACAAACTTTATATCCATTTCCAAAACTTGAAGAGGCTCTGTAGGTAACACTTTACGGTATTTGACAATGGAGCGTTTTGGACGCTCGTGTCTCTCTTTAAGCAGGTTGTTCTCATCCATTAGTCGATAAACCTTTTTGTGGTTAATAATGTAGCCTAAACACATAAGAGCATAGGTCATTTTGTGATACCCGTAATCAGTATCCGGATCCTGTATCACTTCTACGATGTCTTTAACAACCTCTGCGTTGGAAACTTCTGTGGTTTCACCATTAACTATTAATCGGCACTTTGTTGAAGGCTTACGACCCGGTTTACCGCTCCTTTTCTTATAATAAAACTGATGTCTTGTAAGCCCAACTATGCCCAAAACCAGGTCTCGCTTTAAGCCTTGGTAGATATACCTGATTGCGATCTCTTTCTTCTCTCCAAGGCTTGTTGCTTTTTTAGCAGTTCCCCCTTCAACTTGTTCTCGAGTTCCTTTTCGGCAACAATTTGCTTTAGTACAAGGTTCTCCTTTTCAAGGTCCCTTATCCGTTTTAAATGTTGTGGAGTCATGCCATGACTAAAGCCTTCTTCGCCCATCGTCTCATACTTCCTCTTCCAGGAATAATATGATGCCGGATAGACACCATGCTTCTCAAGAGTCGTCTTGACTCCTGTAACACTTGCTTCCCTTATAATAGCAAGCTTTTCTTCTTTGCTAAATTTTCGTTTTTCCATCGTTACAAAATTATAGTTTTATTTCTATAACTTAGGCCGATGATTTAAGGGGCCGGTACACTTCAACTGGCTTTCCTTCTGTATCTGTAACCAAAATGTCAATTCTTGATTTTTGACCGGGGTAAACAATTTTGGGTTGAGTAACTGAAATATTAAGCTTTTTATCAATTAAAGGTATTCTGAAATTTTCTTCCTTAACTTGGCCACCCCATAAGTAACGAATTGACACAAAATAATTTTGCTTGGAAGATGTTTTTTTATGAATATCCAAAGAATCGGTGTAACCAGATGCTTGTTGGCTATTCTTTTTGTAAATATTGTAGATAAATGGAATCTTACGAGGATTATTAACTACAATATAAACTGAATCTGTTGTTCTTTCTGAAAAGCATTGTATTAATGATGATTCTTCTGAAATATTTATAGTTTCTGAAATAGAATCAGTTTGAATTGTATAAGAGGAAAAGTAAGGGTTTAATTCGATGCTACAGGGTGTAATTCCATTATAAACTGGTGTTATATTTCCAAAATTGTCTTTTGAATTTATGGTTACCTGTGTTGATTCTATTTCGCCATTTTTTAAATATTTAAAATGAATGGAATCAGATTTTACTTCAATATCGAATTTTTCTGATTCGTAGAAGTATGAAATCTCTTCATTTTCTGAAATAGATTCATTATCAGAAGTTAGTAGTCTAACAGTTATTGTATATTCAAAATTTACTTTAGGAAACGTTGAATCTGATATAACTATTTCGGTTTCATCGGTCGGATTAAGCTTCTTTTTGTGGAAGAGTAAAGTATCAGGAATGAACACATGATTCTCAAAATACTTATTGATTGATTTTGGAGTCAATAATACTTCAATCCTTGCATCCATCAGGTTCAAATCATTCTCATCTGTACCTTTTGTATAAAGAGTAATATTTTTATTTCGAAAATGTTCCTTTTTATCAACTCTCAATGAAAGTTGATTCTTTGATAATTCGTAGTCTTCATATTTAAAAGAACCATTTATATATTCTTTTCGGTCGTTAAGTTCCAATCGAATTGTATAATTTCGGTCAAGTTGAAGTTGTAATGAATCATGTAAAAAGAATTCATATTGATAACCACCACTTCGATAAGGAACTAATTTTGTTAATTCAATGTCTTTTCTGTTGTTTTGTAATATTACTCGTACATTCTTATCAATTGCCTTGCCCTTTTTCGTAACTACAAAAGCTTTAAACTTCACAGTATCACCAGGTAAGTACTTAGGCTTATTGAACACCATGTAACCAGTTTGCTTATTCCTGAATTTGTTATTTGTGTAAGAATCGCAGTAATAATCATCTAACAAACAGGCGATTTTATTAAAGGATTTAACAAAAAAGTTTTTAGTTTTATAAATCGTGCCCTGAGGCCAACCTTTTACAATTGATTTTACTCCATCAATTGGAAGAAATATTACAAAATTTACCGGCATCCAAACATATTTAATGGGAGTGCCATAAACAACTTTTCGAGTTCCTCGCTTTACAAACGAGTTATTATACTGTCTGGAAAGGTCATAATAGGCTGTAAATCCATTATGTGTTACCTGTAGCAACCCTTTTTGATTAGATTTTCTATCAAGATAGGACTGTGTTTTTTTATTGAAACGAAGTTTTTTCAATCGAACACTAACGTCTGCATTATCAATTAAATTTCCCTGCAAGTCAAATACCTGGATACATAAATCAGTGTTGTTGTTAAATATAAAAACATCAAAATCCTGAATAGTAGTTATCGAAAGTTTTTGCTTCTCTCTTTCAGCAAATGTTTTCAAATAGTGTCCTTGGGGTAGCTTGTTTTGATATTGACTGTCTGTCGGAAAGGAATCAACCAATGTATGAAAAAAAGCGGTATCAACTTTCCAAATATCTTTTTTATAAATCTTTTTAGCTTCATTGCCAGTGATTTTGTATATGTATGTGTAATAACTCGTTTGTCGGCTTTCTATTAATTTTTGGCCATAAGAGCTGAATGAAAAAAGCAAGGTTATTATCAGGAATAATGCTTTTCGTTTGTGAGATATTAAATCCATTTTATTATCTATTTTTCTATCAGGGTGCAATTTTTTGTCCGATTCCATAAAAATATTTGTTTTTTCTTTTCAGACAATTCTAAAATCAATATCCCCTAAGAGTGTGTGTCGGCAAAGAAAGCAAGTGTGTGGAAGCGACGGGATGGTTGTGGGACGGGCTGGAACACTCTTGCTTTGTGCGTTGGCTACGCATTTTATTTTGTCTTTTTATCGGTTAAATGTCATTGTTGTACGGTCGCTCCTCCGCTTGTGCCTAACGGTTACGTGTATGAAACGTTGGGGATTGCGGGCGACTTTCCTGTCAAGTTACACCGAACTTGATGCGGGGCAGAATGCTCGAATAACCACTTGTACCCCAATGCTTTATACACGATGT
>Ga0123335_1007918_pt1 | contig 11647 bp, 7 predicted proteins | sample BiotimSIPDNA_2_FD_89707 | JGI IMG/M metagenome (GOLD analysis project Ga0123335, IMG submission 89707) | Anaerobic biogas reactor microbial communites from Washington, USA - Biogas_R2 time_0 SIP DNA | ecosystem: Engineered > Bioreactor > Anaerobic > Unclassified | place: Washington, USA... | reverse complement strand
TTATGACTTTTCGAGCCGCACTTCAACCACACCGGCAACCATGTTCCCGTTGTTGGCTTCCAAGGGCGGCACGGTTTACCGCTGGCGGGATACCCAGCCCAACAACGATGAAACATCACCGGGCAATTACATCGTTATTAAAGATGAATCAACCAGCCCAGTCACCTATCAGCTATATCTGCATCTTGCCTATAACTCAATTCCATCCGCGTTGAAGAGCTTTGGCGCGCCTGTGGTGCAGGGGCAATATATCGGCAACGCAGATGATACGGGCGCCAGCACCGGTCATCACCTGCATTTTCATGTGCATACCAACCCCTCCTACTGGTGGGGCAATTCGGTTGATATTCGCTTTGATGAAGTGGATATCAACGATGGCACCCCGCGCACCTGCGCTGAAGTGAGCGCCTACCCCGGTTATGGTACCCAGTGCAACAAGGCGATTTCCGGTGTGCGTGAGGTCAACCAGTTTCTTTCCGCTAACTTTGGCGCCAACCCGCCCCAGGGTGACCTGATCATGCCCTCGCATGGCGATGTGATCACCAGCAGCAGCGTGCTGGTTGGCGGGTGGGCACAAGATGATCTCGGCATCGCAAAGGTGCAGTTGATTGCCAGACCACGGGGTGGTAACTGGATCGAGATTGGTCCAGCCATGACCACAACGACGTACATGGCGGAAATTAGTCTGTGTGACGCACGATTACCCAACGGGCCGATTGATCTGGCAGTACGTATTTTTGACATTGAAGGCAACCCGACACGCAATATAGCCGGGTTGAGAACAATCATCAACAATGCCGCCTGTAACACACAACCAGCGCCAACTTGTAACCCGAGCGCTGATCAGGTTGCGTTGTATACCCAGAAAGATTACCAAGGCACCTGTAAATTGTTCGGTGTGGGTGATTACCCATCCGCCGCTGAATTGGGCGTGATTGGTGACAATAACGTTGAATCAATTCTGGTTGGCGCGAATGTGCGCGCGATCCTTTATGATCGTACATCCTCTAGCTGGGATTCAACCACTTTTCCCAGCCGTAATGAGGCGTTTGAGGCTAACGACCCCAACCTGATGGACAACCGCTTATCTCTTAATATGGCATCATCGATGCAGGTTCAGCTCAAAAGCACGAAACCTTACACCCCGGTGATTGCAGCCATTTTCAATGATCTCAACCGGGCACTGTATGCCAATGAGTCTTACGTGATTGATTACAGTTCCCGCGGGGCGACCCAGTTTAAAGCCGATATCAGCGGACCGGTGTCAAAGAGCTCAGGCTGGACAGACCAGGTAGGCTGGTCAATTGGGTCGCTGCCAGGTGGCAACTACACGGTTACTGTAACCGGTAAAAACTCCGCAGGGGAAAGCCAAGCCAGTATGAATTTCACCATTAATCCGGGCAACCTGGCAGCCGTACCAGCAGTCAGCGCACCGGTCACGTTCGATTTCGAATCCGGCGCTCAAAACTGGCAGGGCATCCTGATGTGGTATCATACCACCTCCACCAAAGGGCTCAACCGCAGCAAAGTCTGGCTGTTTAATGATAATTTCCCCGGAGCGGTCAATCCGAGCAATAACATGGGTCATTCCACCATCGGTGGCGCTGACCTGACCTCGCCCCCCATCCAGATACCCTCCAGCGGCGTGTACTACCTACGCTTCGACTACAACTACCAGACGGAGAGCTTCTTCCGCTTCTTTGACCAACGCTGGGTACAGATTTCAGTTAATGATGGGCCTTTTGAGAACCTGATGCAACTGTATTATGATGCCAATTCAGTTAATGACGTTTTTCCTTGGCTGACCAGTCCCGCCATCAACCTTTCGGCATATGCCGGCAAGACAATCCGCGTCCGCTTCCATATGGATATTGTTGACGCGTTTTACAACGAAGGCTTTGGCTGGATGGTGGACAATGTGCGCATTTCCAGTGAAGCGCCGATCACCTGTATGAATAACAGCGAACCAAATAACAGTATCGCCCAGGCGATGCCTATTCCCTCATCCGGTGATGTGTTCTCCAAGATCTGTCCGCAGGGTGATCTGGATTATTACAAATTCAGCGGAAACGCTGGCGAGGAAGTGGAACTGGATATTGACGCTATTGATTTTGGCTCAGCGCTGGACCCGCACCTGATGTTGTTCGATAGCAGCGGAAAGCTGTTGGCTGAAAACGATGATGTGGTCTATTACGAGCAGCGCGACTCCTATATTAAATATAAGCTGCCTTATAGTGGTGAATACTTTGTATTGGTAAAAGCATGGGATTACCCGCGCGCCGGCAGTGAAAATCACTTTTACACGCTGAAACTGCGCCGTACAGGCGATTTCAGCCCGCCACAGCTTAGCTTTATCAATCCCAGTTCCGACCTGATCCCTCAAACCGCGTTCAATGTGCGCGTCAGCGCCACAGATTTTGGCGGAGGCTCATCCAGCGGTGTGGCAAAGGTCGATTTCTACTGGCGTAACGCCAATCTGGCAAGCAGCGATTGGGCGCTGCTGGGTTCAGATACCAATGGCGCGGACGGTTGGACTGCATACTTTGATGTACCAAAATATGAACCGGTATTGAATGGCATGCTCTATGTCCAGGCTTTTGACAAAGCCGGCAACCAGCAAGGCATCCTCAAGATTGTGCGCGGGTATGATACTTCAACCCCTTCAACCACATTTGAAACCTTGAGTACTCCGGTTGCTTCCACGTACATTCCAGTGCGTTGGAAATCCAATCTGCCGTCCTATCTGGTGGAATATTATGATCTCCAGGTACAGATTAATGGCGGTGCCTGGCAGGATGTCGCATTAAAGATTCCAAGCAACCAGACCACATACCATTTTTTGGGTGAGATGGGCAAGAATTACGTATTTCGTGTGCGCGCCATGGCAATGAACGGTAATCTTGAGCCTTATACCAATGTCAGCAATAAAGTAGTGCTGGTATCCACCTGTAGCCCAGATCCTTATGAGGGTAATGACACGGCTGCCAGCGCAACCGCTCTGCCCATACAAAGCAATCAGGTGCATAACTTCTGCGGCAGCGGTGATGTGGATTGGATTAAAATTCAGGCTCAGGCAGGCCAGCCCTATATGGTGTTTGTCACCTCACGCAATGGCGGGGCAGGTATGAATGTGGACTTGTACAGGAACGGTGTCAGCACACCGCTGAAATCCTACTCAGCGACACATTATAACCAGTCACAGATCGTCACCTTCACGGCTGAAGCGGATGACTATTACTATCTGAAAATTACCCCTATCAATCCTGGATTGATCGGAAGCGACGCGTCATACAGCCTTTGGTATGACAGCGGAACGCCAACCATCATTTATATGCCAATCATTGGCAAGTAATTTCAAAAGCACTTACTGGAAACACCCCGCGGGAACCAGCGCCCCGTGGGGTGTTTATTTAATAATGAAGCTATTGGCGCGCGGAATTCACGGTTAAAATGAGCGCATGGGTAACGACAGCTTCTGGAATTTTTACTGGGATGAAAGGCTGCAGTTTCTGCAGGGACAGGGCAAACGGGAGGTGATTCTGCGTGCTTCACAATTGATCAGGGAGACTGCCAGCCCTTTCCGTATTCTGGAAGCAGGCAGTGGCTGCGGGCAGGTCATTGGGGCGCTGGCAGGCGCGCACGGCTGTACGGACTGTGTCGGGATAGATATTGACCCAAAAGCTTTACTTACCGCCGCCAGAGATTACCCGCAGGTTCGTTTCCAGCATGGAGATATCCGTGATCAAATCTTTTTAAAAACTTTGGGCAAATTTGACCTGCTGATCCTGGTCAATACCTTGCACCATGTTTTTTCAGAAGGGTTGAGCGGGGTAACGACCAGAGAACGAATCAGGCATGGAAAACAGGCAGTAGAGGCTTGTTTTAAAGGTATGGCTGGGATGTTAGGACCCGGCGGAGTAATGATTATTTTTGATGGTCTCGAACCAGACAATGCTGTTGAAACAATGGTTGAAATTGGTTTTCGCAGTCCGGAAGCCAGGCACAACTTTTTAACTTTTGCCCGCGAATTTCAACCCTGGAAAATCGAATTTCTGCCATTAACTGATATGGCAGTCAGGTTGAACCTGCGCGATTTCAGCCGCTACCTGAGCAAACTGATCTTTCTGGCTAAACCGCTCTGGGAACGCGAACGCCAGGAAAGTTACCAGTACATGACGAAGGATGAAATTCAGAAAATGCTGGCGGAATACAATTTCAGGCTGGTCGAATGGCACCTGTTGAGCGTGGATTACGCTCACTGGCTGGACGCGGTTGAAATTCTGACCCCGGGCATGGAATTCCCCGCTGAACATGTCATGTTGTTGGCTGAAAAGTTAATTTAAAGCAGGTTCCCCCCTAATAATTAAAAAGAAAAGGCTGAGTACCGGGATGAGGGGGGCACCCAGGTGCTCAGCCAGATTCAATTATAGCATTATTGGAAAAATTTAAGTAGCTCTTTTAAAGATCACGTCCGTAAATCTTCAAAGAAAACATCAGCAGATCTGCTTATTACTGGTATTAATGTTCATTGGAGTATTCCAGGCATCCGGTTCGGACAAAAATCGGGGCAAAACCGGTTCACAGCCCCTCAGTCCAGATCAAGACATACGCAAATGATCTCCCGGTCAAAATTATTGATCGCCGTGTTTAAACAAATTTTAAACAAAACTTTAAAAACATTTTAATACCCTCTTTAACTATTCATAAACTTCATTCACTATACTGAGCCCTGGAGAAAAGGTTCGTTGTCAAAAAAACAACAAAGGAAACGATTGATAAATCATTCACTGGTAAGTTATTCGGGGACATATCTGGAAGAACACATTCATCAAAGGGGATATGAAAACATACAAAAACCAGAAGGGGACTATCCCGGAAAAATTACCTGTTCAGGAAGGAAAAGAAAGTGAGGAAAAATCATGGGGTACTCTGATTTACATATTCATAGTATTCACAGCTATGATGGAACCAGTTCAGTGCCTGCAATTCTTAAGTATGTCGCGGATCATACCGATCTTAACGTGATCGCCATCACAGATCATGACACTATCGCCGGCGTGCGGGAAGCGTTATATCTCGCGCCGCGTTATGGTATTGAAGTAATTCCCGGCTGTGAAGTATCCACTGCCGAAGGTCACCTGATAGCCCTGTTTATTAAGGAAGTAATTCCCGCAGGTTTATCGTTGGTGGAAACCGTCCAGCGTGTGGCAGCGCAGGGTGGGCTGTGTGTTGTGCCGCACCCCGAGGCAAAAGGAACCAGCAGCGTTACAGGGGAGACTTTGCGCGCGGTGTACCGCGATCCACAAATTCGAAAAACCCTGATTGGCGTGGAAACCTTTAATGGCGGGCTGGTCTATACGCGCAGTACGCTGCCGGCTGAAAGGATTGTGGAAGGGCTCGAGATCACCCGGTTGGGAAACAGTGATTCGCATATTCTGGAGACAATCGGGGAAGGATCGACAGAATTTGAAGGTAAAACAGCGATGGATCTGCGCTATGCACTTGAAAACCACGCGACTGTTGTCAGACCTGGAAAAGGACTGTATGGAGCACAGGTATTTCGCCACTGGCTGCCAAAATATCTCCTGAGAAAGATGGGTTGGGTTATGTGGAATGAAAACCCTGCCGCGCCGTTGCAATATGTCCGCACAAAGACTGCCTTGAGCTGGTCACCGGTAAATTAATACCACCATAGGGAAATGAGTGTCCGGTTTCTGGAAATAACGGAGCCAATTAACCATCAACCTGGCATCAGCGAACGCTGAAAGACCAGCTCTTGCTCAATCGTTGGCCCTGCATGATGACCGTCATATCAACCCTGTAGGTCATGCCGGAAACGAAGCTGGCTTCGGGAGTTAGGACAACCTGGTTGAAATAGTCGTAGCCTGATTGCGAGGGTTGTTTCACCTGAAAAGATAACTTCTTCCCCTGGGCATCAATGATGGACGCAGAAACAAAGCGCACCTCATCAGCATCTCCGGTAGCATGTGTCCAGGGGATGTAAAATGCCCAGGTGATCGGGTAACGCATGGCGGGAATATCGCGCTGCCCGTCTCCAGGAAAAACAAAATCCGCCCGGGTAATATTGTAGGATAATGGCAACCCTGCCAGCACATTCAATCCGGCGAAACAATTGCTGCTGTCACATTGCAGGGCAAAGCTGGTTTCTTTCAGGTCGGGATGCAGCAAATTATAGCGATGTTCCGGGGAGCTCAGCATGCATTCAATTGCCTGTTTCTCGGTCAGTGTGGTTGCGCCTTTCAAAATGACCATGTTGCTCTGGCCAGCAGCAATTCTGCCCGCTTCGGTATAACCGGGTTTACCCACGTATTCGGTGTGGACATTCTCCTGGTTAGGGTTGTAAAGCATGTACTGGACGTGCAGGGCAATACCATTATTAAGATCAGAAGTTTCCAGCAGGGGCGGCAAACCGGCGGCTGCGCGCTGGCTGTTGATGAACGAAAGCCAGAAATCATTCTGATCGGGCAGGGGCTGGTTGTAATCTTTCATAACCAGCGGAAGATAGAGATTTCCGCCACCCTGCTGGGCGTGTACCTTTTGATGTGGCAATATCTGTGAAAAAGCCAGCAATAGCAATATATATACCCCCCTCCAAATGACACGATGTAAATGAAACTGGTTTAGATGGTGCTGGTTCTCTTCAAATAACAAATTCTGTTATATCCAATCCGGCAGGGTTTTTCCGATTGTATCATTTTTTTGGCTGTCAAGGGAAGCCTGAGACCCGCTTCAAAATGTTATTAAATGGAATAACCAAAAAAGACCCATTTTCAGCGAATTAATGAGAGAGAATCTGAGAGAGAAACTGCTGGGTGCGCGGGTGCACGGGTGAATCAAAGAGCTGGCTGGGTGTACCATGTTCAATAATCAAGCCCTGATCCATGAAAACCACCTCGTCCGCTGCCGCGCGGGCAAATCCCATCTCATGGGTGACCACCACCATGGTAATTCCCTCTTGTGCCAGCATGAGCATCACATCCAGGACTTCCTTGATCATTTCAGGATCAAGCGCGCTGGTGGGTTCATCGAAGAGCATGATTTTGGGTTTCATTGCCAGCGCGCGGGCAATTGCCACACGCTGTTGCTGCCCGCCGGAAAGCTGGCTGGGAAAAGCATTGGCTTTATCAACAATACCGACTTTGATCAACTGCTCCATGGCAACTTCGACTGCTTCTTTTCGTGGAATCTTGCGGACAATCCGTTGGGCAAGAACGACATTTTCAAGGACATTTAAATGCGGATAAAGGTTGAAAGATTGAAAAACCATGCCCATTTCGGAGCGGATGTAATTGAGCCGTTTCTGATCGCCGTTAAGTAGTTTTCCATTAACGTAGATTTCACCACTGGATTCCACCTCCATATGGTTCATGCAGCGCAGCAGGGTCGATTTGCCCGATCCGCTGGGGCCAATGATGACAACCACTTTACCGGGGTAAACATTCAAAGAAACCCCGTTGAGCGCCGCCACCTTGTCGAAATGTTTGAAAATGTTTTTAACCTCAATCACGGGTTTAGCGTTCATCCTGGCGTGTCCTCCTCTCGACTAGTTTGACCAGCAGGGAAAGGACCAGCGTGATGGTCAGGTAAAGGATGGCGGTGATGGTATAAGCTTCTGGAAAGCGGAATGTTCTGGCGCCATACAGCTTGGCGATTTGGGTGATTTCCCGCACTGCTAAAACCGAAACCAATGAGGAATCCTTCAATAAAGCGATAAAATCATTGCCCAGCGCGGGCAGGACATTACGAATTGCCTGCGGCATGATGATGTAGTACATCGCCTGTATATGGCTCATCCCTTGGGAACGGGCAGCTTCCATCTGGCCTTTATCCACCGATTGGATACCGGCACGGAAGATTTCTGCCAGAAACGCGCCGTAGGTAATGGATAACGCCACGACGGCGCGAACCGTCATGTCAACTGATTTACCATCCAGCTTCTGCAACGGCACAGCGGCAGCCTGCCAACCCAATGATTCCAACCAGTTCCCTATATTGTTTATACCCGTCACGAAAACCGGAACAGCCACCAGCGCGATGAAGAAAATTAACACCAACATGGGCACGCCACGCACAAATTCCACATACAATGTAGCCAGATTACGAGAAACGATATTTCTGGAAATACGCCCCATACCAGCGATTAATCCCAGCAGAATTGCAATGCCAAAAGCCCAAAGGGTGACTTTTACAGTCACACCCAGACCAGCCTTGATAAAGGCAAATGCCTCAGCGTAAGTGGGTTCAAGGATAATGGCAGTGTAGGTAGCAACCAAGATTAGAATTAACGCCACAAACCACCAGGGGAAACTATCCAGGCGTTCTTTTAAGCTGCGCTTTACCAGTGTGGCAGGCGGGCTGCTTATATCAGATAATGTATCAGAAAATGTGGTTTGACTCATGGGCTTTCCTTAATTGAATGATGTTTTTTTCACTGGCTTCGCGGTACAAGGCTGAAGGCAGAACCCGATCGCAACCGGGTTCTGCCAACCTGACCGAGGGCAAGTGTTAATCTGTCACAATATCGTCGTAGGTAATATCAAAGTCAGGTCCAAAGTATTTGACGTTCAAAGCTGCCAGGGAGCCATCAGCCATCATCGCCTGGATTGCCTGATTAACCGGATCAATCAGATCGCTGCCCAGTGGGAAGATGAAACCAAGTTCTTCACTGGTGAGCGGTCCGCCAATGAATCCGATTTTATCGGCGTTATCACCGAGATATCCCATACCAGCCACTTCATCGATCATGATCGCATCGAGATCGCCGGCAAGCAACGCCTGAATGGCGAAGGGGAAGGTGTCATAAGCGCGGATACGATCCTCCGGCAGGTAGGTAATGGCGGTTTCATAATTGGTCGTGCCGGATTGAGTACCTAAAATCAGATCGGTTGCCACAAATTCTTCTATAGAGGAGAAGCGATCCTCTCCCAGACGTACAAGTAAGCGCTGCTGGATCTGGATATAGCCGATGGAGAAGTCGACCTGCTCTGCGCGGACGGGAGTATAGGTAAGGCCATCGGCACCAACATCGTACTGGCCATCGGCAACAGACTGGATCAATGCGTCCCAGCCGACTTCCTGCCAGCTTGGCACACAGTGTAGCCGGGTACAGATATCGGTCCAGGCGTCGTAATCCCAGCCGGCTGGCTCACCCGTATCCAGTTCAATGTAGTTGAATGGCAGATAGGCGTTTTCAACGGCGATGGTGATTACACGGCAGTTGAGGTCTACCAGCGCGGTTTCCGCGCTGCCAAGACAGCCTTCGATGCTGGCAGCGGCGGGCGCTTCTGCCTGTGATTCGGCAGGCGCTTCCGCTTGTGGCGCGCTAGTAGCCGGCGCGGGGGTGGCAGCCGGGCTGCAGGCAGCCAGCAACAGGGCTGCCATAACGACAATGTTGAATAGTGATAAATTTCTTCTCATCTTGATGCTCCTTTTTAGTTTGCGGGTCCTTTACCCGCGAAAGTTAGAAACGGCGGCGCGATAGCGCTTTGATACGACTTATTTTTGGGCTAATGATCAACTTCCATCGTGTTCGTAAACCTCCGTTTCCAGACCAATCTTCTGTTTCGTTGATGAAATTCATGATAAGGCATGAAAAAAGCCTCCTGTGGAAGGAGGCTTTTGGTATCTATAACGCTTCAGAATAATGGTCTTTTCTTAAACGCCGTTAGGCCGCTCCTTCCACTGAAAGATCGGGTGATGATGGCGCTTGTTCTTGTTGACAATCAAAATAAATTGCATAATGTGAAGTTTATACACTTTAAAAATGGATCTGTCAAGCCCTTTTTAGTTTTTTGTGTGTGATTTTTGGTTTTTTGGGTTCAGCACCAATGAACAAATCTGGTTTTCAGGCAGGTTTTATTTTATTCTGATAGGCTTTGCTGGCGCCGCGATATGCCCAAGCAATGACCCCCAGTGAAGTGATGAGTGCCAGAATAAAGCCGATCCAGTCGGTTTTAAAGGTGTAAAACAATAGCGGAAAATCAGCGTACAGAACTGCCAGCATAAGGCCTGCCGCGCTCAAACCCGGCAGGGAACCATTGATCAGATGACCGCTGGAAGCGGAGCGGATCAGATCATGATATACGCCAAGGCAGGCGGCGGCTGGCATTAAGGCGATGATCAACGGCAAGGCTGGATATGGAAATCCCCAGAGGAGCCCTCCGGAAAAATAACCAGCCAGGCTGAAAAATAACACCAGAAGATAAGGAAAAGCCAGTTCAGAAAGAAGAAAATGCCCGGGATGGAGGGGAAGCTGGCGGGTGGTATGCCAGACCGAAAGGTCAGCCCTCAATCCTTTGATCGCCAGGACAGCCACCTGAATAACCCAGACAACAATGATCATCAGTTGGCTGGCAATGTCTGGCAGGAGCGGCAGGGCAAGCAGCGGTAGCGCCCATTGCAGCCAGTGAAAAACATTACCCGGGCTGAAGCTGCGCTGGTAACGTAAAAGATTAAGCCAGAGCATGACAGCCCAGCCTTTCATTCGCGGCAGATGGGTGGCAGCATGACCACTGCCCAGCTTTTGAATCAGTTTTTCCTGTGAAACGATGTCATTTAAGGCGTACTTTGCCGCCCTGGCAATCCTCTCCCGGCGGGTCGTTTCCTGAACGGCGCGACTGAGGTTGAATTTTATTGCCAGCCGGTAAAGGACAACTAGCATGATCAGACTGGCTGCTACCTGCGCAAGAAAGATGGCAAAATTGAAAGATCCCGCAAAGGTATGCTGCAAGGCGAATAGATTGAAAAGATTGAAACGTGGTGGAAATCCGCCCGCCAGGATTTGAAAGACAACCAGCATCAGCACTGCCAGAATGGCGAGCGCGATTAAGGAGCTGGTTTTTTTTGGAACAGTCAGGCGCCATACGCCGGCTGCCCAGATCAGAATGAAGAGAAGTAAATGCAGGGGAATTATTCCCAGCCAGGCACGCAGCCCATAGCCAAGGTAAGGGTAAATTTGCGCTACTGTCAGCCCGGCGGGAAAAGACAGCTCGGCAACTGAAAAGCCGAGGATAATTGCCGCCACCCAGAACAAAACTACATTTTTCAGCCAGGGCATTCCCAACCAGCGCAGAACTATTCGTTCACGCTGCAATGGTGTTTGGGCAAGGATCTGCCCATCCTCCTCAGAGAAAATGATTGGGCTGCATCTGAATGACCGAAAGAGGGAGATCAACGCCCATCCCGCCAGCAGCACTGTTTCCACCAATGTGGCTGCCTGTGACGGGCTGCCAGCATGAATCAGCGTCAACAGTTTCGCGCCACCACTGGCGAAAAACAAAAGCGACATAAAAATGAGAATAATGAAAAAGATCACCAGATAAAGCAGGTAAACACGATTACTGAAAGAGGGATCCTTTTTATCGTAGGATACCAGAGCGAGCCAGTAGCCGAGTTCCTGTTCTTCCTGCCTTGAACGCAACCAGTAGATAGGTTTCACTCAGTCCTCGATCAGATTCGCGTCATCCAGACGCAAGCGGCGGTCGGCAACTCCTTCCGCCAGTGGAAGATGATGGCTGGACAACAACAGCGCAGCGCCGTTTGCTTTTAAGGAACGCAACAGATCAATTAATTCCCCCTGACCCTGCTCATCCAGAGCGGATGCCGGTTCGTCGAGCAGGAGCACATC